>Ga0210057_1000035_pt1 | contig 323996 bp, 314 predicted proteins | sample CryGeyCG2114_010_2_FD_183968 | JGI IMG/M metagenome (GOLD analysis project Ga0210057, IMG submission 183968) | Groundwater microbial communities from aquifer - Crystal Geyser CG10_big_fil_rev_8/21/14_0.10 (SPAdes) (version 2) | ecosystem: Environmental > Aquatic > Deep subsurface > Groundwater...
GATTTCCATGGTTCTGAGATGTTTAATGATCTCTTCTGTTTGATAAGACTTACGTGCCATAATTTTCTCCTTACGAGTTAAGTCCAGTATAACTTAAAAACTGGACTGGTTTAACCCGGTCAGGTCAGTTTATGTTTATTACGACCTCTATCTCGATACTCCAGATCTGGCCTTGTTTAATAATAAACTTAGCCTTCGACTCCGCAAGCGAACTTTTGAAAGTGGAGAAATGGATTATGATCTTCAACTTAAATCAGAGCCGAATGTTGAAGATGATGTAAGAATGGAAGTCGAAGAGGGAAGTTTGAGCTTTTATAAAGTTAAAATTGGGGATCAATGGGAACCTATTGAAGATTTGCTGGGGAGCATTTTCAAGTTTGTCGAAGGGGATATTCCTCAAAGAGGGCCTGCTTCAGATTTTCACTCGCAAATTGAGCTCATCACTGATTGGATAAAATTTAAGTCAAATTCTACCATTGATCCATTTGTTAAGTTGAAGCGCTTCTTTCCGCAAGATCCATTAATAGTTTCCAAACTTAGACCTGTTTTAATTGGTGTTTCAAAGAGAGAACGATTTCATGTTTTTATTCAAGAAGGGGAAACTGAACTTAAACCACTGTATACAGTGAGAGAGTTACCAACGTTTTTTATCCAAAATCCAAGGAATATTTGGCTTGCGGAAATGTCAGCCGATCACGCTCATTTTTTTAGTATTAAAAATAAAAAAGCACGAAATGTAATAATGGAATTAGAAATTGAGAATAAATATCCTGATTCGATCATTTCAAAAGAGTACATTCACAAACTGAATAATGAGTTGGCCAAGAAGTTTTCAATTGAGGCCAATTATGATTCTAAATATCGCGATAGTATTCTGCACTTAATGGATAATATTTAATGAACACTAAAAAGTCATTTGATGTTTCGATTATTGGCGGGGGAGCAGCAGGTAGTAGTTTGGCGATTGCTTTACTCCAAAAAAATCCTCAGATGAAAATTGCTATTGTTGAAAAAAGAAATCAATTCCCCCAGAAAGTGGGAGAGAGTGTTAATGACATTGCGGCACTCTTTTTCAAGTATGCAATCAATGTCGATGATATTTTTCAGAAACATGTACAAAAAGGTGGGCTACGTTTTTATTTTGATCAAGTTGATAATCAAACAATTGAAGAGTTGCCTGATCTTGCTAGCCCGAGTTATCCGTCACGAAGTAATGGACGTCAACTCAACCGCAGTCGTTTTGATGAAGAGCTGCTTCAGCGCTGTATTGAACTGGGTATTGATGTCTATCGCGGGCAAAGTTTCAAGCAATTAACTGAAGAGGATGGGTTTCATTGCTTGACCCTATCTGATGATACCAAAATTCACAGCTCCTGGGTGGTTGATGCTTCCGGTAGGTCAAGACTGATTTCAGGTGAAAGAAAGTGGTGTCAAAAGTATGAAGGACTCCAAACTTCCGCCACATGGGCCCACTTTAAATTAAAGGATCATGCACAATCATTTCAATCTAAAACTGGTTGGACGCGAAGGGCATTTGCGGCATCAGAAAATGCAACTGAGCATTTTATGGGGAAGGGATACTGGATTTGGAAAATTAATATTGAAGAAGATATTGTGAGTGTTGGGATCGTTATCGATAAGAAGTATTTTCCGGAGGAAGTTAAGAATCCGCGAAAGCACTTTATGAGCTTTTTGGAAAATCATCCCCTGCTCAATATTTTCTTAAGCGAGTATGAAATGTTGAAGGATTTTCATCTCCCGCATTTGCCGCATATTAGCCACAAGTTAATCGAAAATAAAATTGCCTCGCTTGGAGACGCTAGTGGATTTATTGATCCCTTATTCAGTCCTGGCTTAGAGTATGTTGGAAATCAAGTTTTATGGCTTTGTGATGTCATCAGTGCAGACTTCGTTGGCAAGAATATAGAAAAGCTATCACGAAGATATGAGAAAGTTTTTGTGGAGAGTTTCAAAGATCGATTTAAACTTTATGAAGGCCGCTATAAGGTCATGGATGATCCTGAAATCTTTAGCCTTTGGATGACTTTTGATTTAGTTGGTTATTATTATGGGAGCGTCGTCCCTTCACTTCTATTTAAGTCATGTATTAAAAGACCAGCTCAGTTCGATCTTTTATCCAGAAGATTCTACCTTTATTTTAAATCAATGTTTTTAACAATGTATGACGAAAAGAAAAGGCTTGGTATATCGGCTCCTCTAAAGTCTTATAAGACAAATTTTTATGCAAGAATAGGTCCCATCTACGGGGTATTACTTTTTAAGACTGTGCTTGTTTTACTCCTTTCTATTAAATGTAGGATTTTGAAAGCTCAAGTTATGAATTATTTTAAAAAAACAAGAAAAGTTGCAGTGATGGAATGAAGATGAATAATTCAAAAAATATAGAAAAAACTTTTAGCAAAAGAATTGAGCGTAAAAAATTGCTAGAACAAAACCTACTCAGTTCAATTCTCAATGACTCAGGATCGGTTTTTAACTCACTTTTTAATGAAAGTTTTTTTGAAGGTAAGTCTATCAGCCAAATCCGAAACACTTATCTTGATGATCCAAATTTTACTAATTATGCTGATTCCGTTTTCAGTCGTGAAATTCGTTTAAAAGTCCGTATTCGTGAATATTTATCTGATGATCCTCAATTGAATCAATGTTATTTTGAAATTAAATCTAAAGTTTGCGATGTCACTTTCAAAAAACGCTTGGCCTTTGATCGATCTTTGTTTGAATTTTTAAAACCTAATCTGGTAAGAAATTATATTGAACGTTCATTTGAGCGAATTAGTTTTATTAATCCAGATAAGTCTTCGGAAGAGATTGCTGAATTTCTTGATGAGATGTTGGATATTTTAACTGTTCAATCTTATTCTCCAGTTCTTACAACTTCTTATCGCCGACATTCATTCGCTTTGAGATCTAATCCGGAAGTTCGTTTGACCATTGACGATAGTATTCAATTTAATTTAATTCGTTATGCGCAACATAATCTTCCTCCTTATTCTAAAATTGAAACTGATTCTAGCGTTGTTGTTGAGATTAAGTCTCTAGTTGAAGACGATATGATGGCAAAGTTTTTAATGCAGGAAGTTTTTGGAAGTGAAGAATCATTTTCTAAGTATTGCTGTGGAATTTTTAAATCACATCGAATGCTACAACAACATGGAGCCACTTTTTAATGGGAAAGTTTATTGATAAACATCAAATGGTAAGTGTGGCTCTGTCTGACGTAGACATCTATCGTCTTGTTGGCCATTCGTTGACTCTCGGAATAGTTCTTTTTTTTATTACTATTTTGTGCGCTCGATTAAAGTACGGTAAACAGCGCGACCGTTATGAAAATATGATCGTTTATAAAGGAGTAGTCGCATCTTCTTTTAATCTCATTTACTTATCTGTTGGACTAACAATTGTCATGATTCTTGTTAATAATAATCTCGCTCGGGCTTTTTCCATCGGTGCTGCCATAGCCCTCATTCGATTTAGAACGAAGCTTGAAACGAACGATCTTTCACACGCTATTCTATTCGCCATCATTGCAGGAATTGCCTGTGGGTTAGATGAAATAACGATTGCCTGGCTTTTGGCAGGGATTTACACGATAGTGAGTCTCTTTCAGAGCTATTTTAATAATCATATGTCCCTTAAACTTGAAGGAATAAGAAATGATTGCAGGAAGCAATAAATCAATATTTCGAAATAGCAAATCACTTTACATGCTGGTTTTTGCTGCTCTCTCGCTTTTTTTAGTGGGCGGAAATTTAAGGGCAGATTTTAATGGATCACTTTTTATTATCAAATTTCTCGGCGTGATCGCGACAACTATCTTTGTCTACAGCTTAAATGATGTTCTTGATGAAGAAAGAAGTATTGTTGAACATTTTAAATCTCTTCGCTTAGGTGGACTGTTGTTGCCACTTTCTGCAATTGGTACCTATCTTTATATCGAGCAGAATTCAGCTTTTTGGCTGCTCTTTCTCATTTTCTCTGTCGGAGTCATTTACTCTTTAGAGCTGCCGGCAATTGCTAGATTTCATCGTTTTAAAAATCTCTTTGTTTTAAAGAATATTTTTATCTCTTTTGGGTGGGGGATTTTGGTTCTTTTTGGTTTTGGTTCAATTGATCAAAATACTGTTGTTAATATTGCACTTTTTTCAGCCCTTCAAGTTTTCATCGGGAGTGTCATGAGGGATATAAGTGATTGTGATTCAGATCGCGATCATGGAGTTAGAACTCTTCCAGTTGTTTATGGTGAATTGAAAACTTATAAAATTCTTCATGTCATGAATCTTCTTTCATGGGCCTTGCTTCTGGCTTTTCATTACTTTGAGAACTCTCTTCATCATTTCTATTTGTCCCTTATCCTCGTGTGCTTATGGAGAGGTTTTATTCTTTATAAAGCTTCACAGCAAAGCTCTTTAAAAGATCGTTATCTTCAAACTTATAACTTGTTCACTTGCTTCATCATTTTGTTAGTTGTTTCGGGGGCCCTATGGATTTAGATTTTTTACGAGAGTTCAGTCCTGAACTTGTATCTTGGTTAACTATTCTAATGGGAATTGTTTTTAGTGTTGCTTGGTATCTCGATCATCTCACTCACGTGAAAATCTGGGAGGTGGATATTACCGACAATGAACTCAAGACGCATAAAATTATTCTTTATGCAAGTTGGGTCCTACAAGTTGGTCTTTTGATGTTGGCATGGAATCGGCTCATTGCTTTGCCTATTATTTTAGGTGCCTTTATAACCCGTTTTACTCATGAGTTTATTGATGAAATGAAGTTTCACGTGGACCGTTGTTCTTTTAAAGAAACTATCATTCATTTAATAATGTGGATTTCGATTAATACTGGAACCGCTGTCGTCTTCCTGTGGGGGTTCCTCTTCAAGTATAAGGGCTTCGGTTCTCTTCCCCTATACCATTACGTACTTTGGGGCATCATCTTTGTTGCGATGGGAGTTATTGGTAATCGTGAATTGAATAGTTACCAAAATGAACGATCAAAAGATCTTCGCAAAAGTGAAGAGGCGTTAGCATGATGAAAAATTATTTTATCCATATGAGGCCACATAGTTTCATTCCAAGCTTCTTTTTGGCCTTTTCCGGTTATGCTTGTTCATCGGTTAAACCTGATACATTTTCGCTTGTCTTAGGACATATGGCGATCATTTTTGGAGTTTATAGTATTTTGCTTTTCGGTGGAACGGCAGCGCTCAACACCGCTTTTGATGGTGAATCAGATGGCAAACCTCTCAATTATCTAGATCATCCTCCAAGTAATCCAAAGCATTTAGGACTCTTTGGACTATTCCTCATGGTCCTGGCAGTTTTCATTTCCTATTTCTTAGGGACACTTGTCTTCTATGCGAGTCTTTTTATTTTGCTCCTTTCTATATTGTATTCAGCGCGCTTGGGAAAAATTCCACGGGGAAAAGAAGTTGGAGGGCTCGATAGTGTGATTAATTCTCTTGGATGTGGTTTCGCTTCACTTTTTTTTGGGCATGCTCTAGCTGGTGGGGCATTTGATATGCGATTTTTTATGATATGTGTCGCATTCACTTTAAGTGTTTGGGGCTCCTATCCAGCCACTCAAATTTATCAACTTGAACCAACTGATAATTATGCTCGTGCCAAAAATTATTCTACGCTTCTCGGGCCTAGCCTTGCCTTAAGATTAGGGTCCATCTTTTTTGCCGTCGCAGTTTTCATTATTGGTTACATTCTTTGGGAAGATCAATACATTCATTATTTTCAAATTGGTGAACTTGTCCTGTATGCGGCATTTGGCAGTATTTATTTATTTGCTGCAGTCAAAGTTTTTAGATGGGCAAAAAATCCCTATGAAAATTCTAAGAATAAATTGGAGACGTTATTAAAAACGCTTTTCTTAGGACGCATTTGCTGGATTATTGCTGAGTGGGTAAGATGGGCTTAAAAAATCGTAAGGTTTTCACCATTTGTGTAGTCCTTGCAGTGCTGTTATTTGTGGCTCCAACTCCACTTTTACTAAAGCAAAAGGCGAAACCGTACGATATCACTTCAATTCTCGATCCAAATAGTTCTGCTATTCAGAATTATAATCAATTTAATCGAGATTTTAATTCTGATGGAGATATTCTTTTTCTTTTTTCTTCTGATAAAGAACTTGATGGAGAATCTGTAAAATCAATTCAATATGTTGAAGAAAAACTCAAGACTACGAAACATCTGGAGTCTGTAAGAAGCATATTTAATAGTGAGTATATTCATTTTTCTAAAAAGAAGTTTTCTCTAGATCCTTTTGTCGTAAATGGAAATATATTAAATTCAGCATTAAAGGCCGTTGATAAACTGGCCTATCTTCAAAATACACTCATTTCTAAAGATCATAAATCAACGATTATTTACCTTAAAGAGCGGCCGAATCTTAGTGTTGTCCAAAGAGTTGAGCTCAATAGACAGCTTCATTTGTTAAGGTCGGAGTTCAATCTAGAGCATTCGACTTTAAAGTCACATTTATTAGGGGCAGACATTGCTCGTATGCATTTCTTCGATGAGGTTCAAGCGAGTCAACAAAGGATTCTACCTTTGCTGTTACTGCTTATTTTTATGATTATCTACTACTTCTTTGGTGATTATAGGGTAGGAGTACTTTCTCTTCTCGTTATGGGAATCGCCTATGGTTTTACGGCCCAAGCAATCTTATCTCTTCAAGGTGGACTTGACCCTTTTAATAGCTTTTCACTCTTGCTCGTTTTTGTTATTGCGACCTCTGATATCATTCACTACTTTTCAACTTATTCTGTGATCCGCGATCCTTGGAAAGCTGCCAAAGAAGTTCGTTACCCCTGCTTTTTAACCTCGTTAACTACTGTTGTTGGTCTAGGTTCACTTTGCTTGAGTGATATTCCTCCTGTTCGCTATTTTGGTTTATTTTCAGCAATTGGCATAGCTCTATGCTATTTGCTTACTTTTACCTTTTTACCTTGGGTTCTTGAAGGATTGAAGCTCGAATTGAATGTAAAAAGAAAAAGCTCAATGTCTAATTTCAACAGTCATTTACTTCAATTTGTAACAACCAAATCTACTTATATCATTTGGGGATTCATCGCTTTAACCGTTTTATCAATTTTTAATATTCATAAATTAAATGTTAGTGATGATCTCTATGATAAGTTTGTAACGAAGCATCCTTTGTCTCAGTCAAATATGGCCTTTCAGAAAAGCTTTAATTTTCTAGGTCCTGTTGAATTAGTCGTTGGTGGCGATCATATTGATAAACTTTATTTCCGAACAGTAGAAGGGGAGCAATTACTGAAAAAATTAACTCATAAACTATCCCTTCTTCCAAATGTCACGAAAGTTGATTCTTCTAGCAATGTCTTTGATTACATTAGAAGTTATTTGCCTCAATCTGCAAGTGAAAGTTTTAACAATCCCGATTCTAAAGTCTCCAACTATCTCAATATTTTTGAAGATTATGGCCTGCTTAAACAGTATTTTTCACTCCGCGGAGATGACACCCGAATAACTCTTTTCGTGAGTGACTCATCTTCCTCGGCGATGACAAACTTGAAATCGAGTGTTGAAAATTTATTTAAAGACCAAAGCCTTTCTCAACTTCATTATAAGTTTGCAGGGTTTTTTCCAATACGTTCTGAGTTAATGGGTGGGATTTTTGATTCTTTCTTTAAATCTTTTCTTTTTAGCTATTCTCTTATTTTTATCATTTTTATATTCATGCTGCGTTCATTGAACTGGGCGATACTGGCCATGATCCCAAATACTTTCCCCCTTTTCTTTGCAATTGCACTAATGAATTTTTTTGAAGTCACGATTGAGTATAATCTCATTGTAATTTTCGGAATTGTTCTAGGTGTTGGAGTTGACGACACCATTCATTTTATTCTTGATTTTAAAAAACGTATTGATGGTGGTATTAATTTTTCTGAAGCACTTTCTCAATGTTATAAAAAAACGGTTAATGCATTAATGGGAACAACCCTTATCTTCGTCATTACGATGCCAACTTTCTTGTTAACGGATATTAAGATTTTCTATCAAATGGCGTTTCTTTTATGCCTCATTCTTGTTTTGGCCTTACTCGCTGATATTTTATTTCTACCTGCTATCCTTAAATATTTTATTCAATTTAATAGTAAAAAAATTCGTTTTAAATCGATTTTTGTAAAACTTGCAAGGAGTGTTTCATGAAAAAGTTTTTCCCCTGGATGGGGCTATTTGGTTTTTTGGTATTTGGAGTCTTTTTTTATCGTACTCAATTTAGTGGGCAACACGCAGTCAACACTAAACGACTTCCTTCAAACGTTGAGAGCTCTTTACAAAGTGAAGCCGCAACTCAGATGAACAATTTAATTTTTTCAGTAAAGACTAAAGATCAAGTTGATCCAGCTTTAAGTAAAATTATCGCTTTGGCAATTCAAGATCCAGACAATTCAGTCGCTCAGCTTTACGCTGGGGTTGCTAAAGTTATTATGCCTTTAAAAGGTATTCTTTGGAGACTTCGTTTTATCATAGAACCAATGGATGTCGTCTACGTTAACGTGATCAATCAACTTCGAATGTTTAAGCGCAATAAAGAGAGAAGAGGTGAGCATGTAGACGCCTTGTTCGATTACATTGCAGATCCTAACCCAGAAGAAACGATCTTAGGACACAAAGGGCTCTTCACTTCGTTTGCTCAATTCCAAGATTGGGTTGTTAATCAAATCTCTCCAATCGTGCAGGCCAATGCGATCATGATCCAAAACATTGCTGATAGTGCTGATGCCGATAAGGCCATATTCATGTACGATTCAGGTTTGCTCTTGGGAGAGAATGTCGCGACAGCAATGACTTCGCAAACTAATCGTTATCGCAAGGTTATGCCTGCCCATCTCTATTTGGCCCTGGCCGATGTCTATACGCGCTTGGGAATGACTCATTATTTGGCCAGCTATAATTTTGAAGGTCTGGTTGATTTTGTTTCTAAAATGACAAAGAAAACTTTTGTCAGTAAAAAGTTTGGAATGGGTAATTCATTTATTACTCGAATTTTTGCAACAAAGGTTTTAGGTCCTAAAGATTTTGCAGATATTTTAAACGATTCTGATTTTAAATCTTTTTTAACTTTACGTAACAATGCTTCTAAGACCCTCCCTATGGCGTATCAATACTTAAAGCTAGGAGTTAAAAACCGTCTGATTGGATTTCAGGCCATGGAACACCTCGCGGATCTTCCTAATCAAGGAGATTACGCCATCAACGCTCGTCTTTTCACATCTCGTCCTGGTGTGACTGAAGCCATTCTAAAGAAGCGCTTAGCTTTGATGGGCGGTGATTCTGAGCTGCAAATTGCTGGTACTAAGATTTTTACGGATAGAGTTGCTGGGGTGACTTTTGATGTTGATATTAGCCAAATCTTTAATCCTTCAAACAAGTCTATGAGAGACCTCAAAGGATTATTCGCTAACCGCTTTTCCAATGTTGCTGAAAAAGTTGGTAAAAATAAAGAAACATGGAAATGGAACTATGATTATGGGGCCGCTACAAGTTGGGAAGACCCTACATTTGGGGGCGTCTTACCGAATACGAACTCTGGTGAGGATTATCTAAAAAATCGTTTAGTTCCTCTTTCTAGAGATGCTTCAACGAGACTTCTGCAAACTTGGTTGAGAATGTTTATGTAATTTTTATAAAGGAGATCTTCGGATCTCCTTTTTTTTATTCTTGATACAGATGTTGTCCCGATTTTAAATAGCGAAGACTGATAATATCAAAAATGTGTAGGTCTTCATTATTGTTAATCTGTATTTAGCTTCTTTTCTTTTGATTTTTCTTTGATCTTATTTGAGATTCTTCGTGCCGGCGTTTATCTTCTTCCGTGACTAATTTAATAGGAATAACACCCGTTGGTCTTCCTATGTCATCTAGGGCGACAAAGGTCAGATAGGCAGTTGTTGTATGGCGTTCTTCGCCTGTTTTAGGATTATGAGACAAAACCTTTACACCAATGACCATGGAGCTTTTTCCAGTGTAATTAACCCTCCCCATGATCTTTACATGGTCGCCAATTTTAATTGGCGCAAGAAAAGAAATATCATCTATATGAACAGTTACTGCATTTTTACCTGAATGTCTTTGGGCCACCATTGCGGCACACATATCAACCCAGCTCATGACAACGCCACCAAAAATAGTACCATTTGGATTGGCATCATTTGGCATCACAAGCATGTTCATGACAACTTCGGATTCTTCTGGAGTTTTGTTTTCTATTTTATTCATGAAAGGCCTCGTTCTTTTAAATTCAATATTATTGTAGTCAACGCTAATCCAATAAATTGTACCACGGCCATACTTGCTCCTGCTGGAAGTTCAAAAAGGTTGGCCAGATAAAGTCCAATGATTGATGTTGATACGGCAAATATCAGAGAGTTTCGGTAAGTTGATTTAATGTCCTTCGATATTTTGAGCGCAAAATGTCCAGGTATGAGAAGAAAAGCTTGAATAAGAACAATGCCAACAAGTTTTAAACCAGAAACGATAATCAATGTTTGTAATAAATAAAATAGATAATGCCAAAGTTTAATAGGATGACCAGCGACTTGAGCACCTTCAGGATCGTAGGCCCAAAAGCTCCATTGCTTCCATAATAATTTAATTGTTACCAAGGAAAGAATAGTTGGGATTGAAGCAATGATTAAGTCTTCAGGACTAAGCATAAGCACGTTACCAAACAGGTAACTCATCAGATCACCTTTGTTTTGAGCATTCTGAGAATGCACTAAAATTCCAAGGGCCATCGTAATGGTATAAAAAATTCCTATAAAAGATTCTTCAGGAAGTTTTTCTTTGAAGCTTTGACGGGCTAGAATAAGTGTTAAAACAAGAGTGGTTACCAATGTGAAGAGAAAAAGTAGCAGTGTGTTTTGGGTTTCGATCCACCACAGTCCTAGGGCCAAACCTAAAAGAGTTGAATGAGATACGGCACCTCCCATAAAGGCTTGTCTTTTCGCAATGATCAATGGAGATAAAGGTCCACTTGCGAGGGAGAGCAAGATCGCTCCGATTAATGAATATAGCAAAAAGTCGTATTGGATGAAATCAGTAAAGGAGCTCATTTAGACTCCTTATGATTATGGTGATCATGGTTATGAAGATCATGATCACAAGCATGATGCTCACCCAAATCTTCTTTCTCATGAAGAAGAATATGTTCGAATTCACAATGATAAATGGATTCCAACACTGATTTGTTTAATAGATCTTTGTGATTATGCCAGTGTTGAGTTCTATTGAGACAGAGAATTTTATCACAATGCTTGATCAGTTGATTGATATTGTGATCTACAATAATGATGGCCGTTTGATATTCTATCTTTATCTTGTTGATAAGGCTTAAAAGTTGATCTTGACCAGTGCTATCAAGACCCTGAGTTGGCTCATCGAGAATGAGCAGATCTGGACCACTCATAAGGGCCCGCGCTAAATGCACTCTTTGTCTTTCTCCACCTGAGAGTTTTGTCATAAGGGTAGAGACAGGTTTTGTGAGTCCCACGAGTTCCAGCACTTCTTCTTTTTTGAGAAGACCTTGATGTTTTAATGTTGAAAAATCTAAAACATCGTTAATCGTTATGGGAAAGACGTTCTCTGTGTAAGCGGTCTGAGGCAAATAACCCATTAAGCGACCTTTGTAATTGATATGGCCAGAAGTCGGCTTGAGAAGTCCTACAATCAGTTTGAGAAGCGTACTTTTACCCCCTCCATTGGGGCCAATGATACCTAAGGTTTCAGAGGAATTGAGGATCAGATCAATTTCTTTCAGAATTGATTCACTAACATTTCTCTTGAAAGAAAGTTTTTCAATCTTTAAAATTTCGCTCATCGCTTAGCCTCTTTAAGCGCTGTGAGGAAGTCTGATAAAACTTGGGTCGGAGAATGTCCTATTTCACCTACGATATTGATTCTTAAAAAGATATCGTTTGGTTTTTTAGACTTAAGTACTTGAGAAGGAAAATGCATAGGAGGCTCTTCTATCCATATGATCGTGCGAGAAGTTTGAGTCAATTTTGCTAAGTTTTTCATGGTTCTAGAATTGATCTCGCGATCGTGCCCACCGCTTTCTATGGGAAGTGCTTCTAATTCATGAATTTTGAGAAGCGTTGTGAGAGCGTCATGACTTAAAATAAAAAGTGAGTTTTTCCAATTTCCCAATTCAAGAGTTAATTCTTTTTGAAAATTGAGATAGGGGCAAGCGCTATCTTTAGAATCTAGGAATGTTGATATCTGAGATCGTGAATCACAAAGCGAATCAATACTGAGCCAGAAGTGGGCCATTGATTCTTTAGAAACTTTAAGTTTGCTCCAGTTTTTGTGTTTGAGAATATAACTCTTTTTATTTTGCTTTGTTCGCATGGAAACGATTCTTTCAATCCATGGATTCATCTCCAAAGGAGCAGCAATTAAGATATCGACGTTTAAGTACTTTTTAATGGAAGAAGGAGAAGGCGAATACAGGTGAGGATCACCATTCATTGCTTCAGGCAGAGTGGCCTTGAGCTCTGGAGCTATATCGTTGATAAGGTTGCAAACTTGAGGGTGGCTGCACGCCACAGTTTGCGAGGAAGCCCACGCCAATACAGGGGAGAATATAATCAGGATGAAAACTCTAAACATTTGATTTTCCTATACTTCTGACTAGAATTTGCCTGAGGCAGTTCGGCTTGTCAACTTACTCGCAGTAGAGGTGATGGTTCCATCTGAAACCTTCAATGAAAGGGGCCATACCAGAGTCAGTTGTAGATTCAAAATCACCTGAAGAATCGACGATTCCAAAGATACGGCTTTCTTCAATTGAGCCTTCTTGCTGATAGAAGCCGTTATTTGGCTCTCCTAAGAAGTTACCAAAGGCTCCACCTTTTCTGACCTTGCCGCTTGAACACAGGGCCTCACCGAGAGCGCGGACTTTGTTTTCAGTAGCAGTATCGATTTTTGGTTCGCCTGTTTCAGGGACGAAGTCTGCATCAACCAATCCGCCCAATGGGAAATCAGCTCCTGTTCCTTCGCCAGAGATAAAGCGGTTGAAGTAGACGTAGAGATCTGTTCCTCTAGGAATTACACATTGCTGCTTCCCATCTTTTGTTCCCATTGCATTTGAACAACAACGATCAGCAGAAGTTGTTTCGCCACCTGCTTTAATACAACAAGTGAAGTCATTGCCTGCGAAAATATCTGGTAACGAGACTTTGTCTTTGTAGACAACTTCGATATTATCGCCAGCATTGATATAAGATCCTGTGGCAGCATTTGAAGCCGTGGCATAAATTTCGTCGAGGTTTTTAGAGTTCACAGTATTGTTGTAAGTAATGCCGATTGCATCGAAGGCGGCCCATGTAGGACTTGATAATTCAAAAATTCCGTCAACAATCTGCGAGCGATCTGTGTTACATCTTAGAGGTTCATAGAAGATTTGAGGAACTCCCAAAAGTTCTAGGCGAGCAAGCTTGGTTGCGTAATAGTACATATTCCCAGCTTTCGTGGCCTTAATGCTGGTATTAAGAGCTCCTGGCGAACCATAGAGATAGCTATCTCTATTTCTGATATTAAAATCAATCACGATACCAGCATAGGCCCATCCATCTGGAGGATCAAAAGCGGCACTATCCGTGGTTGGGTCTGCCGGAACATTTTTAATTGGAGCTCTAATACTGAAAATATCATAGAGACCAGTTCTATCAGGGGCCAAGCACCAAAACTGATCAACGCCTAAAACTGAGGCCATGGAAGGATTACCCATTGATAAACTACATACTGGGTTACTATTTGCGATTAGTTCGGGTGAAAGACCCAAATCTTTACCATCCACATCAAAATAGTTGAGGCGTATAGAAGTAATGTTTTGAACGCCTCCGATATAGATTGGTAAGTAAAGACTGACAGCTGGAAATTCAATCGGATCTCTTAAGTAGTTATTACACTGAACATCAGTGAATGATGTGTTAATCGGTAAATCGTTTTGATAGTAAACTGGCATATAAGGAACGACATCTGACCTCGTTTGAACACAGGCGGTTCCCGACGAAGGAGCATCTGCTGGAGAGGTATCTAAAGTTCCGGAAAGCGTTGTTAAGTCTGTTGGAACCAAAATATTTCGAGAGTTATCAATGTCGATTCCAGTCTCAACGCATCCTCCATCAGCAGGTGCAAGACAGAGTTTGTCGAGATCTTTAAAATAACTTTGTGTTCTAACATCTGCACCAGGCGTACTTGAGACTAAGTTATTTTGATAATTCAAACAGGCAAAGTTTTGTGGAGTTAGATTGAGACGGTTTTTAACTGTCCAGTCGTGTGTTCCATCGGCAAACTTTCTAACCCAACCGCCGCCACAACAAGTTTTTTCTCCGGTGTCATGGAAAGTTTTCCACTGATAGGCCTTGGGAGGAGCAATGGTTGTGTCTAGTAATGGTTGTTGAGGATGGGCACTTGTCGCTGCTGCATCGACAGCATTTACTACTGAATAACGAGAATAGCGTCCTGTTCCACTTGGATTATCTTTAGGAAAGAGAATCGTATTTAAACTAGGATTCAAGGTCGCGATGTCAGGGTCACCTTGAGTGTACATCGTAAAGTCTTTGGTGATTTCACGACAGCAGCGATTTTTGCTCATATCGTAATCAAAGAAGGTGGCGCTCGATGGATTAGGCTTTTCTTGAGCTTGTCCGCAAATCAGATATTCTTCCCAGTATTTCTTTTCGGCTTCAGTTCCACCAAAAGCTGAGACTCCAAAGAAACCCGCTTGGTCAGCGTGAAGCTTATTGGGAGCACAGTCAAGGTTGGTATGACATACTGAACCTGGTCTTCTTAAACAGGCGTCTTGCACTAATGTAGGTGCAAGGAGAAATGATTGAGAAGGTAGAGACTGAGCTTCAATTGCCTTGAAAGTTGAAACGACAACTCCAGGAGACTGGGTGTATTGAGATTCTTTTCCACACATATTCTGTTGTTCTAAAAGAGTCGTTTCAAAGCCGCTGAAGATATAATTGCCTTTCGTTGTTGCTTGATCATCTCGCGATTCAATTTGAGGACATGATACAACTCTCGCTGATCCTGTCGTTCCAGAATTACATGAAGAGATTTGGTTAATATAATCCGTTCGCTTTGAGGTATCTTTGTCATTGTGTTGTGCCAACAATGATACAGAAGATAATTTTTTTCCAGGTCGGCAGAGACCTACGTCAGTGGTGTTTGATAAAAGAATTGAAGCATTGGATATAATGTTTGTTTGAGCGACTGTCGGTAGTGTTTTTCCGGTTCCTAAGTAGGAAAGGGGACGACCTAAAACATCGGCATCCATACCATATAAGAAAGTTTCAAGTTGATTAGGATCTCTGACAACTTCATCGTTGAAATTAGATGAGTCTACTGTGGCACAGTAAAAATTGGGTGCGCAAGTAAACATCCGCTGGCGATTGTCAGTTGTATTTTTAATTCCTGAAGTATAGTCACCTTTACAAATTGATCCAGCACCTCTGTAAACACAACGCTTGCGAGAACCTCCAGGCATTGTTCCTTGGAGAAATTCTGAAATCCCAGCTTCTGCAATTTGATCATTGGATTTTTCTTCTCCAAAAATATCAAATCGTGGCATTCTTGTTCTAAAGTCTGAGACATCGATACACATATATTCCCAACCTAAGCGAGTAATACAGTCTGTATCGACTTCACATTGGTGATAGGCTTGACAGCTTCCGCCCTGATTTTGATTTGATTCATAAAGTGTATAGTCTGGATCATAATCATAAAGTGGAGCTACAGAATTAGAGTTATCAGCAAGGATGCTGATTGAGAAAGTAGTCGGATCAGCCAAATCTGCGAAGGGGGCATTGATCGCGAGGAAAAGCTTTGTCGTGGTCGCTCTAATACGTCTTGATTTACCAATGGCAAACCATTTCACACCATCAAATGATCCGATAAGTGCGCCTTTATTGAAACCGTACCAGTCTCTTTGATAGCCGTTCATGTACATGGCGGCTTGAGTGATAAGACGATTTTGTCTTTGAGCAGTCGCTGTTGTTTGCGTTGTATGAGAGAAAGGTATCATGGTCGGAGGTAACCAACAGGCGCGTCCAAATTGTGTATCTTCGTAATTGCCTAAGCTAGAATTGAAAACAAATTCGTCTCTTTCTGTAGTCCAGCTACTTGCTTGGAGTCCTGCACCTCTGTTTGAAGTAGGATGGGCCGTAAAGCTGGCATACCAACTATCTCTTGCGCACATTGGACATGGACTATAAAGACCACTGTTGGTTGAAATGATATAGGTCTGATCGTATTCCACATTTACTACTTTTGCAGGAAGGGCACGATTCAATTCAGTTGAGAATTCACCAAGAATGGCATTCATATTATTTGATACATTGAGTGGGTCTGTTTTGCTTGTTTCATCCAGATAAGAAAAAGGCGTTCCTTCAGGAATAGGTGTTTGTCCTGCTTGTTGGGCCACTTGAATATCATCAACAGATGAACCTGTCGTTGCATCGTAAAACCGGTGAGGAGCATGACGAGTCGAGATTGAAAGCGATAATTCTTGGAAAGGGGTTGGTTCTGAAATCGGTTGTGGAATGTCACAAACGATTTCAATAATATTTCCAAATTGATCTTTGACCGGTTTTAATCCAAAGTCAGGACAATAGAAATTATTCGGGTCGGTTGGGAAGGGATCAGCTGAACAACCGCACTTATTCCAAACTTTTGTGCGAACAGCTTCGTAGGCCGTAATGTCATATGTCGGAGCACATGTCATCGTCGCTGGAAAATCGGGAAATGATTTTTTACCTTCTTCCAAACATTGATAGTCTAAAATATCCTGTTGTAAAAGAGCAGATGAAGTTGCTTGAGCATCTGGTCCAGGAGTAGGAGTAGGGACTGGAACTACTTGCTGACTACAAACATAATAGATATTAGGCCACTTCGTAAAATTACTTGGATTCGAGAGAACATCAGCAAGCGCTTGTGGATAATCCGATTCATTGGGAGCATTCGGTTTAACTTGTCCATCTTTCACACACTGACCGTCAAGACAGCAATCAAAGCCCTTGGCCCTGCAAGTAGAGAGGGAGCATGAAACGGGATTTTCAACTGTGTTTGACTTCGTATCGATTCTTAAGCTCATGGAACCAATATCGAGAATACTTTTTGGGACATAAGTAACAGTTCCAATTCCTGTACTTGCTGTATAGAGAGAGGTTTGAACGCTGGTTATAATACCACTACAGTTAGTACAAAAATTCTTAGGAGAAAAGGCAGCGTCGCTAGAAGCAACGGTTCCTAATGTTTGACCGGTTGAATTGAATTGATAAGTAGTTCCTGAACAAGTTGAGCTATTGAGGGAGTCTTCAATAGCATCTATTCTGAATAATCTTTCGAGGGTTCCCGTAGATAGGTTATTAAAGCTGATAGGCACGGCCCGTGATCTCAATTGTTTCTTCGCACTCGCACTGTTGTAATCAACGACGAGACAATAAACTTTAGTTGAGTTTCCAGTAAGGGATAGAAAATCATGAATTTTTTGACCTCTGATATAAAAAAGAGTGGTGGTGTTTTGATTTACTGTGAGAGCTCCAGATTGCGCTACACCATCGTACCAATAAGCACTTTGTGTTGTCGTAAATGAAGGAGTAGGAGTTGCTGTTGTCGTGCCGCCAGTCGCTGCAGTCGAAGTTCTCTTTTTGGCCGAACCTTTTTGCTGAGGGACACATGAGCTTAAGATTAAACTCAAAATCAAAAGAATAAATGTTGGTTTTAAGACACCACTTTTCAAAACTATAAACTCCCATATCCTTTTCGGGTAACTTGCCGATTGGATTCAACCGAATGAAGTGACCTTGAAGGGATAGGAATATTTTACCCCTCGAGATGGTCTAAATAGCCGAAATCGTGGTGAAGAAAAGGCAAAAAAGACAATCCGTTGAAATGACTCAGGAATTTTAGGTAAAGAGATTTTCACACTTCCAAAAGGGGTGGGTGACATGCCCAATTTTGGTGGCAAAAGTGGTTAGAATCCGAATCCTGCGCCAGTTGCTGGGTTAAGGGCCATGGGAACGCACATTCCTTGAGCAAAGGCACACTGTTGATTGATGTTGTTCCAGTATTGCTGTTGTTGGTAGAGGTAGGTTTTTTCTTGTTGTCCATACCAAGTGAAATAATCATAACGGTCTTGGCGGTTGAGATAATTAACTCCTAAGCTCATCCAGCCTGGTACTAAATTGTCTCCCGCCATTTGTTCTTGAAATGATTGAGCGAGGGCCCGTCCAATTCCGCTATCAACATGCTCTACAGATGCACCTTCGGCCAAGACGCGACGTCCGCGAGAATTGGTAACGTAAACTTCACCCCTTTCATTAGGAGTCACTCGATTTTGTTGAAGAAATTTTTGATCATTTACTTCATCTTCTTTCTGTTGAACTGTGGCAAGGTAGTTTTTTGCAGCATTAGAGCATATCTCTTTTATAATTTTATTTTCGTCATCAGGAATAGGGCTCATTTTGGTACATTCAGTATTTATGTTTAAGAAGCTGGCATCTTGTGGATTACCTCTGAGCGAAATCATTACATTGCTAACATCGCCACCAAGGGATTTAATTTTAGAAGTAATCGCTCTGAAATTACCAAGATCATTATTTTGACATGATAACATTGTCACTTGATTATTTTCACGACAGTTCTTTACCATGTCATTAGCAAGCAAATCCATAGACATCATGATCACTTTATTGCGAGGTTCTGATTTGATTCTATTAAGCTCAGCCGTAAGTTTTAGATCTTCTTGCCTGTAAAAGTCTTCAAGCTTCGCTAGGTCTTGATCACTGACTTGGCCTTCTTGAATTTTTGATAAATACAATTTGAAGTTTTCAGTGTTTATATTGAGGTTTTGATCGAAAATATCTTGAGACGGGCAATCGCTTGAAGAGCAAAGTAGTTGGCGGATTGTCGAATTGTAAAAGTCAATTTTCGAATCCGTTGTTGATTTATCACTTGTTAAGGACATTTTTATTTTTTTCTGTCTAAAAAAGTTCATATTTTTAAGACGAATGATCATGTCATCTTTAGCACTTCTTTGAGGTGCTATTTGCGAGGCTTCCATACTTTCTGCTAAAGTTGATATTTTATTGATATTGAGACTGGCATAATTATCGATGTCTTTTGAAGTGATGATCATTCTCTTTTTAAGATCAGTAAATTTATTTTTCACATTCTCAACTTTTGAAATCCATGCCTTTTTTTCATTGCTACAAGCCTGGGCAGTTCGAGCGATGTAAGCATCTTGAGCAAGACAGCCTTTATAGCGGTTGTACTCGACTGTTGTATTGAGTTGACCAGTATCTTCAGATGCGATCCGTGCAGCAGCATCACTCGGAATAGAATCAAAGAGAACTCTTTTATAAGTTTCCATTTTTGAAGAAAGTTCACTTTCTGGAACAATTGTGCCGTCACTTTTAAAGAGCGATGTCGAATAGGCCATTAAGAACTTTGAGATAAGGATTGAATTATCCATCGGAAGTTCATCTGGAGGACTTTGGCTGAAATAATCACTTAAGCCACTTTTAGAAATGATACTTGAAGATTTATTTTTATTGCGATTATAAAGTTCTTTATAGAGCCAGGACGCTCTTGCTGTCATATTTGCGGGAAGATTTGCAGGTGGAACTAAAGGTTCGCCTGAATCAAAAAGGGACTCTTGAATTCCTGATAATAAGTTGGCCATAGTATTAAAGCGAGCATAGTTACTAGCGGCATTCTGAGTTTGCTCTTGAAGCAGATCAATTTTTTTAGCATCGTTATAAGTCCAAGCGAAATTTCCATCGGGGACGACTTTCGCCACAGATTCTTTAAATTCGGTATTTATTTTTTTTAGACCATCAATGATCGCTAAATTTGATTTTGCAATTTCTAGTTCTCGTTCCAGCCACATCAGTTTTAGCGGTCTATCAGGTGTTTCTCCTGGGGCAGTGTTTTCATTGAACAATTGATTAAGCTCACTTAAATCTTGAGATTTTTTCGTGCATTGATCTGTTGTTGAACTGAAAGGGTTAAAGCGAAAAAAATCGTTACTATCTGTAGCCTGCGACAATGGCGATGCCATCGCAATCAAACAGATAATTGTTATTGAATATTTATTCATAAAATCCACCTCAACACATCTTTATTATCGGCAATATCACTGAAATCGTTAAGGATTTCAGTGAGTAGATGAGTAAGTGCTTGAATCTATGATAGTGAAGTTCAATAAGTCGTGAACTTAGCGCCCATAAAACTGGGCGAATGAAGATTTAGCCGTGGCCACCCGCCATAAAAGGCGAGTTGAGGTCGATATTCTTGTGATGAAATCCGGCATCCATGAGACCCATAAAATAGTTCTCACTGATCTTGAGAATTCCTTGCAGCTCTTGAGTTTCAAATAACTGACCTCTAAATTGAGCGACGTGAGGAAAACCTGCGGCCATCCAAACAATAAGCTTTCTGAGTTGAACAATCATTGTTCTTTCACGATCTACAAAATTTTCTAAGAGGTGGTGATAACGTTGAACCACTTCCCAATAGTCAGCAGGTGTAAAAACAAGTTGATCATTTTCTTCGATATAAGGTTCAAGAAATAAAAAGGGATTTCGAAGAGGCCCGCGACCAAGCATCAAAGCTTTGCATTGAGTTCTTGCCATTCGATTTTTGACTAAAGGGGTAGAATGAAGATCTCCATTTCCAATAATTGGGAGAGGAGAATCACTGGCAATCGTTTCAAGTAAATCCCAATCGGCATAACCAGTGTATTGCTGAGTTCTCGTTCGACCGTGAATAGCGACAAACTCTACTCCTTCTTCTCGAGCAATGCGAATCACCTCGAGAGCATTAATAGTTTGAGCATCCCATCCTGTTCTAATTTTAATCGTTAGCGGAACTTCGAGAGACTTTTTGATCGTCGAGAAAAAATGTCCCAACTTACTTGTGTCTTTGAGTAAGGCTGAGCCTGAACCTTTGGTGACGACCTTGCGAACTGGACAACCCATATTGATATCGATCCATTTAGGATTAAATTCTTGAGCAACTTTAGCAGAAGTGGCCATCGCTTCAGGATCTTCCCCAAAAAGTTGCAAGCCTATATTTGTTTCTTCAGGAAGGATGCGTAGCATGCGATGAGTTTGTTCATTATTGTAATTGATGCCATGACAGGAAATGAGCTCACTGACTGTTGCTCCCGCACCCAATTCTTGCATCAGCAAACGAAAAGGCGCATCACAGATTGCTGACATGGGCGCCAGCCACAAAGCTGACTCTGCATGAATAGCACCCAATTCTATGGGAACTCTGCGTGCTTTGAGTAGCTGTAGCTTATTTTCGAGTTGGTTAGAGAATTTCATCGGCAACATCTATACTTCATATGCACTTGGTGCGTCAATTGAGTTGAAGAAACCCCTCAAATTGGTTAAGCTAGGCTCCTTTATTCCTGAGGAGTCTTCAGATGTTTGATACGTTAAGTGAAAAATTTGGTTCAGCGCTAAAACATATCCAAGGCAAAGCTAAAATCACCGAACAAAATATTGAAGATGCTCTTAAAGAAGTTCGAACAGCTTTGCTTGAAGCCGACGTCAATTTTAAAGTCGTTAAAGACTTCGTTACCAAAGTAAAAGAAAAATCTCTCGGTGAAAAAGTGATCACTGGTGTCGATCCTGATCAGCAGTTTATCAAAATCGTTCACGATGAACTTGCGGCGATCATGGGAACGGCCAACGAAGAAATTTCGCTCGACAGACCAGGTCCTATTCCAGTTCTCGTCGTCGGATTAAACGGACAAGGTAAAACAACTTTCTCTGGCAAACTTGCTCTTCATTTAACCAACAAAAAAAATAAAAAAGTGTACCTTGTTCCTTGTGATACTTTTAGACCTGCGGCCAAGGATCAACTTTTAACCCATGCAAAAAATTTAGGCATCGAGTATTTCGATTCTAATCTTTGCCTCCCACCTGAAGAGATTGCTCGTTTAGGTATGGAAGAGGCGAAGAAGCTACATATGGATGTCGTCATTATCGATACGGCTGGACGTTTGCATGTTGACGACAGTTTGATGAGTGAAATCGTCAGAGTCAAAAAGGGGATTGAGAGTCTTAATCCCGAAGTGTTAATGGTCGCTGATGCCATGACCGGACAGGAAGCTGTCAACGTTGCTAAAACTTTTCATGATGCCATTGGTTTGACAGGTATCGTGTTAACGAAGATGGATTCTGATGCCCGCGGTGGTGCTGCACTCTCTATTCGCCATTCCACCGGTGTTCCAATTAAGTACATTTCTACCGGCGAAAAGATGAAGGACCTAGAGCTCTTTCATCCCGATCGTTTGGCGGGAAGAATTCTCGATATGGGTGACGTGGTTTCTTTAGTTGAAAAAGCTGAAGAAAATATTGATCAGAAAGAAGCTGAAAAAATGATGAAGAACTTGGAGAAAGGCCAGTTCACCGTCGAAGATTTTATGAAGCAAATGGATATGATCAAAAGTTTAGGTTCCATGGGTTCAATCATGAAAATGATTCCTGGCATGGGCGGCATGATGAAGCAGATTGGGGATCTTTCTCCAGCTGAAAATGAAATGAAGCGCATGAGGGTGATCATCGATTCTATGACTAAGAAGGAACGTCAAAATTATAAAATCATCAAGGATTCACATGTTGGCCGCATTTCTCGAGGTTCGGGGAATACTGAAAAAGCAGTTCGTGATTTCTTGGCGAAATTCCGTCAAATGGAAAAAATGATGGGCGGAATGATGCAAATGATGAAAGGCGGATTTCCTGGAATGCCGGGCATGCCTGGAGGCGCTGCGCAAGCAGGTTTCAGGCAGCCGCCGGCAATCGGTGGTAAAGGTCCGAAAAAAGGTAAGGGCAAGGGTCCTTGGGGTAAGGGATATTTCTAATCTGAGCCTTGTTAATCATTGAAATAAGTTGACTTTTGTTCGCCGCAAGTCTAATTTTCCCCAGTTAGATTTTGTAGTGATGTTATTAGGAGTTGTTAATGTTAACTATTCGTATGTCAAAAAATGGTCGTAAAAAAGCCCCACTTTTCACTATCGTGGCCACAGATTCACGTAAAGCTCGTGAAGGTCTTTATATTGAAAAATTGGGATTCTATAATCCAGCTCTTGAAGCAGGAAAAAACCTTACTCAAGTTAAGACAGACAAGATCAAAGCTTGGATGGAAAAAGGTGCTCAAGTTAGCGATACAGTAAAAAATCTTTTGAAGGCCAATAACGTTCAAATCTAGTTTTTAGATTTAATGTTGTTCGCGTCTCTGTCGTCTAACCCTAATTCCTGTGAGAGTTGTTTATGAGCGAGTTGAAGGATTTGATCACTTACGTTTCTAAAAGTTTAGTTGATATGCCAGATCTTGTTGAAGTGAATGAGATTATGGGTGAACAGACAACAGTTATTGAGCTTAAAGTTGACAAAACTGATCTCGGTAAAGTTATCGGCAAGCAGGGGAGAACTGCTAGAGCATTGAGAACTATTCTCAATGCAGCATCGACAAAACTTAAGAAAAGATCTGTTCTAGAAATTATTGAATGAAAAACATTTTGATCAACTTTTAATTAAATTAACCCTCTGAAAAGAGGGTTTTTTTATTTCTATTATTGAAATACTCTCTATAATTATTTTATGTCAACAACTGAAGAGTTTAGTGTCATTGTGATTGATGACGAAATTGATATCGCTGAGATTCTCTCTGAGAGTCTTGGCTATGATGGTTTTCGTTCTACTTTTGAAACAGATCCTCAAAAAGCAATAGTTCAATTAAAAGAGCAGAGAATTGATGTGGTTCTTTGTGATGCTAATATGCCTGGAATGAAAGGCCTTGAAGTATTAAAATTTATTACCACTCTTGAGCATAAGCCTCTCTACTATCTCTGCACTGGAGATCTTGATGCCAATGAAGATGAAATTATTGGTCTTGGTGGTACGGGTCTCATTATGAAGCCTTTTTCAGTCTCAGATGTTATCGATCGCATTAAAAAAGATCTTAGAATATCATAGATAGCAATATGCAAAATTCATGGTTTATCGAAGCACAAAAATTTCTTACGATTAAAGATCAATTTAAATTAGGTGATCTCTCAACTGAAAAGCAAAACCCCGATACTATTGGTCTTGCGCAAATTTCTCAAACGGATTTAAAACTTGCCCTCGAGACATTTCATCAAGTGGATCGAAAAGCCTTGAATGCCTTTATGGCAAAAAAAGAAATATTGTTACCTTTGGCAACAACTATCAATGATACGCTTCGAGATGGAGATAAAGTTTTTTTTGTGGGTTGCGGAGCAACCGGAAGATTGGCCCTCTCTATTGAGTTTTTGGCCCATGCTCTTCAAATTGAAGGTCATGAGAGAGTGTTCGGAATGATGTCAGGTGGAGATCTTGCTCTCATTCATTCGATTGAAAAATTTGAAGATTATCCAGAATACGCCCATCGGCAATTACAAGATTTGAACTTTGCGGGAAATGATTTAGTGATTGCCGTGACAGAAGGGGGAGAAACTCCTTTCGTTATCGGTGCGGCTCAATACGCAGTTGAACACTCCAAGCGAAAACCCTTTTTTATGTACTGCAATCCCGATGCGGTTTTAATCAAAGTTGCCGAACGTTCAAAGTTAGTACTAGAAGATGATCGCATTCATAAAATCAATCTTGATATTGGGCCGATGGCCCTGTCGGGCAGTACGCGATTACAGGCGACGACCATTCAGATGTTGGCCTGTTCACTGGCCCTTTTTTCTTCAAAACAATCCACTCAGTGGGAATCTCAAGTTCAGCAATTGATTGATATTTTGCCTTCATTAACTAATGATGATTTTTGCGAGTTGATTGAAATTGAGAGCGACATTTATCACAAGGGAGAATCTGTCCTTTACAAAGTAGAGCCTTCATTGGCCATCGCCGTTATGACAGATACTACAGAAAGAGCTCCTACATTTTCTCTAGCAGCTTTTGAAAATCGTCAGGATCAAATTCAAAAATGGTCTTGGTGTTATCTCTATGACGAAGATTCGACGACAGCTGAGATGGCATGGGAGAAGTTATTACTGAGAACACCTCGTACACTTGAATGGCCTGAGCTCGAAGGAATTGCTGGAGCAAAAAGACTTTACGGATTCGATTTTTCACATTCTTTGCGCGATTTTCGAGAGAAAAAATTAGGTTTCACTCAGCACTTAGCTGTGATTGAAATGACACATCAACAACTCGCGATGAGGTTGGGGCGAGGCAAAGCTGTTTGTGATATGACAAAGCTCCAGTTATGGCAGAGGCATCTCGTGCTTAAAATGATTTTGAATGCTCACTCAACACTAGTGATGGGAAGACTGCAACGTTACCAAAGTAATATTATGACTTATGTTAAGGCTTCAAATAATAAACTGATTGATCGAGCGACTCGATATATTCTTTTGCTGTTGAAAGAGAAGGGAAGAGAAGATATCAGTTACGATGAAGTGGTTATGAAAATTTATGAAGTTAAAAGTCAAATCGGCCCAGACAGGCCAATCGTTTTAGAAGTTTTAAAACAATTCTAATTATTTTTTGTCGTCGATTTTTTTAGTATCGTCGCCTTCTTTCATTCCTTGCTTGAAATTCGTTAAGGCTTTTCCGAGGGCAGAACCAAGTTGAGGGAGCTTTGATCCCCCAAAAAGTAAAATGACAATCGCTAATATAATTAGGCCTTCGCCCATTCCTAAACCAAACATAGTATTCTCCGGCCCTTAGTAGATTCTCTCCAAAGGCATACTGTACTTGCCTGGAGCGTAATTCATTATACGTGACTTTTTGAGTTCTTGGAAACGCTTGTCGCTATTAGCATAACTAGAATAAGGATAGATACTGATTCCGCCTCGCGGTGTAAATTCACCTAGTACTTCTAGATACTTAGGTTTCAAGAGCTTCACCAAATCATCACAAATGGTTTGAATACAATCTTCGTGGAAATCGCCATGATTGCGGAAGCTGAACAAGTAGAGCTTCATGGATTTCGACTCAACCATCTTCTTGTCTGCGATATAATTGACGAAAATTTTAGCGAAATCAGGTTGCCCGGTCTTTGGGCAAAGGCTAGTAAACTCAGTGCAGATAAAAGTCGTCCAAGCTTCAGATTGAGGATTCTTGTTAGCGAAGCTTTCAAGGACTTCGGGTGCATAAGTGTCCTTGTAAACAGTATTTTTTTCACCCAATTTCATTTTTTTGAGAGTTTTTGGGTCACGTGCATGGCTTTTGCTCTTCATTTTGTCCTCGTTAAATCTGGCCTAAAAATAGGACAGATATGTCTCATTATGCTAACTTTTAGATACTTTAACTCATTGAATATCATTTGAGAGGCCCTTTGAAAGCACTCGGTCAACATAAAACAAAAGTCGTCTTTGTCCAACTCGGTTCACCAAAGTCGCCTTCAGTCAAAGATGTGAGACATTATCTCAAGGAATTCTTGGGAGATCCGCGAGTTGTCGATTTCACGCCTTGGGTTTGGAAAATTATTCTCAATCTCTTTGTTTTGCCTTTTCGTCCTAAAAAATCAGCAAAAGCTTATGCAAGACTATGGGATGGCAAGCAATTTCCTCTCATTAGCAATACTCATTCATTTACGAATAAAGTGAGAAAGGCCCTACCTCATCCTGAACAAATTGAAGTTGAAGAAGCTTATCTGTTAAGTTCTCCGCGAATTGAAGATGTTTGGAGCTGTTGGGAGCAACAAGTTTTAAAAGGAGAGTCTCGGCCTGCTACTAAAGTTCTGGCCATTGCCATGTTTCCGCAATATTCAGAGAGCACCGTGGCCAGCGGAATGGATGCCTTCGCTAAAGTTCTCTCCGGAAAAGTTTTAATTCCTCCATTTGAATTTATGACCGATTTTCACATGGCAAAATGTTTTATAGATAATTCAGTACGACTTATTGATCAAAATCTTTCTCAGTGGAAAAATGAGGGTAGGGCGGCTGATAAACTCGTCATTTCTTTTCACGGCATTCCAAAGAGGAGAGTTACTCATAAATTTGATCCTTATTATCAGCATTGCTTCGAAACTTTTTGGTTGTTGAAAAAATTTATTACAGAAATTGAAAGTGACAAAATTGAAATGACCTTCCAATCTCGTTTCGGCAGTGAAGAGTGGTTGACTCCTTATACTGATGCTAGTGCGGTGGCTTGGGTTGAAGAAGGGCATAAGCGATTGGCCTTTTATTGTCCAAGTTTCGTTGCTGACTGCTTAGAAACGACTGATGAAATTGGAAATGAACTTGGGCATGAGTTAAAAGAATTGGGAGGAGAAGTTCTTCTTATTCCTTGTCTCAACGATGATGATCAATGGTGCCAAGATTTTGCTCGCTTTATCGATGATCATGAACTCAGTCATAAGCAAACTAATATAGACAATTTTCATACACTTTCAAAAGAGGACTATAAGCATATGCCAGCCGTTGAATTAAAAAGCCCGCCCCTTTCTGATAATGCTAAATCCTCTCTTAAAATTGTTTTTCTCACGCTCTTCTTGGATCTCGTTGGCTTTTCGATCATTTTTCCTTTGTTTCCAGCTTTAGCGGATTATTATTTAAAAACAGATCGAGACAATTTTTTCTTGAGACTTATTTTTGACTCTATTCAAACTTGGACTTCTGCAGGTGAAACCAATTTTAATTCATTAGTGTTGTTTGGTGGAGCACTCGGTGCTCTTTATTCATTTTTACAATTTGTTGCTGCTCCTATTTGGGGAACAATTTCAGACCGAATAGGGAGAAGACCAGTACTTCTTATTTCCGTATTTGGTCTAATGCTAAGCTATGGCTTTTGGTTTTTTGCGGGATCATTTACCATTTTGATATTAGGAAGAATTATTGGTGGGATTATGGGTGGAAACATAAGTACCGCCACTGCTGTTGTTGCTGATGTTACCGACAAAAGTAATCGTTCTAAAGGTATGGCCACTATTGGTATTGCTTTTGCTTTGGGTTTTATTATAGGTCCGGCCATGGGAGGTCTCTTTTCGTTAATTAAGTTAAATGAGATTTACCCAGCCTTAGTCTCTTATGGTGTGAACCCTTTTTCAGTACCTGCTCTCGTGGCCGGACTTCTTTCACTCTTTAACTTAGTCAATTTATACTCTCGTTTCAAAGAAACCTTGCCAGCAGAGAAGAGAGGACAAAGTGAAAGTGACCGCTCTATCAACCCGATTAAACTTTTCAAGCCTCTTCCTTTTAAAGGGGTTAATCTCACTAACTTTGGTTATTTCTTTTTTCTTGCAGCTTTTTCAGGAATGGAGTTCACTCTTACATTCTTGGCCGCAGAAAGACTGGCCTTCACGCCAATGAAGAATGCTTATATGTTCATTTTCATTGGAGTTGTTCTAACTCTCGTCCAAGGTGGCTATGTAAGAAGGAAGGCCCATCAAATAGGAGAGAAGAGAATGGCACTTCAGGGACTCGTGTTTGTCATTCCTGGTTTGATTGCCATTGCCTACGCGCAATCATTATTTTTGCTCTATGTTGGTTTGTTCTTCTTGGCCGTGGGTTCAAGTATGACCATTCCTACTTTGACGTCGTTAGTTTCTCTTTATACTCCAGCTCAGCATCAAGGAAAAAGTGTTGGGATCTTCAGGTCTCTCGGTGCTTTGGCCAGAGTGATCGGTCCCATTGTTGCTTCACTCATTTATTGGAGATATGGTTCAAGCGTTCCTTATTTTCTAGGAGCCGCTTTTTTAATTATCCCAATCTTTTTAGTTTCTCGCTTGCCAAAAGTTGAGGCGAATTAGAACCAAATTCCAAATGTTCTTTCGATTCGGGCTTTTTCATCATCTGAGATCGGATTGTCGTCGAGTGATAAGTGATTGAGAGCAATTAACTGTTGAGGATCAAATGGGAAAGTCTTGATCTGATTATGCTCTAGATTTAATCGTCTTAAGTTTGGAAGTTGGATAATTTCTGGTGGTGCCTGCATAAGCTTATTATGGGAGAGGTTCAACGTCTCTAGTTGAGAGAAGTTTTTAATCCAATGTGGAATGCTCTTTAACGAGCTATGATTAATTTGGAGAGTTTGCAGATTGCTCCAATCCGGAGGAATCTCGAAGAGGTGGCTAATATTGGCCTTTATTTTAAGTATTTTTAAAGCTGGTAATTGAGCAATGCTTTTGGGAAGCCATTCTACATTGAGAGCAGTTATGACCAGAGTTTCTAGTTTGTGACAATGGCCAATGGCCTCAGGAAGTTCTTCAACACCTTCACCAGAAAATTCTAGAGAAAGCAAATTTTCGTGCAAGTGTTCAACTGGAAACACTGTTTGGTTTTTTCTAAGTTTAATGAAAATCTTGTCTTGTCTCATATTAAGGAATTGCCGCTGCTCTTCTTTTTAATAAGACAGGATAAGCACTTCTCTCATATCTCTTCGAAATGATCTTGAAGATTGAGACTTTTGGGTTTTCATTAATTTGACTTCTGCGCTTCTCTCCAGATGCTGGATTTCGCCCACCGTTGTTTGCAAAAAAACTATCGGCTGAACCAGAACCACCATTGCGACTTCTTAGGTCAGAAGTATCGTAGCCTCCGCCAGCGCCACCACTAAATGGATCTATTCCACCATTCGCATATCCCGTTAGGTCACCAGAGAATTCATTTCCAATGGTATCTTCACCATCAGCTTTAAAGTCAAAATCAACCATGGAATCTACAGGTTTACTTGATGCAGAAGCTTTTCCGCTACCTTTGATATCAACGATTCCGCCCGTAGCTCCTAAAGTATTAGGATTGGCGGCGACCTCGCCACTTTTATCTTTTGAAGAATCTGCAGCCGCACCTTTTAATAGAGTATCGGCATATGATCCTGAAGCACTTGCAAATCCAGATGATCCTTGACTCTTTTTCTCTTCATACTTACTCAAGCTCGGAGATAGATTGGCATAAGAATCATATGAAATTTGTCTCTCAGCATCTCTCTGTTGATTGATCAGTTCGTCAATTGGAGGAAGTCCTGCATCTGCACGATTCTTATTAAAGAGATCGAGAGTATCTCCAAGACGGGCCTTCACTCTTGCTGCATTATTGGATAAACTTCCTGCTGCGAGATTTGCCTTTTCCATATTTCCAGACAATGAAGCATCAGCTAAATCAAAGGCCATTTGTGAGTCACTCGATACAGCGCCTGGCCCATCGAAAGTTGGATATGAGAATGTTGAACATGAGTTATCTGCTTTACATGAACATTTAGGATCAATTTGAAATTCTCCACCGCTTGACTTCATACAGCTCAAAGCTCTCTTCTGAGGAGTGATCGCTTGATAGTCATCAACGCCTTGAATTCCTAAAGCGAGTTTTCTCTTCATGCGATCGAGAAGCGTTATGTATTCTTGTCTTTGGAGATAGAGCTCATCCATGGCCAGCATTGATAAGGCCATATGCTCTTGAATGGTTTTAATGAGATTCATAATTGTATTGATACGTGTTTCCGGAACCACCATTCCTGTTTGGTTTTCAACTGGAAGAGCGCTGATTTCAGTTTGTAACGAACCTGAAGTTGTTGACATATAGTTAATAGGTGATGGAACACGCGCTGAGCTTCTTGTCACGTCAAGAGCTTGGTTTTGCCAGCCTCTATTTCTACGCACCAGAAAGTATGAAAAGCTGGTAGACCCTTTGATCACCCCAACTGAACAAGCAACTAAGTCTGTTTTGCCACCGGTTTGATCACTGCCTGAACAGCTAATTGTTTTATTTTTATTAGTCGTATCTTCAACAATATCACTGGCCGCTCTGGCTTCAGGGAACATTACTTCAGCAAACGATCTTGCACCTTTGATGGCCGTTTTCTTTAATTCAATTCCCACTTTTTCAAGTTCTTCTGCAATAAATTCTGGAGGAGGAAGAACATCATCATAGGCCAATGAGCTTAGCGCCCCTTTTTTCATTCTTAACCAATCATAGGCAGAAAGGCTTGCTTGATAGCCAGTATCAGAGGTAGCAACTTTTTTTAGAACAATTTTTTCTAATTGAGGATCAACATTAAAGGTCGTTTCTTGCTGCTTTTTAACAAATTCTGGTGGCAATAATGAATTTACTCGCTCTTTTTCCTTTTCAACTGCATCTTGAGCTAACTTTCTCGTTTCATCTGCAAAGGCGCGAATATCATCTTCTTCACTAAATGCGTCTTTAACTTTTGGAATCACTCCTGATTTGACTTGCATACAAATTTCATTTTTAGCGTAGCTTTCGCCAGCTTGTGTCTTACAAAGATTTGAAATTTCTGAAGCACTGCCTTGATCTTGGTTACAGACGAGGTGAGTATAGTGTCTAGCAACATCTCTTTTCTTTTTCCATTCTGCGGTAAATTTCATGGCCTTGACTAAATCGATTGCCGTATAAAAATCGAGAGCGGCAATAACATAGGAAATTTTTGGACTTACACAACCACAACATCCAGGGCAAATTGAGTTTACACCATAGAGAACTGCAAGAAGAGCAGTCAGAGTCATAATCGTTTGCTTATCTTTCTTAATCCAAGCTTCACCTTTCATTACATTGGCGTGAGCGGTTGAAACTTTTTGCATCTTATCTTTTAATTCTGTATAGGCGGCATCAAGCGCTAGGTTTAAGATATCGATGGCCTTTTCACGAGTACGCATGTAGTTGCCAGTTCCATCTTTAAACTTGTCACCATAGATCTCTGTTAAGTATTTGTTACATTCTGCTGCTTGAGTGGCATTTACTGGATTAATTTTTAAACAGAGTTGTTCATAAATTTCATCATAGATATTAGCGGCTCGTTCGACAGAGCGAACTTGCATATCCTTGTCATCTTCAGTGAAATTTTCATAGGCACGGCATTCAGTTGTACTAGAGTGATACTTAGTATCGTTGATTTCTGCTGATACATATGTAGCGGCAGCCGCTTTAAAGAGGTAATAAGCTTTTGAGTCACCTTCAGATGTTTTGTGTTTTACACACGCAAGATCTTTTGCTGCTGCACCTGTTTGTCCCAAAACTTCCATCGAAGAAAGTACCATTCGTTTTTTATTAAAAGTAGATGCGCTATTAAGGTATTTATAAGAATCATCAGGCGGAAAGTCATCTACTGCAAGTTCATAGAGTCTGTAGTCGGCATTGTATTGAGCTTGCATTTCTTGATTACGAACTTTTTCAACTGTCGCATAGGCCAGCTGTTGAGCGCTTGCAGTAGTTGCATTATACATGGCAGTTAATTGATTATAAGTAGAATTTCCCGATCCTGTAAGCTGCCCATCGAGAGTAACTCCAAATTGTGAGTGTGAGTTGGCTTCTTGATTGGCCGTGTCCCCATATGCATTGTTTACCGATTGATTCGAATTCGCCACTGCTTGATTTCGGTAAGAGCGAATTCCATTATATATCTTAAGATATTCATCATTGGCCTTATTGTATTCAATCTGTGCTGCTGCAACTGCTGCTTGTCTGGCACTTCTTTCACCTGATGAACATGAAAAACCATCATCATTACATTGGGCCAATCTATTTTGTGCACTTTGAAGATTCGCTTGGGCAACATTCCTTTTTTGCTCAGCTGCTGGCAATTCTGCGCGGTATTGATTGTATTGGTCAAGTGTAACAGTCATAGAAGAAACGGGATCGTCATTCAGACCTCCTTCTGCTTGTACCATAGAATTAGTACTGCTTTGGAGATTCGAAATTGTGCTATTTAAACCTTCAATGTTTTGATTCATATAAGTCTGTTGATAGTTAAGCAACATATTATAGTTATCATCGGCGGCATCGTGAATTGTTCTACATTTTGTGGCGTTTGGCTTTCCTTCCGCTAAAGCATCTTCATCATGCTTTTCATTATCTTTTGCTATTTGAATATTACTTTCTAAATTGGCACTATTTTTCTCTTCGATCTGTTGATTTTTTGTATCTAGGTTAGGACTAGTTTGCCCATAAGAAATTTGAGTCATAAACATTGAAGACCATACCAAGTGGGTGATAAGCGATTTGCCTATCCTGCCTTTGATGCTGTTTTGATTTTCATGCATTTTCATAACTTTAGTCCTGTTAAACTCATATCTTCTCTCCATTTTAGACCCTAAAAGCTAGGTGCCAAAATAAAGCGAGGGCTAAGTGCTTATCGGCTCAATCAATATAATTCATAACCCAATAATATCGGACTTTTGAAGTCGTATTTGAAACTGATGACTGACCGGGACCTGGTGCCTATTTAGCTTGGCAGTTCATGAATGTTACTGGGGAATAGTTATTTCAAAAGTTTAACTATGTTTTACGGGAAAGATTAGCGACTTGGTGAACTCTTAACGTATAATGAACAAATCAAACAGTTAAAAAAGGTTACTTAGTATGAAAGCCATTATCATCTCAATTCTTTTCTTTATGACTTTAACAGTTAAAGGTGCTGAATCAATTGACACCAAAAAATGCTCACAAGAACTTAATCAACATTGCTCTGCTCATAAAGGAAAGAAAACTCTTGGCAAATGCATTCAGGAACATTTTAAGGACTTTTCTAAAGGCTGCGGGAATTATCTTCTCACACAAGAAAGCAGTGGAAAACCTGGAAACCCTCGATGTGCTACAGAGCTTCAAAAAGCTTGCCAAAATTCAGATAAAGAATGTTATGACAAAAACAGAAAGAGATTGAGTTTAGGGTGCCAAGAAGAAATGGATCAAATCTTCTCTCAAACAGCTTTTAAAATGCTCGATAGCTGTATGGGGGATATTGAAAGGAATTGTCCCCTTGATTTAAATGCTGCCGATGATCCTATGGCGCAAAATAAATATAACGAATGTGTTTTAAAAAATATGAAGAACTTTTCCCCTGAATGTCTTGATTCGATGGGAATGGACAAGGGCCAGTTTGAAGAAGAGAATACGAAAACAATTAAAAAAGAAAAACGTTAAGCGACTTTGAGAAATTCCTCTTGTGGAATTTCTTCTTTGCTTAAGAAAATTTTGACGTCATCAAATTCGATAATTCCTTTGTGTCCATGTTGAGAAACAATTAAATTACAAATTGAACGTAGCTCTTTTATCTCTCCTTGATAATTATTATTAATAAGACGTTGCATCGCTTCTGGAACAATCGTTAATTCAGGGTATTGAAATTGATGAGCATAATGTCTGATAAAGTGATTAATGAGTAAGGGCAAGTCTTCCTTGCGCGTGCTTAACTCTGGAATTTTAATCATGTGCTTGAGTAGAGGACTTTTAAAAGGCTGTTCAGAAATGATAATAAGTCTTGAGCCTTGTCCTGCGATGATATGTGAAATTTCGTGAAGATTCTCAATTTCATGTTGTGGAATATCTTTCACGTAATAGAGTTGAGGAGTCAAAGGAGCAAGTCGTATACTTTCTTCGAGCTCCGTTAGGCTTCTTACGAAATGAAGTTGATGATCATGACCGCTTTCTTCATGAATAACCTGAACCAGAGTTTCACGTCCCGAGCCCAACTTTCCATAAAGGTTGATAAGTCCGCTGCCTTTTACTATTTTGGGGATTTGAGATCTAAGATCTATCATTGCTTGAGACTGACCAACCATAACTATTGATCTAGTACTGGCCATTAAAGGCTGTCCCACTGTCCAAATATTTTGATTTTTGAAGTGAATTTCTGGAAGTTCAACGCTGGTATTCCAAGAGAGGAGTTGAGAATCATTGAGGCCTGAGAGCACAGACCAGCATTCAAAGCCCAATGGCACAGACATTGATCCAACGAGCTCAATCAAATCTTTGTGTTCTAGGTTTTTAAATAAATCCCAAAGGGCGTTGATATAAAAGCGTCTATCGTTGGCCACGATTTTTTTAAAGCCTTTTACGTTCTGAACTTTGCCCTTTAGAGTCGGGGTTTTAAAGTTTTTGATTTTGATCTGGAATAAAATATCGCCAAGAATTTCAGTCGAATTCTCAATAACAGCACCTGTCTGATCAATAGACTCAACTTTAAGTAATCTTTCTTCCTTTTCTAAAAGAAGGGAGAGAGTACATTCAGGTGAAATACTTAGGTATGGCCAACTCATATGTTCTTATCGGTAAGAGATTTGAGAAATTAAACTATAGTTAAGCCTATGAAATGCCGATAATTTAAAAGATTTGGAGGTTTCGTTGCAAAGACAAGCATTTCAATGTTTATCATTGGAAAATTTAGAATGGGTAGCCTACTCTGGAAATTGCCAGGGAAAGGTACTTATTGCTTGGAAAGACGGATTCCTCGTCCAAGGTTTGTTAGATCCGGCTCGGCCAGTAACTCTAAAGCGTTCTGCAAATAGCCCCAATGAAATTTCATTTCAATCCCCAACTCCAAAGCAAATTCTTGTGAGTCGAGGCCTTACCTTAGTTAAAGTTTCGGACGACTATATTGAAAAAGTTATGGCCGAGATTTCTTCACAAGATCTTCGCAATAGTCTTCTTTCTTCTTTTTTAGGAATAGACTATCCGATGATCTTTAATACAGTTGATGAATGGAAATCAAATTTAAAAAACAAAGGCAGTTTACGATTTCTTGCACAAGAGGTTTCAAGCTTTTTTGGATTGCGTGAGGGGAAGATTCTTTCTCTAGGGACTAAGCAAAAACCTGAAAATGATGAAGAGCTTTTTGGCATGCAAGCCTTTATAGCAAAAGAAGGATATTTTTGGCATAAGACAAAAGTTGCCATTAATGTTGGTAATGGGAAAGACATTGCAGTATTTTCAGACTTTGACCAAAGATTACAACTTAAGCAAATTAAAATAATTCAATATATGTTTGATCTTTACTTAGAAACAAGTGCCAAGAGTATTCATAGTGTTAATTATTATTGGTCTATTGAATACTTAATGCGTAGTAATCATATTATTATGTTGGAAGGTGAGAATAAAGAAATCTCAACGATTAAAGACTATTATCGCAAGGGGCATAGCCAAGATCCCATCTTTGAATTGGATTTGTCGCGGGTTAAAAGCTTGAAAGGATCAAGCTTCAATTACGAAGAAATTTTGAAGTATAAAGTTTTTTGGATTGATAATATTTCTCAGATGACTTCAACTGATGCTGATGAGTTGTGTCGAATCTTAAGAAAGTACCAAGGGAAAATTGTACTCAGTGACAGAAATCCTTTGCACCTTATAAATCTTTCACTCTTTCCAGCTGAATTAAGAAAGAAACTGGATAATGTTCCTCAAATCTATGCTTGTCATTATGTTGTGAATTTAGATGCCGGAGCCAAGGCAGGGTGAAAACATTTCTTCATTACCTTTCTAAATGGCCAGTCATATCGCTTTTAGTATTAATTTCTGTTAACTCGTATCTTTTTCAGTATGTAAAAAAAATTCAAGTCGATACTAGCTTTGACAGACTTCTCGACCCCAAAGATCCTGAGAAAGTTATCTATGATCAATTCGTAGAATCCTTTTCCGATGATGCTACTGCTTTTATATTTTTTAAAGACCCTGAAGTCTTCACCAAAGAAAAAATAAAAATCATGAAGGACATTTTGAATCAGCTTCGGGCCATCCCTGAAGTTCATCATATTGAATCCCTTTTTACTTCTACGCATGTTCATAATGACAGTGGTCTCCTTGATACTTCCCCCGTTTTTTATTCAACAAATTTGAGCACTGAAGATAGAGAGCGTGCTCTTAAAATGGCCGAACTCAATCCCATGATTCACGATCGACTCTTTCACAATACAGAAAAATCAAAAGATACACTTTTTATCATTAGCTTGAAAAGTGAAGGGCGTGCACTACGAGAAATCAATGTTGATATTGAGAAAATAATTACTCCATTCAAAAAGGATTTTGCACAACTCATTCATAGTGGGCACGTCGCTTTAAGAGGCGAGGTGATGAAGCAGATTATCATCGCACAGGAATATCTGCTCCCTTTAGTGATTACTTTTATCCTTTTATTCGTCTGGATAGGTGTCGGGCATTGGAGCGCCCCCGTTCTTTTGATGGGAGTTTATGGCTTTACTATGTTGTCGACCATAGGGATGATGGGACTTTTAGGATTACCTATTCAAATGATGACAAGCTCATCATCTATTATTGTTTTTGTTTTAGGCTCAACTGAGCTGGTCCATTTTCTTGATGAGTATGCCAAAAATAGGAGAAAGGGTCATAATGTTGGCCAATCCCTTCAGCATGTAGCTGACAATTTATCCTATGCCTTACTAATGACTGCAGTAACGACAATCGCCGGTTTTTTATCGATTTCGATAAATGATATTTTAATGCTGAAAGAGTTTGGCATTATCACAGCAATGGCCCTTACATTTTACTTTGTTTATTTACTCATGTTTGTCAGCGCCTTTTATTGCTTTGTTGATCGAAAAGAGAAATGGCCTGTAAAAAGTCAACGAGCAGATTGGACAGCTTCTCTGAGACCCTATGTTCAATCAACAGTTTCTAAGATGATCGAATCAAAGTGGGTCATTCCTGGGCTATGTCTAATCTCTCTCATTATGCTGGGATTAAGTACTTTGGTGTATTCCGAAAATGATTCAACTCGTTTATTTCAAGAAAGTTCAAAAGTTAGGAAAGAACTAGATATTTTTCAAGATCATTACCATGGCATAAATACTTTAAATGTTGTGATTGAAGCAAAGGATTCTGCATGGAAGGATTATCCACTTTGGAAAGATATGTGGCGGTTAGAAAAGCGGCTTGAAAGTTTAGTCGAAATCGATCAAGTCGATACAATGGCCGAGCGATTTGCCCATATTAATAGGGAAATGAATGATTCTAAACCTGAGAGTTATATCATTCCTGAAAATAAAAATTTGATATCACAATACTTGCTCATGATGACTCGTGATGAAGTGAAGCCCTTTTTATCAAGCGATTACAAAAAGGCCGTGATGATTATTCGCCACTCAAAATCATCATCAATCGAGGTTGAAAAATTATTAGCAAAAATTGAAGCCGAAATTAAGCATTTTGAATGGGCTTCAGCTGTTAAAGTGTCAATCACCAGTAAGAGTTGGCTGAATTTTAGAGCAGGGCAGTCCATTGTAAGTTCTCAAACTTCTTCTTTATCTTTTATGGTTCTTTTTATTTTTCTAATGTTATCGATCTTTTTCAAAAGCTTTAAAATGGGTTTACTGGCACTACCTCCCAACATATTGCCAGCACTATTTCTTTTTGCCTTTATGGGATTGTTTGGAATTCCCTTGAATATTGGTACCTGTACTATTGCCGCAGTTACTTTAGGCTTGGCGGTTGACGATACCATTCATTTTTTCATTCGCTATGCCCACGAAGAGTTAAAAACAGATCGACCTTGGGAAGCAGCAAGAAATACACTCTTTCATGAAATGAATGCTATCTTAACAACTTCTATTTCCTTGGCCATTGGACTTTCAATATTAGGCTTTTCAGTTTTTGTTCCGCTTGATCAGTTTGGTCTTTTATCGGCCATGGTTCTTCTCTTTGCCGTTATGTGCGATTTATTAGTGACGCCTTATATTTTGGTAAAATTTAAAATCCACGGGATTAAACAGTTTTTTCAATTAGATAATTTTGAATCAATTGAAGAACATGTGAAGCATGGTCCCTTGATGAAATATCTTGGTGTCGATGGTGTTAAGCGGTTATTAAAATGGTCATCCTATATTCGTCTTGATGAAGGTGAGCAGATTAATTTGGCCAGATTTCCTGATGGTTTGATTGTCGTTGTCAAAGATCAGTTTCATATTGGTAAAACATCACTTCGCGAAAATGAAAAAGGGCAATGGATGGCACTGCGCAAAGTTAAAGATGGGGACTCATTCGTCGTTCCTCAGCAAGTTGAAGATGGCTCTTCTCTCAGGTCTATGGGCGAAGGAGTATTATTAATTCTTGATCAAAAAGCTTTGAGTAAATGTAAGGGGCAAGATCCTGGATTCTATCTCCAAGTTTATGATATGATGAAGCAAGTTCAGTAATACTTTTAAATTGAGTTAAGGAAGACTTTATGAAGAGTAGCTTTTTTGTTATTTCAGCATTGTTATCTCTCTCCGCACAAGCCGCTTGTGATCTGGCTGGCGATGTTATTATGAAAAAGCAACTGGATCAAAACCGCATTGAATCTGAAATGGAAATTCAAGAAGTCGTACTTTTGGATATGAAGACTAAAGCTAAAGACAAAAGAGGCATGAAAACTTTCACCAAGCGCTCTTCAAATGAGAAAGAGAAATCACTTTTAACCTTTACTGAACCAAAAGAAATTAAAGGTGTTGCCGTTCTCAACTGGACAGATGGTGATCAATTGGACCAGTGGCTTTATTCTCCTGAACTAAAAAAACTGCAACGAATCGCCAGTGGTAGTAAAAAAAATTATTTCATGGGAACTGATTTTACCTTTGCTGATCTTGATGGTGAAAAGTTAAAGAATAATAAATATACGTGCTCAAAAGAAGTAACTTGTGGAAAGGGTGACACTTGTTATGAAATCGAAGCACTTCCAGTAACAGAAGATATCAAAGAGAGTTACGGCTACTCGAAAAGAGTTTTATGGGTTGATAAAAAGAACATGAGAACTCTCAGAGTTGAATTTTACGATCTTGGTGGAAGAAAGTTAAAATTTTTAGAAAATGCAGCTTGGGCCCAATATGGAAAAGCATGGAAGCCAACGATGGCCGTGATGACCAGAGAAGAGGATCATAAGACCTATATAAAAGTTGTCGATCGTAAAGTGGGACAAAAAATTGATGAAGAAATTTTTGCGCAAAGATACCTTCAGAAGGAAATGCACATCCAATAAGGTTCATCTTTAGATGCGTTTTCTTTTACTGTTCATCTATTGTTTTTTTTCAACTCAATCTTTTGCTTTAAGTTTTCAAAATGAATTTAAGGCTAATCAATTGGCCAAAGTTGTCTCTGTACGAGGTCAAGTTGTTCTTGGACATAACAAAGGACGATTAATTGACTACCCAAAGGTAGGCGATTCAATAGATCAAAATATCTATATCTCAGTCCGTGAAAATAGCCAAATTCAACTTCAAATTAAGAATGGTGGGCTGTTAACTCTGAAAGCAGTTTCTCGCGTTTTTATCTCAAAGAACTCTCGCTTGAATAGACTGCCAGTCATCTTATTCGAAGGAAATATTTCTTATAAAGATCCTCTCAAGCGACCCAATCTAGAAGTTCGTTTGGGAAGTTCAGGAATAAAGTATTGGGGCGATGCTTTTGCGATAAGACTTAGAGGTTCCGAAAAGGAAGTCGTCAAAGAAGAAGGATCAATTTTAGAGCGTTCTGGTGCTATCGAAGCTGTTAAAATGGAGAGCAATGCCAATGTCGAACTGATCATGGATGACTCACCTTTGCCCGAGGTGGAAAAAAAGCAAAAAGCCATTGAACAAAAGCCCAAAGGGCAAATGCCTACAGAATCTAGTGTTGATGATTTTTCAGATATCTTTGGAGAAAGCGCCTCGCAATCTATTACTCCTGCCGCTTCAACTATCACCTCTGATTCTGCCGCCGAATTTGAGGATGTTTTTGGCGATCCCATTAAGCCCGTCGAAGCTGACGTTGTTGTAAAGGGAATTGAAAAACCTAAAGGCAAAAGAACAAGTGATTTTGATTTTTACCTAAGAAATTCAACATACCTTCATGCACCTACGAAGGAGTCGCGGCATGACAAACAAATAGATCACCTCGATTTAAGACTGAACGGAAAAGTGAAATGGAGCGGAGTTGGAAATGCCGTACAAACGAGTTTTAAAGTTGATATCTCAAATCGCGAACACGTTTATCGTCCTTTGAAAGATGCTTTCGATTTTAGAAATGATAAACGATTCCCTATAGAGTTAACAGAGCTATATTATCTTGAGTCAAGTAAGTCATTTGATTTAACCATCGGTAAGAAAATTGTAAAATTAGGGAAGGGGATTATTTATTCTCCGACAGATAAAATTTCGCCTCGCGATCAAATTGTTCCTGTTGCTCCCTTTACTTCAGGGGCTTTTATTACTCAAGCCGATTTTTATAGTGACCAAAGTACATACACGATTCTGGCCGTTCCCTATTTTGTAGGAACTCGTTCTCCAACTTCTTTGTCGAGATGGAGTTTACAAAACGATGGTAGTGATCTTACCTTTGAAACCGAATTGCCAGAAAAATTTTACAAACAAATTCAACTTTTGCTCAAATTTGAATCAACGATAAAGGGTTGGGACATCTTCGCTGCTCTTTTTAATGGGCCCAATCCTGATCCCGTCATTAGGAAGGAAATTTCGGTAATTAATAATCGACCTGAATTTAAATTGTTTAAAGAACATGCTTATACCAGTTTTTTCAGCGCAGGTTTTTCGACAGTTTTTGGTTCACTTGAATTACATGGAGAAGTTCTCAAATCAAATACTGAGCAAGGCAAAGACGATAACTATACACAGGGAATGTTAGGCTTTCGTTATACTTTAGATGAATCGGTTAAATGGCTTGGATTAGATTCCATCGATATTATTACTGAATATGCAAAAGAGGTAATTCAGCAACCTCAATCGAGACCATTTTTTGTCGTTAGTTCTATCAACTCTCGAATTTATCGAGATGCCGTTATGGGCACGTTTATATTTAAATTTAGCGATGAGTTCTATTTGAATTACGACTACCAGTTCGACTATGCCGATAAAGGACAGGCCAATGTTTTTGGTGTTTCTTGGCATAAAAAGGATAGTGGAGAGTGGAGACTAAAGATTGAGAATTTTTCAGGTGAGAAGGACTCATTATTTGGGAAGTGGGATTTAAACGATAATTTAGCTGTGGAATACTTCTATACGTTCTAATTTCTAATCAATCTTTTTTTAACTGCATAAAGTATACACAAAGTGGAATAAGCTCTCCATCGGTGCATTCTACCCCGTAAAAAAGTGATCCTTGCATTTTTCCTTGTCCGAATTCTCCTTGATGACCGAACTCATCACTTATAGTTAAGCCCAGATTTCCCAATCGACCTTTATCACCAGTGTAATTATTTGTCGGGTTTGAAGGAGCAGTAGAGTCACAAATATTGAGATTGAGAAGATCATTTAATTGAACGCTATCAAAAGTGTCTAAATAGGCCCATTTCAAATCAATTTTAAATTTATTATTTCCATAGCTAGTGGCCATCCCCGTATGGCTTGTGATGACTCCAGCATCTGGAACATAATTGGGGTAAACGTCAGTTGCATCAAAAACAATACTATTCTCGTCAACAGTTACGACTAGATCTATATTGGGACATACGCGATCTCTAAAATCAGGAGAGTTTCCTTCTCCATCGTAAGCAATTGCAGTACCTCGATAGGTGCCCTGATCAACTTTATTGTTATAACTTTCAGGAGCAAGAACACAACTTGTGGAAAATAAAGCAATAAGAATTAAGCCATTGATACTGTGAACCTTCATCATTTTATTATGCCTTTGCGAAGAAGGAGAACCAAGGGTGGCAAAAATTGTCGGCAGCAGCGAACAGCTTTAAGTCGATTCAAAAGTCGTATAACATAATGAAAATAAAGGGATTATTATTTGCGAAGATCGGCTGGAAGGACTTCTCTAGGGGGTCGTCTCGCTTGGGTCTAAAATAGCAATATAAGGTGTTGATATGAAGTCCTTCTCATTCATTTTAAGTCTATTTTTTCATCTCTTAATTGTTGATGCCATGGCATGTTCTTATCCCACGGACAGTCAACTCGATCTTGATCAGAAAGCTTGTGGTGTTAATAATTTCACCTGGAACTGTACATATGAATATTGTTTCGATACCACTCGCCAAGAATGGCTTCAAGGGGGGTCTCTAGAGTGTAATAAAAAAACGACACCCGCTGCTCGTACTGAATGTAAGACCAATCTCGATAAGCAGCTTGCAAGTTATGTCAGCGAAGCAAAATCATGTGAAGGTGCTTCTGCTTGTCTCCAAAGACTTGATAAATTCGTTGAAAATTATCTCGCTTGTCCTGATCAGGCATGTAAAGACCAAATGGATAAGGAGAGAACAGAGTATCAAACGGCGAAAAATCAGTGTCGAGAAAAAATTGATCAAGAAGAAACTCAAAGATGTACCGATCAACTGGAAGCCTTCACAACGAAATATTATGATTGTGGAGCCGATCAAGCTTGTAAGACTCAACTCCTCTCTGAAAAAGATCAATATCTAAGTGAAGTCGATACTTGTGAAAGCAAGATTGGGACTGATCGTTCCAAATGTTTTCAACGTTTAGATAGTTATGTTTCTAAATTTCAACAATGTGGAACTGATCAAGCCTGTAAAGACCAACTTGTTGCTGATAAAAATCTTTACCAAGCGGAGCTGGGGCAATGTGAACAAAAAACGGGTGCCGATAGAACGAGCTGTTTAAATCGTCTCGAGACTTTTGTGACAAAATACGATGCTTGTGGAATTAATCAATCTTGTAAAGATGAATTACTCCGTTTAAAGAATGAATATAAAGCAGAAGCTAATAGATGTAATCAAAGACCAAGTACAGAAGTCGAGTCATGCTTAAGTGCCCTTGAAAAATATGTCACCAAATATGAATCATGTGGTGATGACCAAGCTTGTAAAAACAAATTGGATCTCAATCGACAAGCTTACCAAACAGAAGTCGCCAAATGTGACTTAAAATCGGGCACAGAAAAATCGATGTGCATGACTCGTCTGTCTCAGTATGTGGAAAAATTTGATGCTTGTGGAAGCAATCAAGCATGCATTGATCAGTTAGAGAGCGATCGTCAGAGTTATGTCTCAGAAGTTAGTGCCTGTGAAGTCAAACCTGCAGCAGAAAAAACAAAATGCTTGGATCAAATTGAAAAATTTGTAACCCAGTATAATGCCTGCGGAACGGACCAAGCCTGTAAAGATCGTCTCAACCAAGATCGTGAATCATATAAAACGGAGGTTGCTCGTTGTTCTTCATTACCAGCTTCGGAACAAACAACCTGTAATACTCGTCTTGAACAATATGTAAGCAAGTATGAAGCTTGCGGTTCTGATCTCGTCTGTAAAGATAAGCTCAATCAAGATAGAGAAATGTATCTAGCGGAAAGAGCGAGTTGTGAAGCGAAGTCGGGAACTGATCGTTCTAGTTGTCTCTCTCAATTAGAGAAATACGTGGCCAAGTATGATGCTTGTGGAGCTGACCAAAAGTGTAAAGATGATCTTAATACCCAAAGAATTGAATATCAGGCAGCTGTTTCAAATTGTAAGGCGAAACCAGATGCTGCAACTCAAACCAGTTGTCTCGATAAGTTGGAAGCTTTCGTTACAAAATTTGAGGCCTGTGGAACCAATCAAACATGTAAAGATCAACTCAATGCAGATCGCTCAGCTTACCAGTCTGAAATGGCCAGATGTGATCGTTTAACATCAAGTGAAAAGATTAGCTGTATTGCTCGCGTAGATAATTTTGCAAATAAACTTGAAGCTTGTGGCGCTAATCAAAGTTGCCGCCAAGGTTTGATGTCAGACCTCGCCCTTTATCAAAGTGAAGCGGCAAAGTGTGATGTTCGACCAACTGCTGAGCAGGTTCAGTGTCGAAAACAACTAGATGCCTTTGTTGCGGAATATGAAAAGTGTGGAGCCAATCAGTCTTGCAAAGATCAACTCAATACTCAAAGAGAGGCTTACCAATCAGAAATTGCAAAATGTGAGCTCTTAACCGGAACTTCACGAACTTCTTGTATTGCAAAAGTAGATAGCTATGCTCAGAGCTACCGCAATTGTGGTAGTGATCAAGCTTGCAAAGACGAACTAGAAAGACAAAGAAGTGAATATGCAAAGGCGGAAGCGGATTGCCAAGCAAAACCTGTGGCCCAAGTTGCTCAGTGTTTACAAAAACTCGATCAGTATGTTGCCAAATTTAACAATTGTGGAACGAACCAAGCCTGTAAAGATCAACTTGAACAAGATCGACTTCGATACGAAGCCGCTCTCGCTGACTGTGATACTAGACCAAGTGGGGAACAGGCAGGTTGTCGTCAACAGGTTGAAGATTTTGTCGCCAAATATGAAGGCTGTAAAGATCAAGCCTGTAAAGATAAACTTCTCGCCGATCAAAATGCATACAAGAATCAACGTGATGCCTGCTTGGCCAAGCCTACTGCTGAAAAAGATAAGTGTCTTAAAAATCTAGATGAGTTCCTTGCAAGATATACGGCCTGTAAAGGGGACCTTTCTTGTGAACTTAAAGTAAGTAAAGAGAAAGATGATTATTTGGCAGAACTCAATCGTTGTGAATCATTAGGAGGATTGGACAAAACTCAATGTCTTAACCGTCTTGATACATTTGTAGCGAAGTTTAAAGCTTGTGGAAACGATGATCTTTGTAAAAATAATCTCATGAGAGACAGAGACGAGTATCTCGCCGAGTATAATAGGTGTGAAGTCTTGAGTGGTGAATCAAAAACAAAGTGTCATGGCGATCTTAATACTTTCTTAACAAAATTTGAAGCCTGTGGAAACGATTCTGTTTGCCAAAATAAATTGAGACAAAACCGCGATCAATATCTCGCTGAAAAGAAGAAATGTGATGCCAAGGCATCTCCTGATAAGGAAAGTTGTTTCGCTGACCTTGATAAATTTGTAGCGAAAGTGGATGCTTGTGGCAATGATCAAGTCTGTATTGATCAACTCATGAGTGATCGCGATCAATATATTGCTGAACGCAATCGTTGCGAAGCCCTCTCAAGTGAAGGGGATAAAGCAAGTTGCCTCGATCGTTTAGCGACCTTTCTCAGCAAGTATGAAAAATGTAATGGAGATATCGCTTGTCAGAACCAATTGAAAGAAGATCGTGATTCCTATTTGGCAGAATTCAACCGTTGTGAAGCTATTAGTGACAGTGTTCAAAAAGCTAATTGTCATTCAAGATTAAATTCTTTCTTGGCCCAATATGAAGCTTGCAACGGCGATGCTGCTTGTCAGGATCGTTTGAAATCAAATCGTGATCAATTTGTGGCCGAGCAGCAAAAATGTAATGCTCTCACAAACGCTACAGAAAAGGCACAATGTCAAAGCCGGCTAGATAAATTTGTTGCTAAGTTTGAAGCTTGCAAAGGAGACTCCGCTTGTGAATCTCAACTTTATTCTGAAAGAGACCAGTACGTTGCTGAGGAAAACAGATGTAAGGCCTTACCAAGTACAGAGTCAGCTCCTTGTATGGATCGTCTCAATAAATTTTTAACAAAGTACGAAAGTTGTGGTTCAAATCAATCTTGTAAAGATCAGCTCATGACTGATCGTGATCAATACACGGCCGAATTCAATAAGTGCCAGGCCAAAGTGGGAGCTGATAAAGCTCTTTGTCTCGATAATCTCAATAAGTACGTTTCGAAAGTTGAAGCTTGTGGAGAGAACTCAGCCTGTCGAGAGAGAATTGAATCCGATAAGAATCTCTATGTCGCAGAAGAAGCTCGTTGTAATTCTTTGACTCCAAGTGAAAAGACCAAGTGTTTAAACAATCTTAATCAATATGTTACTCAGTATGATAAATGTGCTGGAGATTCAACTTGTATTGGTAAACTCGAAGCTGATCGCAATGCTTATCAAGCTGAGCTTTCAAAGTGTGAAGCCCAAGAAGATCTCCAGGCCAGACAAACATGTCTCAATAATTTGGACATGTATGTTGATACCTATAAAGAATGTAAAGATGATGCCTGTAAAGCGCAATTAGAAGCAGATCGAAAAGAATATCAAGCAGCCTATAATGCCTGCGAAGCGAAAGGGGATGCCGAACAAATTGCGAGCTGCCATAAGCGTCTCACTAGTTTTATTGCCGACTATAACAAATGCCCAGATTCTGCATGCAAACAAAAAATGAAAGCCGATGCTGAACACTATCAAGCGGCCATTAATGATTGCGAAAGCAAAGTCAGTGACAGCGATCGCAATGTTTGTATCAAGCAAGTCAATGCCTATGCTGATGGTAAGAAACAATGTGATTCAGCTCCCAATCCACTCGCGCAAAAAAGATGTTTGGGTGAACTTGAGTATCAAGTTGGTTCAACTATTTGTGAACCCACTTTGAGTTGCGGTGGTGGCATGAGTTATAATTGCCAAGCGGGATCTTGTGTCACGGCCAAACAAGATGCTGACCTTAAGATGCTTTATATGGATTGTCATATGCAACCAGATGAAGCTACCAAAAACATGTGTGTAGATAACCTCAAGCAAACAGCTGCGACAGGGAAAACGCTTGAAAGCGATCTCGATGGTGCTGGTAAGAATCTTGAATCCATGATTAAGAAAGGTGCCGTGTCGATGGCCGGTGGTGCTGTTGCAGGCACGGCCGCCATGATTGCTCAGATGTTGGGAGTTGGTGGTAAACCTTGTATTTCAGGTGGAATTTTGGCCGTCGGCTCAGCGATTGCTCTGATGAATGAATTTAAAGTTAACAAAGATCTTGCAAATCGATTGAAGCAGCTTCAAGAAGAGTATAAAGCGCAAACAGCTAATATGGATCGCACTTCACTTGAGTATCAAAAACTGGCTTTTGATTTTGCCCTAAAAGGTTATAGAGAATTAGAAAGTGCTTATAAAACAAAAGCTCGCAATTACGGTATGGTGCAGATGATCTCGGCGGCAGCATTGGCCATGTCAATAATTGAGATGATTCCAATGCCAACCCCTATGTGTGCTCAAGCCTATTTAACTTCAATTGGTGCCGGCATCATGATGGGAATTTCAAGCAGCTTGAAGTCCACAGCTACTACTGCCGCGAAAGAGATGAATCGTCGTGGCAATATTCTCGAAGAAATTATTCAGCAGTTTAACAAATTCCATAAAGATGTTCAGGGTCTAGAAGATGGTAAAGCTTTGGCAGATGGAAACGGAGGGGGAGCTCCTGGGTCAGTTGCAAGCGACCAAAAAGGTCTAGAGTCTAAAGCTATTAATGGCGAAAATCGTACAAACGGAGTTGATCCAGTAACTGGTGAGCCCATAGCTACAAAAACACCGGCCCAGACTGGAAATGCCTGTATCGCGAGCAACGGAATTCCTGATGAAATGTGCTCTTGTCGAAGAAACAATTCGTGTATGCAACTCAATATTCCAAACTTTGCTTCTCTGCCAAATGTAAATTCTAATCCAACTTTGAAAAAGCAATTATCGGCCGTAGAAAAGAACACTAATTTGAAGTCTCTTTCTTCTAATTTTAATGACCTTTCAAATGGTAAGATTTCACTTGCTCGCTTTGTTTCAAAAGAAGAGCGCTTTGGAAAGAATAGAATCCTTTATGCCAACCGGTTAGTTGAACGATACAATCAAGCCGCTCCTAAAAAAGGATTGCAAACTTTAGTTTTTGATAAATCAATGATTAAGAAAGAAAAGGTTGATAATGCCAAACTTCAATTAGCTCGAAGTGTTCTCGCGGACACTCGCCAAATTGAAGGTCGCTTAATGAATAACCAAGTTAAAATGGTTACTGATGTGGCCAATAGGATTAGTGGTAAGAATTGGAGAGAAGCAATTAAGTTTAACAAGAAAAAAATGCTCTCTGAAAAAGAACAAAAAATTCTTGAAGACTTTAAATTCGAAGACGATAAAAATGTAGGTGATGACGAATTGGCCTATGATGCTGCCGAATTGATGGGGCAAGTTTCTTATCGTAAGAAAAATAAAGAACCACGCCAAGAAATTTCACAAGATCAGGACGCAACAATTTGGTCGATTCTTTCTAATCGCTATCAAAAGTATCAAAACAAATTGGTTGAAGAGAATTAAAGATAGCGAACGAAACGATTGTTCTCATCGACTAGAATGCATTTTGGTTCGATGAGTTTATCTGAAAATTGAAAACCGATAATAATCACTTCTTCATTTTTCTTAATGAGGTGAGCGGCTGCTCCGTTGATACAAATTTCGCCATTTCCGCGCGGGCCTTTGATGACATAAGTTTCGAGGCGAGCACCTGTGGTATTGGAAACTACTAAAACTTTTTGTCCTTCCCAGAGATCAATTTTATCTAGCAGGTCTGAGTCGATGGTAATAGAGCCTACGTACTCGACGTTGGCGTCAGTAATAGTCGCTTTATGAATTTTGCAGGATAATAGCTCTCTCATGGGCCCTTTATACTCAATCTTTGACGCGCTTTCAAGGAGAAAATAGTTGTTATTACAGGTGTTTAGCCTTTGTTCGGTTTATCGAGGGCCCCAGGGATGCCTAAAAAGTAAAGAATTGAGGTCATGGGTCCATGACTCATATGCTGTTCGGCCTTCTTCTTAACCACGTCTTTAGCGTGATAAGCGATGCCTAAACCAGCAGTTGAGAGCATCGGAAGATCGTTGGCTCCATCACCAATTGCTACAACTTGTTCAAGAGAAATCTTTTCTTGTTGAGCGATCACTTTTAACAGCAAAGCTTTTTGATGAGCATTGATAATAGTGCCTTCAATTTCGCCAGTGAGTACACCATCTTTTATCTTCAGGTCATTGGAAAAAGCGTAGTCGAGACCAAGCTTCTCTTTTAAGTGATCGGCAAAATAAGAAAAGCCACCGCTAATCAAGGCAACTTTATAGCCAAGAGATTTTACTGTCTTAATAAAGTCTTCAGCACCAGGAGTGATAGGGAGTTTTTTAATAATCTCGTCCATCCGTTCTGCTTTCAGACCTTTGAGTAAAGCAACTCTTCTTTTGAGAGATTCATCAAAATCCATTTCGCCATTCATCGCCGCTTCAGTGATCATGCGAACTTCTTTACCTGCGCCTGCAAGTTCGGCAAGTTCATCAATCACTTCGGTTTGAATGAGAGTTGAATCCATATCGAATACAATGAGTCTTTTCGATCTTCTAAAAACATTATCTTTCAAAAAAGCGACATCAATTTGATGAGAATTCGAAATTTTTAAAAGTTCCGATTTAAGCTGTTTTATCTCGAGGTCTTTTGGCAAAGTTGTCGAAATTTCAATCACATTAAAGTGACGTGAGTCGACATTATCAATACGTAAAATGTTGACGTTTTGAGAGGCTAGGCAAGTGGCGATATCGCCTAAAAAAGCGGCCGTCAAACCTTCGACGGCAATACAGTTCAAAATAAATTTTTCTAATTGTTCACCATTAATCAAACTTTTTTGACTTACTTTTTGATAAGTAAGATTGAGACCCATTTTTGATGCTTCAAAAAGGAGATCTTTTAGAACCGGATTATTTTCATCTTTTTCGATTAAGACAAAGCTTAAGCTTAAAAGGCCATGAGTTACGGCTTGACCCATATCCGCTAATTTTGCGTTATGAGATCGTACAATGGTCATGAGCTTGGCCGTAATACCAGGATGATCGGGACCGGCGACTGTGACTAAAATAGCACTTTCACTCATTGACAATTTTCTCCTTGAGATTCTTACGTGCTTCTCGGGCTTCTTTGCGTTTTTGTTTAAGCTTTACAAAAAGTCCGGCCGAATACTCAACGGCCGAATAGACCGAAAAGGCTGAAGCTAAATAAATACATACGGTACCTACGAGAGTCATATTGAACCAAGACCAAGGTGTATCATTGGCCATGAGTAGAGGAATTGCGACCATTTGTGTGGCCGTTTTCCATTTACCCATTTGACCGACTGGAACACTAAGTCCACGTTCCATGGCCAATAGTCTTAAAGAAGTAATATAGAGTTCTCTCATGATTAGAATGAGGACTACTAGTACGGGAATACGATTGAGATTTTCTAGTAGGACGAGAGAGCTAATGACTAAAAATTTATCGGCGACTGGATCGAGGAAAGAGCCAAAGACTGTGACGATGCCACGTTTACGGGCGATGTATCCATCAAAAAAGTCGGTGATCGAAGCGGCGACAAAGGTCCAAGCTGCTGTATAGCCTAAGAACTTGTTCCATTCTTTTGCCCACTCATTTTCGAAGGTTAAAATAAATAACGACCCAACGATGAAGGGTATCAACAAAACACGAAATATTGTCAATCGATTGGGAAGGTTATCAATCTCCCATTCCTGATGATCCATGTCCGTTATGGTACTCCCATCGATCCGCGACTGTGAAGCGTTATTTTGCGCTTTTTTCCCTCTAGGGAAGAACGACTTTTGCCGTTATTCTATTATCTTAAGGAGAAATTATGACACAACTCAATTTGATTAAAACTGGCGTTCAAGATGTAGAAAAGCGCATTTTCCCGAGATTTCCCTTTTCTGCTCTTATTTTCCGCGCGAAGGGTGAAAGATCATTTGAAGTTGTCGATATTTCTCATACAGGAATGCAGCTTACGCTGAAAGACGGTGGCCATGAATTTAGACCAGATGAAAGCCTCAATGGGGAAATTCATTGGCGAGGCGCAAGTATTAATATTCAAGCTCAAGTGAAGTGGACTAGAGGCATGCGGATGGGGGTTGAATTCGTCGCAGATTCCAATTTTCAAAAAGAAATCCGCGGTTTTTTATCGATTGATAATCTTGCTTCACATTTACGCTCTGTGCATGACAGTCATCTTGACCTTGAAATTCCGGCACAGCTCAAATATTGGCTTCAGGCTGATGGCCCAGTAGAACTTTTTGTTTGGCGCCACAACGACGGTGAAGTTTCTCGCTTCCAGGTCCTACTCCTTGAAAACTTTGTGGAATGGGAAGATGGAAAAGGGGTGCGTACAGGGCGCATTTTAACCAAAAGAAATTTAGATACTCCTCTGTTTTCAGAAGATGAATATATGTTTCAAATTGATGACTCGGTTGATTCTGAGAAATTGCAGTCATCTTCACAATTAATACAATGCATTCGAGATGAACTTCTCCCGCGTGAAGCGTTGGAATTCATGACGACTAAACTCGATATTAAGTAAAAAAAAACGGTTTTAGTTCCCAAACAGAGCAAATCTTCCTATAATTTCGTCAAAATTAATCATCTGACAAGAGGAGTTGAGTATGAATCGCAACTTGGCCTTAGAGTTCGTTCGTGTAACAGAAATGGCGGCCATTAATTCGGCAAGATGGATGGGTCGTGGTGACGAAAAAGCCGCTGATCAAGCTGCTGTGGATGCCATGAGAGCGATGCTCGATACCGTTGATTGCCAGGGAACAGTGGTGATTGGTGAAGGTGAGCGCGACGAAGCTCCTATGCTTTATATTGGTGAGAAAGTTGGTTCTGGAAATGGTCCCAAACTCGATATTGCTCTCGATCCACTAGAAGGCACAACAGTATGTGCCGTTGGTGCTTCAAATTCGATTTCAGTGATGGCGATTGCTGAAGAAGGAAACTTTTTAAATGCTCCTGACTCTTATATGCAAAAAATAGCCGTCGGACCAGAAGGTAAAGGCTTGATCGACCTCGATGATACACCTGCAAATAATCTTCGCCGTTTGGCCGAAGCTAAAAAATGTCGCGTTCAAGACTTAACTGTTTGTGTACTCGATCGCCCTCGTCACGCGGAAATCATTTCTCAAGTTCGTGAAGCTGGTGCCCGTATTCGCTTGATCGGTGACGGTGACATAGCAGCCTCTATGGCCTGTTGCGATCCTGAATCAGGTGTCGACATGCTTTTGGGGACAGGGGGAGCTCCCGAAGGAGTGATTACTGCCGCAGCTCTTCGCTGTCTTGGTGGTGATTTTCAAGGACGCTTGAAAACTCGTTCAGATCTTGAAGTTGAGCGCGCCTATAAAATGGGAATTAAAGATATTCATAAGCTTTATCAAATCCATGAACTTGCTAAGGGCAACGTGATGTTTGTGGCGACAGGTGTGACCGATGGACCTCTTTTAGATGGTGTGCGATTCCGTCCTTGGGGCGCGACGACTCATTCAATTGTGATGCGCTCACAATCTGGTACAATAAGAAGAATTCAGGCTGAACATCACTTTGATACTAAACCACGTTATTAAATAAAGGATTATTTATGGCCGAAGTTTCAAGAACAGAAGTATTTGATGTCCCTATCGAAAAGCTTTATCAAACCATTACTGATTACAAATCCTATCCTGATTTTGTCGATGGTGTTTCGAGCTTAAGTGTTCTCGAACAAACAGAAGCTGGAGCGAGAGTCGAATACCATCTCAATATAATCAAAAAGTTTAAGTATACTTTGAAGCTCACCCATCACAAGCCAACTCAAGTGAGTTGGGTTTTTGAGTCTGGTGATCTTTTTAAAAAGAATAATGGTTCTTGGAAATTAAAAGATCTAGGAGATGGTAAAACAGAAGTCACATACGGTCTTGAAGTCGAAATTAAAGGTTTCATACCTGGAGCAGGTACAATCGTTAACAATTTAACTGAAAAAAATCTTCCAGCAATGATGAAGGCTTTTCTCAATCGTGCCAAAGGCCAATAATATGAGTGAGAAAAAAGATCGCGAAGGCTCAGAAGGAAAAGAGAAAGATAAAGGCTTGGCCGATGTCTTAAAAAAAGTCGCGAGTATTGGTATGGGGGCGGCTTTTCTAACTGAAGACGCCATTAAATCGATGGTCGGTGATATTCCACTGCCAAAAGATATTTTAAATGGTCTTTTACAAAACGCTCGCAGTGCCAAGGAAGATCTCTCGACCGCACTTCGCGAAGAGTTTCGAAAGTACCTCTCTAAAGTTGATCCGGAGAAATTAACCGAACATATTTTAGAGAAGTATGACATCGAAGTTGAGGCCAAACTTAAATTCAAAAAGAAAGACCAAAAATAACGATGGATCACTGCTTAGACATTCAAGCTCGCTTAAAGCAATTGAAGTCTAAGCTCCCGTCCACTGTCTCATTAGTCGCCGTCACCAAGTATTCACCCTTTGAAGATATCAAGTGCGCCTACCAAGCCGGTCATCGCGACTTCGGGGAGAACCGAGTTGATTCGCTGATTGAAAAAGCGAAGCTGGCAATCGATTCTGGAATGAATGATATTCGTTGGCACTTCATCGGCCATCTTCAGAGCAATAAAATTAATAAACTGGCCACTGTGCCTCAATTGTTTTCGATTCATTCTGTCGACAATCTTGATCTGCTTCAGAATCTCATCAAGAGACAGGAACAGTTTTTATCAGCGACCAAAATTTTTCTGGAAATTAATACTTCGGGAGAAGAGGAGAAGGGCGGCTTTCGCCATTTGAGTGAAATCAAAGAAGCTGCCCAAATGCTTTTACAAGAAGGACAACGGTTTTCTTTTTTTGGGCTGATGACCATGGCAACGATTAGAACTGATGATGTTTTAGCTGAAGCTGAACGATGCTTCTCACAACTTCGTAGCACTCGTGATTACCTCGAATCGCAAATGAATATCTCGCTCAAGCTCTCAATGGGCATGAGTGGCGATTACTCCGTTGCTTTAAAAGAAGGCACGGACTTTATTCGCGTTGGAACTGCTATTTTCAAGGGAGAGTAAATGAGCGAAGAAGAACTGATTCTCTCCGGCCTCTCTCTCTATGAATTCTTAGGACTCGAACAAATCCTCTTCGACATGGATCAAAAAATTCTCGAAAAATACCCTGAAATTACCAAAGACAAAATGATGGAGATTTTGAAGAATCTTGAAAAGCGGGGACTGGTTGAATCGAAAGGCGGGACCAAGTGGAAGAGGGTGTTTCCGAAGAGGGCCGGCTTTATTTCTAAAATATTGAAGTATCTCAAATTTAAATAAAACACTAGTGACTATCTTTTAATTAGATAGGTTCCCTGTTTCCAAATACTTACCATGTTCATCCACCCTGTAAAATGGTAATGCCCACTGAGGTGGCATTGACCTCCTGACTCCTGCAGGGCAGAACTGAGGGATAAATGATGAGTAACACTCGATTTGAGGGGGATTTATGGCCACTGATTCAAAACGTAAAGTTCCAGAACTTTCGCTTTTAAGTTACATCAACGGTTCATCACAAGATCAAGCTAAGTTTGTCGATGGGATCTTCACGGGTCTCAAAGACTACGGATTTATTATTTTAACTGATCACACTGTTGATCAGAAAAAAGTTGATGATGCTTACGGATTCGTTAAAGAATTTTTTAAGCTTCCTTTAGCGACGAAGCAAAACTACCAAATCAAAAATGGTGGTCAACGTGGATACACTCCGTTTGGAGTAGAGCATGCGAAGAACAATCCTAATCCAGATTTGAAAGAATTTTGGCATGTGGGGCGTGATCTTGCAGCGACTTCTCAATATAAGGGGATTTATCCTGAAAACGTTTGGCCTTCAGAAGTAGCGAAATTCAAAGAATCTTTCCAGACTTTATATAGTGCCATGGATACAACTTCAGTTGTTCTTCTTGAAGCGATTGGAAAGGGGTTAGACCTTCCTCAACATTTCTTTAAGGACATGGTCAATGACGGTAACTCTATTTTAAGAGTGATTCATTATCCACCAACAACAGGTCAAGATACAAAGAATTGTATCAGATCTGCTGCTCACGAAGATATCAACTTGATTACCATGTTGGTGGGAGCGACAGCATCAGGTCTTCAATTGCTTGAACGTGATGGTTCATGGCTTGATGTGAATTCTAAGCCAGGTCAAATTGTCGTTGACTCAGGTGACATGATGGAAAGATTAACCAATGGTGTTCTTCCGGCCACAACTCACAGAGTGATCAACCCTGATGATGATGGAAGTGCAAGATACTCTATGCCATTCTTTGTTCACCCCCACTCAAAAGCATCTCTAAAGTGTATCCCAAGTTGTATTGGTGATGGTGTTAAAGAACCAGAAATTACGGCAGGGGATTTCTTAACTCAACGTTTGAAAGAAATCGGTCTCTACTAAGAACTTTTTAAAATTGAATTTATCTGTGAAGGCCCTTATTTAAGGGCCTTTGCTTTTTCCAGCACTTGAGAAGGTTCTGCTCTTTTGGTGTAATCAGGATCAACGAATATCTCCCGAATCACTCCTTTGGTATCGATGACGTAAACGCCTGGCATAGGGAGCATATATTCTTTGTTGTTCTGATAGGCTTGAAGATCAATACCAAAACCTTTGTAGATATCAAGGGTGTCTTTATCGACTTTAAAAGCGAGATTTAGTTTTTTTGAAAGCTCATTATTTCGATCTGAGTACATGGGAAAAGTCAGGTTGAATTTCTTGCGCGTTTTATTTATTTCTCGATACTGATCAGGAGCAAAGGAAATAAACTGAATTCCTGCCTTTTTAAATTCTGGCATCATTTCTTGGTAGGCTTGAAGTTCAAGCATGCAGTAAGGACACCACCCTCCTCGGTAGAAATTGATGACCAGTGGTGAAATTTTATAGAGATTTTTCAACGGAATAGGCATGCCAATTTCGTTGGTGAATACTTCATCAGGGAGCTTGGTTCCTTTTAAAGCGCGGGCCTTTTCATCTAATTTGTTTTCAATGAGTTGATAAACACCTTTTTGCATTTTTTCTTTTACTTCAGGCGGGGCTTTCGATGAATTTCTTTTTTGAGTAAGTTTTGATTCAAGGGAGCTGGAAAAAACTGGAGAGGCGAAAAAGATCGCGGCCAGAATCATTAATTTCATAAAGGTTCCTAAAATTTATAGCCAACACTCATTTTGGCATTCACGACGTTGGTTGTTTGAGGCTCACTATCAGTAAAGGATTCAGAAGTTGCAATTGATTCGGTCACGGCTTCAAACAAAAGGGCAGATCCTGATTCTAATTTTTTTTGATAACCAATTTTAACAATCGGAGCAACCAGCGCTGGTCCAGCACTTACTGTGTCTTCAACAGTGGTTTGACTTTTCCCGTAAGCAAAGCCAGTTCCAACATAGATATTGTTTTCCGTGCCTCGAATATAATCGAAATGGTAGAGGATTTCCGCAGCGGCCATTGTTCTTTGAGTTGGAATATCGAGCGCTGGTTCACTTTGAGTCGCGTTGTCTCGATCGATGCGAAGCCCTCCAAGGATTTCCCAATGAGGTCCCCATTTATAAGAATAAAGTCCTTCGAATTGAAAGCTTGTTCTATTCGTAATTTGATTGGTATTTGTTTCGGAAACCGATTGACTCAGGCCAAAGGCATAACTACCTCTTAGGATCCATCGATTCTCTGTTCTAAAAACAAGCTCTCGAGAATCTTCCTTCATTTTTGGTATTTCCAGAATCATCGTGTCGACAGAATTTGAGTAGGCGATAAAGTCATCTTTATCAAAAGGAAAGCTGGCCCTTGGATCTTGAACGACCCACATCGAATAGGTGTGAGTCACTTCTGTTGCTTTAGCAGCTACAGTTGCATACTTATTTGAAAAAACCGAAATCTGACCTTTTGAAACTCCATCGATCCCGCCTTTTTGAATAACAAATCTTTTACGGGAAGAGGATACGGCCTTAATAACCACCAGCTCATCAGCTCTTAGAGCTTGTCCAAAAGTGTATAAAAAAAGCAGGGTAGTTATGTAAAAAGCAAAACGAATCATTATTCTTATTTTAACAGATATTATGAGATGCAAAAGAGGTGATTAAGGTCTGTTGGCGATTGTCCGATAAGAAGAGTATGAGAAAGCTAACTCCGCAAAAGCTGTGGATGCTTCTAATTGCTTGTGTTTCTTTGTACGGGAGTTATTCACTCCTTTCAAAGCTCTATGATCCTCAGGAAAACTTATCTCAAGATGTCGTCTTAAAATCGATTGGGGATAAGGTCATTAAAAGAAGGCCTGCTTCTGCACCTATGGAAGATGGAGCAGCTTCCGGCAAATCGAAATTATTAAGCCAGGTCTCGATTCCAAGAGCACCTGCACAGGAACACTTTCTCTCTCCAGAAAAAGCCCTTCGAGAGTGGACGACTCGTGAAATTCAAGTCTCAAGAGCAAAGTATCGCCTCGTCGAAGATATCGTCGTTGTCTCAAAATCAAAAGCCTCTGAGTGGGGAAGCCAGATTATAGGAGAACTTTTTAACCAAGTGATGATCGAGAAATCGGAGCTTCCCGTTGGCGAAAAGTTTAGACAACTTATTTTTTCAGAAAAAAAGATGAACTATTCAATTCTTACAAATAATATAAAAATAAAAATGAAGTCTGATCAGGTTTTCGTTGAAATACAGTCGGAACTTTCAAATCAAAAAATCTTGGGAGCTTTTCCTGCAATTAAATTAATTATTCTCGAAGCTACTTCAAATGAAGACGCCCTTAAATGGGAAAAGCACTGCTCATCCGACTCAAGAATTGAACGTTGTGAAAGGGAAATTATCTCTCGCAGTTCAAGCCCTCAATAACTCCTTGAAATTATATTATCAATTCAAGCTTTAGCCTTAATAAGCCGACATGATTGCTATGATATTCTATTGTAGCGGAGTCCTTTAATGGCATCGCTAAAGCATTATTCTCTTCTCTTTTTAACTGGGCTCATAGCAGTTCAGATTGTTTCTTGCGTTCCGAGTAAACCTAAAGAAGCCACGAGCTCGGTGAGTAATTCTCAAGATAATAATACGGTAACTATCGTTCCTTCTAATCAGCCTCTCATTTCGGGAACTCCGAATAGTTCAGCCTTGCAAGGTATATATTATTCATGGAGACCTTCGATCGAAGTGACTGGTGCGACACTTTCAATTACGAATTTGCCCTCTTGGGCGTCATTCAATTCAAACTCTGCAGAAATTTTTGGAACTCCCAAAAATTATGGAAGCTTTGATGGAATTATTATTAAGGCCGTTAAAGGTGCGAACTATACTGAGATAGGGCCCTTTTCCATTTTTGTCCATGGCGATCCTTTAATGGAGTATTCATGGCAACTCGGTAATACTGGCCAAACGGGATTTGCCAAGAATGGCGGGACAGCAGGGGAGGATCTCAATCTTTCTCAAACCACTTCAGAATTTTATACGGGAAATCAAATCGTGGTTGCCATAAGTGACACTGGTCTTGAAATATTACATCCTGATCTCAAGCAAAACGTCGTCGCTCCTCTTAGTAAAAATTATAATTTAGCATCGCCCTATTTGGGGGATCCGACAAACTCTGGCACAGAGGGAGATCATGGAACCAGTGTGGCCGGAATAATTGGTGCTAGAGGATGGAATGATATTGGAAATAGAGGAGTTGCGCCTTATGCAAGATTGGTGGGACTCAATTATTTGAAGTCTGATTTTTCCACGGCGATTTCACTTGATCAAGCGACCGGACCTTATCATATATTCAACTATAGTTATGGAACAAGTTTCGATAACACGACTTTTGAAATAGATTCTAATTACAATGACCAAATACTCTATGGTTTTCAAAATGGAAGAAATGGAAAAGGGCAGTCCTATGTTAAAGCAGCTGGTAATTCATTCTTTGAATGTGATCTCAATCATGCTGGCTATTATCGCTTTCTAACCCTCTGTGCTTCTCAAAATGCGAACACAGATCCTGATAATGTTCTTCCTTGGATGATTGTCGTTGGCGCCAATAATGCGAAAGGAATAAGTTCAAGTTACTCTTCGGCAGGCTCTTCTCTTTGGATCTCAGCTCCTGGTGGAGAATTTGGTGAAACAGATCCGGCGATTATTACAACTGATGTTTCCGGATGTTCAAAAGGCTATTCTTATACCAGTTCGGGATCTACTGATTTCAATAAAGGAACTGAGGCATTAAATTCTAGCTGTGACTATACAAACACTTTCAATGGCACATCCTCTGCCGCTCCTCACGTCAGTGGTCTCATTGCCCTTTTATTAGAAGTGAATCCCAATTTAACCTCTCGTGATGTAAAACATATTTTGGCAACTACGGCCCGAAGAATTGATGCCAATCGTGGAGACAGTGGTCATCCCTTAGGAATGGATTTATCGGGTCATACTTATGAGATGGGTTGGACACAAAATGCAGCTGGATATTATTTTCATAATTGGTATGGATTTGGAGCTGCCGATGTAGATGCAGCTGTGGCCATGGCCAAAACTTACAGCACAAATTTAGGCACCATGAAACAAAGCAACTCTGCCTTCTCATCGGGCAGTGGAAATATAAATGTGGCCATTCCAGATGAATCAGCAACAGGTGTTTCGAGAACATTGACCATTACTCAAAATTATAAAATTGAGGCCGTGCAAGTGAAAGTAAATATCACCCATGGTCGCCCTGGTGATCTTGGTATCGAACTCACTTCTCCATCGGGGACTAAAAGTATTTTAATGAATATTAACAATGCACTTCTTCACGCCCGTAAAATTGCAAGTCAGCCAGTTTGGACTGCAGACCTCACAAATTTTGTCATGCTCTCTAATGCCTTTTATGGAGAAAATTCGCAAGGAACTTGGACGATCAAAGTCATTGATGGCCTTGGCAGCAATACTGGAAAGGACTTTGATAAGGCCACAAATCAGACGGGAACTCTAGTAAATTGGTCCATTAATATCATCGGGCATTGAAAAAGTGACTTCAAAAGTAGGCAAAATTTCATTGGTCAAGAAGCATTTACATTCCCCAATAGACATCTAACACATTTAAATTACTCAATTCTTTAGCTAGAAACGGATCTGCCTCTAGGACCCCATTAAAATAGAAGGAGAGATAAATACCTGACGGTTTAAGTTAACTCGTCAAAATCTCGAAAAGAAGTCGAGGTTCTATGAGCGGTAAGTTACGATTTTTCAAATTGATTCCACTACAAGGTGTAGCAATAGCATTGCTACTGACATCTTGTATTGGTGGTCAAGGTGGAAAAACGAAAGCCGATTGTAGTGCAGGACAAGTCCTCAATTCTGTCTCAAGAAAATGTGAAGGTGCAAAAGTAACAGCTTCACCACCGACTTTATCTTTAAAAAATTTGTCAACTAGTGAAGATAGCGGGGCACAGAGCTTAACTCTTGCTTATACTGATTCTGAAAATGACCCGGTAACAGCTTGTACTGTCACTGCACCCAATTCGAGTGGTCTTAGAAAATCACTTGATCTTCAAGGATTAAGATTTACTTCAAAATCGTACATTACCAAAGCTCAATATGTTCAAGTGAGAATTGTTGAAACGGGTGTTCTTAATGTTGATACCTACACTGCTATTGATGGAGTGTCGCCAGACAATGTGGCTTCTGATTTCACAGCATTTAAAAATAGTTATTTGTTACCAGGTTTGGGTAATCCTTATCTCATCTACATAACCGTGGCCAACTATCCAGGCACGACCTCATTGGCCGTTAAAAATGCAATTGCGAGTCACCCGATCGCTAGTCAATTGGTTGATGTTACACTCTTGACCAATCAGAGTATGCAAACATCAGCGACCGCCTCATTAACTGAAATTCCTTGTTCTTGTTCTGGTGGAGTATGTACTTCAACAATGGAGACGACTCAAGATTTTAGTGGAACAACTGATTTTACGTATTCGCTTACTGATAATGATGGGACAAGTACTCAAACGACATCTCTAACAGTTTCTCCAGTCAACGATGCCCCTGAAATTGATTGTTCAACTATTGCACTCAATCCAGATGCCGTTTGTACTAATGTCGGCGGCAATATCACTGTTACTTATACACTCGATGAAGATCAAGTTCTTAATGGATTTTTAGATGTTGATCTGGAAGTGACTCCAACGGATAAGGACGATTTGTCTGGTGATCTCAAATATAAAATCGCGACAAATCCAACTTATGGAACCTTAACGATCAGCAATCAAACGACTGGTCTTTATACTTATACACCTAATGCCGATAATGTGACCTCTGATACTTTTGAAATTAATGTTGAAGATCCAGGACTTCTGACTTCAAATAAAGTTACTGTCGTTTTAAATTTTAATCCTTTGCCAGACTTTCCAGTGGGGACATTGAATTCAGTTGCGAATTTTAATGAAGACTCTGGCCCAACATCGCTTGTCACTCTCACATATACAGATGCGGAAGGCGATCTCGCGACCAGTTGTACTATCACCAACATCTATAAACTCTACGTCTCGACTCCTTGTTCTTGTGATGGTTCAGGCGTTTGTACGGTGGGGATTAAGGGGTATCCAAATTATAATGGATCATCTGCTTACTTCTTTTATACCGTGACCAATGGAGCGACGAACCCCACTTCTAATGCGAAGTATGTTTCTGTTTCCTATATCTCACCAGTTTCAGATGCTCCTTTTGCCTTCGCGACTTCATCGGGAGGCGATATTGATGGCAATGGGAATATTTATTTCGATGAATCAGCAACGCATGTACCAGCTACAAAAACGTTTACTTTGAATACGGCCACTGACGTAGAAGGTGGAACTTTGGTTTATGAGATCGTCGCCCTTCCTAATAATGGAACGCTTGCTAATTGCATGGGATTAGATGGAAGTAGTAATGCCGACTTGATTTGCGATTATACCCCGAAAGATGGAAATATGAATGGAATCGGCACAAAGGCCACTGTAACAGTTGGGGATCTAGTCTTTACAGCAAAAAATTATGGTACTTATGGAGATGATATAACAATTAACTTAATTAGTGCCACGGGGACTCCTACGGGAGCTCCTTATGCTTGGGCCACTGGTAAAACTGTTAATGTTCTCGTTTTATCAAGCACAATTCCATCCGAAGTTGTAACAGCTATTACTGCTTCAACCGAAGCTTCAAGTTTAGTCAGTGTCTTATCGACAGGAATAACTCCAGTAAGTGCGATTTCAATTCAATTGAATTCAGGAACTCCAGGATCAGATGGAGCAGATTATTTTACCTATAGAGTACGCGATTCTTTAAGCTATTACTCTCAAACTGTAAAAGTGAATATTAGTATCAATCCAGTTGATGATTCACCAGTTGTTTGTGAATACAGCAAATTTTCGCAAGCTCCAGAGTGTGGTCTCGCTGGTTGTCGCGAATACGGATCTCCCGTTGCGAGCTTAACTCCTTCAACAAGCGGACTATTCTATTATGACGAATCCACTGGTGCGTGTTGGAAATCGGATACAACTCTTGCCGATAAATGGTCCTTGGTCTCCGGTAATATAAGTGATCATTCGATCAATGAAAAAGATGTACTGGTCATCAAAAATATTGCGGTAGATGAAGGTGGTGGTGATGCCACGGAAGACACTCAGATGGTGCAAGTTTTCAGTGTTGCAAGTTCAAATACGATTTTAGTTCCTACGGCCAATATTAAATTTTATTTTAATGATGTTGAATTTGCGGTAGGGGCAAATTTTGGAGACATGGTCAATTCTGAAGATCAAGGAGAGTTCAGAATTGAAGTCACCCCAGTGAGCGGCTATTCAGGCAGTTCAACCATTGATTTAGTTTTCAAAGATACTGGTGGTAATACAACCAGTCTCAGTTTTGTCATGACAGTTAATGGGGTAACGGCCCAGCATGGTGGTTGGACTAATATCTATGCCATCGGTCCAAAAATTGATAAATCGGATAGTTTAAAAGATAGTAATATTAATATCTGTCCTTACTCACAAAACCTTTGTGGGACGAATGCTGCCTGTAAAGGGACTACAGTTCCAACACTCCAGCCAACACATATTGATGCTATTTATTGGAATTCCTCAGCTGATACATGTTATAAAATTAATTCTTCGAGCCTCGCAACAACAGTTCAAGCACTCTCTTATACCGCTAAAAAATCTGGTGGCGCGAGTATTAGCTATTCCGCCGGTGGAACAGCTGGATTTGAGACGATCAATGTCACAGGAACGGCGATAAATGTACTCATTCAGGATGGCGTTTCTACCAGTACTCAAATTAAGGCCGCGATTGAAGCTTCAAATGCTGCGAATAAGTTGGTGAGTGTAAGTGACCCAACTCCAGGAACTGCTCAAACGACTCAGGCGTCTACAACTCTGGCAGGTCCAACCAATGCTCTTTGGACCTCGTATAGCAGTTATTGTAATATTTCTCCTTCGGCCTATGAACCAGCTTGTGCTAGCTTAGGTTCATCTTGTATGGGCAATGGGGCTCCGACCATCAATGCAACGACATTGAATAGTATGTACTACGATCAACAAAATGATGTTTGTTATCGCAGTACTGATCTTGCTGGAACTTGGGAATCTTATAAAGCGACAGGGCAAGTGTATTTAAGTTGGAATGCTTTTACTGTTTCAGGTACAGGATCGATTACTGGTTATAATGTTTATCGTCGAGTTTCGAGTGAAAATTTTGATTATGACCGGCCGGTAAATCGCAGCGTCCTTTCTTCCTCTGCAACAAGCTTTCTCGATAATGCAGTGAACTCATATGAAGCTCCTGTTCCCAACACAGTTTATTATTATGAAGTGAGACCAATCATCAATTCACTTCCAACATCGACAACCTCATCAACTAAAATAGTGCGTGCATTGGTCCCTCCAAATAATAGGGCCTTTGCTCATCGCTGGATCATTAATAAAACGATTTGTGGAATGATGAATAAAACAACTGATCCTTCAAATAATTTTAGATGTCTCTATGAAGGGCCTGGAGACACTGGTCTCGCTCCAGGGTCGAATCACTATGATATTGGTTCGGACTTAATTGTAGATCGCTTTGAATTAGGTTGCCATTATACAGCTTCGCCTGCCTGTTCACAGACTGCTGACGGACAATGTATTGGAATAAATGATCCAACCACAGATGGAATCAGTGCTGCCAGCGGTTCAATCTATTACTCTCGAGGAAATGGAAAATGTTATGAAACCAATGGTGTCACTTGGAGTGAAGTAACAGGGGCGAGTGTTATACCTGAGCCTGAAAAAGCTTATCTTCCACCTCTTGTTCATCTTACGCAGTCAGATGCAGCGGCATTCTGTACCGCTCAAGGAAACATTAGTGGAATACTTGGCCTAACTTCAGCAGTTCCTCAACGACTTCCATCACGAAAAGAGCAAATAGCTTACTCTTTATGGGATACATCTTCAATTACAGATACAACTATAGCTACTAGGGAAACTGGTCTTTCGTTAAACTCATCTTCAAAATGTAACTCTTCCTCTGCTTCTGGTTATGAAAGCAGCTATAGTGATGATGAAGCACCAAGTTCTTCAACTCTCTTTACCTTACCAGGTACAACAACTTCTAATATCCGTTCAGTCATGACAGGTTCAGAAGTGACGAAGAGTTGTACTTCACGTTTTGGTGTTCAAGATGCTGTTGGTAACGTTGCTGAATGGGCGATCGATCGTTTGACTTGTGATAATCTTTCTAATTGTATCGGAAGAATTTCTACCGATACAGTTGCTCTCACAGGTGCTACAAATGATTTTCAACCAGGCACCGGAACTGATCCTTATCTTCTCTGGTTGAATAACGGAATATTGGGGCCATGTGTGGACTCAAATTCAGATGATATTTGTGATACTTATTTAGATTCATGGGCACTTGAGGATGAACGCTATGGAGCGGGAAGAATGTTTATTCCAATGGGAATACCTGCTCACACTGATCTACCAACAGTTGCACCAACTTCACAAGTCCTTCCTTACGCGCTCGAAATCGGGCCAACTTCAGGAATCACTGCGATTCAATTGCATGATGATACTGTTACTTACAATTCTCATTACATCTTTGCTGAAACAGCGGCGTGTGGTGGATTTACTTCCGGTGGTCAATATACTGCAGGTGCAGGCGCAGGGATTTATAACTTTGAAGTCTTACCATGTTCGGCCACAGCTTATGGTTATACAACCATTCAAGATGTTTCTTATCGATCATTAATTGCAGCTTCAAGTACTGTAACAATTACGATGACAGATTCAGGGGCAGATGGAGACACTATTTGTGCTATTTCTGCAACCGGCGCTAGTCCCGCTGTAACTATCACTCTAGATGATGACTGTACGGCCACTGATGTCGCGAATGCGGTCAATGCAGGAACTTCAAATACTATCGTACGAGCTGAGGTTAGTGGCAGTGCTGTTGCCATTCAATCGGCTTTGGTAACCCCAGTGACTTTGACTGATACTTCTGCAGCGGCCTTGCCTAAGCGAGTTGATGTGGGCTTTAGATGTGTGGCACCAGTTGATCCTCTTTTTTATTCTCCGTAATCTTGATTAAATCACTTTACTAAATCCCTTGTTGTAGAACCCTTAACGACTTTGATATTCTTGTTTATCTCGATGAATGAGGGAGAGTTAAAAATGGGAATCTTTTTTAATCGTAATGAGTCTCAAGCTTCTGCTTCTCGGGCCCAAGTGGTGTCTTTTCTTAATCAGAAGGGCGGAGTGGGCAAAACCACGATGACTTTTAATTCAGCCCATGCACTGGCCAAGCAAGGTCATAAAGTTTTGTGTATCGATTTAGATCCTCAGGCCAATCTTTCGCTGCTCTTTGATATTGATCGCACTCAGAGTGAAAAATTTCATATTCACCATTTAATGGTAAATTCTGTTCGTGAATTAAAACCTCTCCACGTTCCAGCCTTGATTGAAGATGTGCTCGAAACACAAAACGGCGTCGATCTTCTTCCCGCTGGTCAAGAGCTTTCTGGATTTGAACTCACCGTGGCCGGAGTCTCCATTCCAAGGCAACTTATTCTTAAACGTTTTTTAGAAAAGTCAGGCTTACTTGATCGTTACGATTATATTGTGATCGATGCCCCACCTACACTGGGTCTGCTTGTGGTAAATATTTTATGTGCTTCTCAAGGAGTGATTGTTCCATTCAGACCTGATGAATTTTCGCGCAAAGGACTTTCCCATTTTCATGATGCTCTCAATGATATAGCCGAAATGGGAATTACAGAGTCTCCTCGAGTTCTTGCTCATATCCCTAATTTAGTTGATACCAGAAGAAAGCAAGAAGAAGATGATCTATTGAGAATTGAAAATGAATTGAAAGAGATTTCACCTCAATCAAAAATGATGAGTCCTTTTATGAATAGAGTTGGTCTCGTCAAAGGACAGGCCCAGAAAAAGTCTGTTTTTGATTACAACTCAAAAGAGTACACTGAGCTCCAAGAGCAGTTTGGGGATATCGCCCATTTGATTGATCAGTGGGGCAAGGAGAGAAGAAATGAGCACTTCGCAAACTAAAAAAAGCAGAAATCCTTTATATGTCGTTACTAATAAAGGTCAAGATGTTGAGACTGCTGATAGCTGGCTCGATGCTGTGATTAAAAAATTTGGTCTAGAGGATACGATTAAGACTCTCGAAGGGTTGATTGGGATGATGCTTGAATTAGTGAAGAGCTATGCAGCTTTTCAAGTTGTGCAAGCTTGGCTTGATCAGTTTATTCAGAATTTAGAAAAATTCTTAAAAATGATTGATCCTGTTTTGGCCTTTTCAATTATTAAAAAATAGTAATTAAGAATCAGCTTCAATACCTTTGAGCTGACGATAATCTTCGATTGTTCCTACACTTTCTTCAGTGTCATTTGAAAAATCAGCCTCTTTTTGGGAAGGAAGATAATGGGGATCTTCAAAGTTGCCTTCAGAAGATGGGGGAGTTGTTTCCAATTCAAGCTCATGGTTTAAAGCATAAGAGTAGTCGTGTTTCATGCCATTATTCCAAAGATCAAATTCTTTTCTGACGTCTTCCGGGAGAGTGTCAGGAAAAGCTCTTAGCTCATTTGTGGCCGCATAAAACTGATCTTCAATTTTTCGTAGCTGATTGAGATCGGCGCGATAAAAAAATTCATAAAACTTTTTACGTTTTTGAATCTGACGTTCAAGCAAAAGCAAATATTGTTTTTGTGCTCTCTCTAATGGAGTGAGGCGAGGACCTTGTCCCGTTCGACGATTGCGATTGTTATTACGACGACGATTATTATTTTTTTTGCGAGTAGGATCTTGAGGACGTGGCCCATTATTTTGCGCCTGTTGAGGTGCCGCTGGGTTTTGTCCTTGTGTATTTGGATTGCGTGGTCCACGATTTTGGCCACCGCGAGGACGACGTCTTTTATTTCTATTAGCACCGCCGCCTTGTCCAGGATTACCATTCGGTGCAGGTGGGCGATTATTTGATTCGGTCATTCAACTATTTCCAATTTGTTTATAGCCAATAGTCTAGCGTTTATGACTCATTCCGAAAAGGGCAAATGCTTCTAATGATATGAGTCATTTTGCTTTCAGAGTATGATCTTTGGACAGACTGCGACTATAAAAGGGCCTAGGGTTTTGGTATCTTAGTCCCACTTTTTTATAGCTTCCTAATATTTTCACTCGAGGAGAATCTCATGACAAAGAAACGCGTAAAAGTTGCTGTGACAGGTGCCGCTGGCCAAATTGGTTATGCCCTCTTATTCAGAATTGCTTCTGGACAAATGTTTGGTTCAGACACTGAAGTGGATCTTAACTTGATCGAACTTCCGCAGGCCATGAATGCCCTTCAAGGTGTTGCCATGGAATTGGATGACTGTGCCTTCCCACTTTTGCGTTCAATCAACTTAGCTGACAATGCTAATGACGGTTTCAAAGCTGCTAATTGGTCAGTACTTGTTGGTTCTGTTCCTCGTAAAGATGGGATGGAGCGTGCGGATCTTCTCAAAATTAACGGTGGAATTTTTACGACTCAAGGTAAGGCGATCAATGATCATGCTGCTGATGACGTAAGAGTATTCGTTGTTGGAAATCCATGTAATACGAACTGCTTGATTGCTATGAATTCGGCTCCAAGAGTTTCTCGCTCAAACTTTTTTGCTATGACTCAACTTGATGAGAATAGAGCAAGAACACAACTTGCAAAAAAAGCGGGAGTGCCAGTTACTGACGTAACCAACATGACAATTTGGGGCAACCACTCTGCAACTCAATACCCAGATTTCTTCAATGCTGTGATCTCTGGCAAGCCAGCTGCGACAGTTATTACTGACGAAGCATGGCTTAAAAAAGAATTTTTAGAAACAGTTCAAAAGCGTGGAGCGGCCATCATTAAAGCTCGTGGCGCTTCTTCAGCTGCTTCTGCTGCAAACGCGGTAGTTGATGGTATCTATAACCTTACTCACGATACTAAAGCTGGTAACAGCTATTCAATGTGTCTTTGTTCAAACGGTCAGTACGGAGTTGATGAAGGCTTGATCTTTTCTTTCCCTTGTAAAACAGTCGGTGGAAAGGTTGAAGTGATTGAAGGTATCAAGCATAACGATTTTGGCACTGATAAATTCACCATTACGCATAATGAGCTTAAAGAGGAAAGGGATGCCGTGCGTTCTTTAGGCCTGATTAAGTAATCTTTGCGTGAATTGATTGTTAAGTTTTGGTAGGCCCCCATTTTAATGGGGGCTTTTTTTGTCCTATTTTCAACAACTTGATATGTTCATGATCTTGTGAACATATTGTCTCGCTAATGTCTCGCCCTTAAATGACTAAAATAATTGATAATAATCATGTATAGTCCTATTGTGTTCACGTTGTTTTGAACAGAAATCTAAAGGAATAATTTATGTACTCTATTAAATATGTATCAACGGTAACTGGAATTGGAGTGCATACTCTAAGAGCATGGGAGCGTAGATACGACATCATTAAGCCAGTCCGAAGTGAGAAAGGCAGACGCACTTATTCGGAAGAAGAGTTGTCCTTATTAAAAATCATTTCTGAACTTGTTCATTTGGGTGAACCTATTGGAACGCTTGCTAAATTAAAGCCATCAGAGTTAACAGAAAAATGGGACACTCTTCAAGACATGAAATCCTTGAAAGGAACAAAGTACGAAAGATTTGAATATTCTTTGATCGTTTTAAGAACGGCCCTTAGTGTCTCTAACAAAGAAGTTATTGTTCACGAACTCACAACGCTGCAGTCTGAAATGGATGCGCGCAATTTCACTATTAATAATTTCATTGAAGACTTCGCCATCCCATTTCATAACCACCTATCAAAAGCAGATTATAACGATCCTGAAAAAGGTTCACTGTTAAGATTAAGCTATATGCTCTTGACTCAATTATTGAGACAAGGATTGGCGATGTCAGTGGATCAATTCAATGACCTCGGAAAGAAGAATCCAGTTTTGATTGGAAGTGCCGGAACAATTAGAGGTGAAATCGATGGACTTATCTGTACTATCAGAAGTTATCTCCAAGGAATTGAAGCTATCTATATTGGTTCAAGATTGTCACAGGACGTGATCACTGAATTTGTGGCCAATTTAGGCGCAGAGAAGGTCATTATCACTGATCGTAAGTCACCGTTTAAGCAAAAACTCAATGTATGTGAAGTTTTTGATAAATTAAATTCAAATGAATTTGCAGGAATCCAGTGGGCCGTTTTGTTAAGCGAGTCACAAACGACGGCATGGCCTTGTTGCGTACCTCATAAGGCCAATCTCAAAACTTATAATAGCTTTGAATCTCTCGACCAGTTCTTAAAAGTAAGTTAAATTAATTAAACATGGATAATCTTTTTAATATTGAGTTGGACGATCTCGCTGAAAAAATTGGCGATTTCATCCATTATTGGGGTTTTAAAAAAATTCATGGAAAAATTTGGTGCCACCTCTATCTTTCTAAAGAGCCGGTTGATGCTCAAACTCTAATGAAAAAATTGAAGATTTCAAAAGCTCTTACGTCACAGTCACTTTCCGAACTTGAGTCGTATGGTGTTATTGAATGTATTGGTAAATGTGGTGGTCGTTGTGATCGCTATATCTCTCATCATTCAGTGATGAATGCGATTACTAGCGTTCTTCGCAATCGTGAAAAAAAATTGTTATGTTCTATCTTTTCTTCCTACCGAAGTCTCCAATCGTTGCCTCCAGAGAAAATTCAAGAAATTGGTTTGGACCCATGTCGCGTAAATCATTTAGGTAGGATGATTACTTTCGCTGAAAGATTCTTAGGGCTCTTTCTTAATTTCGAAAAAGTTGATTTTAGTCGTTTTCGCGATCTTTTTCAAAAAAACAAGGCTTCTTAATAAGAAGCCTTGCTTTCGAGAAGAGAGAGAGAGAGAGAGAGTCTCTATGACAAATTAACGTAGATAATTAAAAGGGGCGTAACTGGCCGTCTGTCTTTTCGAAGCCGCAGTTCCATCTTCATGAGGAGATTTACTGTTTGTTAGATTCGTTGACAGAGATTCTGTTGAGCACCCACTGGTATAGGTTGCAATAACTAGCAGACCAACCATGAGCACAACCTTAGAGAATGCAAAGTGAATTTTCGACATTCATACCTCCTTGTATGGTCAGGCGATTGAGAAGAAACCTATCAGCCCATCCTTGGCCGAATCAAGTCTCTTACTTAATGATAATGCATTAAGCGTGCCAAAATAAATGGTGGGAAATATGGCCGTCTAGGGTCTTTTGGGCCTCATTTTAGGGTCAAAAATTCACCGAATGGTTCGGTTGGCGACTAGAGTCCTTTTGCACTCCGATAATCTTGTAGAATCTTATAATAGTGTCTTTGCTCTTCTATGCTCAAGGGCTTGATGGTCTCCACATTTTGTTTACGGATACCCTTTTTGCGAATCAGCTCGTCAGCATGACGAATTTTTCTGGTCAAGTTTTGAGCTAATAATACCATCCAAGGGGGAAATTGCTTTTCGATTTCTTCTACGGGAATTTGAATGAGAGTTGATTCCTCAACACAGACAATGTGCGCCGAACGAGTTTGCTTATCGAAGAAAGAAAGCTCTCCAATATATTCACCTGAGCCGATATAGGCGAGAGGAGTAATCTTGGTGCCATCATTAACGAAAACTAAAAGCTTTCCCTTATGAACCATGAAGAGATCATAGTCCTTTTCACCTGCGGCACAGATGATCTCACCTTTTTTAAGTTTAATTGTAAGTGGTCCTGAGACATCCTTGATACTCATGACATTCTCCTCTTAAAGATTGAGTGCTTTTTTCAATTCACCTTTCAATTCTTGCATTAATTCATCGTAATAAACACCTTGTGGAGTCCAGTGATCAAAGAAGAGCACATTACTGCCAAAGGAGTTATTTACGATTCGATTAAATTCAACAATAGGAATAGATTCTCGTTCAATATTTTCTAGTAAGATTTTGTATCCGATAAGTGTTGGACGATCTTGAACACAATCAAAGGCCGTTGCTCTATAGAGAATTCCCCTGGCGTCAGAGATCCGTCCGATACCTTTCATCGCCATTCCAAGCAAATAATAACTTTTAGCATTGGCAATACTCATGGACTGAAGTTCTCCAATCCGTTGATAGGCATCTTTAAAATCACCACTATTAATCATCTCTTCAGTTTTTTTCAGTTCTTCTGACAAAGTCGGAGAGTCTGAATTGGAGCAGGTTTCAGTCGGAGGCAATTCTAAATTGATTGGAGGCGTGATGACTATAAATCGAGATGTCTGTTCCTTAATAAATTTAATAAACTCAGAAATCTCAATTTGATAAAGTTTAAAAACAAGTTCAATCATCACTTGTTTTTCAAATGTTTCTACATAACGCTCATCTTTGGCAATTTGCGGTTTCATTTCAAAATACTCAAGGGGAGCATAAAGCAAGCGACCAGCTATGGGGAAAGCATGAAGGAGTGAGTTTACCTTGGGGTTTTCATACCTTTGAATATTGGTTAAGAGAAGTCGGCGATTTTTTGGATCGACTCTTTGCTCATAAAACTCATCAGCGCCTCCATGATAAATAACGACAGGTGGAAGCTTTTTAATTGATCTTAGTTTGTGAATCGTTCTAAAAAGGCCTTCTCCATCTTCAGAGAGATCAACCATCTTTAAAGGTTCGCGCAGGTTGGCCGACAATTCTTTTAAAATTGGCCCTAATCTTTCCGGTAATTTTTTTGCAAGTCTATCTCCAACAATTAAGACATGGGCCTGATCGATTTCAGCATAGGGCAATTTTGGGGTGAAGTTCAAAGTGTAAGGATAGGGGTAAGTTCCAATAGGATTTTGAACCCAACGGCGTCCAAGAAGAACAACTGCGGCCACAAATCCGATAAGAAATAACCACTTGAGTATTTTCAATAGCTTAGACATAGTAATATTGCCATAGTTTAAGGACTTCCTCTTTATTGTATTCATATTTTCTGCTACTTAAAAGCCTTAACCGAGATTAATTTAAGGATGACTGTGACTGAACTGCTCTCTCCAGCTGGAAATCTTGAAAAATTGAAAGTGGCTTCGTTGTACGGCGCCGATGCCGTGTATTGTGGCGGACAACAATTTGGATTGCGAGCAGCTTCTGACAACTTCAGTTTGCAAGAACTCGAAGAAGGTATTGCCTTTGCCCATGCTCATGGGACTAAAGTTTATGTCGTGCTCAATGCATTTCTTCACGACTCTGATTTAAATGAATTACCTGGTTTCGTAGAAGATATAGAATCTTTAGGTGTCGATGCTGTCATCGTTTCTGACAGTGGTGTGGTAGAAGTCGTTAAAAACCGTTCCAAACTTCCTATTCATCTCTCGACTCAGGCTTCATGCCTCAATCGCTATAGTGCTCAATTGTGGAAAAAACATGGAGTCTCACGTGTCGTTTTGGGGCGAGAAGTTTCAATACAAGAAGCGGCCGAAATCAAGAAAAGTACCGGACTTGAAGTTGAAATATTTATTCATGGTTCAATGTGCATGGCCTACTCTGGAAATTGTGTCATTTCAAATTATACTCAAGGTCGCGATTCGAATCGCGGAGGCTGTGCTCATAGTTGTCGCTTTGAATATTCACTAGACTCGCAAGATTATGAAAAAAAGAATGCGTATTTTATGAGCTCTAAAGATCTCCAAGGAATTCGCTTCTTAAAAGATTGTGTTGATCTTGGCATTGATTCACTAAAAGTGGAGGGCAGAATGAAAACCCATCACTACGTCGGAACGATTTCAAAAGTGTATTCAGAAGCGCTGCAATTTTATCGTGAACATGGTCATTTCCTCTCTGAACAAATGCTTCACTGGGAATCAGAGCTGGCCAAAGTTTCTGGCCGTGATGGTGGGGCCTGGAATATGACAGCAGAAGCTGCAGGCGATTCTATTTTTAATAAACGTGAGACAAATGAAGAAAGTCATAATCTGGCAGGAGTTGTTCAGCAAGTTTTTGATAATGAAATTGTCATCGAAGTAAGAAAAGCTTTTGACCGTCACGACAAACTCGAGCTCATTCCATTTAAGGGCGATATTCAGAATCTCTCACTCTCGCGAATTTTAAGCCTCAATGGACTAGACATTGAGCGAACAAATCCTGGAACCCTTGTACGAATTCCTTTTTCAGGAACAGCGGCGGCGATGAATATTATTCGCATCGAGAATCGTTTATGAAAAGAATTCTTACTTTAAAAAAGATGAAGGATTTAAATGCCGCGATAGCTCTGGCACCCGATGAGCTCCTAATAGATACTACACTTCTTTCTCGCACCGGAGAAATCACACTTCGCGAATTATCACAAATCATCAATCAAAATTGGGGGCAGACAAAGCTGATTCTCAATTGGGATATTTTGATGACTGATAAACTCATAAACACGATTATTTTAGAAGTAGAGAAAATTCAATGGGAAATGTTTTCGGCGATACGAGTTCAAGATTTAGGGGCGCTTGAGTGGCTCTATCAAAAGAGGCCGGAATACCCTATCCATCTCAACCTAGAAACAGGACATCATAATAGAGTCGCCATTAAATCGCATCTTGATCTTTTTCCATCGATTAAAAGAGTTGTTTTATCTCAAGAATTAGAATCATCGACACTTCAAGAATATTTAAAAGAATTAGAAGTTGAATCAGAGATTTTGGTCCTCGGATCAACTCTTCTTTTTTATACTCCACGACATCTTGTCACTCCTCTTTATGAATTAGCGGCAGATGAATCAATTCAAGTTTTGGCCACAAGTGAAGAATCTCCTCATAAGGGTTTTCCGATATTAGAAAATAGGCATGGAACTTTCATGTTTAATATAAAAGATCATTGCTTACTGGATCATGTGGCAGAGCTAGAGAGTTGGGGAATGACAGCGATAAGAATTGATCTTCCTTTAGATGAAAATTTTGAACTCATCAAAATGGCATTAGATCTTTGTCAGAATTTTAATGGCGAACGTTTTGAAATTTTTAAAGCTAAGTATCCGCGCCAATTAAGCAAGGCCTTTTATCGTTCGAATAAGAGCGATGTTCTTTTTAAAAAATTAAAAAATGCGCATTTGGCTTCTGTCGATCAAGGCGTTCTGGGGGCGGTCGTTGAACAACGCAAAGAACACTACACAGCTCTCAAATTAAAGTCAGAAATTAAAAAAGCTGATTTGCCTTTGAAGGCAAAGCTTTTAACTACTGATGGCAAGTGGATTGAAGTTTCTGTCAAAAGTCTTCGCAATGCGAGAGGTGAGGATGTCGATTTTCTTCAAAAAGATGAAATTGCGTTGCTTAATCCTCTTCGCAAAGCTTCAGTCAAGGCCCTGCTCTGCAAAGAGGAATAGGCCCTTTGCTATGATCATTCCTCATTATCAAAGTTATCATTCAGGTTCGAAGAAGAATGCGCATCTTCATTACAATTATCTTTATGAAGAAAGTGATTATCAAAAATTTGAAGCCGAAGCCCGAAACTTAATGACTGAAAAGGGGGCAACTCCGCGAATTCATCTTTTAGGGCATTCTGGTGCTTATCGCCTCCTTGCGAAACGGGCACTCGATAAGAAAACTAAATTTGAAAGTGTAACAATGATTGATGCTGCTTATGGATTTGCCGACCAGTTAAGTAATTTTGAAAATCGTCCGGTTAGGAAATGGGTTTCTTATTATATCAAGCCATCAGCAACTTCAAATCAGAATGAGATCATTCAAAAGAGAATGAAAAAGCCTTTTGCGAAAGAGAGAGGCCTGAAGGCCATTCCTCAAAAAGAGGGAATATCATTCATCGAATTAAGTCCCAAGGAGATAAATCATTGGGGAACTGTCGATCATGCTTTTGCTCAATTTCTTAATTAAGTCATAATCTCGCGCAAGCTAACTTCAAGTCCACTATTTTTGAAATCAACGATCTTTTGATTTTTGGATTTTGTTAAGTTCCATTTATCACTTGGCATTAGCAATGCAATTCTGGCGTTCGGGTACTTTCGTTTTAGGGCGGGAATCATATTTTTAAAGAAACCTTCTTGAACCTCCAGCCTTTCACCGTAAGGGGCATTGCTGAGTACCCATTGAACATCGGGAAGCTGAGTGTTCGATTTTAAAAAATCCTCGAGAATTATTTTCCATTCTCTCTTTTGCGTTTTAAGATTCGCTATATTTAATTTTGTCGTCTCAATCATTTTGGGATTAAGGTCACTTCCTATAAGCATCAATTCATTTGTTGCAAGATCGACTGACGTTGCACTTATAGAATTCCAATGAATAAAATAATAAAGCCTGCCAAGATTTGGACGATTCCATTCACTTGCTTCTAATAAAATAGTTCCTGCTCCCATCATGGGATCGGCGAGAGTAAATGGACCTTTTAACGTTTCGTTTTGGAGAAAGGCACTTAGACAAGCTGCTGCTAAATTTTCTCTCATTGAAGCTGGACCTACATGGTTGCGATATCCGCGAACTCCAAGTCGTTCTCCGGCAGCATCGATTGAAAAGAGAACTTCATCATCTAAGAGCCTTACAAAAAGCTCACTTGGAGCTTCGGACCATTTTTGTTGTAGGACCTTTTTTGGAGGTTGAGCACGAAAGTATTGAGCGATCGCATCTCGAACTGTTTCTTCTATTCGATCACTGTGTATGAGTCTTGATTGAGAAGAGGTCACGCGTATTTTTTCCGGAACGTCGGCCATCCATTTCAACCAATTCATTTTTTTTGTCTTGGAAAAAAGTTTTGGAAAATCTCGTGCCTTGAAATGTTCAAGGCGAATGAGCACGCGATTTGGAGTCTTTAAATAGGGGAGGATCATCGCAAGTGAAGCTTGATCAGTTTGAATTTCGATACCGGATTGTTCAAATTTTAATACTTGGTAAGAAATTTGAAGGAGCGCAGCTTTGTCAGTCCATTCATTAAGCACAACTTCACTTAAACCCGGTGGGGACTGGATAAATATCACCATTTCGTTCATGCTATCACTTGTCACAATTCATCTCATATTTTAAGGTGCCGCCATGCTTATCTTAGTTCCTACCCCTATTGATGAAGAGTCTCAACTTGAATCTACTGCTAAAGAGCGAATTCTTTTTGATTTGGAACATAATCCTGAGAAAACTCTTATACTCGTCGAAGATTTAAAACCTGGTCGTCAGCGCTGGCTTCGATGGGGAATGCCTCGCGAATGGATTGAGCGCTTTGTTGCTTATAATGAACATACTCGTCACAACATCATGAACGATATGGTTCTGGCCATGAAAAGTGGTTCCAAAATATACTTAATGAGCGACGGTGGTTTGCCAGCTTTTTGCGATCCAGGAATGGAATTGGTCGATCTTTGTCATCAACAAAGAATTCGAGTGACAGCAACGCCCTTTCCTCATTCAATAGCCCTTGCTTTAGCAATGTCTGGGTTTCCTCATAATCAGTATCGTTTTTTGGGTTTTCCTCCCCAAAAAGCAGATGAACGGACGAAGTATTTCAAAGATATGGTTAATATGCCTGAAACGCTAATTCTTATGGATGCCCCTTATAGACTCAAAAAAGTCCTCGAAGAGTTGATTGCTTCCGGAATGAACAGAGAGCTCTATTTAGGGCTCGATTTGAACAGTTCCAACGAATTGGGATTGAGAGGCCAAGTATCTAAAATTATGAACAAAATTCCAAATGAGAAAAGGGAATTTATTGTAGTTATCGCTCCGCGTTTATAACTATTTCCCGTTCAGTCCTAGTGAACATTTATTCAATGACGATTGCTTGCCCTCCATGTTAAAAAACTTTTAGTTTAAGAGGGGAAAAATGACTGAAAATCAAGTGTTAGGACAGCGCAAAGCTGGTCATATTGAATTGTCGACACAGGCCCAAGTGGATGCAAGTGCACGTGATCAACGATTTTACTATGAGCCGATGCTCAATCCTCATCCAAGACCAGGCTCTGGACTTGCGAAAAAATTTATCAATCACACACTTTTAGCTCCTCTTTGGATTTCTTCCATGACCGGAGGAACTGAAAAAGCAAAATCAATAAATCTTAATCTTGCAAAGCTTTGTGCTGAATTTGGTTTAGGAATGGGGCTTGGCTCCTGTCGTCCTCTCCTTAAGTCTGATGAAACACTTTCTGACTTTAACTTGCGTGATACGATTGGAGAAGGTTTACCCTTTTTTGCCAATTTAGGAATTGCTCAAGTTGAGCGACTCGTTTTCTCACAGCAAACTGATCGCATTCACGAATTAGTAAAAAAACTAAGAGCAACGGGACTCATCATCCACGTCAATCCACTTCAGGAATGGTTACAACCTGAAGGTGACCGATTGCAAATTTCTCCACTCATAACGATTACTGAATTATTGAAGTCGACAGAGTATCCTGTCATCGTCAAAGAAGTTGGACAAGGAATGGGACCGCAATCATTACTCGAACTAATGAAGTTACCTTTGGCCGCCATTGAATTTGGGGCGTTTGGAGGAACTAATTTTTCTTACCTCGAACACCTCCGTGACCAAAGTGGACAGAGAGAAGAACTTTTACCTTTAGCATGTGTTGGCCATACTGCTCAAGAGATGGTCGAATTTGTTAACGAAAATCTCATACGTCATCAAGACGAAATTAAGTGTCAAGAATTTATTATTTCAGGTGGAATTACCAACTTCATGGATGGATTAAATCTGATTGATTCATGTCGCGGGAACTCAGTTTATGGTCAAGCGAAAGCATTTCTTGATAGAGCGGCCGTGAGTTATCCAGAATTGGTGAAATATACAAAAAATCAAATTGAGGGTCTCTCTGTTGGAAAGGCTTATCTTCATCATCGAGGAGTTGAGATTGCAACCCATTGAAGGATTTTCTAAATTATCAAAGCTTGAAAAGATCGACTTCCTGGTCAAATCTTATCTTTCGAATTCATCTGTCAAAAAGGAAACTCTCAAGTCTTTTTGGATAAAAGAAGAGAAACAACAACAGCTTTTTGATGAATTTTCTGAAAATACTATTTCAAATTTCATTTTTCCATACGGAGTCGTTCCCAATGTTTTGATCAATGACAAGCTCTATTGTGTTCCTATGGTTATAGAAGAAAGCTCAGTGGTAGCAGCAGCTTCAAAAGCTGCTAAATTTTGGCAGAGCCGCGGTGGCTTTAAGACAGCAATCTTGGGCTCAGAAAAAGTGGGTCAAGTTCATATGATCTGGAAGGGGGAACCTTCAACAATTGAAAACTTTTTCAAAAGCGTAAAGCCTCAGCTATTTGAAGAAATGTCACCTCTCGAAGTCAATATGAAGAGTCGTGGAGGTGGAATTAAAGACATTAAACTGGTGAATCGCACTGCTGAAGAATCAGGCCTATTCCAACTCTTTGTGACTTTTGAGACATGTGATGCCATGGGGGCCAACTTCATCAACACTCTGCTCGAGGCATTGGGGCGTACGTTTAAAAATTTAATGTCTGCTCAGTTTAGAGATGAAGAACTTATGATCGTTATGGCGATCCTTTCCAATTATACTCCGAATTGCTTAGTACGGGCCGAAGTTTCTTGTCCCGTTTCTGATCTCGATGACAAAAGCCATGGCATGACTCCTGAAGTTTTTGCTGAGAAGTTCATGCGTGCCATTCGTATTGCCGAATTAGATATGTACAGGGCAACGACTCATAATAAAGGCATCATGAATGGGGTTGATGCTGTTGTCTTGGCGACTGGAAATGATTTCAGAGCTGTTGAAGCTTGCGCCCATACTTATGCTTCACATAAAGGAAGCTATCAATCACTTTCTCATGCCGAAATCAAAGACGGTGTTTTCAGATTTTGGATGGATATTCCATTGTCTCTTGGTACAGTAGGAGGATTGACTTCACTCCATCCGATGGCGCGATTGTCTCTTGACCTTCTTGATAGTCCAAGTGCAACTCAGCTCATGGAAATTTCTGCAACGATTGGTCTTGCACAAAACTTTGCAGCTGTTCGATCTTTAGTGACCTCTGGAATACAAAAAGGTCATATGAAAATGCATTTGATGAATATATTGAAGCACTTTGAAGCCAGCGAAGAGGAGATCCTCATTGCTCGAGATTATTTCGAAAACGAAATCATCTCTTTTAAGTCTGTCCGTGATTTCTTAGCTCAAAGAAGGAATTTACAATGATGTCATTTGAATCGACAATTTCAAGTCAACGTCCAAGGTTGAGAGAAACAAAATATGATCATACTTACTTTGGTCATGGAAAACTTCTCTTGTCCGGTGAGTATTTTATTATGGATGGAGCGAAAGGTATCGCTCTTCCAACTTTGTTAGGACAAACACTTAACGTTAAATACACTCCGAGTTTTGACGATGCCATCCTCACTTGGCGCTCTTACGATTCAAGTGGTGATCTTTGGTTTGAATCTCGCTACGATCTTTGGCGTTTTCGTTGTCTCGACGAAAAACCAAACGAAGCAGCTCTTCTTTTACAAAAGATTCTACTTGAAGCGAGAAAGCAAAATAAGCATTTCTTAAGAGAAGAAAGCAATGTTCTAGTCGAGACTGATCTTGAATTTCCAGTAGATTGGGGACTTGGTTCCAGCTCATCGTTGATCTATAATATCGCTCAGTGGGCCTACGTTTCTCCTTTTGAGCTACTCTTCAAAACTTTTGGTGGCTCTGGTTATGATATTGCTTGTGCACAATCAGAAGGACCTATTTTCTATCAGCGAAATAGCTCGGGCCCTTATTGGTCGCCAATTGTTTTTAATCCACCTTACAGAGAATCTCTCTATTTCGTTTATCAAGGGAGAAAACAAAACTCGCGCGAGAGTATAGCTCGCTATAAAAAATTAAATCTTGAAAAGAACCAAATTATTCAGGATCTTACTCAAATTTCGCAAAGAATGCTTGAGAGTCAAACTTTAGTTGAATTTGAAAGCTTAATTGCAGATCACGAAATGATTATTGCAGATGCATTAGGCGTTGAACCGATTCAGACTCAATTCTTTAACGATTATTGGGGCAAGGTAAAGTCGCTTGGCGCTTGGGGGGGAGACTTTATGCTCGTCACTTCTAATCGATCCAAAGAAGCAACAGAAGCCTATTTTACCCTCCAAGGCATGGGACCCGTGATATCTTTTTCAGAGCTCATTTTGATGAGAAATGAAAATGAACATCAAAATCAGGATGGAAATGTCACTTACCACTAATCAATCAACATTTTCCACAGCATGGAGTGCTCCTTCGAATATTGCTCTAGTAAAGTACTGGGGAAAGCTTGCTGGTGATCAAATCCCTGCGAACCCATCTCTTAGTTTCACTCTCGAAAATTCGCGAACACTGACTTCAATGGTTGCTTCAGAATCAAATCAATTCTCAGTGGATTATTTATTTGCAGGACAGGCTCAACCAAGTTTTCAACAAAAAGTCATAAAAGTGATAGAAAAGTGGGCGAGAGAGGAACCCAAACTACTTAATTACTCTTACCAATTTAACAGTTCGAATTCTTTTCCCCATTCGGCGGGAATTGCTTCAAGTGCCTCTTCGATGGCCGCCTTGAGTTTATGCCTTCTTAGCCTTTGTCAAAAATGGAATGACAAACTTGATCAAGAGGAAGCCTTCATAAAGCAAGCCTCTCATTGGGCGAGATTAGGTTCTGGCTCGGCCGCCCGTTCAGTTTTTCCAAAACTGGCCTGGTGGGGATCATGTTCTCAAGTGACAGGCACTTCTGATAAAGAGGCCATAAATCTTTCGTCGCGATTGCATCCTTCTTTTCAAGAAATGAATGACAGCATCATCATTATTGATAGTGGAGAGAAAAGCGTTTCATCGCGTGCAGGTCACGCTTTAATGGATCAACATCCTTATCGTGAGCTTCGTTTTGCAACTGCCGAGAAGCGTGCTCTTTCAACTTTGTCATTTTTAGAAACAGGTAATTGGTCTGAATTTGAAAAGATTGTCGAAATTGAAGCTCTCGAACTTCATAGCTTAATGATGACCAGCGAACCTTCTTTTATTCTCATGAAACCTGACACTCTTCGAGCGATCGATCTTTTAAGAGCTTTTAGAGCAGAGACAGGAACTCAAATTTGTTTTACCCTCGATGCAGGTCCTAATCTGCATATCCTTTATCCAAAGAGTGAAGAAGCTCGCGTCCTCGATTTTATTAATTCTCAATTAAAACCTTTTGCCAAAAGTATAATTCATGATCAATTAGGCAACGGTCCTCGCAGAGAGAATCAGAATGTCTAATCAGTCAGAGACCTCCTTTTATTCAAAAGTTCTTCTCTTTGGAGAATATTCAGTCATCATGCAAAGTAAGGCCTTGGCCATTCCCTATGCTCTTTTTGAAGGGCATTTAAGTTTTCCAAGAGAAGGCGAACGTGGCAGAGACCCAGAGCTTAAATCTTTGGCCGATTATATGAAAACATTGGCCCTTAGAGACGAGCTTCCTTTTCCCTTCGATGTTACTTCTTTTGAATTTGATGTTTCACAAGGCCTGTATTTTGATTCAACCATTCCCCAAGGTTACGGAGTTGGAAGTTCTGGTGCCTTGGTGGCAGCTGTTTATGATCGCTATGGCTGTTCTCGCAAGAAGAATACTGTTTCAATTAATGAGCTTAAGATTTTCCTCTCAAAAATGGAGTCTCATTTTCACGGATCAAGCTCTGGTGTTGATCCTCTCATTAGTTATATTAATCAATCATTACTCATTGATAAGACATTAGGTCCGGTTGAATTGCCAAGATACAACGAAGGAAAGGGGTCACTCTTTCTTTTAAATACTGGTCGTTCGAGAAAGACAGAGCCTTTAGTCAATCTCTTTCTAGAAAAATGTAAAAATGAAGATTTTAGAAAAGCTTGTTTGGAAGAACTCTCTCCCATCACTAATGGTTGTATTACGTCATTTCTTGAAGGACAAACCAAGGAAATGCTAAAGTACTTTGAAAAATTATCTCGTTTTCAACTGGAGCATTTCAATCCGATGATTCCAAAGCTCTATCGTGAAATTTGGAAAAAAGGTCTTGAAGACAAAACCTATTTCTTAAAGCTTTGTGGAGCTGGTGGTGGTGGCTTCCTCATGGGAATAACACCTTCATTACTAAACGCTGCCAAAGATCTCTCTGGGCATGAACTTCGGTCTCTCTTTAGATTCGATTCCTAACGCAATTTAGTGCGAAGAACTATCAATTGATTTTTCTCTCATTTTGAGTGCGACATCTCGAGCATTGGCGAAGCTTTCTTGGCGAAAGGGTCTTTGATAATCCTCTGATTGATGGGCCGCCAACGCAAAAGGAGATTCAACTTCTTCAATTTTATTATGAATAGGTGAGAACCATTCTTGCCACTGACGTTTTAATTGAATACGAGCAATAGAGGATTGCTGATTTATTTTTTTGAGAATGTCGACGATTTGTTCTCTGTCGTTTATTGCTTGAATCCAGCCGCATGCCTCAAGCTCTTCGCTTGAAACACTACTTGTAGAGAGCAACCAGCGACGAGCGCGATGGGCACCCACGGCCTCGGCCAATAAAGAAACTCCGCCGCTCATAGGGACAATACCTTTTTCAAGATAATCGAAATGCATTTCGCCTTCATAATCAAGCAAGACAATATCAGCGCAAAGGGCGAGCTCAATACCAAAACTATCTGTTCCCATTTTGCAATCGGCGATGACAGTTTGAGGTACTTTATGAAAGGCCCATACAACACGAGAGAGCTTTTGCTGAAAGTGCTTAAGCTGGTCAACACTCCATCTGCCGAGCGTTTCATCGCTAGGTGAAAGTGGAAAAAGGGCATGTTCATTTGAGATTACGACTGACTGAACTTCAATGTGTGATTGAAGCCATTGTGTGAGTCCTTCGAGTTCAAACAAAGTTTCGAGATTCAATCTTTCTGGCTGGATAAATACAAATAAAGTCTTAGTTTCAGAGGAGATTTTAACTTCGAGATTGTTGAATGAAAAAAGCATGACACCATCCTTGGTTTTGCTGCTTGGTTTAAGGTCTCCTTGAATCATCCATTGATTCAATTGAAGACTTGTATTTATTGTTTCAGACTTTAAAAATGACTGTCAAATGAGCATCGCTCAGTTGTTAGAAATTATAAGTTGAGTAGGATGTTTGGACTTTAATATCAATAAATTATGCTTGATGCTCTTCCAAGAATCTCTCGGCCCTAATAGCGGCCATACAACCACTGCCAGCGGCAGAAATAGCTTGGCGGTAGTAAGGATCTTGAACATCACCACAGGCAAAGACTCCAGAAACTGAGGTGTCAGGATGGCCCGACTTTGTTTGAATATAGCCATTGCTGTCTAAACTAAGCTGGCCATTTAAGAATGCCGTGTTGGGAGTGTGTCCGATGCCCATAAAGAGGCCATCAGTTTGTCTTTCAGTGATTGTCCCATCTTTTGTGTTTTCAACTTTTATGGCCGTAACACCTGTAGCATCAGCGATGATCTCAACGACTTGAGAGTTCCAGACCATTTCAATTTTTGGGTTGTTGAAAACTCTATCTTGCATCGGTTTAGAAGCACGTAGGCTATCTCTTCTGTGAACAAGATAAACTTTGCTGGCAAAGCGAGTAAGGAAGTTCGCTTCCTCCATTGCGGTATCACCGCCACCAACGACGTGAACTACTTTATTGCGATAGAAAAAACCATCACAAGTAGCGCAACCTGAAACACCTTTACCAATTAATTCTTTTTCATTTGGGAGACCCAAATACTTGGCCGAAGCTCCTGTCGCAAGAATGACAGTTTGGGCCTCAAATTCTTTGCCATCTTCAGTCTTCATGACAAAAGGGCGTTTTGATAAGTTAATTTCAACAACCATACTTGTCAGATATTCAGCTCCAAATCTTTGAGCTTGTGCCTTCATCTTGACCATTAAGTCTGGTCCCATTATGCCTTCTGGAAATCCAGGAAAATTTTCAACATCGGTAGTAGTGGTAAGTTGTCCACCAGGCTCATGACCTTCAATCACTAGAGGCTTGAGATTTGCTCTTGAAGTGTAAAGGGCAGCAGTATGTCCAGCAGGACCCGAACCGATAATGATAACTTCTCTTTTTTCCACGTTTTCGCCTTTGTCTAAAATTTGAAATTACTCTTCAGATGCGTCGCTAGAAGTTGCTCCCGCTTGAAGTGCGGCGAAAAGATCGCCACCAGCTTTAGCAGCTTCTTCAATTTGCTTCTGTTCAATTTTAATGCGCTCAGGACGATCATCTTGATCAGGATGCAATTGATAATAAGCCGATACTGAAACTAATTCGTCGGGATTTGGAGCTTTGCGAGTTGTCTTGAATTCCTCGTCTGTAATAGTGCACTTGTAACGAAAAACTTGTTTCATGTGTTTCTTGGCCATAAATATCCCTTAAAAAGTTAATCCTTTATAGAAAATCTTTAACGATTAGGCAATCTTAGGACTCTAGACAGTGGCTTGACCCCATGCAACTTCTGCCTCTTCTCCCTATCTGCTTTCGGCATGTTAGAATAAAAGGGCTTGAAACAACTATATTTTTTTATAATCTCGGTCTTTTTAATCGCACAGGCTTCCGTTGTGAAGGCCCAAACGCCCGATTTTATCGGAATTACCTTACTTGAATTATCTTCGAGTAAAAAAAGTGCTCTCATCAATTATGGTCGACTCGAAGGGCTTGAACTTGGAGATTGGGCCTATCTCTACATTCAAGACAATCAATCGCAAGGCGAGAATCATCCGCAGTTCATCAAAGTGGCAAAAGCAGAAGTGATAAAAGTTCACCCCGATCGCTCTTATTGGTTTTTAAGAGAAGTCGAAAGTTATAGTTACCTCACTCCTGGAGCTAGATTGGTAATGCAATTGTCTTCAAATGATGTTCGCAGAAAAATAAAATTAAGAACGACAAAAAGAGCTCGTGCGATTGAATCAAGTTCCAACAAGCCAGTCCCTTCTGAAATAATTCAAGGACAGTCTGAGCATATAGCAGGACCAAGACTTAATCACACTCAAATTGAAAAACGCGAAGATGTTCAGGTAATAGAGAACACTGATTATTCAATAAGTAAAAATAAACATTGGGACCCTGAATACGAACAAGAAGTTGAGAGTGCAAGACTGAGCAATCCCATTCCGAACGATAATGAACCCTTTAAGCGCGAAAGAGAAGATGATGTGTTCAGCTCTACTGCAGAGAATAGCGCTGATAAAATTAATAATCTCAAGTATGGAAAAACCGGCTTGTATTATGAAATTGAGAGAGACAAAGCAAACCTCGCTCCCGATTATAATAGCGGAAATAGCATTTATCAGCAGATGATTGAAGAAGAGTTGAATCCTAGTACTGTTTCAAAAGAGGCCATTCAAAAAATGAAGCGTGAAGGGCCAATGTACTCTGCTAGCATGAGCGATCAGCAATTAAGAAAATTCTTTATTCAATCTGGGATTGCGGAGGAGCGCGAACGTCAACGTCAAGCCTTAGGCGAGAGATCAGGGCATGACATCACTTTCCGTTATACTTCAGCTCTTTCAACTCACACCACTGCTGAAGATCCCAACTTTCAAGGCACAGATTATTTTATTTCTCTTGCTTATGAATATCAATTATTGCAAACGACTCCCAAGCTTCGTGATTTTGCTCTCGAAGTTGAGCTCGAGCGTGGTGTTGGTCATTACGATGTTGGAGGAACTAATATTAGAATGGAAGAGGGAAGTATAAAAGGTTATCTCCATTGGTACTTTTGGAACTCGCCAACAGGGATTAAAAAATATCTTCCTTACTTGGGCCTTGGTTTCAGAAGAGGAAACGCACAATCCTATAGTCCTGATTTAAGCAAAGATTACGATTGGCAATTTGTCGCCTTTCCTTCGTGGCAGCTCGGAGTAAAGTATCGCTTTCGTTCAGGCGACGAAAGAAATGAGCTGATAAAGCTTGGGCTTGGATTTAATTTTCAAATCACCGGTGAAACAGTTCGCCATAATACAATCAATGAAGTTGAAGACAATATTACGTCGAGTTTTACGACCAACCAATTAAAAATGAGTTTCGGAATTGGTGCCTACTTTTAGGGAGAGAGTATGATGAAGAAGATCATCATGACATTGAGTTTATTTTCATTAATGGTTTCAGCGGCATCGGCCCTCGAAATTGATGAAAAATTGACCGGTAGGTTGCTCAAAGTATCTAATTCAAAAAAGACAGTGCTTGTAAACCGAGGACTCGAGGATGGTCTGGTTGTTGGAGATCATGCTAAGTTCTTTTTAACCACCGGAGTGATCGCTCGAGGAGAACTGGTTAAAGCTTCTCCGACTCGTTCTGTTTGGGCCCTCTATAGAATCGTTGACAGTGATCAAGTTTTTCCTGAAAAAGTGATCTCTCTTAAAATTTCATCACCACTTAAAACAACTGATGATCCAACGAGAGTCTTGACCCCTGATGCGACGGATATGCAAGTTCGCTTAACTCGAGGAGATGATTCTTCTTTGGGAGTTGAAAGTGAGATGGTGGCAGAAAGAACTGATCTCTCCCCTGATGAACGTGATGATATGGGGACATTATCAAAAACACCTCTGCAAAAAGAAGTTTTTGACGAAAGTGGAATGTCCTATGAAAGAACACTCGAAGTATTTGGGCTCCTTCATTTTAATAATTTTTCAACATCTTCTGATCTGGGAACAAACGGAACTTCAACTGGTCAACTTGCCAATATCGATTTTTCACTCGGACTTGAGAAGTACATGAAATATGATCGTCGCAGCTTCTTAAGTAATCTTTCTGTTGCCATATTTCTTCATAATTCTTCTGTGCAATCAAACTCTGTACAAGGAAGCCAAATTCAAAACTCGATTACTGAATACGGTGGAATGGTCAATTATCATTTTAATCGCCCTCCTTTGACTTTTAATACTCCTGTTTACTTTGCGACCTTTGGACTTGGAGTCGGCAAGGCCTCGGATACTGTTTCGACTGATACGGTCGCTGCACAAAGCGAAGCGACTGTGAATGGAACAGCAAATTTTCTTTTCCTAGGAGTAGGGGCAAAGTATTTTACTAAGGAAGGATTCGGCGGTCGTGCCATTCTTGATTATTATACTCGTTCTGAGTCTTATCAATACGAAGATGGCGAGAACTATACCAAGAAAGTGGCAGGGCCACGCTTTATGGTAGGGCTTGCTTATCGTTGGTAATTTACGGAGTGATATACCCCAATCCATAGAGAAGTGACTGCATTGAATATTTAGGATAAGTTGTTCCAATAATCGAGTCGACGGCCGGAGTCAGTCCTGTAATATCGCTAAAACTGGCCGTTGTTGTCGTTACACTGGCCCTCGTTCCAATATTCCACTCTTCGACGGATCCTCCAGCAAAGCTGTCTAAATTACTGCTTGATGTATCTGTAAACTTTTGAGTCTGTAATTTGAGGGCAACACTTGCATCAGCGAAAAGGTTATATCTTAAATAGACACTGGACGGAGTTGATGGATCTTCCCATGCGTAAACGATCCAAGATTTATAAGCGCTATTGGCCGTTTTATCTAATCTCAAAATCATTTTACTATAATTAGTATTGGCACTAAATGGATCAGTATGATCTTGATAGAGAACCAGTTCTGCTTTGGCCGTATTTGGCAACGTGGTATCCCAAAACATATTGACTTCTGTTGTGTCACTAAAATTATTATTTTGATGTTTCAGATAAGCATAACCCGATTTTTGATAGGCACTACAGTTAAACTCAGCCTTGGCTATTAAGACTCCATTTTCATAAACGCTCATTCTTTTATCATATGCTGATGCTGAACCATCTCCATAAAACGGTGGTTGAGATAGGGTCGGGCTTGAAATCTGAATAGAAAGAGTATCGAAGTCATGCACAAAGTCTACTGTCACTCCAGGAGATAATGAGGCACAGGTTGGATATCCTGCTCGATAGAGAATAGCTCCATAGACTCCAAATATCTGCTGTGTTTCATGTATGAGTCCTAATTGGCGGTGGTCTTGAGGCATCGGATCTTCACCGTTATCAAGCCAGACAGGTGATAATCCAGTTCCATCCATAGTCGTTCCGCTGAGGGCGATGGCGGTTATATTTGAGGCAGGAACTGAATTTACGGCGGAAATGATTTGGGTCAACGTTGTAGTTGATGGGTTAACGTCAATAGTGAGTGTAGTACCACTCCAAGCTGCCGTATTCGAACCTCCAGTAGTCCATACAATTTGATAAATTCCATTTTCACTGCTTGTTGGAATGGAACGATGAAAGAGCATACTCCATCCTGTTCCATTGACTGTTACTGAAGCAGGCTTACCCATTTTATGAGTTTCAATTCCATCCTGAGTACCGAAGGCCGTAGTGAGGAAGTCGTGAACCATATCATAGGTATTATAGTTTTCATCAAATTTAACGTAACTAGGGACGGGGAGACAATTTTGATCATTGTTGGTTCCACACATAAAATAGGGAATTTGATCAATGAGTGCCGTCGAATAAGCACCAACAAAATTATCTGCTAGATAGAGACTATTATAACCGGTCGTGGATTTGGCGATAGACTTGTCAATTGAAATAAGGTTGCCAAGCCCACCATCGTAATCATAAGTTTCAGAGGGTCTTGTACAATTGAGATCCTCGTAACCAACAATGATAAAAGGAATATCACCTTCTAAGGGAAGGTTGAGTTGCTGATTAAATTTGCTATCCATGATTGAATTTTTTGAAATGCATGATGTGCTCAGCTCTGGCATCGGTGCTCCAAAACTTGACCACCCTTCAAATACGACTCTAATAGAATTACTAAAGCCGAGAGTTCTACCTGTGCCTGCTTCATTCATGTTACATGTGTCTGTGAAAGTTGTAATATTGGCCAGAGATAAGCAACTGTAAATGTCCACAGGTTTAAATTGGCCTGCTGTTTTTGTAGCGAGTGAAGCAAATAAAGGAGCTGCACACTTTAATTGAGTTAAGATGAGATTCACTGTCGCATCTGGCCCTTGGATATCTTGGGTAAAGTCTTCGCAACGTTGGGCACCTGTAAATTTTTGACCGGCTCCAGTCCAAGCGATAGACAAAAATCTCCATGTACCAAAGGAGAGATTTAAGGTTAAAGGTTGATTTGGATCAGCGAGACCTAATTGAAATTCATCAATACCATTAGTTCCGTAAAGAATAATTCCACCATTGGCCGCAACTCCTGAAAAGGCAGCACCAAGATTAAGTTTAATATTGGTTGGAGTTTTACCCTTTTGAGCACAAGCAGTTAAAAAGGATATAAAGATAAAAAATGTGAGGAGCTTAAAGGCTTTCATAGCAATATCTTATCGGCACACTCGGGAATAATCTAAAACCTCATAGATTCAAATAGTTAGATATGTAAAGAAACCATGACATGGCCACTATTTATGGCATTGAGAGGAGATCGAGACGTCGCAAATAAAGATCTTCTGGAGTGCGAACCAACTCATGATTTTGAATCTCTATTTTGAGCTCTTCGGTAATTGCTGTGGGTGCAAAGGGAAGTTGTAACGATTTTTGTCTTAAAGGTTTAATCGTCTTCGTTGGGTTATGAGATATGCCAAAGCGATGAAGAATTTCCGCTGACAGGTCCAGAACCATTGATCTAAAAGTTGTGTATTTTCCACCTATGATGACATAACTATTTTGACTAGGTTGATAGACTTTATGTTCTCTTGCCGTTTTTCCCAATGAAGATGAACTATCTTCTTTCACTAGAGGTCTAATTCCAGCAAAACTGGCCAATATATCTTGATGGGAAACGGGATGAAGAGGAAAGTATTCATGCAAACAAGAAATAATATAATTAATTTCAGCTTGAGAAGCTTTGAGATCGAAAAGCTCTTTTGAATCGAGAGCAACTTCGGTTGTTCCCACCAGGATGCGCTCCTTTTGAGGAATCACAAAAATGACTCTTCCATCGTTTGGAGTGAGCAAGAGAGGAGTTTCAATGGGAAGGGCATCTTTTTTCAGCCAAAGATGACTTCCTTTACTTGGAAGAAGTTTTGGAGTCCATTGAAAATCTTTAACACTTGAAAGGAGTTGATCAGTAAAAGGTCCTGTTGCAAAAACAGTAATGGGAGTTGTAATTAAAACTTCTTCTCCCGTGATTTGATCTTGAAGGACGGCTTGGTTATGGTGTTCACCAGGTTTAAAAGTTTTTAAGGCGACATGATTAAGGGCCGTATTACCTTTTTCATGAAGGGCATCATAGATAACTTCGAGAGTCAGTTTAACGTCGTCCATAATGGCATCGTGATAGACGCCACTTCCGGAGAGACCATACTTGCGTAGCTTTGGAAATTTTGCGAGAGTCTCTTCAGCATTTAAGACCTGATGGGGAGTGTTTTGATAACTTGAGAGAGCATCATACATCATCAATCCGGCGCGGATCATCCAGAGTGGACGTAATGAATCTTTATAAACAGGAGTGGTGAAGGGAGCCTCATAGCAAAGGTGAGGAGTAAGCTTTTGCCAAAGATTTTTCTCATGAAGCGCTTCCCATACTAACTTTAAATCAAAATTTTCAAGATATCGAATACCACCATGAAGCATCTTTGAACTCTTGGAACTTGTTTGAGAGCTAAAGTCTTTTGAGTCGACAAGGAGACAACGCATTCCATGCATAGCAAGATCTCGCATGAGACCAGCACCGACAATTCCGCCTCCAACAATCAGGACATCATATTCATCGTTAAGATTTTGCAGAGGATGAGTTGTGATCATGGAATATCCTTAATTGTGCTCTACCCAGACAGCACTTCCTGTACATGTAATTTTGTATTCTAATTTTGGGCCATTTTCACTCTGACTTGGAAGGGGTGTAATTTGATAACTCACACCAACAACCGCATTGGCCTCTCTTTTGAAAGCCTCATTTTTCATATCGCTCGCAAGTTCTTTGTAAACAGCATTGAGACCAATTTCAAAATCTGAAAGTTCTTCTGAAGTCCCAACTGTTTCCTCATCTCGATGACCAAAGGGACGAGATTTCATTTCTTCTTCCGAAATAATGGAGTGAGTAGAAATGATATCGTAATAACGCTTGATCTGTAGACCTTCAAATGTATTTGAAGTTGAAAGTAAGACATCGCGAGCTTCAAAGGACGTTTTCTTAATTGCCATTTCTTCTCTGACGTTTTGACGAAGATTATACTTCGTTACTAATCCACGACCTTCCTTCTCATAAGATTTGGAAGGATTCATTTCATCAGAAAGCCCAAGGGAGAGTTGGAGCTTAAATCTTCTTAAACGATGAGAAAGATATATGGCGGAAAATTCACTAATCTGGCTAATGAGTAGAGAATTGTGTTCGAGCATCTGTAAATAAGTCGCTCTATTTTCTTCAGTGATTAGACCGTGTTCTTCCAATATCGACATAATATCTTCGGCATCTTCTTGAAAATGAATTCCGGTAGCTTTTAAAGTGAAGGGAGGTTGGCCGCCATAAGTGACAGTTCCATAACTTAATGCTTCTCCGAAGAGTCTTAAGTCTTGAAAATCTTCCCTCTTTTTTAAATTGAGTGGGGGTCTTTGCGAGTGGGGAACAGGTGCAATCGGAGCTGGGGAAGGGGGGGAGACTGGCTCTTCCATAGGAGGAAGAACGTCCTCTTCTTCTTCAACTGAAAAGGCTTCTTCTTCAACGACTGGGCTTTCAAAAACCTCAGTTTCTTCTTCTAATAATGCAGCTTCGTCAGGCCCTTCAGTCGTTTCTTCTGGAGGGTCCCACTCTTGCTCATCAGTAGATTCCCATTCTTGTTCATCCGAACTAGTGAAATCTTCAATTGATGACGATTCAAATTCGCTGGCCGATTCACCCTCCCATTCGCTATTTGAATCGAAGGAGACTTCCTCTTCTTCTGCTGCTGGTTCAGATTCGAGTACTTCAACGACAGATTCTTCCTCTGCGATCTCTTCTTGAATAAATTCGGGAGGAGCTTCTTCTGTTTGAACTTGTTCAGTATCTTCGAGTTCATTGAGATCGAGGCTAGGAGGAAGCTCTTGTTCTTCTTCTTCAGTCTTTTTGTCAGCTGCAGATTCTAGTTGAGCATCGACTTCGGGATCTTCTTGATGAAGGAATTCCGCCAAGTTTTCGATACGAGTCATATCTGACTTGTCAGCGAAATCGTTGTCGTCATCGTCATTGTTGTTAGTCATTCTCTCTCCATCCTAGATGCAGAGAACTCCTTTTTAGGTCCCGTGGCAGTGTTTGAATTTCTTCCCACTTCCACAAGGGCAAGCATCGTTGCGCCCTACTTTGACCTCTCCTCTGCGTAATGGTTTACCTGCAGATTCTTGAAGTTCCTTTTCCTTTTCGGCCGCTTCAAGTTGTTTGCGATGGGCCTCAAGTTGAGCATCAAGCTCTTCTTGGTGCCGGCGCTGCAATTCTTCGATTTCGGCCTGTGAGTACAATTTTACACTAAAAATGTTATTCACAAGCGCCTTTTTCACTTGAACGCGCATTTCTTCGAAAAGTTTGAAACCTTGTCGTTTGTATTCGGTCAAAGGGTCCTTTTGAGCATAGGCATTCAGATTAATTCCTTCCTTCATGTGATCCATTGAAAGAAGATGCTCTTTCCAATGATGATCAAAAGTAGAGAGAAGGATTTCACGGACGGCAAGCTTGACTTGTTCAGTTGGATACTGAGAGAGCTTCTCATCGAGAATTCTCTTAGCCGCTTCACCAGCATAATGATCGATATCTCCATCATATTGCTTGTTACATTCATCCAAATTTAATTCATAAGTAGTATGGAATGTGGTCTTAAAGCCATGGGCGATTTCATTCCAAGACCAAGAATCTATTGGAGTTTTTCGCTCTGGACGGTAATTATCAACAAAGAGCATCGCCACATCTTCGATCATTTCATTGATAAACTCTCTATTGGCATTGTCACCAAGGATATCTTTACGGATGCGATAGATAACCTTTCTTTGATCGTTCATGACGTTATCGTACTCAAGTAAGTGCTTACGAATTTCAAAGTTATGGGTTTCAACTTTCTTTTGAGCTTTCGCAATGGCATTTGAAATCATCTTATGCTCAATTGGCTCATCGTCTTTCATTCCCATAGAAGTCATAAAACTTTTAATCTTATCGGAACCAAAAATTCTCATCAAATCATCTTCGAGAGAAAGAAAAAATTTGGAATGACCAGGATCTCCCTGACGGCCCGAACGACCTCTTAACTGATTATCAATACGTCTTGCTTCATGACGTTCTGTTCCCAGAATAAAAAGTCCACCGGCTGCTTTTGTTTCAGAGGAGAGTTTTATATCAGTACCACGACCGGCCATATTGGTGGCAATGGTAATTCCGCCTTTTTGTCCCGCTTGGGCGATAATCGAGGCTTCTCTTTCGTGTTGTTTCGCATTGAGGACTTCATGGGGAATTCCCATCTGCTTTAGAGTCCTGGCAAATTCTTCAGAGCTATCAATTGAGATAGTACCAACCAGAACTGGCTGACCCTTCTCATGAAGATCTTTAATTAATTGGCAAGCCGCTTTTATTTTCGCCGACTTTGTTTTGTAAATAACGTCTGGCTCATCAATTCTAATCACAGGTACATTGGTAGGGATAACCACCACGTCCAAGTTATAGATTTTTTGAAATTCTTCTGCTTCTGTATCCGCTGTACCTGTCATACCTGCGAGGCGAGAATAGAGCTTGAAGTAGTTTTGAAAAGTAATTGAAGCGAGAGTTTGATTTTCGTTTTTAACTCGAACACCCTCTTTGGCTTCAACAGCTTGATGGAGTCCATCACTCCAGCGTGACCCATCTTTTAAACGACCTGTAAATTCATCGACGATAATAACTTTACCATCGCGAACAACATAATCTACATCGAGCTTAAAAAGAGCATGAGCTCTTAGTGATTGGTTAAGATGGTGAAGGATTTCAGTATGGTCGAGATCGAAGAGATCATCCACTTTAAGAATTTTTTGAACTTCAATGATTCCTTCTTCAGTAAACATCGCCGATTTTGATTTTTCGTCGACAGTAAAATGAGTTTCAGGATTTAATTTTGGAATAACATTATTCGAAACTTCATAAAGCTTGGTATCGCCTTCAGAAGGACCCGAGATTAAGAGAGGAGTTCTCGCTTCATCGATCAAAATAGAATCGACCTCATCGACGATGCAATAATTGTGACCGCGTTGAACGTAGTCATCGAGATCGAACTTCATATTGTCGCGAAGATAATCGAAAGCAAATTCGTTATTGGTCCCGTAAGTAATATCGCTCTTGTAAGCTTTCATGCGATCTTCATCTGACATATCAGACAAAATACAGCCTGTGCTTAAGCCTAACCAACCGTAAAGAACACCCATTTCTTCAGCATCACGTGAGGCCAAATAATCGTTGACGGTAATGAGATGAGCACCTTTGCCTGAAAGGCCATGCATATACATTGGAAGAGTTGCAGTTAATGTTTTACCTTCTCCGGTTTTCATTTCCGCGATTCGACCTTGAAAGAGGATGTATCCACCCATCAACTGAACGTCAAAATGGCGCATTCCTAGAACTCGGAGGGAAGCTTCCCTGACTGTCGCGAATGCTTCTGGAATAAGTGATTCAAGAGTTTCGCCAGCTTCAAGCCTTTGCCGAAATTTATTCGTTTGTGACTTGAGTTCATCGTCAGACATTTGCTTCATTTGCGGTTCGAGAGCATTGATTTGATTGACCAACGGTCTCATTAGCTTGAGTTCACGATCGTTTTTACTACCAAAAATGGCCTTGAGTGGATTTAACATAGCGAGATCTCCTTAAGATCTAAATTTTAATCGAGTATGTAGTAAAGAGGATCGACAGGTGTGCCGTTGACGCGAATTTCATAATGAAGGTGAGGACCGGTAGAAGCACCGGTATTACCGACAGTTGCAATCATATCTCCACGGCGAACAACTTGTCCGCTCTTTACCGTCAAATCACGACTGTGGGCAAAGAAGCTCTCCACACCGTAGCCATGATCGATTTGTACAAAATTTCCGAACCCTGGTTTTACTCCAGCATAAGCAATGCGCCCATCAGCAGGGGCCATAATAGGAGTTCCAGGTCTTCCTCCTATGTCTAATCCTTCATGCATTCTCATTCTAAATGAAGTAGGTGAGAAGCGAGGACCATAATAACTCGTAATCCAACCTCTGGTAGGCAAAAGAGTAGGAGTCGAGCGAATAAATGAATCTCTATCAATAAGAAATTGATCAAGTTGATGAACTTGAATTTCAAGATTGTTGACGTAATTTTTTACAACACTAAATTTATAATCAAATTCAGCAAACTTTCCAGCAAGTTGAAAACTTTGTTTGGTAAGGTCACTCCATTCTTTAGTATAGCTATATCCTGAAGAGAGACCAAATTGAGTGGCAATTTTTTGCTCGTAAAGATTTTTTAAATTTTGAAACTCTTCAACATTCTGAATATCATCTAATTTTTTAAGATCAGGATAGAGAAAATTTCCATTAGTGCTGGTTTGATCTTTTTTCTTTTCTCCATTTCCATTCAGTGGTGGATCATTTTCATTACTTTTATTAACGGCAGGTTCTCCGTTTGGATCTAAAGGGGCTATACTCTCGGTCATGTCATGATCATCGACACCTGTGATGACTCGCAACTTTTTAGAAAAAGTATTGATCCGTTCAATATCTGTGGTGAGAGTGTTGATTTTCATTTGAAAGAGTTGAATTTGTTCTTTCAACTGACGATTTTCAATTGTTAAATATTTGTTCTCATAAACTTGTCTAAGTACTTTGAAATAATCATAGATAAAAATGCCGACAAAAGTAACTAATGCCAAACTAATGAAAAGGATTGAGCGAAAGACAATTCTTGGCACACGAATTGAGCGAACACCCTTTTCGCGATCGGGGACAAGCATAATTGTATAATAACGATCCATTGAAGTTTAACTTCCTTTGCAAGATTCAAAAAAGAACTGTTCATTATTTTATGTCGCGGCGTGAAGTCTTGGCAAGAATTATACTCTATTGCGCAATGACTAAGATGACAGAAATATTATCGTTTCCACCATTCGCGTTGGCCTGATCAACAAGCAGATCAACTGCTTTTTGGACTTGAGCTTCAGTCGCTTTAGAGGGATCTGGGATATTTGTGTTAATAATGTACAGGATATCCGCATCACTCACTTTCCCGTGCAATCCGTCAGAGCAGCTTAAAAAAATATCATTGCGATGAACTTTATAGGTGAACGCGTCGACATCAACCTCAGGCTCAAAGCCGACGGTGCGAACGAGAACGTTTTTATGAGGATCAGCAGCTGCTTGGTCGCGATTATAAATTCCGAGATTCAACTTTTCTTGGACTAGTGAGTGATCACGAGTCAATTGATATAATTTATGACCATTAACTAAATAGGCACGTGAATCGCCCACATTTCCTAAATACAGATGAGCACCTTTGAAATAGAAAAGCACTGAAGTTGTTCCCATTCCCGTAAAGTCTTCACTGGTATCACTCTTTTGTTTTATGGTGAGATTGGCATGGCGGATAGATTCTCGACAGGCTTTGTCGGGCTCTTCTCCTGGATGAGCGAGTAAATATTCTGGAATGTGCTTCACGGCCATTTGGCTCGCGAGATCTCCAGCCTTATGTCCCCCCATACCATCAGCAACGACAAAAATATGTTTTTGTGTATTGAGATAGATGGAATCCTGATTGGTCTTTCGCTTCATTCCGATATCTGTCTTGCCGGCAGCTAATAATCCCAAGTCAGTCCTTCCTATCTTTATATTTTGTTAATTCTTGAAATTATTGTCCTTTGACATTGCATTTTTGTCCAGCGGTAGCATATTGATACTAGAAGAATATTGTCAGGTATGTATTTATTATTAACACTTTCAAGGCTTGAGCAAAAAGGCCTATAATAGAAGTGAGCCCTTAAAGATGAGGGTGGGATTTCTTAAGGAGAAGAGAGCATGGCCCAAATTAACGTCGATGATTTCATTCAAAATAATTATAAGGCAACTGATTTTTCTCATTTGCATTGGAATGGGAGCTTTCAAGATTATGTCGATCTCGTTGTCGCCAATCCTAAGATTGCTCGTAATGCATTTCAACGAGTTCACGATATGATTCTTTCATTCGGAACGAGTACTTATACTGAGTATAAAAAAGAAATCGTTCGTTATCACTTTTTTGATGATCCTATTCAAAATGGAAAAGATGCGGTTTTTGGAATTGACGTTCACCTAATGAAACTTGTGAACTTCTTCAAGTCAGCTGCAGCTGGATATGGTACTGAAAAAAGAGTTCTTCTTCTTCACGGTCCAGTGGGCTCAGCTAAATCTTCTATTTCACGTTTATTGAAAAAAGGTCTTGAACACTATTCTAAAACAGATGAAGGAGCCCTCTATACTTTTGAATGGATTGATAGCGAGCCATCCGAAATTTTGGGTGGTCAAAAACTATTTCATTCTCCGATGCATGAAGAGCCATTAAAGTTAATTCCACTCGATATTCGCAAGAAGTTTTTAGAAGATATTAATAAAGGCCAAAAAGACGGTCATAAAATTAATATCAAAGGCGAAATCTGTCCAGCCGACCGTTATATTTACACTGCCTATATGGAACAATATAAGGGTGATTGGACGAAAATGGTTAAGCACGTTCGTGTTAAGCGTTTAATCCTCTCTGAAAAAGATCGTATTGGTATTGGTACATTCCAACCAAAAGATGAAAAAAACCAAGACTCGACTGAATTAACAGGAGATATCAACTATAGAAAAATTGCTCAATACGGTTCAGATTCTGATCCAAGAGCTTTTAACTTTGACGGTGAATTTAATATTGCAAATCGTGGGATTGTTGAATTTATTGAAATGCTAAAGCTAGATGTCGCCTTCTTGTACGATTTGTTGGGAGCTTCTCAAGAGCAATCAATCAAGCCGAAGAAATTTGCTCAAACAGATATTGATGAAGTGATTTTGGGCCACACCAATGAGCCAGAATTTAGAAAACTTCAGAATAACGAGTTTATGGAAGCGCTTCGCGATAGAACAGTGAAGATTGATGTTCCTTATATTACTCGCTTGGACAATGAAGTTAGAATTTATAAGCGTGACTTTAATTCTGAAAAAATTCCTCATGTCCATATCGCTCCTCATACGATCGAGATGGCCGCGACATGGTCAATTTTAACTCGTTTGGAAGAACCCAAGAAATCAGACTTAACGATGCTTCAAAAATTGAAGCTTTATAATGGCAAAACTCTTCCTGGTTATAACGAAGACAATGTTAAGGAATTGAGAAAAGAAGCGGTGAGAGAAGGACTTGATGGTATTTCTCCACGGTATATTCAAGATAAGCTGTCAAATGCCTTGGTGAAGTACGGACATATCGGGTGTCTCAATCCATTCATGGTGTTCAATGAGCTTGAAGCCGGATTAAAGCATCACAGTCTTGTAAAATCTCCAGATCAACTCGATCAATTGCGCGAGCAATTGGCAGTGGCAAGACAAGAGTATGAAGATACTGTTAAGAACGATGTCCAAAAGGCCATCAGTGTTGATGAAAGTGCTATCCAAACTCTTTGCGCCAACTACATTGATAACGTTAAGGCTTATACCCAAAAAGAAAAAATTCGTAATAAATACTCAAATCGCCTAGAAGACGCCGACGAAAGATTTATGAGATCAATTGAGGAAAAAATTGATATTCCAGAGTCTCGAAAAGAAGATTTCCGTCGTGAAATCATGAACTACATTGGTGCTTTAGCGATCGAGGGCAAGCAATTCGATTACAAAATGAACGAGAGACTCCATAGAGCTCTTGAATTGAAGCTTTTTGAAGATCAAAAAGATTCAATCAAGCTAACCACGATTATTTCAAAAGTTGTTGATAAAGAAACGCAAGAGAAGATCGACGTGATCAAATCTCGTCTCATTAAAAACCACAACTATTGTGAAATTTGTGCGACAGATGCTCTCAATTATGTAGCTTCTATTTTTGCCAAGGGTGATTCGGCAAAATCTTAAGGAGAACTCATGGATCATCCCATAAAAAGGGATCACTCTCGATTTCGCAAAATTGTTAAAGGCAAAATTCGAGACAATCTCAGAAAATATGTATCAGGTGGAGAAATGCCAGTACCTAAAGGTGATGGCACTTTCAAAATCCCCATGCCTCAAATTGAAACACCACGTTTTAAATTTGGTGAAAAAAGCCAAGGCGGAATGGGTCAGGGTGATGGTCAGCAGGGAGATCCCGTTGATGGTCAACCAGGTGAGGGCGAACCGGGTGAAGGCGAAGTAGGTAATCAAGCTGGTAACAAAGAGCTTGAAGTCGATCTATCGCTCGAAGAATTGGCCGCCATATTAGGAGAAGAATTAGCTCTTCCAAATATTGAACCAAAAGGCAAAAAAACATTAGAAGCAACAACTCATCGTTATTCTTCTATCGGCACCGTCGGTCCTGATTCACTTAAACATTTTAAACGTTCTTATCGTGAAGCTCTTAAACGTCAAGTTGCAACTGGAACTTATGATGAGAATAATCCCGTCATTATTCCGATAAAAAGCGATATGCGCTATCGCTCTTCAAGTACCAAGGTAGAGTTCGAGAATTCAGCGGTTGTCATTTATATGATGGACGTTTCTGGTTCTATGGGAGACGAGCAAAAAGAAATTGTTCGCACTGAAAGTTTTTGGATCAATTTATGGTTAAAGAGCCAATATAAGAATATTGAAATGAGATATATCATTCACGATGCTACGGCAAAAGAAGTGGATGAAGAAACTTTTTTCAAAACTCGAGAAAGTGGGGGAACACTCATTTCTTCTGCTTTTAAATTGTGCAAAGAAATCATTGAAGCGGATTATAATCCTTCGGAATGGAATATCTATCCTTTCCATTTTTCAGATGGGGATAACTGGTCAACTGATGATACCAAGTTGTGCTTAGATCTTCTCGATAATGACATCATTCCAAGCTCAAATGTTTTTTGCTACGGACAGGTGGAATCTCGTTACGGTTCAGGTCAATTTTATAAAGACCTCATGACAAAGTACGGAGAGAGTCACGACGATGTTATCCTTTCAAAAATAAAAAATAAAGAAGCCATTCTCGATTCGATTCGAGATTTTTTAGGGAAGGGGAAATAATGTTAACTCAAAGATCTCGCCCTATCTCTGGAGAATTGCTTGAGCTCAAAGAAGAAATTCATCAATATGCGCTTGATTACGGTTTAGATTTTTATCCAGTCATATTTGAAGTTTGTGATTACGATACGATCAATATTTTGGCCGCTCAAGGCGGCTTTCCAAGCCGCTATCCCCATTGGCGTTTTGGAATGGATTACGACCAGCTCTCCAAAGGCTATGCCTATGGCTTACAAAAAATTTATGAAATGGTGATCAACACCGAGCCGGTGTATGCCTATCTTCTCAATGCCAACCATATTGTCGATCAAAAAACAGTGATGGCCCATGTTTATGGTCACGCTGATTTTTTTAAGAATAATTCTTGGTTTAGAAACACTGATCGCAACATGATGGATGTTATGGCAAATCATGGAACCAAAATTCGACGTTATATGGATCGATTTGGTCAAGATAAGGTTGAAGATTTTATCGACAAAGTGCTCTCACTTGAGAACCTACTAGATATCGATGTGCTTTTTGAAACTCCTGATCTCGCTCGTAAAAGAATTGAACAACAGATTAAAGCGATAGAAGAAGAAAGTGGAGAAGAAAATAGCGGTGTTTCGTCTGCTCTCAAGTCTTTCATGCGTTCTAAGCTCTTTAATCCGCAAAATCCTTCAACTAGCAAAGTGGATGAAGACGAAATCGTTCATCAATATAAGAAGAAGTTCATTGGTAAACGCGATGTCATGAGATGGGTGCTCGAGTATGCCCCACTCAAAGAATGGGAAGCAGATATTTTAGGTATCTTAAGAGAAGAAGCTTACTATTTTCTACCTCAGAGAATGACTAAGATTATGAATGAAGGTTGGGCCAGCTATTGGCATTCAACAATTATGACCCAAAAAGCCTTGCGCTCTAGTGAAATCATCGATTTTGCTGATCATCATGCAGGTGTAATGGCGATGAGTAAGAAAAATATCAATCCTTATAAAATAGGAATTGAACTATTTCGCGATATCGAATTCCGTTGGAATACAGGTCGTTTTGGAAAGGAATATCTGGAATGTACTGACCTTCATGAAAAGGAAAATTGGAACCGTCCTACCAATATGGGAAGAGAAAAGGTCTTTGAAGTGAGGGCATCTCATAACGATATTACCTTTATCGACGAGTTCTTTACTCCGGAATTTTGTGAAAGACAGCAGCTCTTTACCTATAAGTACAATTCTCGATCTGGACGATTTGAAATCGATACCAGAGATTTTGAAGCCATTAAGCAAAAGCTGCTTTTGAGTCTGACTAATTTTGGTCAGCCCTTGATTGAAGTCGAAGAGATTAACTTTGCTAATCGTGGAGAGATGCTTTTGAAGCATATTTATCATGGTGTAGACCTTGATTTAGGGTATGCATCGGATACCCTTCGCAATCTTTATGCTCTTTGGAAAAGACCAGTAAACCTGTCAACTGTTCAAGAGGGAAAAAGCGTTACCTTCTGTTACGACGGACGTGAAATGAAACCCATCTAAGTGTTGACCATATTCCTAGCGTACGAGAGAATATGGATACACATTTAGGTAAGTAATGAACTTGATTCAAATTGTATTATTTTTATTTTCTGTAAGTTTTGCGGCGTCACGTCCAGACGTGGCCGTAGTTGAAAAAGTCAGAGGAACTATTACTCAACTTTCTCCAGGGCAGTATATTGCTCGCAAAGTTTCTGAAGGTGATAAGTTAAAAGAAGACACTTCAATTGTTACTGGCAGAGGAAGTTTTGTTCGTATTCGTTTCATTGATAATTCTGTGATGAGTTTAGGACCTGAATCAAAGGCCGTAATCGTTCAAATCGACAAGAAAGATCCAAGTATCGTATCACTTCTCAAGGGAAAAATGCGTAATGCTGTTCAACCTAATGCTGAAGGGAAAGAAAAGTTTTACGTAAAAACCCGAACCGCTGCAATGGGAGTTCGTGGAACAGATTTTCAAACTTTGTATAATCCTGAAAATAAAGTCACCAATCTTCTTACTTATAATGGCGAAGTGGCCATGGTTAAAACGGATGACACCCAATTGATGGATTTTGAAAAGGAAGTTCATCGCACCGATGCCGGTGATCTTGAAATTAACACGGTTTCTAAAAGTAATAATCCTGAAGAAATTGAATTAAAGAAGTTACTTCAAACGAAAGAAACTGTGGTTGTAAAGGCAGGACAGTTCTCTGGTTCTATGGAAGGCCTTACCAAAGTAACGGAACCGGTTATCGTCAACCCTGTCCAAGTAAATGCTCTTTATAAAAATTCTGATTTCTTACAGAAAAAAGAATCAAGCATTGTGAAGGCCAATATCGATTCTCTTGAGGCCAATGATTTAGTCATTAAAGCAGCTCCACAGGAAACTCCACCTGAAGGTTTTTATGATGAAGCCAATCGCATATATGCTCCAAAGTCTGGAGGTTTGATTGACTTGGAGACAGGGATCTATGTACCTCCAGGAAGCGAAGCTAATTTTGATCCAAAGAATAATGTTTTTATTGATAATAAGATCGGTCAAGTCGATGTTCATACTGGTCAATACCAAGCTCCCAAAGGATTGGCCCTCGACCCAGTTCGAGGTTTTATGGTTAAGAAAGCTGCGGCAAAGACGAGAGAAGAAGCTCAAGTTTTGTTGGCGCAAGCTAGATCAATGAATAAGAATTCTGCAACAGATATCATTTTAACTTCAAAGTCCCTAGATCGTCTTGAAGAGTTTGAGCGTTACTCTCAGTACGAATTAGTTTCAAAAGATTCACTTGAATTCTTGATGATGGGTTATAGCAATGATCTCAAAGTGACCTCAGATACTCGATTGGGAACTGATCAATCATTGAAAACTAAAAGTGCCAGCCTTTATCAAGTCAACCTTGGTGTTTCTGGCTACCGTAATATGCGCCCCGTTTTCGAATTCACAGCGAAGCGTGAAGAATATGATTTAAGTTCAGCAGGGTCCATTGTGCAAAATAGTCATGACTTATTAGGAATGGCTGTTCGATTAGATTATGCCTCTGGAAAGCGAGTGAGACATTCATTGAGAATGGCCCTTATGCAAGAATATTTTTTAGATCATACAGGCTCAACGACTGTAGTAGATGAGTTAAGAAGAGCAAGTGTTCCTCGAGTGGGGTATTCTCTTTTTTGGAATATGATCCAATTTAATTCTTTTGCAGTGAACACTCTGTTTGGAGTCTCTTCAAACCTTCCCCGTGAGACAGGTTCATTTCAAGTTAAAAGTGGCCTGGGCTTACATTTTGGACTTGATTTGGGGTGGTGGGTAAATCGTAATTGGAAAGCGAGCGCTGGCTTCAAAATGTTTAATGAGACGCAAAGTGTATCAAATACTCTTTATTCTTCTAAAAATACTCGAACTTCCAATGGCCTTTTCATAAGCATTTCTCGAATTTTTTAACCAAAAAAAAAGCGGAGATGAACTCCGCTTTCTTGATGTTATTTTCTAGTGAATATTAGAATTCTGTTTTACAGTTTGTTCTTGAATCGGCAACACCCGGATAATCTTTGTAATCACCTGGGCAATGGTTGCTTTCGATTTCTACTTTGTTGGTATAACCGTCGCCATCAGAGTCTGTATCTTCGATTTTTGTAAGTGCAGTTTTGATGAGGTCACGATCATAAACAGTACTTACAGTAGGTGCTTGTCCATGTTGAGCAGTATATTCAGCTCTGATCTCAGCTTGAAGCTCAAGTCCAAAGTCGTTTCTTTGCCACTTATCAACTGTATGACACGTAAAGCAATCGAGAAGCTTTCCATTTTCAGAATCGTCAATGACGCTAGGGTATTTCTCTACAAGAGCTTCAATGAAGTTAACCTTGGCCGAAGCTTGACCAATAGTGATGAAGAAAAGGGCCGTAATTATTGATAATGCTTTCATTGACGCGTACTCCTTATGGTGATTTTAATCTCAGGAAATATCTACCAATTGCTGAGGAAATAAAACATGATTGAAATCATCAATTTCTTTGTGATTAAACAAGCACTTTCAATGCTGGCCGTACTAGGGATAAAATAACAATATGAATTTATTCAATTTCACAGTTCCAAGTGATTTTAATTTTTGGGGCTCCGTTTACTTTTTGGTTGAGCTTTTGGCGATAGCGTTCGCTATTCGAGCAATCCTTATGGCGCGAACAAGCCAAGGAGCGATCGCTTGGGCCATTTCTTTAATTCTTCTGCCTTGGGTTTCCATTCCACTTTATGTCGTTTTTGGAACTCATCGTCTGCAAACACATTTAATGAGAAGAAGAAAAGGTGAGGAGTACATTGGTAAAGATACGGCCCAACTCGACTGGCTCAAAGATTTTGAATGTGTTGACGATGATCTTAAGTTTTATCGCGTATTAGAAAAATTGTCCTTGTTGCCATTCTTTCGGGGCAATAAGGTAAAACTATTAATTAATGGGCAAGATACTTTTAATGCTATTTTCTCGGCCATCGACTCAGCAAAAGATTATATTTTAATTTTATTTTTTATTGTGGATGATGATGGTCTCGGCAATCAATTAAAGTCTCACTTGATTCAAGCCCGAAAGCGCGGGGTGAGAATTTATTTTCTTTATGACGCTATTGGTTCAAGAGAATTAGATCAGGCTTATGTTGATGAACTTGCTTCTCATGGAATTGAGATTGACTCTTTTAAAATCGGAAAAGGTCCAGCTTATCCTTGGCAGATTAATTTTAGAAATCATCGCAAGATTGTCGTTGTTGATGGAGAAGTCGGTTATCTGGGTGGACATAATGTAGGAGATGAATATTTGGGATTGGATCCAGCTTTAACTCCTTGGCGTGATACTCATCTTGAAATTTATGGCCCCGCCGTATTGGCACTTCAAATTCCTTTCTTAGAAGATTGGTATTGGAGTACTGAGAAAATTCCTGAAGTGAGTTGGAAGTCACACTCTTTTCAAGAAAATAAAAAGGTACTTATTTTACCATCGGGTCCAGCTGATTCGATGGAATCTTGTGGTCTCTTTTTTACTCATATTATTAATCAAGCCCAAACAGAACTTTGGATTGCTTCACCTTATTTCGTGCCAGATGGAAAAATACAAAGTGCCTTGAAGTTGGCCGCTTTAAAAGGAGTAGACGTTCGAATCCTTATTCCAGAGCGACCCGATCATGTCATGGTCTATTGGGCCCGTTACGACTACATCTATCCTCTGCAATTGGCCGGCGTAAAATTCTATATGTATACTAATGGATTTCTCCATCAAAAAGCATTGCAAGTTGATGGAGAGATGGCAGCAGTAGGAACCGCTAATTTAGATAACAGATCATTTCGTTTAAACTTTGAAGCTACTGCTGTGATTGTAGATGATGAGTTCGCTCAAAAAGTTCGTGAAATGTTTATTAATGATTTTGATTCCGCCCAAGTATATCCAATCATCGATCCCGATCAATGGACAACATGGGAGAAAATTCTCATTAAATCGTCACGACTTTTTTCACCCATTCTTTAACGAAGAACGATATCTTTACTCTGAATAGCACCCCAATGGTTGCTTTCAATTGCCAGAGCGACCATCAAGCGAACCTCTTTATTCGCAAAAAGGTGATCCGCTAATTGCTGAAATTCTCCATTTGATTCATTTCGCTTCAAGGAGATGACGTTCATTCCTGAAGGCAGATGGGAAGTTGAAGTTACTAATCGAATCAATTTCTTGCCACCTAGCCAACCGCGTATTTTGTCCACTCGCCAATAGAGCGCGTGACTTTCAACTGGAAGTTCAAAGCGAATTTGGATTTCATTTTTGTTTAAGACTTCAACTCCAAATTGATTGAGCTTGGCCTCAGGATCATAAGTCGTTCGAGGTCCCATCCTATCAAAATCGATAATTTCAGTTGTCGGATCTTGACCAGGAGTTGGAGGGGCTTCATCACTTGAAGTGGAGAGTGAGCCAAACAATTCAGGAGCGTGTGCACTTACATAGTAGGGAATTTTTTGACCTTTTAAAGCTTGGCGGACTAGGCGGATCAATTCACGAGAGTAATTTTGCGCTCGGAAAAAAGCTGCGAGGTCAAAGGCCTGTTCTTTAGGATCATTTATCTTTTGCCAATCCTTAAAACGTCTCATCAGTTGTTGCGCCAAAATAAGTTTTGATCCTTCTTTGACATGGAGATCGAGGATATTCAAAGGTATATTTGTGACTGCAATCGGTAATCGCCAAAGAGCACTCATCCATCTCTTGCCCTTGCTTGACCAATGTCCTTCCTTTACTCCAAAGGCGTATTCAAGATTTTTCCACATCTCTGAAGTCGAAGTCTTCTTGAGAATGTCTAATAATTTTTTATTTAAAAATATTTTATAATAAAAGCTTGAGCGACCATATTTCAGAAGAGTTGGACGACAATCGGTTTCATGAGTTTGGCAAAGAGTCGAAGGATCATAAATAGCAGGTCGTTCAAAAAGTCCCGGTTTTTGAATGCCTTCTTCAACTTCATTCATGAGCTCATGCATTTCACGGGCATTGGTATGATTGTCATTGAATTGAGCTTCAATTATTAAACCTTCATCTTTTCTTGAGGTTTGAGCTTGATCATCAAAAGTTGTTCCAAAACTATAGCGTTTTCCTTCGAGGATTCCCCAAAAGGTACGATGTCCACGAGTATGAGAAGTCATACCTGTAAAAACTTGTCTCTCTTCATCGGGCGTAGAAATAGTGGCTTCACTTAGGGTCATTGAATTATGCGAAGCTCTTTGAAAAACTACAGTAAGAAGAGTTTGATGTGATCGAGAAAGAGAGCGAGAAGTCATCTCTCGTTGAAAGGCCCAAGTGACACCACTACCTTCGACTTGAGAAAGTTCATGGGCCAGTGCTGTTCTTCCCATGACTGCTTTTGCATAAGCTTTTCTTGCCTCAATTTTTGTGAGATCAAAGCGATAGGCAATATCAAATTGTTTAGCGGCATTTGTGTTTAAGAGAACTTGAAAAGGAATAATAGAGGCCGTAATTGTTCCATATTTTTTTTCTGAAACCAAGAAACCATTGAATATTTCTTTTTTGATTTCTGCATTTCCAATGACGATATTGCGGCCTTTATTTTGAACGCGAGTCATCTTCAGTAGCACTTGATCATCTTTCTCTTTATGAACAGAGAATTGGTATCGACCATTGATATAAGTTGAAAGACCTGCTCCCCAATGAGTATTACTGAGTCCTGTCGGGTTGATGATACTCCAACCAACTGAAGCTCCAATTTGAACTGTTCCACTGGCAAGCCAGGAACTGATTTCACCTTTGTGCATCTTTAATGCTTTTTTGGGAGTCAAAGGTAAGCGTAGTGGGTGAGTTAAGAGATTTAGGAGCTTCGAGTATCTTGCCATTACCAGAGGAGAGAGTTTACTCCACGGAATGACTCCTTCATCCTGTGCAATCAGAATATCCTCATCACTCGTTTCTTCATTATCAATATTTTGAACTTGCTGTTGAATTTCTTCTTTTAGCTCTGTCACTTTTGTTTCGAGGACAATGTCGTGAGGCCGAACTTGGCGAATATTGAGTGCTGACATGTCAAAAGTGAGACCGAGACCAATGGAAATGGGGCCACTATCAAGTTCTACCCAATCAGCAATGGGAAGATTGTAAGACAGCGGAACATTAAAAATATCCACGACCGTCCATGTGTCTAAAATATCGCGGTTATCATATATGTTGCGTTTGATATTAAGTGATAAGTTTCCACCGAGTAGATCAGTTGAGAATAATTGGCGATCAGTTAGTGCTGCAAAAAGAGTTGAAGTGAAGCGATCTCCAGCTTGATTCCATTGATGGCCAAGTTCACTAAATAGGTAACCCATAAACTCATCGGCCCAGGGTTTCGGTAACGGATTTGGCGATGGAAGTGGCATCGGTTGAGATGGGGTCGTTTGAGAGAATGTAACTGGAGCAATGCATAAAAAGAGGCAAGTCATTAATATATTGCAGAACATGCGCATAGATAAGCCCTAGCTATAAGTTTGGCCTATAAATGTGGATTAAATAAGTTAATTTGGCAATCCATGGCACAGGGTGTAGCTTGCGCGCAATTGAAACTGACTGTTCTAAGCCTACTCATTTAAGGAGAGAGAAATGAAAAACGTCTTAGCTCTATTTTTGCTACTTCCATTAATTACTTATGCTCAAGATGGAGCCTTTCTAGATTCTGCTTATTCAAATTTGCAGCATCCAAAAGCTGATCATGGTTCGATGAATAAGGCCAATCCTCGCAATAATGTTGAGGCTATTATTGGTTTTCAATCTCCCATTCGTTCACAGCAATCTCGCGGAACTTGTTCAATTTTCTCTGCGACAGCTTATCTCGAGGGATTGTTGATTAAGAAAGGACAATTTAATGCAACAATTAACTTATCTGAAGAGTGGTTACAGTATACAGCGGTTAGAAACAAAACTTCTGATGGTTCATATGCCGGTTCAAACTTTGAGGCCATCCGTCGTTATGGAATGCCTTCGGAGCAAACTCTTCCTTATATTGGAGAAGATTGGGTTACTGGTTTTAGTTCATTAAAAGAAGATCGTTGTGGTCACCTCAAAGGCAATCAACAAACCTCATGCTATATTGTTCACCGCGATCCCAAGCTTTTGGGTCTCGCTGATCAACAAATTCTCGATCAAAATGCAGCTTATTATGATCCAGAATTTGTAGCGGCCAGAACGGAAGCTTATCAATTTCGTAATGATTATATTTCATTCACCAATACTTATTACAACCTCAACAACATCACTCAAATTAAAAACACTCTTCTTCAAGGCTATCCGGTTATTCTCGAAATCGACTTTTTCTATGGTGCTTGGAACCATCGCAAAGCCGATGAGATGGGAATTGGCCGCGACATGAATCAGTGGTCACAAGGGATTGTTGGAAATCCTGAACCTGGTTCAATGGACGCTCAAGAGTCTCCAAAGAAGCCAGCAGGTCACTCTATTTTAGTGGTTGGCTTTGATGATAATAAGATCGTCAAAAAAACGATTAAGATGGCCGATGGTTCGATGAAAACATTTAGCTATAAAGGTGTTTATTATTTCAAGAATAGCTGGGGTTCAGATAGTTTTGGTCGGGATTTTGAAATCGACGGTGTAAACTATCCTGGTTATGGTATGATTGTACAGAAACACGCTCATAGCGATGGGGCTTTCTACTTCTTACCACTTCAATAAATAAAAGTGTTATTAAGGCCATGCTCTTTTGTCAGAGCATGGCCTTTTTTTTTGGTGTAATTTGAGTCAAGACAAGCAATCTTTTAATAAAATGCTCCTTCTTACTTTTGCTCGAATTTTTGGGATCCTTTTCTCAATTGCAATTCCTATGTATTTGGGACGTAGTCTTACCGTTGAGACATACGGAACCTATAAGCAAATCATGCTCTTTTTTTGGCTCTCTCAAGTGGCCCTTAACTTTGGAATTGATGATTCGGCTTATTATCATTTGAGAAAAACCCCAAAGCTCTTTCCACTTTTTAGTTTTAATGCTTTGAGATTCAATCTTGTAGCGATGGTTATCATTTTAAGTGGACTTTCATTTTTTAGAGTTCAAATCGCAAGTGCACTCAATAATCCAGAGCTCGCCTCATACTTGCCTTTAGTGGGTTTTCTTTTATTAGTGACGGTTTGTTCTGCACAGTATGAAGGCATTCTCATTGGATTGGATCGTTTTAAACAGAGGTTAGTGGTCGAACTAAGCATGGAGTTATTAAAGGCTGCTGCCATCCTCTGTGGATTTTTCTTTTTCCATTCCATTTCGATGGTTCTCGTTTTTCTGTCTACCATCATGACAACGAAGTTAATTCTCACATGGTTTGAAATAAATAAGTATAAAGAGAAATATCAACTTGAGTATCAAGATGCTAAAAAATACTTTAAAGAACAATTGCATTTTGGATTACCTTTAGGTCTTGGAAGAATTGTTCAGAATTTATTAAATATGGAAAAATTTATTGTCTCCTCTTTTTTTTCCATCACTCAATTTACTTTTTACTCTGTAGGATGTTTCGAGAACCCATTAATCAATGCGGTTCAAGCCTCTATGTATGAATTAGTGAATATAGAACTGGTCGACGCCACTAAGCATGGAGATTTTAAGCAGGCGCTTGAGATTTGGAGAAGAATGAATCGCAAGCTGATGTTAGTGGTGATTCCTTTTATTATCTACATGTGTTTTTTTGCGACTGAAATTATCACGTTTGTTTTTTCAGAAAAGTATTTATCTAGCGTACCCTTTTTCATCGCTTTTAATTTTTCTGTTTTAGCATTAGCGATCAATCCTGAGCCTTTGTTTAGGGCCACCTCTAAAACTCGAGTTTCTCTAAAGCTAAGGGCCATTTTTGCAACAAGTGGCTTTGTGTTGATTATTTTGGCAGCTAAGTTCTATGGACCCATGGAAACACTAATAACTAAAGTCATCGTGCTCTTTCTCATGAATATTCTCGGTTTAGCGATTGGTGCTCGCTTTATTAATGCGCACTTCTTTCAACTCTTCAGATGGAAACAAATATTTGGTGTTACCAGTTTAGGCTTGGTCTTTTCTTATGGGTTAAAAGTTTTAATGGCAAACTACAGCTGGCATCCTTTTTGGATTTTGGCCTCATCATTTACTCTTTATTTGCTACTTATTCTTATCTCGTCACTGCTTTTTGGAATTATTAAAAATGATGAAAAAGAGCATCTTTTGAGTCTTATTAAAAAGATTCTTCCCTCCCGCCTCTAATTTTTGCCAAATAAAAGATAAAATAATGTCTTCTCGTTTTCTTAAAATGATAGCTATTTCATGTAGTTGTCTTCTTTTTTAATGAACTCACTCTAGTCGCCTCATAATTCATACAAAGTCGCTCGGATAATTACAAAAATTCTCTCGAAAATGAATTCAATTGAGCAGTTGTCATTACCGATAAGTTTTCAACTTTCTTGGAGTATGAATGAAAAAGTATCACTATGTTTGGACATTTTTGGCACTGATTTTTAGTTGGAATTTATTAGCAGCGCCAGTGGTTTTCTCTACTTCAAATCTTCAATTTGGGAGTATCGATGTGGGGACAAGCAAGACTATGTCCGTTACCGTCAAGAATAGTACAAGACAGCAAGTAAGACTTTCAGAATATTGGTTTAACAATAGTGACTCCTATTCCGTAGTAGGTGGAACTTGTCAGTTTAATGAATTTATTCTTAAAGCGCGTAAAAGCTGTACGCTTTCCATTAAATTTACTCCAACATACTCAGGTCTTATTTCAGATTCTATGACAGTAGGATATTTCAAAGGAACCGGATGGACATGGGTTGAAAGCAACTTGAATCTTTCTGGCACAGGTTTAGAAGTTGTTGTCGTAGAACCAACTCCAACTCCTACTCCAACTCCAGCACCAGATCCAGCACCTCGTGACCCTTCATCAGATGTGCCAGCTTCATTCTTAAGAGTGGTAGGAAATAAAATTGTTGATGCCAACAACGTGCAAGTTGTTTTCAAAGGCGTCAATATTGCCGATCCCCAACATCTAGATACTAAGGCCAATGAGCGTCCGGGTGTAACGGCCAGATCAGTTGCGAGTTTAGCAACCGATACTTACTTTGCTAAAGTCGTAAGAATTCCAATTCTTCCAGGAAATCCTAATTATCCAACTGAAGGTTGGTTCAGTCCTACCAATGGTGGAGAGAGTTATTTTTTAAAGCATGTTCAGCCACTCGTTGACGAGCTCACTAGTAAGGGGATCTATGTCATCATCGATCTTCATTATGTTTCAAACTACGACACTCTTTATAGTAAGGTTGCAGAATTTTGGACTTATATGGCGCCTAAATTTAAAGATAATCCTTACGTCATGTATGAAATCTTTAATGAGCCAATTCTTCCTGATAGCTGGTCAACTTGGAAACAAACAATGGCCCAGCCGATTGTGAATTTGATTCGTCAGGCTGCTCCTTATAACTTAGTTTTAGTTGGCGGTCCTTATTGGTCATCACATATGTCAGGGGCCGTTACTGATCCAGTCATTGGAGAAAACTTAGTATACGTGGCCCATATTTATTCTAATCAAGGTCCTACATCTTGGTCTAAAAATTATGGCGTCCTTCCTGACTACTCACCGATGTTTGTAACCGAATGGGGTTATGAAACAGGTGGAACTGAAGGCGGAAACTTTGCTTGGGGTGATAGTCTCGTCACTTGGATGGATCAGAAAAAGATGAGTTGGACCGCATGGTGTTTCGATCCGCTGTGGGGACCACGCATGGTAGATAATAATTGGAATCTGTTAATAGGTGATGGCCATATGGGTGGTCATGTCCGCGATCTTTTGATTGAAAACAACAGACAGACGTTGCCGTAAGATTTAACTATGTCGAAACGAATTTTAATTGTGGCCATGAATCAACACTGGCCAGGCATTAGCCGCTTGCCCTCCGGCCTAAAGAGGGCAGGCTTTATAATCACCACTCTTTGCCCAAAAAAGAGCTTTCTCGCTCAAAGTGTACAAGTTGACGATTCAATTCAGTATCCGATTTTTAGCTACTCAAGAAGCAAGATTTTTTATATCCTTGCGATCTACTCTCTTTTTTATTTTAAGCCAGATTTTATTATTCCAGGAGATGAGGAAGCCATCCTCGTTCTGCATCGCTTGTCAGTCTTTTTTGGTTTGATTCCAGGTCTCGGAAAATGGCAGCAACTGATTCGAAATTCGATGACACCATCTGAGTTTGATTCAATTATTGAGAGCAAAGAATTGTTTGTCGAATCTTGTCGAGATTGGGGGATCAGAGTTCCTAAAAGCTTCTCAGTTAGTCATTTGCAACAGGCCACACAATTAGTCCCTGAACTTGGGGGATTTCCCGTTGTGATAAAAAAGGATTCTGGCTATGGCGGAAGTGGGGTTGCCGTTTGTGAAAATCAAGAAGAACTGAATCAAAAATTTAGAGAATTTCAAGAACCTCCTCATTTTACAGTATTAATTAAGCACATCTTAAGAAAGTTCTTTTTTATTTCTATTTTTGATAGCGGTGAGGGCCTCTCGCTCCAACAGTATATCGATGGCCAAGTGGCCTTAGCTCCTTTTGTTGCTCTAAGGGGAGAGTTATTTGCTATAAACCCCATGATAAAGGTGTTGACCTATCCCACTAAAACCAGCCCTAGTTGTGTTGTTCAAGGTTTTGAAAACGATGAAGTTTTCAATTTTTCTAAAATAGTTGCAAGTAAGCTTAATTATAATGGCTTTGGTTCTTTGGATGTAATGATTGAGAACTCAACTGGCAAGTGCTTCGTGATCGAATTGAATCCAAGGCCAATACCCACCGTCCATTTAAAAGCTGAAGTTATTGGCAATGATCTTTGTGTTTGCTTATTTAATGCTCTTAATAATATCAAGCAGGAAACCCATCCATTAAAGCTGGCAACCATCGCCCTTTTTCCAAATGAATTAAAGCGCGATCCACACAGTCCTTATATTAAGGACGGTTATCACGACGTCCCGGAAAATGAACCGAAGCTCATGGAATCCTTATTAAAGAATCATTTGTGATCCAATCTTGACAATTATTAATCAAAATCAAAGCTGTATGTAATTATTCTATGGTCTGACCTTCGTCATATGCAGATTCTTTTTATTATTTTATCACTTCGCAGTAAAAAAATGTTTATTGATTGTGAACTTTAGGATAAAAGGCATCCCATTGAGAGGTATATATTATGAATAAATTCTTTGCTTTCGCATTTATCGCATTGTTGTCGTCAGCACATGCTGCTGATTTCACTCCGGGAAATGGATTTTTCCTTAACTACGATTGGATGAATAAAATCGTTAACAAGACACCTGCTAAGAGAGGCGCATGTCCTACTCTAGACGTAGATGTTTATGGAGACGGATTTAAAGTCGCTCTCGAAAGAAGTCATTGGGTCAGTGCAAGCGTTTCAGCTTCACGCTGGTTCCCAAGTGATGAAATCTGGGCTTCAGTTGGTGTCGGACCAGTTAAAAATGGTTTTGGTATTAGCTTTGGTGAAATTGAATCTCTTGATCAGCTTGATGCTGAAAAAAATAAGAAGCTTCCTAAGTCTGCAGAAGAGCTCGCGAAGTGGGATGTTACTGATGGTGCTTACTGGGAATCTCAAGGTGGAGTATCATTCTATCTTGGAACTGGTATTTCTCCATTCAGCATTGGTGCTTTTGCTGTTGCGACTGGTGGATGGGTTAACTACCTTCAAAAAACAGGTCCTAATAAGGTTTATGTTGAAAGAGCAAAAAAGAAAATTCGTTCAATCAACCTTGGTGTTGGCGCTGGCTATGTAAATATCGGTCATGAAAGACTTTATGAAGCAGCTTCAGGTTTTTCTTATGAATTTACGCTTGATACAGATGAATCAATCGAAGCTTTCGAAAGATTTATGTATGGTGACGTGACTAAAGCTCAAGAACTTTCAGCATTTGATAACTCTGGAGTTATGAAAATTGCTGATACTTCTGAAAAGAGAATTGGATTTAGCAATCATTGGGGATTTAATACTCCTTTTATTGGTCTTATTTCTTTCAAATCAGCTAGCAATAGATCAGTTGATGAGTATGAAGAAAACTCAGTTTGGGACGAAAAAGTTCTTAAGAACTACGGTATGTATGTTAAGCAAAGAAACACACGTATTGTTGGACTTCACTTTAAAGTTGCTAAGTCATTCATGGGGGGATCTACTGTTAAAGACGTTCCAGGTGAAAACTCTGATCGAAAAGTTACAGAAAATCTTTACGGAAACTTCAAGTATTCTTATCAATCAGATTGGGGACAAGAGCGTCGTTTAAGAAAGTATATCGACAAAATCAAGTCTGAAACTGCTTTAACTGAAGAAACTTGTGTTAAAGTTCCTGACTTCAAAGACTCTCTCGGATTCAACCAAGTCGTTCTCGAACTTAAAATGAAAGATGACTATATCCGTGAAATCATCGGCCAAGGTAAATTCACTGGTAACTTCATGAAGAAAATTCAAGAAGTTGCTGAAAAAGAGCAAAAAGCTTACTTCGCAGTTAAAAACGATACACTCGACGTTTGTGAAAAAGACAATGACTCAGGTTATGTTGATTTCTACGACTGTAAGTTCAACACTGCTTACGATATGAAAAAGAGCTTTGTGGTTCTTGAAAGTATCGCTAACAAAATGAAAGATAGTTATGCAAAGGCTGATAAGACTGCATTCTCTAAGCAAATTGCAAAATTTGGTGAAGAGATTTGGAATTCTCCATTCGTTTTCAAAGCATTCTATGAGCAAGGGAAACTTTGTGGACAAGACTTCAGCTTTGAAGTTTCAGGACAAAGAATTACTCGTCACGTAGTTGAACAAAAGTACAATTACAGCGAGTCTTGTGTAAGATAATGTTTAGCTTAAAAAGATTTTAAAGATAGCCGCTCGTAAGAGCGGCTTTTTTTTGGTTAAAAAGGATAGTTGAAACTTAAATTGAGATCATTTTCGTGCCACTTTCCGCCCTCTTGAGTGGAGTCCATTCTGACAAATTCAATTTCTCCGTGCATTTGATCTCGATCTCCAAGATAAAAAGACAATGCCGTGTAATGACTCCAGCCGCTTTTTTTAGCACTCGAATCATAATAACGATTAACTTGAGACCCAAAAGAAGAGGAAAAATACTGATTTTGCCAATAGCTCCACTCGAATCTAGGGCCATAGCTAGTTTGATTACGAGGAGTCCAATATCCTGTGACATTCTTCGATGTGCTTAAATACTCGAATCCGAATCCAAACCAGGGCATCCATTCAGACTCTGAAGGCTTAATCATATAACTTGAATCAGCTTGAGTTCTGGAATTGGATCCACTGTAGAATTTTTGACCGATGCTGGTATAAATTTTTTGATTTTTAGCAAAACTGTGACTGAAATAATAGCGCAGTCCTAGTGTTCTCAGGTTTTGATTGATACCTGCTGGAAGCTGAAGATCTTCATAGGATAGGTCATAATCAAGAGAGAATTTGTGGTTTGTCTTGTCTGATTTAAGCTTCAAAGAACTCTCTAGGCTAGGCGAGGAGTGAACAATTTCTTCTCTCGCGGAAGTTCCCTTGACCCTGTGAAAACCAGCTTGAAGAGTGAAGTAAGCCTTGTCCGAGTATTTCTTGCCAAAGCTTAGACCCAACTTTTGACCTTCAAAATCATATTCTCTGGAGCTTCCTGAGTTAAGGGTGGCGATCACTCCTAAATCTTGCGAGGTCACTTCTTCATCAGCGTATGGCCAAAAGAGGTCTCTGCGATGATTAATTCCTCCTAATTGATAGGAGTTCATGCTGATCGCTTCTGACGTTTCTTTATGTGAGAACCGGGCCCCGATTATTGCTTTTTCGGCGCAAAAGAGGGGGGCAGAAGCAAATATTGTGAGAGAAATGAGTAAAAATCTTGTTGGTATTTTCATATGTCTATTTTTCTATACAAAAGGTTAGCTTGAATTATATCACGTCTTGGATTGAGGTCTATCAATAACCGCTAATAGAACCGATCCTTTAATGATTTAAACCCTCGTTTTAAGAGGTAAATCCGAGCTGTACAGACAGCTAAGTAAAATTTTTACAGTCTAAATTTATTCACAAAGCGCGAACAACAATTGTTGTCATGCGGTGGTTTAAATGATACTGGCTGTTAAATTAATTTTTTAAGCAACAGTACTTATATCTAAAAGAAGGTAGGTCAGAATTGAAAGCAACAATGTCTATGTTATTGATCGTTTTAGGGTTCTCAACTCAAGCGATGGCAGATGGGGTAAAAGAATTTAAAATGTCTTTTGGTCAGAAGCTCTCAAATCAAAAAGTTGATGGAAATGTAACTGTTAACACTTCAATCAATACCAGCAATCAGGTTGTGGTTGGAAAAGACTATTATGCAGCAGATACGCATGGCTTTTCAAAACTTCCATCTCCAAGTTTGGTAACTCCATTAAGTTTAGGTTATGTAAAATTTGGTGGGAATTTACACTCAGTTTATAACTGGGAACTCAATGCTTATTTTGATCTCTATGAGAATTCATTTTCTTATGTTTCTTCTCCTCTTGAGAGAAGAATGCAATTAGTTCAAAACTATTATCATGCTAAACCAATGTTCCAAGTGAATATGATGGGGTTTCAACCAGAAGTTGACCAAGACGGAAATTTCTCATTACAAGAATCAGCAACTGCTGAAACTGCCGGACAAGCTATTGCTTATTTGAATGGCGAGAAAAAATTAGGTGTTAATAATATTCTTATGGGTAACGAACCATTTCATTGGGAATCTACTCATGGAAAGGCTTTACCTTCTGCAGATGAATATATCGAAAAATTTATTGAATACGTAATGGAACTTAAAAAAGCTCAAGAAAAATCTGGTGGTGACCCATCAGCTCTTAAGATCTGGGGACCAGAACTTGCTACTGGTTGGGTAGGTTGGCAAACAACTCACCCTGATGACTGCCAAGTTGACTATACTCTTCCTGAGAAAATGAAGTGCTCATATGGTGACGGTAAATTCTCTGAGTTTATGCCGTATTTCTTATCTCGTATTGCTGAATTCGAAAGTGATGAGAAAATGAATCCATTTGGATATAAGCTTCTTGATTTTGTAACTTTCCACTACTACCCATTGTTCAGAACAAGCTTTGCAGACGAAGGTTCAATCATCACAGATGCTAACGGCAACGAAGATGTTCCTGGAATGCTTGAATCAGTAAATCTTTGGGATAACGATAGCTATATCAACAAGTACGATGCAGCTTCTCCAAAAGGTGTTCAGCCAAAAATTATCAAGAAATTCCAAAATTGGATGAAAATGTTCTACCCGCAAGCTGAGCTTGCTGTAACTGAATACGGAATCGATTCAGCTGACAAAATCGCGTACCATCCAATTGTGAGACCACTTTATTTGGCCGATCTCATGGCCCGTGTAGCAGCGACAGGAGTTGCCACTTTTACTAAGTCATTCCTTCAAAGTGGAAGTGATGCAGGTAATCCTTGGTCTCTCATCGATGGTACTAATAAAACTCACTTATACAATGTCTACTCATTGTACTCAAATAACTTCTTAGGAAGTGTTTTAGAGAGCAAAGACTCGTTTGGTGACCAAGTAAACGTGTACTCAGTAAAAAACTCTACTGAAACGAACATCTTCTTAGTTAATAAAGATGCCGTTGCTCATACTACTGGGGTTAAATTAAATACTACTTTGTCAGTTGGTGAGATCGCTCTTCCAGCTTGGTCAATGACAGTGTTAAAAGTTCCAAACGCTAATAGAGGAGACATTAAAGTTCTTCAATATGGTGCTAAGGAAATGGGAATTACTATCCCAGCTGCTTATATCAAATAGTTGATAAAAGTTTAGGGTTTCATAAGTTTTGGGTTGAATTTTAGGGGGCTCTCAAATGGTTAAATCACTTTTGGTGTTTGGACTCATCATCCAATCATGCGCATGGGCATCGAATATTACGAACTCTTCTGAAAAGTATGTACGTAATATCGACTCAAGTAATCCAAATCAAATTAAAATTGACGTATCTAAGACGGGAAGAACTCTTCCCGTCGATTTTTATGGTTCACACTTAGATGCACAGTCTGAAATTCCAGCAGCTCAATACTTTAATGAATTGAACGTGAGTAAGATCAGAATCGGTGGCAATGAGTATGATGTTTTCAATCCTGAAAGCAATCTTGCCATTACAAATTCGAGAGGTCTCATTAAGCTTAAGGGTTTTGATGAAATCGCTCAAAAGCTGAATTCTCATAATGTAAAAGGGATTTTTCAAATTAATTTGTTGGGATACCAGCCTGAGCTCGTCGGTTCAGATTATGTTTTAAAAAGAACTTTTGATGCCCAAGCTGCTACTCGATTAATCAAAGAATTGAATGGAGCCAAAAAACTAGGAATTAAAGATTTCAGTCTTGGTAATGAATTTGCCCAATGGCATGAAACTCATAACCATATTTGGGGCAGTGAGGATGGCATTTCTGCTGACGAGTATATTGAAAGATTCATCTCTTACGCTATCGCTTTAAGAGCAGGTCAAGAAGCAGTCAATGGAGATCCTAACAGTATCAAAATTTGGGGACCTGAAATTTCTGTTTCATGGTTGGACTGGAATACTGGAAATTTTGCAAATGATTGTGAGTGGTCAGATACCCCTGGACAAGTGAACTGCCACTATGACAATGGTCGCTTTACTCATTTTATTCCTTATTTTTTAAGCAAGCTAAAAAATGCCGAAAAGAACGCGGCGATAAACCCAAAAGGTTATAAGCTTTTAGATTATTTTGCTTTTCATTATTATCCAAATTTTAGAACTAAAATTTCTGATATTAATTCTATTGTTACAGATTCAAGTGGCAAGCAATGGGTTGCTGGAATTTTGGAAGCGACTAGAGTTTTAAACGATGACACCTACATTAATAAAATTGACTTAAGTTCATTTAAAAATTCTAGCCCTAATATTTTAAATCGTATGAGTAATTGGGTTAAAGATAATTACCCCACTGCAAAACTGGCGATTAATGAATTTGCTCTCGATTCAGATTATCGTACCACTAATTATCATCCTATTATTCGTCCATTGTATTTGGCCGATGTCGTAGGCATTGTTTCTGGTTTTGATATTTCCTATTTTAATCATTTTGTTTTTAACAGTCCTGAAGGAGTTGATCTTCCTTGGGCCATGTTGAAAGGTGGAAAGATTAAAACGGATAATTTCATGATGTATAAGCTTCTAAGCAACAACTTCAAAGGTACTGTTGTTGAAGCAAAAGATAGCCTTGGTGACATTGTTAATGCTTACGCTACTCTAGATGGAGATATGATCGATGTGCTGGTAGTCAATAAAGAGCCAGTTGCTAAGCGGATCGAAATTGAAATCCTCAATGGTCGCAATTCTAAGGGAGTATCCCATGTATTCCCAGCTTGGTCGGTATCTGTTTTAAAACTTCACCGAAATACAGGCCTTTTTACAAAGACTTACGAGTACTTCCAATTGGGGGCCAAAGAAATGGGAATCCAAGTTGATACGAGTTATTCAAAATAAATAAGCCTTCTGGCCCTCTTCTTGAGGGCCTTTTTTTTACTCTGCCCCATAAAAATTACACAGAAGGCCCTGTATTCACGGAAAAAACCTGTTTCTGGGATATATTATGGCCATGTCTAGACCAAAAATTCTTCATCTCGTAGAGTACCTCTATTTAGGTGGTATTGAGCGATTACTACAGCAGCTGGCCCTTCATTCTGGGGATAAGGCAGAGCTTTCCTTTTTTACATATGAAACCACTCAGCTCAATGGTATTGGTCTTGAGATTAAAGACCAGGGTCATCAAGTTTATACTTTCAAAAAGTCGGCAGGCACAGATTTAAAGTTATTAAAAAAGCTAATCGAAGTGATTAAGAAAGATAAAATTGAAGTCATACATACCCATGATTTTGGGCCTATCGAATATGCCTTTCTTTTAAAACTAAGATTTCCAAGACTAAAGCTCGTCCATACTCAGCACACCATTCACCATTTCGTGAACAAGTTGAAATACACAATCTTTTTTCAAATCGCGAGTTACTTCTATACGAGAATTATTTCAGTTTCACAGTATGTTGAAGATTCCATTCGAGCTAAATGTCCAATGATTAATAAAAGTGTGCTCGCTGTCATTCCAAATGGTGTCGACACCGATGTTTTTATTCCTACTTTTGAGAAAAACGACTCGCCAGTCCTGAGACTCGTCAGTATTGCTAGAATCTCTTACGAAAAGAATCTGCAATACATTTTAAAGACCTGTTTAATGCTTAAAAAAGCAGGTATTGCCTTCGAGTGGCATCATGCGGGAACTGCTAAAAATCCGGATATGGTTAGAGAAATAGAAAATTTTGTATTAGAGAATGGCTTGTCAAAAGAGATACATCTCTACGGTTTTGTGAGTGATGCGAAATCCATCTTAGATAAAGGAGACCTTTTTCTAAGTTCTTCATTAACTGAAGGTCATCCTGTTTCGGTACTTGAAGCAATGTCTTGTCAAAAACTATGTTTTTGTAGTGATATTCCGGCCCATAAAGAATTGGGTTCCGAGGGTGTCGTCTTCTTTAATCACAAAGAACCTGATGCTTTATTCGAACTCCTTTCCCAGTATGCAAAAGGTGAGTTGAAGCTCGATAAAGTTAAAGAAACTTCGAGAATGTTAATTGAGTCAAAATTTTCAATGAACAAAATGGTAGAGAATTATGTCAATGAATACAAATAAAATTGCCCTAAGCTTCGATGTCGAAGACTGGTTTACTGTTCGTAATATGCGCGAGCATATTAGTGAAGATTCTTGGGAGCAACAAGAGTGGCGAGTTCATATTGGATTAGATTTTATTCTTGATTCTTTACTTGAAAAGAATGTTAAGGCCACTTTCTTTATCCTTGGCTGGATTGCTGAACGAGCTCCAGAGCTCGTTTTGAAAATTATGAACCAAGGACATGAAATTGCAAGTCACGGATATTCTCATACTCCAATCGATTTGCTTACACCTGAAGCCTTTGAAGCTGATCTTTTAAAATCAATTCAAGTATTGCAGGCAATCACTAATAAGAAAATTCGTGGTTTTAGGGCTCCTAGCTTTTCTATAACAAAAGAAACATCTTGGGCGATTGATATTCTTAAAAAGTGTGGGCTAGAGTATGACAGTAGTATTTTCAAAATCTCACACCCCGACTACGGAGTAGGTAACTTTCCAGGACAAGTGACTAATCTTCAAGGCCTTGTCGAAGTTCCAATGAAAAAAGGGAAGTTCTTTGGGGTTGATTTGCCAGTTTGCGGTGGAGGCTATTTTAGAATGATTCCTTATGGAATCATCAAGTCTTCGCTCTCACAGACTCTGCAAAAAGAACCTGTGGTTATGTACTTTCATCCATGGGAGTTTGATCAAGATCAACCAAAAATCGATCTTCCCGCCTTAAAGAAGTTCAGACACTATGTAGGTCTTAAGCAAAATCGTCAAAAATTTCAGAAGCTCTTGAGAGATTTTGAATTTATGACAATTGAACAAATGATTGATGAAAATAAGAAGCCGATGGCCACTTATGATTTTACTTCGATTGCCTTGATCTCTCAAAATCTTCAATAAGCTTTACCATCATTTGTGATTTCACTTGCCAAGTTTCATTTTGCTTTATGTAATTCAAAATTTTCATTCTATCGAAAGAACGACTTTTGTTTTTATACAGGTTAATAAAAGCTGAAAAATCATCAGGGGTGGTTGCTATTGAAAGGTACTCTTTAAGTTTTATAACTTCTGGTAATGGAGTTGCGACCACTGGTCGCCCTGTGCACAGGTATTCTTTAAGCTTGAGCGGATTAATGAAACGTGTAAGATCTGTTTCAGTATAAGGCAAAAAGAAAATATCCATGTCTATAATTTTGGCAGGTAATTCTGCATAGGAGACCGATCCATGGAAGGTGATATTCTGGCATTTTTCCAACTTTGAAACAGGACAAACCACATTTCCAAAGAGATGTATTTCGCAATCCTGATGATCCAAGGCCATTTTGAGAATGATATCTTGATCGCTGCGCTCATCAAATAAACCAAAATAACAAATTTTAACTTTAGAAAGAGTGGTTTTTTCGGGAATCGAAAAATGTTCAAAATCCACGCCATGAGTGATGGTGGTCGTTGTTTTGTCTTTAAGAACTTTACTTTGAGAAAGTTGATCTGAAGTAGCAGTTATAAAATCGACTTTAGTTAGAAGCTTCTTTTCTAGAGAACTAACTAAATCGTAGTTTAGGCCAGGCCAAAGCGAAAATTCGTCAACACAGTAATAGATCTTGGTTACTTCGTTGAAATGCCCAACATAGTCAGCAGCATTTGGAACAGAGCTGATCGAAATAATATCCTTAAACTGAAGTTGCTCAGCGACTTTGCGAACAGATCTAAGGACGCTCCACTGATTGAATTTTCTGACAATTTTAAACTGATTTAAAGGAATCATGAAGGGGGAAACGACATGAATGTGCTCAGGGTTTATTTTTTGAGTTTTACTATTAAAAATCCAGCTTTTAATTTTTTCACCAATTCTGCGTAAATCATAAAGAGAAAAATGAGGAGAGCGCAAACCAATTGTTTCAACCCAAATAAAGCGATTTGAAGCAAAGAGAGGGCGCATGAGATGCTCTAGAGCATGAGGATGTCTTGCGAAGTCTTCGCCAAATATGATGAAGTCTCGGTTTTTCAACGTTCTGCCTTAGTCCAGATATTGATTGTCGATTGCTGCTTGAGAAAATATTGATAGCCTTTATAAGCTGCCAAGTTCACGTTGCAGTAATAATAGGGTAAGTAGAAAATTCCAGGAGCCCTATTTTTTTTATCCAGGATGTAACCAATAAGGGCCATGAGGTAAAACAGCGATTGGAGACAGAAAAAAGTAAAATAAAATACATTTTTTGATAATAAAAATATATTTGTTATATAAACGGCAATTAGTAAAATCCACATGAAGTATCTTAATGTTTTGTGAATAAAGAATTGAAATCCGAACCACGTTCGAAGGGGATTGAGTTCATTTTGATATTGGGTAATAAATTGAATTCCCCCATATATCATTCTGGATTTTACATTAAAGTCGTCTTTCAAATTAATGGAAGCCTCTTCTTCTGTAATGGCATTTTTTTCATAAATAACTCTTTTGCCTGCCTGTAAAATATTGAATGTGATGACCATGTCATCGTTAATCATTTTTGGGTCAATGGGCGAGTAAAGCTCTTTTCTCAACGCAAAAATTTCACCATCTGCAGTGGGAATGGATCCTAACTTTGATTCGGCTTGCTTTAAAGAGGACTCATAATTCCAATAGAGATGATCACCTAGACTTGCTTTACGATCCTGATTGGAAAGTACAGATTTTCTTCCGCATACTCCACCGATATCATCGTCATGGAAGTGTTTTACAAGCTGATGGAGGGCATCCTTTCGAAACATGGAATTGGCATCTGAAAAGACGACAATTTCGCCAGTGGCTTGAGCAACAGCGCGATTAAGAGCAGCTGTTTTGCCTTGTCTTTGAGGTTGGTAAAGAGAAATAATCCCACGATTTGCATAACTCTCAACAATCTGGTGGGTATTATCTTGAGATCCATCTGAGACAATAATGTACTGTATATGCTCCTGAGGATAATCTGATTGAAGATCATTTTCAATTTTCTGAGCAATGATTCTCTCTTCATTGTAGGCCGCGACGATAAATGAAATTTTGGGTAATCTTGTCTGGTTAACTCTTTTATCATTTTTAAATGATCCAAGGACAATCACAATCAAGTTAAAGATGAAATAGTGAAAGCAAATCAGAAAAAAAATAAACCAAAAAAAGGATTCGATAAGAGAGGTCATATGTCACCACGGTAAAGTTGAGCTTGAGAAATTCCAGCAATTATAATCATTTGTAAAAGAACGAGATCTTTGTATGCAATTCCAACACTCATACCTGAAAGAAAGAGAATGAAAAGTGAGCAAAGTAAAAAGGGTTTTCCTGGATGGGTACTTTTTGAAACAATTTTCAAGCTCATTAAGAAAATCAACCCAAACGATGCAAATCCTAGAAGTCCAAGCTCGGCCAATAAACTTAATGGAGTATTATGAACTTCTAAAGGTCGAAACTCACTTTGAAAATGAGGGTACTGCGTATTCTCATAAAATGAGTATTTTGCACGATGAAAACCTGCTCCGATAACGGGATTGTCTTCAAAAACTTTGAATCCATTTTTAAAAGTTAAAAAACGATCAGAGTTTGATTTATCACTCAGTTGTGAGTAACGATGGATGAGATTCTCTCCAACGGAATAAGTTAAGGCTCCTGAAAAGACTAATAACAGCGCGACTAAGGCCACTTTTACTTTTGAAGAGATTAAGGGCTTCGAAAAAAGATAGATCATTCCAATAAGCAGTGCGATTAATCCCATTCTCGACTGAGTTAAGATGGCACATACCATTAGGAATAGTGCTGTACTTATCATAATGATCATATTTATTTTTTGGTTTGATTTGTACGACCACCATGCTTGCATTAATGGCAATGGCACCATCATCGAAAAAAAGGTACATAAAAAATTTGCATCACCATGTCTCATCTTTAATGCTGGTCTTAGATCGTATTCTCTTACTTCATGAAGAATTAAATATCGGTAGAGAAAGTAGAATCCTAAAATGGCATAGAAAAAAGTAAAGAATTTGAGTAGAAGAGGTGAGATCTTTTTATTTGAAAATCCCAAGTAGGCAATAGGGCAAAATAAAGACATTTTAAATAGACTTTTGTATTCATCATTTTTTAAGATGGCCAAATAGTCTTGATTAAAGAGGGATGTTATTAATGGAGAGCAAATAAATATAAAGACGCAAAGAATGAGAATACTCACAAGTGGAGGAAAGTCCTGACCATTCATTATCTTTTTAGAAAAGAGATGAACTGTCGTGGCAATTGATAAGAGAAGGAAAACGAGCTCAATGTGCAAATTGTTAAATAATTCATTGTGCCCAAGTAAAGTTGTCACCGTCAGAAAAAGAAATCCGATGATCGCCATCGCAAATGGTTGAAAAGGACGAGGTATAGTGAGAGATTCGTTCATCATTAAGCAGTCTTCTCTGACTTCATTAATACTTCACAACCAATACCTGCAATAAAGCCGATGAATAATGCTATTAAGACAATGAATTTCTTCTTCGGCCAGATTGGCTTGTCATCTGCAAAAGGTTGCATCGTTACTTGAAAATTTTGTTCTCTTTGAACTTGTGTCAAGGTGTAGTCAAAAGTCATTTTTCTCATTTGCTCTTGAAAATAGAGATAGTTTTCTGATTTTGGTATGGCATTTCCCATTTTGCCTTTGAGCTCTTTCAAGACCTGATCAAAAATTTTCTGCTGCTGAGTTACGACCAAGTATTCAAGTCTTTTAAGTAATATCTTGTTTATTTGAATTGAAACATCTTTAATGGGACTAACTACTTCTAGCACAAAGTTAAATTCATCTGCTCCTGTAAATTGTATATTTATCATTTTGAGGAGCGCTTTTCTTTGTGCCATTTCGCCATCGTAATGTGACAAAAGGATTTTCGTTTCGGGAATCGTTTGTTTAATTTCATTCAATACAGAATCATTTACGATTGAACTTTGAACACTTAGGCCATCTCTAATCCAAACCCATCTATTTCGCGCTTCTTCTGATGAGTGCTCTGGCACCTCAAATTTTTGTCTGAAAACCGCAACTTTGGAAATCGCTGAATACTGAGGAGTCGAAACTAAAGCATAGATCACTCCGGATAGGCCGGCCAACAGAGTTATAATGATAAGAACGAGATGTTTCTGAATGAAATTCTTCATATTAATTCCTTATATAGTGATTCTCTTTAATTATAATCAGTTTCATTTTATTTACCATTGAGTTATTAGATTTTTTAGCTGTTGTTTCATGTCCAATAAATCAATATTTCTGCTAAAGGCGCGCTCTTCCATTTTGCCTTTTTCTTCATTTTTAAGATTGATCGCCTTTTTCAAGGCATTTAAAAAATTATCTTCGCTAAAAACTAAGCAATCGATCTGATCTTCCAATTGCAGGCCGCGTTTTCCAAAATCAGTTGATAAAATGAGTTTCTTTGCTGCCAAATATTCAAACATTTTGACGTTGGTACCTGATCCCGAGCGACAGGGGTTTAGACAATAATCGGTAGCACTAAAATAAGGCATGACGCTCTCTACGCGACCAAGTACTTTAAATGTGTCTAGATCAACCTTCTCTTGTGCAACTGTTCCAACGATGACTAAGCATATCTTATTTTTATGAAGTTCTGTTCTTTCTTTTTCTTCGAATTTTTTTAAAAATAAGTAAGCCTCAACATTGGGTGCATATTGGCTTCCAGTAAAGAGAAACAGAAATTGATCATCTTTTATTCTAAGTGAACGACGAATATTCGATCTGTCTTCATTATTGGTGACAAACCGACTGAGATCCAATCCATTGGTGAGGATAAAACTTTTCTCTTTAATTGATTCTAATTGAAAAGCATTGAGGTCATTTTCGTGACAAAAGAGAATTTTTTCTACTTTTGAAAAAGCCTGAATTTCGAGCTTCTTCACTATTGAGCTTAAGATGGGGCGATCTTTGTATAGATTAAATTCTGCATTATGGGTGTTTAGGATAATTCGACTCCCTAGTTTTTTCTTCAAGGGATAAAGAAAGGGGAAATCGATAATGATTCGATCTGAGCCTTTGCTCATTTCTTTGAGTTTTTTAGGAAGAATGAATTGAGTCAATAGAGTTAACCAAATGGGAGGCCATTTGATTTTATAGCAGAACCATTGCAGTACTCCTAACAGCGGAAGTCGATTGGTATACTCTAGTATATTTTTTGAGATGATAAATTCAGAGCTCTTCATTCTTTCTAGATAGTCTTTTTTTCTGCCAGTAAATGAGTAAATTTCTACTTGGTATCCTAATTGACCCAGCGAGCTTGCTAGATTGGCGGTGCGAAGCTGTCCACCAGATTCCGGCGGAAATATTTGTAATCCTGAGATGATGAGCACTTTTTTCATTTCCATCCTTTTAAACTATTTTGTCTACTGTCTCAAAGAGTGACATAATATTTATATACTAGTGTGAAGGAATGACATGTTCTCGGATAATCTAGAAAATTTAGCGCTTGCTGGCCATTTGGTTCAAATCAATTTTGATCAATCATTGACGTCGAAACAACAGGATTGGCTCTCCATCATTGAAAATTTAATGATTTTACCCAAGGCTTCTGCTTTAAGAAATAAGCAACTCTGTTTGGGTAGGCTCTGCGCCGCTGAAGCACTCATGACTTCAGGATTGGACGAGAGTTTGGCCTTAAATATAGCCATTGGGCAGAATCGCGAGCCTTTGTGGCCAAACGGTTATATAGGTAGCATTAGCCATGACAGAATCGGCGCTGTCGCGATTGCCAATTCGACTTCCAAAGTTCGCGCCCTAGGTGTTGATGTTGAAGAATGGGGGAGAATGAAGCCAGAGATTGCAGAGAAAATCCTCCATCAAAACGACCTCAGAGACGTCCCGGGACTTGGGCAGAATGAGCTCTTAACTTTGATCTTTTCGGCCAAAGAAACCCTCTATAAGGCCCTCTATCCCATTGTTCAAACCTACTTTGGCTTTGATTCTGCGTCCGTGACCAATATTGACCTGAAGAGAGGTCAATTAACCATAGAATTGACTCGAAATTTAAATCACGAATTTGGGGTTGATTTTGGTTCAACTTTTAGGGTTTTTTGGTCACAAAATAAAATGCGTTTGATCACCTTTTTGGCCATTCTCGAGTAATTTTTACACATTTTATTAAGTATTTGTGATGTTTTCTTTAAATAAACAAGCTGAATAAAACTCCTATTGTGCTCGCTCCTTTTTTCAATTAAAAGATGCTCCAAATTCAATTTATAAGGAGCTCTCAAGCTATGCCACCATTAGCTGTAGTCAATTCAACTGTTCTTGATATTAAAAGTTTCGATATGAGATCGACTTTTTTTACTGATTCATTTGTTTTTAAAACTGTAAAAATTGAAGACTCGGCTGCTGAGATTTTTGAAAGGGTATTCTCTTTTATGCTTCTCATTGTTTTGTCTCCCATTATGCTTGTTACCGCTATCGCTATTAAATTGACTATGCCTGGCCCCGTTTTTTATTCTCAAATCCGCATTGGTAAAAATGGCAAGGAATTCTCTATTTTTAAGTTTCGCAGCATGGTTTTGAATGCTGAAGCTGCTACGGGGCCGGTGCTTGCTACTAAAAACGATCCACGTATTACTCGATTGGGTAAGTTTTTACGGGCCAGCCATATTGATGAAATCCCACAATTAATTAATGTCATTAGAGGTGATATGGCCTTTGTTGGACCACGTCCTGAAAGACCAGAGTTCGTAGAAATTTTTGAAAGAGAAATTCCTGATTACCGTCGTCGTCGTGAAGTTCGTCCAGGTATTACTGGCTTGGCCCAAGTTTGTTTGCCTTACGATGCTACTGCTAATGATAAAATCAATTATGATGTTTTCTATATCGACAATCATAAATCAGTGATCTTCAATGTGATTATTTCTTATTACACATTGGTCAAGATGCTGACTTTCTTTAAAGCTTAATTAGAAAAGATTAACGAATGGAATTCCGATAGAAAGCCCCGCCATGCTAGCGTGGTTCTGACCTGACTTCCATGAAATGTAATTGAGCTCCCAAAATATTCTCTTACCCCAGCGAACCCAGTAATTTTCATATTTCTCAGAGCTGCTCGATAAATAAAAGGCCCCAGCAATCAAAGTGTAATTTTCAAAACCAAAGGCATTCTTATAGGCAATTTCCGCCCCTTGAGGGAGGATAATACCGTTTCGTGTGGGATGTTCATTATCATATCTAAAATAGAGCGCTTGAAATCCAAGCAGAGGAACAATCTCAATTCGACTATCAAGAGCATCGGCCAGCTCATAAGCAAAATAAAATCCGGCATTATTAAAGAGAGATTTTTCTGCGACTACGGCATCAAATAAACGTAGCGATGAGGATTGAGTTAATTCTAAGCGTCCATAAAGCATGGCCGCACCGGCGATACGATTGGGACGACTTTCTGTTCCCGATTCACTTTTAAATTGATAGGGCCCAAAACCCAAGGCCGTTTTCAAACGATGAAGACGTTTGGGAAGCTGGGCCTTGATTTTAACTTTTTGTTCGCGACCATTGGGATCAACCAGAGTAAGTAATACCGGAATGTTTTCTTGCATGCTCACTCTGAAGGGCGGGCGTGTTCCATCTTTTAACGTATAATTTGTGGTCGACCAAGTAATCATCAATCGAGGTCGCTCATGTCCCCATTTTCCTAATCGCTCCATTCGACAACCGACGCTCATATAATCGTTGTCGAGACCTTCAAATTGCAATTGATAAGGAGCGCAGCTGTAGTCAATAAGCTTGCTTTTTCCGTTTTCTGCCTGACGAGCATAGAGAGTGTACTTGCCGATTGTGTATTCGCCTTCTTTTATTTCGATCACACCAGGATTGAAGAGATTGACGTAAATTTCAGTGCGGGCCAATTGATCATTTTGTTGCGGAAGAAAAGTGGCTCCATCAGAAGAGACATGGATAGAGGAACTTGGGTTTTCAATATCAATACGCAGAAGCGCCCTTGGAATAAGGAGGTTACTTTGATCGCGCACCCATTGCACAGAGTGTGCAATGAGTCCCACTTTCACTCTCTTCGATTCGACAAGCTTAACAATGGTAAAATTGCGAAGATCGACGTTCACTCTAGAGCTTGCCACCTGAACATCACCAAAAGAGACGTGTAGACCACGATCTTGGGCGAATACCTGTGAGCTAAAAAGTATGATGAATAAAATTTTTAACATGGATCTATTTTATCATTTAGCGGGAGCGTCTGCGAGGGGCGGATTTCTCTTCCGGTGCGAGAGGAAATTGTGGGACGAATTCATTCGATTCAACAGCAGGCAAAGGATTGGTCGGATTGAGCAATTGATCAGATTCCCTAATGGGAGCGGCAGCTGCACCAGTGCTGAGCTCATCGGTCATCCAGTCTTCTTCAGCTTTAGTTATAACGATGGCACCTTTGGATTCTAAGCGGCCAGATTTGAAGATTTGAACTTCTTGGGACAACTCTTCAAGCTCTTGCATTTCACGGTTTTGATCTTGGGCCAATAACTGTGGAGAAATCATAATGACTAGTAGCAAAAAAAGAATTTGAGTTCTTAATAAATTCATGTCATATCCTCTCTCTAAATATGATGACACAATCTGAAACAACACGCCATACAGATTTACTTCGTGAAAGTTATAATTATCAGCTTCCAGAAGAACTCATTGCCCAGCGACCCATTCCTGGTAGGTCTCAATCACGACTTCTAGTCTACCGACAATCATCTAACGAAGTTATTCATACTACTTTTAATAAGATTGGAGATTTTCTCCCTGAAAATTCTGTTATCGCCATCAATCAAAGTCGAGTCTATCCTTGTCGACTGGCAGTTGAGAAAAGCACAGGGGGCAAAGGCGAAATTTTTATTCTCGCTCCAGAATTAGATGTTGAGGGAAACTTTCCGGCGCTTATTCGAACCAGTGGCAAGAAGAAAGTATCTGATCTTTTTGGTCTACGAAGTGACCAGCCCTTATTTGAAATCGTCAAACTCAATGAAGAGGGAACTTTTACTCTAAAATATTTGGGTAGCGACTTTTCTACACTCATCATTGAAGCCGGAAAAATTCCCATACCTCCCTATATTCGTAAAGGCGAGAGCGATCAACAAGATCTAGAAGATTACCAAACGGTTTTTGCCAAAGAAGATGGCTCGGTTGCTGCTCCGACAGCTGGCCTGCACTTTACTCCTGATCTCATGAATGAGCTTAAACAAAGTGGTCATGATTTTGCACCCGTGACTTTGCATGTGGGTCTTGGAACTTTTCTCCCCGTTAAAAGTGATTCGCTACTGGAACATAAAATGCACAGTGAGAATTATAAGATAGAACAAGAAAGCTTAAAGCTTCTCAATGCTGGACGAAGGATTATAGCGGTAGGGACAACATCTCTTCGTTGTCTCGAGAGCTCTTACTGCGAAGGTTCTGTTCAAGTGAATGCAGGTGAGTGGAATTCTACAGATATTTTTTTACACCCTGGCAAGGAAGTTCATTCTATTAAAGGACTCATTACTAATTTTCATTTGCCTGAATCGACTTTGATCATGTTAGTTTCGGCCATTTTGGGTCGTGAAAAAACGCTTGAGTTGTATCAAATCGCGGTTGAAGAAAAGTATCGATTCTTTTCTTATGGCGATGCTATGTTTATTTTAAGAGATTAAGAACGTCTTAAATTTCCCTTTTCCTTTTAATTCAATTTCTCCACGATATTCATTTTTAAAGTAGTCCTTAATCAAAAGCTGAGTCGACTCAGAAATCTGTATTTGATCAGGGATCCCATGAGACTCAAGTCGAGATGCTATATTGATGGTATCGCCCCAAAGATCATAGCTAAACTTTTTCTTGCCAATGACTCCAGCAATCGCAGGACCAGTATGAATACCAATTCTGAGCTGCAATGAGAGATCATTTTCACGATTAATTTGAGATAAGATTTTAAGCATTTGTTGGGCAAAGGATATCATGATTTGAGCTCCTTTAGAGGCGTCACTTCCCAAGGGCGAAATCACCATATAGCTATCGCCAATGGTTTTAATTTTTTCAGCTCTCGTTTGTTCACACAGATCATCAAAATCTGAGAAAATTCTGTTTAAGATCGCCACTAATTCTGGCGCCTGTGTTTTGGACGCGAGCACAGTAAAACCCACCAAATCCGCAAAAAGGATGGTTACTGAGTCGAGCTTATCGGAAATAATCTTTTCTCCCGATTTCAATCGATCCGCAATTTTGACCGGTAAAATATTAAGTAACAGATTTTCGGATTTTTGTTTCTCTCGCTCAATCTTCATCTGTGCCTCATTGAGCTCATCCATCATGATATTGAAAGACTGGGTGAGTCCTTTAACTTCAGCACCTCCAGATTCTGAATCAATGCGGTGATGGGTGTGACCCGACGAAATTTGTTCAATCGTTTTTTGAAATGAAGTTAATGGCTTGGCAATGAGCTGAGATAGTAGAAGAGAGAGGATGACCGCTAAAAATAAAATAATGAATGAAAAAAAAGCGGTATCTTTAAAAAGTTTTTGAGATTGAAGGTGGTAGCGATCTGTGGAAAAAGCGATCACGATACTTCCGTGATCAAGAGGGGATTTCCAATCTCTCGAAGTGGTGATTGTTGGGAGGTTGAGATCGCTGGATTGGTGGCTTAAGAAATCTTCTCTGAGCTCACTAGGGTAGCTGGCAAAGATTTCACCACTTGAATCGGTAATACCTATCCAATGAAAATCTTTTTGATTTTTAACCCAATCAAAAATAGATTTAATCGCCTCGAGATTTTCATTTTGCAGGCCAATCTCTAAACCAATTTTAACTGTTTCAGTAACACTATTATTTTTACTAATAAACTCACGATGAAAAAGTTTGTATTGTTGATCAGAAGTATAATAAAAGAAAACAGCAACAAAAATACTAGTCAATAAAACCATCGAAACCAGAAGCTGGTGGCGTAAACCCCATTTCCAACTCATCATTATTTCTCCAAAATTTTTACTTCTTTAACAGAAGAATCTTTGGAGATGAGCTGTCGGTCTTTGATGTATCCAATAGCATTGGCATTTTTAGAAACGAAGTCGATCACTTCTTGTTGGGTATGGAAAATCTTTGGCGGTGCCACTTCTGCAGAGAGTGATAGGCGTATCCAATTTTTATAAACCCTCATAACTGACATTTCAATATACTTGGCAGTGAATTCAGTTCTGAGTTCAGTATTGGCATTGTAATCGACAACTTCGATCAAAGAGTTATTCTTCCATCGAGTCATGTTTCCAATAAAGATATCTTTTACAAATTTAGAAGGAATTGTGATGGTGCTGTTCTGAGCATTCACGATTATAGATTGTGCTTGTGAGACTTCACAATAACCTACGATCAAAAATAGAATTAAGAGTACTTTCTTCATCATCCTCAAAACGAAATGGCCAAAGTGGTATTCCAATCATCAATTGCTTTTTCTTCAAAATTTTGGTGTTGATCTGTACGGATCCATTCCCCCTTAATAACCACTGCTGGTGAAATATTGTGAGCAAGTCCAATCCCAAAAGATGAGTTCCATTCTTTTTCTCTTAAATCAATTTTACTTTGAGCATAGTAAAGATAAGGAATGGTTGAGTCGGAGAGATTATAGCCAAGAACACTATAGCCAGAAGCGGATTCCTGTTTAGCTGTTAAACCAGTATTAAATTTCGAATAAAAAAGCTCCAAATTAAACTGGAAGTTGTCACTCTCAAGACCGAGGAACGTGTTATGTGACCACATTCTTTGACCACCAATTCCACCGTATCGGGTCGAGTCTCCTTCTGTGAAATGACTAGTTCCCCAGTTCGTTGTAATGCTATCTCCGTACCACTTGAACTGCTGCTTAACCGCAACTGACTTATCATTATTGACATCAGTTCCTTCATCACTTTCCTGACTACCATTACCGATGGATAATTGAGCATCCCAAAAACGATTATGATTTGATGTTTTATAATTGAAACTCAAACCGGTCGTGTATTTGGAATATAAGCGTGCATTTCTAGAAGCTGTTATTTTTTGGGAACGATAGGGAAGGGGCACATTAACGGGTAAATAAATGATTGAGAAGTCATGGGTTTCATTCAGGAGTCCATAGGGAGTAAGAACTTTACCTGCTTGGAATTTCCAATGTTGGGACAAAGAATGTTCGTAAAAAGCCCTTGAGACTTTAACCGTTCCTTTATTTGAACTTGGAGTATGGTCAGTTCCTTCTTCGAATTCAACATCGGCGAGGAAACGAGAATTATTGGTTAAAAGAATATCATTAATGAGATTAACTCTTTTGAGTTGAAAACCTTCCTTGGTGTCGGAGTCACTTGAAGTGTTCCAGTCCATTTGGGCGTAACCATAAATTTTATGCTTGAGAGATTGAGCATTCACTGAAGTCGAAATGAACAAAGTAAAAAGAATTATTTTAAGCAATGAGTAACCTTTATTTAATTGAATTAATCTTAAATATACATGTGCGTAAAAACAAATGATTTTTTATCTTCATCTTCCTTTATAGAGCTAAATAAGATAATGCTATGTAATGACTTTTTTTAAACTTGAAAAAACTGATGGCAAGGCCCGTGCAGGAGTGATTAAAACTGCTCATGGCGATATTCACACGCCGATCTTTATGCCAGTCGGAACCCGTGCTTCAGTCAAAACTTTATGGCAGCAAGAATTGGAAGAGATTGGTGCTGAAATTATTCTCGGTAATACTTATCATCTTTATTTAAGACCCGGACATGAGTTGATTGAAAAAGTGGGCGGATCGCTCCACGGTTTTATGAATTGGAAGCGCGCTATTCTAACGGACTCTGGCGGTTATCAAGTTTTTTCTCTCTCAGATCTCAATAAAGTGACAGAAGAAGGAGTGCTTTTTCAGTCTCATCTCGATGGTTCTCGTCATATGCTCTCTCCAGAGAAATCAATGGAGATTCAAAAAGCATTAGGCAGTGATATCGTCATGGCCTTTGATGAATGCCCCAAGCTTCCAGCGACAGAAGAAACACTTCGCACCAGCATGGAGCTTACTTTGAGATGGGCCAAAAGATGCCGCGAATATGAGCTTAAGCCTCATCAAAACCTTTTTGGTATCGTTCAAGGCGGAACTCATCTGCATCTCCGTCAAGAATGTCTTGAACGTTTAAATGAAATGGATTTTCCAGGTCTCGCTCTTGGAGGATTATCAGTCGGCGAAAAAAATGAAGAAATGCGCCAGCTGTTAGCAGATTTTGTTTATCAAATGCCTGATCAAAAACCTCGCTATTTAATGGGTGTAGGAACACCACTCGACATTGTTCATGCCATTGGTGAAGGTGTTGATATGTTCGATTGTGTTTTACCTACTCGAAATGCGCGCAACGGCCAATTTTTGACTTCAAAAGGCCCGATGAATATCAAAAAAGAACGTTTTAAAGAAGATAAGTTGGCCCCTGATCCCGATTGCCAATGTAAAGTATGCGCCAATTATTCTCGCGCCTACGTTCGCCATCTCTATAGCGTAGGTGAATATTTGGCCGGACAAATGATTAGCTATCATAATATATGGTTTTACTTACAGTTAGTGCGTCGCGCACGTACTGCAATTCTTAACGGATCGTTTGACGAGTTTCGTGCTTCATTCTATAAATCCTACACGTCAAACGAATTTGCATAACTCATATCTGAGAGGTTAATAATGCTATCACTTTTTATTGCTCAAGCTTCTGCCCAAACTGCTGCTGGTGCCGCAGGTCAGCCAAACCCATTGATGTCATTTTTGCCATTTGTGGTTATTTTCTTCATTTTTTATTTCTTGATGATTCGTCCTCAGAAAAAGCGCTTAATGGAAGAAGAAGCAACTCTTAAAGCACTCGCTAAAGGTGACGAGATTATTACGAAGTCAGGTCTACTTGGAACTATCGTTGGTATGACTGATAAAGTGATTACTCTTGAAGTTTCAGAAGGCGTAAAACTTAAAGTTCTTCGCCAGCAAATCAGTGGTCTTGCTGCTAAACTTTTTGAAGTAGAAAAAAAGGCTTAAGTATATGTTCGGTTTAGGTGGCGGCGAGTTATTACTGATTTTCTTTTTGGCGTTGATTTTCATCGGCCCAAAAAAATTACCTGAACTCGCCAAGTCCCTAGGCAAAAGTATCCGCGAATTCCAAAAAGCAAAAGATGAATTGATGCATCAGGTAAACACTCCTGATGCTCCGACTCATGTCGCCCATCAAGAGACAAAAACGGAGCAACTTCCTAGTGGAGTGACTCCAGAAGTCGATGAAGCCACAAAAGACTCAGATAAACCTGCATAATTCCTTGCGCTCTCCTTATAGGGTCCACTATAATTTTTAAGATTTTATCATAATTCGATTTTCTATATCGTTTGAAGAAGGAGTTTCAATTCCATGAAAACCAGTTGGTGGATGCGTTTTACATTTTTGATTTTGGCCGTTTTGGTTTCAGTTTCCATGCTGATTCCGACCGCCATGAATTTTGGCGAAAGTTCGTCTTACCCGTTGAAGTCCAAGATTAATCTTGGTCTCGATCTTCAGGGGGGATTGTATATGATCCTCGGGATCGATTTCAACAAAGCTTATAAGGATGAAATTCAAGGCTACACTCGTAAAATCGAGTATGTGTTGAAAGATCAAGGAATGAGCGGAACTGGCGGTGAAGTTGATGCTTCAGATGTTACCGATCCAAAACAATGGATTGAGCTCGACCCTTCTACTGATAAAGAGAAAGCAAAAGAAGAAATTAAAAAGTTTTTTCCAGGCATCTTACGTTTGACTAGTGAGAATGGACAAAAGCTTCAGTACGCTTTGAACAATGTCATCAAGACGCAAATTCAAGAGCAATCGGTAGGCAAGTCGATTGAAGTTATTCGAAACCGTATTGATGAGTTTGGTGTGACTGAACCTGAAATCGTAAGTCAGGGGAGTGATCGCATTATCGTTCAACTTCCTGGTGTCAAAGATATTCAACGCGCTCGCGACTTGATTGGTAAAACGGCGAAGCTCGAATTTAGAATGGTCGATGACCAAACTCCGTTCGCAACAATCCAAGGGTGGTTAGAAAAAGCAACTCAAGCGGGAATTGTTTATAAAGAAGGAAATCGTTGGTCAGAGTATCTTGCAACTCTAAACGATTTTTTGAAAAAAGATTTGCCAGCTAACCGCACTTTGGCCTTTGAAAGAAAAATTTCAAAGACCACCAATAAAGCTGAAAGTGCTATCCCTTATTTAGTTGAGGCCAATCCAAGAATGACGGGTGATCTTTTGCAAGATGCTCGCGTTCAGATTGATCAGCAAAAAAATGAACCTTACGTTTCTCTCGAGTTTAAATCTCAAGGGGCAAAAATCTTTGAAGAAGTAACGGGTGAAAACATCGGCAAGCGCATGGCGATTATGCTCGATGGTAACGTTTATTCAGCACCTAATATTCAAACAAAGATTGCCGGTGGTCGCGCTCAAATTACTTTGGGTGGTGGTAATTTCAACAACACCATGAAAGAAGCTCGTGACTTGGCCTTAGTTCTTCGCGCTGGAGCGCTTCCGGTTCAGCTTGATTTCCAAGAAGAAAGAACAGTAGGGCCAAGCTTAGGACAAGATTCAATTAAGAAAGCAGAGCTTGCTGGTTCCATTGGTGCCGTCTTGGTTTTTGTTTTCATCATTTTTTACTACAAAGTATCTGGCTTTATCGCTTCAATCACTTTGTTCTTAAACGTCATCTTCACTCTCGCTTTCTTGGTTGCGTTTGAAGCGACTCTCACTCTTCCAGGTATTGCAGGTATCGCTCTCACAATTGGTATGGCGGTGGATGCCAACATCATTATTTACGAGAGGATTCGAGAGGAAATTAAGAAAGGAATTGGATACTATAAAGCAGTTGAGAATGGTTTTGCCCACGCTTTCTGGACCATCCTCGATGCCAACATCACAACCGCCCTTGCTGGCTTGTGCTTGTTGAACTTCGGAACAGGCCCTATTAGAGGATTTGCAGTAACACTTTTGATTGGTATCGCATCAACTGTTTACACTTCTTACTTCGTTTCAAAGATCGTTTTCGAACTTTACATGAACAAAGTAGAAGGTCAGGACTTGAGTATCTAATTTTTAAAGACAACGGAGTTTCATATGATAGAGATAGTTAAAGATACCAAAATTAAATTCACTAAATATATGTCAGCCGCTTCGATCGTATCTGGCATAATGGTCTTGGCTTCAATCATTTTGGCCGTCACAAAAATGCAATACGGTGTGGATTTTCGCGGTGGAGCTGAAATTCAGGTGAAGTTTCAAGAAAGTATTTCTTTAAACGATGTGCGCGCCGATATGGAAAAGAACGGCTTTAAGGGTGTTGTTGCTCAAACCATTGGCGAGCCACAAGACAATGAGGTTTTGATTAAAGTCCAAGGTGACGAATCAAATCTTAATCAAATTACGGAACAAGTAAATTCAGCTATTAGAAAAGACTTTCTTGCTCAAGGAGCGGAAGTTATTAAAGTTGATGTGGTTGGACCGAAGGCAGGTGCTCAACTTCGTCTTTCAGGTTTTCAGGCCATGATGTGGGCGATGATCGCGATTATGATTTACGTTGCTCTTCGCTTTGATTTTAAATACGCTCCAGGTGCTATCGTTGCCTTGATTCACGACGTGAGTATTGTTCTCGGCGCTTATGCTATCACGGGAACAGAGTTCACTCTTCAAACCGTTGCGGCCCTTTTAGCGGTGATTGGTTACTCGGTGAACGATACGGTTATTATTTATGACCGCGTTCGTGAAAATGAACAAAAGGCTCCAGGACTTGAACTTTCAGAGCACATCGATAATGCCTGTAATGATACGCTTGCGCGTACTATTTTAACTTCAGGTACGACTCTTGCTGTTTCGATCGTGATGTTAGTCACTGGTGGCGCTGCTATTCGCGACTTCTTCTTAGCAATTACCATTGGTATCGTTGTTGGTACTTACTCATCAACATTCATTGCTGCTCCTGTCACGTTGATTTTTAATCACTTCAGAGGCAACAAGAATCCAAAAGTGGTCAATGCGGTTAAAGCTTAATTTATTTTTTATTCTGATATCTTTTTCTCTTCTGAATCTTTCTCCTACTCACGGGCAGGAGGATGATTTAGAAGATCTTCCTGCCGCTCCTAAAAATGCTCGAATTATGGATGATAAAGGTGATGACCTTGAGGCCCAGATGGAGAGTGTAAAGAAAGACAATCAACAAATATTGGAAAAACTTCAGGCCTTAAATCCAGAGCAAAAAGCTGAATTTCAAGAGGCCATCAATTCAGGCAATATGGCAAAGGCCGGCCAGTTGATGGAAAAATTTGGGATTCAAGCGATTAATCCCACAACAGGTGAGAAACAGGGAACCTTGAATTCCCTCGTCTCGATGTCCTTGGAGAGTTTTCGCAGCATGAGCGATACTCAGCTCAAGGCCCATCTCGACGAACGCATTGGGAGTTCTGCGCTAGGTGGGATTTACAATAAAGCACCCAAACTTCAAAACTTTCTTCTTCGCGCTTTAAAAGATCGCGAGGCCTTACCCAGTTTTTTTAGCATCATTGAACAAAAGAAAAAGCTTACTATCTATCTGGGAATTACTCTTTTCACCATGGTGGTTTCTTGGTTGTGGAAGCGTAAGCTGAAACAAACTGAGCGACCTTTCTTCGAGTCCTTTATCGCTTTTCTTTTTCGCTTCAGTTTTGTTTGGGGGATTCGTTTGGGAGCAATGACATATTTGTTTCACCGCGAGTTCGGCCCTATCATCCGATTGGCCTTTAAAAGTGCGTGATACTTTTTTATGGGTTGTCGCGCAAATCTAATATTTTTCTCTGCCATTGTTTTTCATTTTTACCAGGCTCAAATTCGAATCGCTTTAGACCTCTTTTAATTGAAGAGTTCACGAGTTCTCCAGGTTGCGAATTAAGCCACTCATAATCAATGGGATTTTCGATTCGAATTGATTGACGTGAAATAAGCGGACTTAGTTTTTTTTGATAGAGAGAAGAATATTGATAATCCTCAAAGTAATTTACGAGCCCTGCTCGTAGGGGATTCTGATAAATATAGCGATAGACGTTTCCATAGTACTGATCTTTTTGAATCAATGACCACTTATAGGGCGCACCAAAAATGCGATTTATCCGGTCCGCTTGATGAGCAATAGATTTGCCCAAGCTTTGATTAAAAAATCGCATAAACTGGTCGAGGTTCGCTTCGGGCGTTTCAAGCAGCATATGATAGTGATTACTCATCAGCACAAAAGCGTGTATGTGAACGTTAAATTTGGAGCATCCCCATTTAAGATGTTTTTGAAAATAGACCCAAACATCTTCAATCGGAATATAGAACCACTCTTTGTTATTTGAACGTGAAGTGATGTGATAAGGATATTGATTGGTTCTTATAAGTCGTTTTCTTGACATCATAGCTCCTTTTTAGGGGAGTCATCAGCAAGCAAAATGTTATTTAAGATATTTCAAAGTGATGAAATTCCATAAACATCACCGCACACGCCCATAAAAAAGTATCACGCACATTTTTCTAGGTAAAAAAGATAAATTTAATTTTCATAACTGGCTCCAATTCTTAGAAGCTTCAAACTTTTCCATTTCATATTTTTCTAATTCATCAGTTGGAAAAGATTCTTTTTTTATTTTAATTTTTATTTCATTTACATATAACTTTGGAATATCGAACTCGCAATAAGTCTCACCCTCAATATAGTAACCGTAAAAACCAGGAGCCATACCCGTCATACCTGCAAATTTTTCTGAATAACTAGCAATAGCTATAGAGACAGGCCTTAATGAATTCAAAAATTTTACAAAGTCACTAAATATTGAATTTTTTAAATTTAAATTCACTAAAAAAAAGATGCAATCGTTGGCTTTTCCGATATTTTCTTTCTCTTTTTTCCACAACTCTTTCGCGTCTAAATCTGTCACACTGAGCTTTATAAATTCAACTTGCGCTTTCCATTTCTGTTTCAACGCTTTTCTAATGTACTCATCTTGGCCATGATTATTGATCCATATCTCAACATCATCTCGAACACCATCTTGATCACGGTCAACGCCTTCAACTTCCGTCCAGTTTATCCATGCATCTTTTGGTCCTGATGGAGCTGGTGGCTCAGGATCACCATCGACAACGCGAGTTGATGTGCCTGATTGATTGCAGGAAATGAGAGGCAAAAGGAAGCCTATGAAGCATAAGGTTTTAAATCGCGAAATTAGTGAAGCTCGATCCATGAAATGGCCTTCTCTAAGGTTGATTGAGTGTCTTTATTTTACCATGAATAAGGATTATTTTTGCACGTGCCCATAAAAAAGTATCACGCACTAATCGAGGGCAGGGACGCAGCCGAAGCGCTTGTCTGGTGGACGAACGGTAGAAGTTAAGCCAAAAGTATCGCCGCCTTTTCCGATTGAATCTGGCGCTCTCACAGTATAGAGCTTTTGATCAGCGGTACGAGTCAGCGGAGTCACTGTATTGGGTGGCCAGTAGAAGTTGATGGTACGAGTGTTCGCCGTAATATCGTCAGGAACCAACTTCACACCATTTTCAATATAGAACCAAATTTTCTTTAAAATGTTTTCACGAATAATCAAAACGTCTTGTGGCGCAGGCACCACGTTGCCTTGATCATCAGTTAAACTCTCTGGCTCTTTTTCAGAGAGGTAAATACCTTCGGTATCCACACCCACAGCTTCTTTTAACAGTCTAAAGACGGGATCGTTGCCGTTGTATTGTTCTTGCTTAGGACAGAAGGCGCGACCGGTTCTACCGTCAATCCAAGGCTGCATAAAGAAGCCCACGTTGGGAGCGGTATCGACTTCGGGGCGATTTGGCCATGAGAAGAGGGAGAAAATATTAATGGTGCGCGAGATATTGTATTCAACTCGTAAGCGTTCTTCGAGTTGCTCATTGATATCTGGACGCGAGTTTGAGTTTTGATCGACAAAGCGGAGATCGGTTTGATCCCAAACGGCAAAGTGCGAAGGAATATGCTCGAGGCGAGGATACTCTGGTGAATCAAAGTTTCCGTAGCGATTGATGTCGTGACAAAACAAGAAGGGAAATTTATCTGGCCCCATTGCTGGAGGAGTGTTGTCAGCTGGAAAATAATAGTGAAGGCGAGCGGCATTGTTAAAGAAGTTACCGTTCTCATCACTCGAACCTGCGCGAGTAAAGCAAGTATATTGACCTACAGGCATAATACGGAGTGGTCCCACTGGGACTTCTGAAGTATCAGCTGCTTTCTTACGATAAATTTGAAATGATTTAGAGCGAGCGTTCGATCCTGATTGAGATTCAACGATGGTTGCGACATAAGGAGTCTCGTAGGCAAGTGTCGTTACGTTAACACTAAAAGTATTTCCACCTGTTGGAATATCATCCATGACGAGGTTCTGAGTCGAAGTGCCATCAAACACTTCTAGCGTACATGAAGGGTTCACTAGATCTTCGCCAGTAAGTGCAGCTGTACACCAATTTTTGAGGTTGCCTAATTCTTTATTGAGTTCAACATCAGGGCCTAAAGTTACTGAGCCATAAAGCTTCGCAGAGGCATCATTCTTTGAGGCACATGTTGCGGCACAATCGTTGATGGTGTCTGATTTACCAGCGAGACAAATACAGGCATCTTTCTTTACAAAAATTTGTCCTGTCGGTCTAAGAACGGGAGCGCCATCGATACAAACAACCGCGGAAGCGTTGATATCAGAAATAATTTTATCTGCTTCTTCTTGAGTGAGTTCTGACAAAGCTTGAACTTCGTCGATCACATCTTGCTTTTCTGTTCCAGCAGCAGCGTGTGTGCCCGATGGACAAGCATTGTTGCGATTACTAGTACAAGTGAAGTCGACGGTATTATAAATTGTGGTACATGCAGTTGGAGCGACTGTGCCACCTAAATTCTCACGAATAATAGGACGGCCTTTACGAGCGGATTCTTCAACGCAAGAAAACGTCAGTAACAGCGTGGCCAAAATCCATGCTGTCATCTTGAAGTTCTTGTTTTTTAAATTCACTCTTTTCATAAACCCTAGGTTCTTGTCGGGCAATTTTTGCCTTTTCTTTATTTTTAGAGGCTTTTATCTGCTCTTATTTTAATAGGGTTTGCCCTAATCATGCGGTGAGCCCTGACAGAGGGGGTGAAAACTCATTAAAATTAGATAGTTAGATATATATTGAGGGATCTTCACAGTTGATAAGGCGCCACAAATATGTGCCACGGTTTCATCTCTATAAGGATGCTAACCGCATAGAATCTTGTGAAGAAGAGCTTAAGTTATGGATAGCACATGCCGAAGAGCATAATGTGACAACCATTTAAGGAGTTAACTATGACAAAGGCAGATTTGATTTCCGCTCTCGAGAAACAGGCCAACATTACTCACAAGCAAGCTGAAAGTATCATCAATATCGCATTTGATTCGATGATCAAGGCGCTTTATAACGATGATCGTATAGAAATTCGTGGTTTCGGCTCATTTGCTAACAGAAACTACAAGGCTTACGAAGGGCGCAACCCAAAAACAGGTAAAATTGTTAAGGTTCCCCCAAAGAAAGTTCCTTTCTTTAAGGTTGGTAAAGAACTTAAAGAATTGGTGGATGCAGGAAAAGATAAATACGTTATTCGCGAAGCCTAATACTCTTTGTCATAGATAAAAAATATGTTTTTAATCAAGGCCCACTTGCGTGGGCTTTGTTATTATGAGAGACAATCTTAAAGGAATTGTCTCATGAAAAACAAAAAAACTATCATCATCTCAATCGTTACGATTCTCATTATTTCGGGAATGATCTTTTTTAAAAATTGGAAAACTAATTCGCAATTTGAATTTGTTGAAGTCACAAAGGGACCCATCGTCGAATCAGTTTATGGTCTAGGTACGATCAAAAGTAAAAGCATCTTCGAACTTAAGCTTGGAGTGAGCACTTCGGTTGAAAAAATTATAGTTGAAGAAGGACAAATGATTAAACGAGGAGATGCCATCGTCAAACTCTCATCCATGCCTCTCAAAACGTCACCCATTTCAGGTGTCGTGACTGTGATTAATTATCATCAAGGAGAAGTGGTTCCGGCCAATACCCCGGTTCTTCGTATCGAAGACCCTAAAGAATTAACCGTTGAAGTTAAGCTCGAACAGCAAGGAGCTCTCAGAGTTAAAAGAGAGGATAAGGCCCGTCTGAGTTTTGAATCAGTTAAGGGTGAATCATTCAATGCTCAGATTAATGCCATTTATTCTCGTAATGATGAGTTTATTGTTTCTATTGTGCCTGAAAAACTTCCCGATAATATTATGCCAGGAATGACTTGTGATGTGGCCTTAATTGTTAATGAGAAAAGCCAAGCGACACTGGTCCCGGTAAAGAGTATTCAATCCGGTTTAATGACGGTTAAACGCAACGGTAAGCAAAAGAAAATTAAAGTTGAAATTGGTGCCATGGATCCGAAGTGGGCCGAAGTAGTGGGGGGAGAGTTGCAAGAAGGCGATCTCGTCATGGTGAGAAAAAAATAATGTTTTACCTCTCAATACGCCAGTTAATGTCACGCAAACGTCAAACTATTTTGATTGGTTTGGGTATTACTTTAGGGACTGTCGTTTATATAACGATTGCTGGAATTCAATTGGGCTTTCGAGAATACATGGTGAAAAATCTTCTCGATAATCAACCTCATATGCAGATCGATGCTAACGAGCGTGACATCACACTTGATGGTGTTACTCAATCTATGTTTAAAGATTCGGAAAAAGTTATTTGGCAAATTCCTCCCAGTGGCAAAAGAGAAGATAATTTTATTCTCTATCCCTATTATTGGATTGAGAGATTAAATCAAGATCCACGGGTCAATGGAGTTTCGCGCCAGTTTAGCGTTTCGGCGATTGCTGTCCGAGGTGGCATTCAACGCACTTTTAGTCTTCAAGGAGTTGATCCTGAACAGCACGTTCGTATCAATACTATTCAAAATGACATGGTTGAAGGTGACTTTCTCGCACTCAAAGGTGGAGGTAATCGTCTTGTCGCTGGCACTCAGTTCTTAGAGAGGCTTGGCGCCAAGGTCGGAGAGAATGTCATGCTCTCCATTGGTAAAGGTCAGCCTGTACCTTTTAAAGTGGTAGGAAGTTTTGATACTGGCAATGATATGGATCGCAGACGAGCATTTTCCAATATCCAATCAGTCCAACAATTAAATCTCACTCCCGGTCGGATCGGCGAAATCGCTGTCGGCCTTATAGACCCCGATAACGCAGTTGAAATGGCGGCCGAGTATTCAAGTGGCGCCATGGATGAAGTTCAATCCTGGGTTGACCTAAACCAATCCTTTCTCGATATGTTCACCATTCAAGACGTGATTCGAAATTTTATTATCGGTTCGATATTAGTTGTGTCTGGAGTTGGGATTTATAATATTTTAACTATTATGATTTCTCAGAAGCGAAAAGAAATCGCTATTCTTCGCAGTGTTGGATACAACTCGCACGAAATCGTCGAACTCTTTGTCATTCAAGGATTAATTTTAGGAGTCGCCGGCTCGCTTCTTGGATTGATTATTGGTTACGGAATTTGTTTATATCTTGAAACGATTAAACTCAATATGAAAGGTATGGGAACGAGAAATGCAGGTTTGCTTATTTCTTACGATTATAAAATTTATCTTCAAGCCTTTTCCCTGGCCTTCTTTTCCGCTCTCATTGCTAGCTATTTGCCGGCAAGAGCTGCGGGGAAATTGACTCCGATTGATATTATTCGCTCGGAGGAATCGTGAAGATTGAAGCCCGAAATATTATTAAAACTTTTAAGTCGGGACTTTCTGAAGTCCAAGTTTTAAAGGGCATTGATGTCACGATTCAGTCAGGAGAGTTCATCTCGATTGTCGGAAAGTCTGGCTCGGGTAAGAGTACTCTTCTTTATATTTTAAGTACGCTTGATCAACCAACGAGTGGGCAAGTGCTCTTTGATGGAACGGATCCCTTTGCCTTGAATGAAGATGATCTGCATATGCTTCGCAATCAAAAAATTGGATTTGTTTTTCAATTTCATCACCTTCTTCCTGAGTTAACAGCTTTGGAAAATGTTTTACTTCCTCCTCGTAAGCTTAATCAACATTTACAAAAGCAAGATGAGGCTTTGGAGCTTCTTGCTTCTTTTGGACTTGCCGATAAGGCCCATCGTTTGCCTCGTCATCTCTCTGGTGGAGAACAGCAAAGATGCGCTCTGGCCCGAGCATTAATTATGAAGCCGGCCATTTTGTTTGCCGATGAACCGACCGGGAATTTAGATTCCGCCAATGGGGAATTGGTCATGGAGTTGTTTGAAAAGGTAAATCGAGAACAAAAAACAACAATCGTTATGGTGACCCACGATCCCGATTTTAGTAAAAGGGCCGATCGAGAAGTCGTTTTGGTTGATGGGGTCTTGGATACTTCAAGTCTTTAAGATGATATTCAATCCGGGTAAATACTGGGCAACTCGTAGAGCGCTTTGCGTTAACTAGCTCTTTTCGTTGACAAATTCTTGGCCTGCTAGCAATATCTGCAACTGTATTCCATGAACTCTAAATGGTGACGTGCCAGAGTGGTCCAATGGAACGGTTTGCAAAACCGTAAAGCCGGCGGTTCAAATCCGCCCGTCACCTCCAAAATAAATAAGCCCTGATTGAACGATCAGGGCTTTTTTTTTACTATCTATTCAAAACCATTCACTCGAAGAATCAATAAAGTAGCTCCCATGCGCATGTTGAACTCTGTCACTGTCTGTCGCTTACATTCATCCATTGGCTAAATTTTGGCTTAGTTGTGGCTAACTACACACTTTTCAATTTTTACTAAGCCAAAATCTGCAATGACTTGAAATTAAAATGTTTTTTCAGCTACACACCCTCGCTACACAAGCAGTATTTTTCGTCGTCTCCATATGAATTTCAAGCAAATTACTGAGGTATTTTTTATGAGTAAAAGAAACAAGGAAATTAAAGTGGGAGCCGAATCACTAACTCTAAAGGAAATGCGAGAGAATGCAGGTCTTTCTGTCAGAAAACTGGCCGACCTGATGGATTTGTCTTTCTCAAGAGTCCATCAAATGGAATCAGGTCGAGAAAATGTAAATGAGGAGTATGTTCAAAAGTTCTTAAAGGCCACAAATTATTCATGGTCTGAGTGGAATAAAAGGACGGATGCAGGAAAGTTTAGAGATGAACTAAGAGTAAAATGTCACGAGGCGCTAGACACTATTGAACCTAGCAAACTCGACATCATTTATGAATTTTTAATGGGGATGTAGGTCATGTGGCTACTGTTTAAGGATTTTATAATGCACGTGCTCTAGTCTATACTATTATCCTTAAAATTTGATCCATATTTGGCCTTTGTTTTTCATCTTTTCCTTATTTGGGTAGGGACGAGAATTACAAGTCTCTTGTACTGATTTAGATAGAACCTTGGACACTTTTTTGTTACTCAAGATTTCCTTTATATACTTTTCAAAGAATCTGTCGTTCTAGTTGCCCCCATTTTGCTTCTTGCTGTCCTTCGATTAACTGCTGTGAGGTTTTGTTTTGACGGCAATTTGAAATGAGCTTTTTAAGTGTTTTCTCAATACTTTTAAGTTGATTAATTTTTTCTTGGACATCACCAAGTTTTTCACTTGCTCTTTTTAGGACTTGATTACAGCGTCCCACTGATGGGGCACGCAAATTGATAAACTCTTTTATTTCATCTAGTTTAAAACCAAGTTCTTGGGCACGTTTGATGAATTTAACAGTCTTTACAGCGTCTTTAGAATAGAGGCGAAATCCTGATGCTTTTTTACTACTTGGCCTTAAAATATTGCGCCGTTCATAATAGCGAAGTGTTTGAATATTTACTCCTGCCAGTTTTGCTATCTCTCCAATTTGAACAAGTTCTTTTTGTACCATTTTATATCCTCACAATTTATTATGCGGTCTATACCTAGGTGTAGAGTCAAGTAGTTTTATCATTGACTCGATACTTAGGTATAGGATTTATACTCATGAAACGAAGAAAATAATGAAATTTTCTTAAACGTGAGGATAGAGATATGACAAAAAGAAAAATTGAAGTTTTACGGCTGGTTGTTCTGTTTGTGAACCTACGATGGAGCTTGTAAAAAAATTGGCTTGTGATTCATGTGAAGTTAAGATTTATGATCTTAATGCCGGATGTGAGACAAATGAATGCCGTGAAAAGGTCGAAACTTATGGCATAATTCGTGTGCCTGCTGGAGCCGTTGATAGTAAGCTTTTAGAGTGCTGTCAAAGTGGAAATATAACAGAGGAATCTTTGCGAGCTGCCGGAATTGGAAAGCAGTAGTAACTCAGACGGCACAGCAACTTAAAGACTTAACATCTTTATCAAAAGTTTGGGCCGCGAGTTTAACCGCCTCACTTAAGGTAAGATAGGGATGTAGTTCTTTTGCAATTTCAGAAATGGGAAGTTGATAACGAATCATTAAACTGAGTTCCATTAGCAGTTCGGCCCCTTCTGGGGCTATTATTCTGGCCCCAATGAGTCGATCAGTTCCAGTTTGTCTTAAAAGCTTAATAAACCCTCTGGTATCTCTCGCTGCGATGGCACGGGGAACATTAGAAAGCTCCAATAGGGAAATATCGTACTCTATGCCTTTCGCTTTTGCTTGGGATTCATTGAGTCCAATTCCGGCAATCTGTGGATCAGAAAAAATAACCCATGGAACAACATCGTAGTTTGATGCTCGTGAGTTTCCTGTAAAAGCGTTTTCAGCGGCGAGATTGCCTTCATAGGCAGCAACATAAACAAGTGCGGGTGTTGCAAGCACATCTCCTGCGGCATATATATTTTCGATGTTTGTTTGGCCAAACTCATTAACCATAATACTACCATCAGTATTTGTTTTGACTCTGGCCAATTCAAGGCATAAATTCTTTGTATTGGGCTTTCTTCCTGTTGCAATTAAAATTTTTGAAAAACTCTTTGAAAATGATTCCTCATCCTTAAAAAGATTCACTAAAACATTGTCACCAGATTTGTTAATCTCCTTAACAGAGGTATGATTTAAAATTTCTATCCCCTCAGTACGAAGATAATTCGTCATCCACGCGGAGGCGTCATCGTCCTCTTGGAACAAAATTTCACTTCTTTGAACGATCGTCACTTTAGTTCCTAACCGCGAAAACATTTGTGCTATTTCAAGAGCAATATAGCCACCACCGATCACGGCCAGAGTTTCTGGTAGTTCTTGCAACTCAAAAGCTGTTTTACTAGTTAGATATGGAACATTTTCAATTCCGGCAATAGGAGGAATAACGGATTCACTTCCTGTCGAAATGAGTATCTTTTGGACACTAATGATTTGATCCCCCACATTGAGATGGTGTTGATCACTAAACTTGGCCTCTCCACTTATGAGTTTAATGTTTGGATTTTTATCCAGTACAGACTGATACTTTCCAATTTGAAGACTTTCTACAAGTTGATCTTTTTCTTCGACTAATTTCTTAAAATCTACTTTAATCTTCGCAGAGGAAAGTCCCTCGAAGTGAATTTGCTCCGCCTTAAATTTGGCTTCTGCTGCTCGAATTAATGTCTTAGATGGAACGCAACCAAAATTAACACAAGTTCCTCCAATCGTGCCCTTCTCAATCATGATGATAGACTTTCCAAGCTCGGTTGCTTTTATGGCGGCCGCAAAAGCAGCTGAGCCACTGCCAATAATGGCAAAGTCAAAATCATATTGAGGAGATTTACAGCAGTCCATGAATCATCCTTTGTTGCATTGTAGTAGTGTTGCCTTGTATCCAACTGAGTCAATTTTCTTTTTGATTTCATCCGAGTTTGTTTTTGTATCGTTGAATTGCACTTCTGCTTTTTTTTCATCAAGTGACACTTTTATATCCTCTATACCATCGAGCTTTTTAACGGCAACTTTAGTTGTTATTGTACAAGCCGCACAAGTCATTCCTTCAACCGCAAAACAGGCCATTTTTGATTCTGCAAAAGCGCCTTGGGCAATAATAGATGCAAATAATGTCAGTAATAAATTTTTCATTTTAAATCTCCTCGTTTTTTTAAAATATCCAAGCTACAATATACGGGGAAGCTAAACCTAGTACCGCAATGGCAAATCCTATCCAATAAGCAATGACCATCTTTCGGTACTTTTTGGGATCAGCACAGATTGATCCGGGTTCACAAACCTTTCGTTTTTTATAAAGTGTGTACCCAGCAAAACTAAATATGCCAATGACTAGAAAAATAAGTGGAGTTCTAAAGGCATCGAATTTTGCTAAAGCTGCGGCACCAGATACACCTAAGAGGGTTAGGACAAGTGGCCCGATACAACAAAGGGAAGCTAAAAGCCCTGCCACTGCTCCTGCTCCGATAAAAGCTCCTGTTCTATTTTCTATTGGTTTTTGATTTTTAATTTTCAACCTCATATGTCTTCTTGTTCGATTATAAGGTATGTAGTATAGTACCAAGTCAAGGAGAGATGTGATGAAGACAAAAGATATTACCGACAAAACTGGCATAGATAGAGAAACATTAAGATTTTACGAATCAAAAGGACTCCTGCCAGAGCTAAAGCGTACAGAATCGGGATATCGCATTTACTCAAATAATACGGTTGATCGTATCAAGTTTATACAGATGGCAAAAGAAGGAGGTTTTACGCTTAATGAAATAAAAGAGCTTATTGACTTACAGCAACGTAAAGGTGCATGTAAAACGAGTCGAGACATCGTTAAGATAAAAAAAAATGAAGTCGCTCAAAAGATAAAAGCCTTGAACAAAATGGACAAAATACTAACTCGATTTATTTCTGAATGTGAGAAAAATGGGGAAGAGGGACTCAAAAAGCCTTGTCATTTTTCATTTGATAGTTGCTGTTAAAGCGAAACCGATGGCTTGTTCAAACGATTTCTTCCTTTTCGCCTTTTAGAAACCTAAAGACATCGACAAAATCTAAGACAAGGGAGACTCCATTGAAGAGAGTAACGACAAGTAGCCAAAGTCTAAAGGCTGAATCTAGAAGCGACCAATTTTTGATTTGGATTAAGCAGAAATACATAAAAGGAAGCCAGAACAAGATATGACCTAAGCCTAAGAGTCTAACAAACCCGTGTTTAGCATAAATGAATGTCATAATGACCATTGCTCCTATCATGGAAATGAGTGCAAACTTTCCCTCAAACGTTGTAAAAAAAATGACTCCTCCGACGAAATTAATCATTGAAAGCAGCATGACCCAAATGTTCCAAGGAAAGGGCATGGTGAAAATTTTCTTCATAAGCTCGATCATCGTTTTCATTGAGAGCTCCTAAATATTGGTTGATATTTGGACCGATCGGTACTATATTAATTATCATGAGTATTGGAAGACCACAAGAGTTTAATTATGATGAAGTCCTTGATAGGGCGACTGAAACCTTTTGGATACTTGGCTATGACGGGACCAGTATGGTTGATTTACTAAGCAAAACGGGACTTTCGAAAAGCAGTTTGTATCAAACCTTTGGCGGCAAAGCTGAACTGTTCCAAAAATGTTTAGAAAATTATACTCGTTTCATGTCAAAGTCTTTATTGAATGAACTAAAAAAATATGAATCAGGAAAGGATTTTATTGAATATGTATTGATCAGTTCCACAAAAGAAGCAAATTCTAAGACGAAACCTCGAGGTTGTTTTATAATGAACACGGCCACAGAATTTTCAAAACGAGATTCTGCCATTTTAGGTTATGTCGAAAATGGAATTAGTGAATTTAGAAGAATTTTTATCCTTGCTCTTGCAAAGTCTCAAATGAATGGTGAAATTGATAAGCATTTAGATCTCGAAGAAGTATCCTTTTATATAATAAGTGTGATGACTGGCCTAAGGACATTGATAAAGGGGGGAATGAAGGAAGCAGAAGCATTAACAACTATAAAGTTGGCAATGACGTGTATTAAGTAAAAAAAATTAATCAATTATGGACCGTTTGGTTCAAAACATAATGGTAAAATTAAAGGAGGTGGTGGGATTAGTTTTGATAAGTTGAAATAATGAGTGCAGGGTAAAAAGTTCAAATTTTTATAATTAGTAATACAATAAAGTATTAAGTGGGGTCATGATGAAACATCTAGAAAAAATTTCTAAAAACAACGCAAAAAGTGAATCTTTAGTACTTCTTGAACAAGTTCAAGAAAAATACTGTTTTATTCCCAATTTAATGAGCACTTTTGCAAATTCGCCAGTGACCTTGAAGGCGTATTTAGCTTTAGCTGACTTGATGGGGAAAACTTCGTTTACTTCAGAAGAGCAACAAGCCATTTTACTGGCCACAAGTGTAGAGAATAACTGTGAGTACTGTGTTGCTGCACATTCGATGATTGCTTTAAAAATGGCCGGAATGAAGAGTGAAACATTAGAGTCAATACTTAAAGGATCAAAAATATCAAATTCAAAAATTGATGCCCTTGTGAAGTTTACCAGAGGGGTCGTTAAGTCGAGAGGTTTTGTCGATGATTTACTGGTAAAAGAGTTTCTCGCTGCGGGATATGGCCAACAACAAATTCTAGAAGTTGTGCTGGGAGTTGCAATGAAAACATTGAGCAACTACACGAATCATTTGGCCGAGACTGAAATAGATGTTCCATTTAAGGAATTTAGCTGGATTAAATAGACTTTTATAAATGGAGATGAAATGACTTTATCTCCATTTATTCATTTTAATTTTTTGTGTGTTATTAAGACTTTTCGTGATCCTGAATTTCGTCATTGATTGTGTAAAAGGGAATAATGAGTAACTTAAAAAGCGATATGTATTTAAAGTCTCTGTAGGAGTCGAGACCAATTTTCATTGCAACGTGGCCGTCCTCAGGTTTTTCTTTATAGGTTTTCAAGAGAAAATCCCAAAACGAAAGGTTAAAACCGAAGTTCTTATTATATTCCTTATCTTTCACTGAATGATGAATTCGATGCATATCTGGTGTTATGACTAGAAATCTAAGGACTTTATCGATTGCTGGTGGAATATTGATATTTGAGTGGTTGAACATCGCCATAGAGTTTAAAATGATTTCAAAGAAGAGAATAGAGTCTGGCGAAGGACCTAAGAGGAGGATGAATAGACTTTTGTAGAGGAAAGAAAAAACGATTTCAATAGTGTGAAATCGATTGCCAGAGCTGACATCTAAATCCACATCGATATGATGAATTTTGTGAAATCTCCAGAAAATGGGGAATTTATGAGAGAGAATATGTTGAAAATAAATAAGCAGGTCAAAGATGACCACACTAAGGATAATTTCAGTCAGATATGAAAGATTTAAAATGTTCAATAGGCCAATTTTATTTCCCCTCAATAATGCAGCAAGAGAAACAAGGCCATAGGGCATAGAAAGGTGAAGGATTAAGGTATTTAAAAAAGAGAGGCTCAGGTTAGTAAGCCACCTTTTTTTCTTTGGTGCCGTCAACACTCTTTTCGGGATGATCACTTCGAGAAAGCAAAAGGAAACCAAGAGTATGAAGAAGATTGTTAAACGAAGCTTTAACGAGTCATTCATTTTTAATAAACTCTTGAGATTATCTTTGTCGTAACAATAATGTGAAAAATTTCTAAGAAATCTTGCTGATTTTCAATGTTTGAATCCTCAATGACCGCATCCAATGATAAACCATTTTTAAACTTAGTTAAAATATCAAATTGAAACTCAGTAATCTCTTTTGAAAAGAGACTATTCTTGTCTTTGTAGAGAATGACAAACTCTGGATTCTCAAAGTCGAAATGAACGATGTCTTCTTGCTCCTTTTTTCTTTGATCCCATATTTTATAAACAGCATTTTGAGAACTAAAGAGTTTCACTGCATTTCCAAACTCTAATTTCAGGTGTGGATTTTCATGAATCTTTAGAAGCTCTGTTAAGGGTACAGAGTCATGTTGCTTCTCATGAAAGAGTTCCTTAAATATCCAATCAAAACGGGCCATATCTTGAATGAAGGGGATATTGATGGAGTTTTTTAATTCCCCAATAAAATAGGGAAAGGAGTACCCATAGTTTGATAAATTGTATTCGCTAGAATGATGGTTACAGATGTACTGTTCACATACTTCAAAAAAAAGTTCATCCCCCATGGAAAACCAAGTGCCTTCGAAAGTTTCACCCAAGGCTTCAGTTAGTCTTGCGATGTAGCCATTTTGGTGAACCCTCATTGTCTCGACTGAAGATTTTAATTTTCCTGCGGGGATGATATCATCCAGCAACTGTGGAGACTCGATATCTTTGATAATCATTTGAACGAATTGATTTTGAAAGTCACTAAACTTATAAATGGCCATATTATCTCTTTTCATTATGATGTTTTTTCCAAATTTCTATCGCTTTAGCGACTTCATTTTCAACAATCGGAAATTCAGGAACATCTTCATCCCATTCCATCATAAAGGGAATGTGAGGAGCCTTTGCAATATAATGGGAGAAGAGTTCCCATACTTCTGGATATACTGGTTTCGAATGTGTATCAAAAAGAAAATCTCCCATATCGGTGAAGCCTGCGAGGTGAATTTGAGCAACGATCCTTTGGGGTATGGAATCAAGGTAAGTCAGTGGATTAAAATGATGATTGATTGCGCTGACATAAATGTTATTAATATCAAGAAGTAATTTCGCATCGGTTCTCTTAATGACTTCAAGAACAAAATCCCATTCGAGAAATTCGCTTTGTTTGAAAGTCATATATGTTGAAACATTTTCAACAACGAGAGATCTGCCCAACTTATTTTGGGCATGATCAATATTATTAATAACGATTTCAAGAGATTCCTTGGTATAGGGAAAGGGGAGAAGGTCATGAATATTGCTCGGCTTGATTCCTGTCCAGCAAAGGTGGTCTGATACAATAAAAGGTTCAATTTCTTCACAGAGAGATCGCAATTTTTGTAAGTAAGTATCACTAGTTCCTGTTGAAGAGAGTAGATTCATTGAAACTCCATGCAGAGCTATAGGGTAGTCATTTCTTAATTGCTGGAGAATTTGACGTGGTCTCCCCATACTATCCATATAGTTCTCACTGACGGCTTCGAACCACTTGACTTTGAGTTGCGGTTTATTTTCAAGAAAAGGAAAGTGAGTGGACCTAAGGCCCACTCCTGGTTGACAGATATCTTCATTCAAATGAATCACATCATGGCCTCTTTGAATTCTCCACCTTTCTCTAGGCATTCACCTTTTGATAGCTTAACCCAACCTTTGCCTTTGCAAGAGTTTTTGCCCGCGCAGCTATGGCCTTTTCCGCCACAAGCTCCAGAGCCTTTGCATGAGTTAATGCCATGGCATTCGCCAGCAACGGCCATTTCCGCTGATGTCTTTGCGCTCGTTGAACAGCCTGCGGCCATCATCATTCCTGTGAGGGCCAAACCGAGTAGTACTTTTTTGTTTTCCATTTTTCTTCCTCCAATGAAAGAATTATTATTATTTAGTCAACTTTTATTCCTTGGATCTCAAGGATAAATGTTACTTCGTTACCAACTGTCAAACCTGCTACTTTCTTCACACCTTTGTTCCATGTTAGTCCAAACTTTGTGCGATCAATTTTTCCTTTAGCTTCAAAAGCAAGTCTTTGATTTCCCCAAGCATCTTCTGCTCTACCACCCCAGTCTTCGATCTCAAGTGTTATTTTTTGAGTGACCCCTCTGATCGTGAGATTACCAATAATCTGATGTGGTTTTTTTCCTTTGTATTTAATGTCTAATGACTCAAACGTAATATCTTTAAACTTTTCAACATCAAAAAAATCTGGAGAACGAAGATGGGTATCGCGATCTGGTTCATTGGTATCTATTGAACTTGCGCTAATTTGAACTTTGAGGTCTGAAAGTTTTCCTGTTTTGTCATCGAAATTTCCTGTACCCTCAAATTTATTAAATTTACCGAGAACGTTGGCAAAGGCCAAGTGTCTTATCTTGAAACCTAAATGGGTATGAGATTCATCTAATTTAAACTTATCGGCAAAGGCTCCCTGTGAAAGAAGTAAAAAACTTAAGATAAATAATATTTTTGATTTTAACAATGTAATCTCCTTGTTTTATTTCTATTGATGATAAGTGCAAGGAGAAAGAATTTGATTACATAATTTTTTTTTTAAGTATTGCTGTGCATGATCCAAGGGATATCTTTGTAATCAAATACTCCCGCGAGAGTTGGTTTTATTATTTGGAAAAAAGGGGATCTGTCAAAATCACTAGGAGTGAAAAAGGAGTGGTGTCTTGTCGTATATTCCTTTCTTCCTTTAATACATTTTTCTATGGGAAGTATCGGATACTTAATAGACTGAAAGGCTAGGGCGATTATAGATGAGCAGATGACTTTTGTCGGGTCCTGTGAGCCCATTTCTAACATTTTTCGCTTCCATCGCAAAGGTACAGGGGGAGCTGGGAATAAAAATTTAGCGAGGTCAAAAATGTTCTTGATATCATAAGTTAAGCCTTCTCTGGCCTCGATAAAATGAACGATCAATCCCAAATCGCTGTCGGAAATATTGATAGGACGACAGATACGAGTGTGATAATCCTGATATTTTTCGATTTCAGTCTTAATAACACCTAACTTCAAATCAGCTTCTATGATGACGCCATTTCCAATGTAGAGTGCGGCGTGGGACCAATTTGATTGAGTTAAATATTTAATTGCCGAGCTAAATTTTTGTTTACCCTCAACTAAGAGTACGTCTCCTGGTTGAAGAGTCTTTATTAATTTGTCTATGTTCACAGTCGCCAGCTCGAATTGATGAGAGCTTGGTCGTTCTAGGTATGCAATAAGTAAATTGATGACATATTTGGATAAAGATCTTAGCAACACGTGCCCTCACTATGTTTTAGCTGATGATCTTTATCATATTTTTAACTATAGCGATTTACAACATTTTAAAATTTCTTCTACGATCTGACCTGGAGCATCCTCAGTGATGAGGTGTTTTCCTTTTTGAAGGATGAGAATATTTTCAGGTAGAGTTCCAAGATGAAGACTTATTTTCTTTAGTTGTTTTTCACTTGAAAGAAATTTGTCATGTTTTCCCCAAATAATAGTGCTTGGAATTTGAGGTCGAGAGCTTAAGTTTTGTTGATAGCGCGGAAGCTCATCTGTCAGTTGTTTAACAGAGAAGTAAAGCGTTTTATAAGTATACGAAGCACCTTGCAAGAGTGGTGTGACATAACCTTCCAAAAGATCACTTAAATGTTGGGTTTGATCTGGTTTAAACAGCATTGATTTGATGGCCTGAGTATAAAATACTTTTCGTAGGGGCTTCGTGGTTGCTGTATTTATAAGTAATTTGCTAAATGTGTTCAATCCATGATTCCAACCTTCTTCAAAAAGAAAGGTATCTAGGACAACGAGGTAATCGAGATTAAAGTCATTGAACTTTAACATCTCCCATATCACAGGTCCTCCAAAATCATGGACGACTTGAATCCAGTTTTTGAGTTGGAGGTGATCAACAAGCAACTCGTGCATTACTTTGGCCTGATAGGGCACGAGAAGTTTTGCTTTTTCTTTTATTTTTTGACTCGAGCCCATGCCTAATAAGTCAGGTGCAATAACTCGAAATCCGTTTTGGGCCAAAAGAGGGATCAATTTTCGATACATCCAAGAGGAAGTCGGAATGCCATGCATGAGGACGATAGGGGTACCTTCTCCGTGGTCTATATAAGAGATCCTATGTCCTTGAATAGAAGCTCTCTTTTGACTTTTGACAAAGTCAGTATAATTGTCAAAATTTTGTGCTGAAACTTGAAAGGTTATGAGCAAGGAGAAGAGAATGAGCATAGATTTCATAATGACCTCAAATTGTTGATATCAAAATTGAAGCAAGAGAGATGCCATTTGTAGATTCTCAAAACAGACTCTTGTCTCTACTAAAGTCTATCAATAGAGAGGAAGTGTTTAAAATTTAATCAAAATTGAGATGAATTACTTAATTTGGAATTAAGTAATATAACCTATTCAATAGTGTCTGGAGGGATAATAGTAGAATTAATGTTTTATTCTCAATTATTGCTTTGAGCATTTTTCTTCATGCACCATTCCGTTGTATCGTCAGCGGAATCCATAACAGATACAAGCTTTATGAATCCTCTTTTTAAATCTAAAGTGGAGGAACTCACAAAGCATTTTCATTCGAAAAAAATAACCATTCCCGAATTTAAAAGAATGAAATCAGAGAAAAAGGATATCGTGATTATCGATGTCAGAGAAGAAGAGGAGTTTAGAGTTTCTCATCTTTTGGGAGCGTTAAATGTGGGGTACAAAAAATTTGATTTGAGCGACTTTTTGGCAAAAATTCCAAGGACTAAAAAGATTGTTGCCTATTGCTCCGTTGGTTATAGAAGCGGAGAAATTGCGGATAAACTCAAAAAAGAGGGATATGAAGTCCATAATTTATTGGGGGGTCTGTTTGAATGGATTAATCAAGGTCATGAAGTTTACACAGATGACTTAAAAAAAATCAAACGAATACATACATACAATAGATCATGGGGACAATGGGTCTCGGCACCCTACGAGAAGATTTATTAAAAAGGGAAGAATCTTAACTTTGTTAGGATCGTTCAATTACTTTTTTTTGATAAATTTATCAATGATTGACTCTTCAAGTTGTTTAATTTGATCACAATTCTTGTCGCTTTTTACCGAAAAAATCTTTTTAAGACTCATAATAAGGGTATTCATTTGTTTGTTGTAATTAGAGCAATGCTTGCAGGCTAAAAGATGCATCTTTAACTCTGTTTTTTGAAGAAAATTAAGTTTTTCTTCAGATGAAATCAATCGCACAACATCTTTACACCTAAGCATGACTTAAACCTCAATTTTTTTTTCGATGCATTCTCTTAAACGATTTTTAGCACGAAAAAGAAGAACTCCTAAGTTAGTGACAGAAATTTCTAAAGTATTACAAATTTCTTCAGTATCTTCCCCCATAACTTCTTTAAGAGAAAAGGCCATTTTCTGGGTTAGAGGAAGTCGTTCTAGGCATTGATTTATAATCTCGATCGTTTGAGCGGCAATCATAAACCTTTCCGGATCTATGACTCCATGTTTCCATGAGCCATTATCCGCAAAGCGCTCTTCCATAATGTCATCAATTTGCTCATGCTTGTTAAAGCGTTCTCGTTCTCTCCTGAGTTCTCGTGCTTTGTTATACAAAATACCGAAGATAAAGGTTCTTATATGAGAATTTGATTTGAAGCCAGGAAGAACATCAAAAAATGTTTCCCATGTATTTTGTACTAATTCACTTGATTCATCTGGAGTAAAGCTCATTCCGAGGGAAGCATTGTACAAATGACTTGTATAAGCTTTGACGACAGATTCAATGGCAGAATGTTCTTGATTGACCAGTTTATTGATAAACTCCGATTGGCCAAATTGTTGATGAATGTGTGTCGACATGATGTAGTCCTTAAAAGAATAAAATGTTTATGTATAAACATAAAATTTATCGTCACATTCTTCAAGGTTGAAATGACTTTAAACTTGGATTTGATTCAATTTATTGATCGCTGATTGAGAGAGCTCTGGAGCGATTTTTATAACGCGTTGAATGTGCTCTGGGAAAAAGCTTTCAAACTGCTCTTTTCCCTTGTTAGATAAGTGAATGAGCTTCTTACCACCTCTCTCTTGAGTTGTTACGAGATAGACAAGTTTGTCAGCGACAAGACGAGTTATAAATGTTGAGACATTTCCTCTTGTGACATGCATCAATTGGGCCAATTCTATCGATGAAATTGGACCGTGAAAATAAAGATAAAAGAAAATTTGGAAACGAGGGATCGAGCAATTATTTTTTAAAAGCTCAGTTTCTAGGAAACGATAGATTTTCTGGTGGGCATTCATTATGGCCCTCCATGATTGCACATGGGGGTGATTGAGAAGCTCAAGCATCTGAGCTTCTGTTGCTTTCTCTTTCTTTTTCTTGTTGATTGTAATTTTTAAGCCTTTGATGACACTTACTAACAAAGTCTAGCATAGCTGTAGCAATTTTCACTAGATTAATCCCACACAAAGGTGAGTTATGGAAGCATTTGATTTTGATTTAAGAATATTGGTCGTTGATGATATGGCCACAATGAGAAAGATTAATACTCAAATTCTCAATAGAATTGGTTTTAAAAATGTTAAAGCAGCAGCGGATGGGAAAGAGGCTTGGGAAATGATTATCGGAGCATTAGGCTTAGGTTTATCCTTTGGACTGGTTATAACAGATTGGAATATGCCTGTTATGACAGGATTAGACCTCCTTTCTCAAATTCGAAACGAACCAAGAACTAAAGAATTAAAAGTTCTTATGGTAACTGCAGAAGGTGAGAAAGAAAATATTCTTCTGGCCGTCAAAGCGGGCGTCAACAATTATATCGTAAAACCTTTTACTCCTGAAACTCTTAACTTAAAGTTAAAGAAGATATTTGATATAAAGTAACTAAAGATTATCGCTCTTTCTCTTATGTTTATATATAAACAATTGTAAATAGGGATATTTCGCATATTTACAAAAGTTCCCTTTAAAACGATGAAGAATAAAGCCGATCAGATAAGTATGTCAGAAGAGGATGATTTTTTATTAGAGATTAGAGCTGACTTCATTGCTGAGGCGATTGATATGCTAAGCTCTGCAGAAGAGAGTTTTCTTCTTTTCGAGAGGAATCCTTTAGATGACTCTTCAATGGCCAATATCTTGAGACTTTTTCACTCTATAAAAGGTGGGTGCAAGGCGGTTGGTTATGATGAACTGGCGCACTTCTCTCATTTAGCAGAAGACTTTATGATCTCGATCCGAAAGGGTCAGGTGAGAGTTACTTCGGCAGTCATAGATATTCTCTTAGAAATAAATGATTCGCTTAAAAATGCCATTAATTCTCTTCAACAAGGTGGAGAGAGCGAATCGTTTGCCCATCTTGAGATTAAAATGACCGAACTTTCTAATGACCAGGGAGAGAGCAAAAATCAGTCGCAAGAAAGGATTGACTCAGTAGATGAGAGTGTCATTGACGATGCTACTGCTTTAAAACTTTTGGCCGAGATGGATGAAAACGTTCATCGTCAAATAATGACAGAGGAAATTCAATCACCCCTGGTTGCACTGATCAAGGAAGCAAAGACAGTTCAGAAGGTTGTGACGGTGGATGAGTCCATCAAATTATCTTTGAAAAAAGTTGATCAGCTTGTGAATTCCTTTGGTGAACAAGTTATTAATCAAGCCAAGCTTATTTATCTCTTTGAATCAATGGGTATTGAAAATGAAAAGATGAAAAAAGTTTTAAGTGATATAAATAAAAGCATGAATGAACTTCAGGATACTGTGATCCAATTAAGAATGATAAACCTAAAAGGAGTTTTTAATAGACTTGATCGAGTTGTCAGAGAGACTGAGAAAGCAACTTCCAAGGAAATAGAGTTTATAAAAGAAGGCATAGAGCAGGAGCTTGATAAGACCATTGTGGATGCACTTGTTGATCCTCTTACCCATATGGTAAGAAATTCCATCGACCATGGAATTGAAAGCCGAGAAATAAGAGAGATACGAGGGAAACCTGCAAAAGGAAAAGTACGTATTAAAGGCTATCAAAAAGCTGGTAAGTTTTATTTAGAGCTTGAGGATGATGGGAATGGGCTTGATCATGAAATCATTGCCAAAAAGGCGATAGAAAAGGGCATTGTTAGAACTTGTGATGGTCTAAGCAAAAAAGATATTTATAATCTCATTTTCGAAAATGGTTTTTCAACTCGTGATCAGGCATCAGATGTGTCTGGCCGAGGAGTTGGAATGGATGTTGTACGAAAGATGTTTACAGATTTAAAAGGGTCGTGCGAGATTGATTCAGAGTTAGGAGTTGGGACAACATTTAAAATCGAGCTCCCACTTTCGTTGTCTCTCTTCAATGGTATTGTTATAGAAGAAAATCTGCAAAGTTATGTGATAGCCAATGCCGATTTAGCCGAAATAGTATCTTATGATTTGAATAGAAAAATTTACAGTGAAGATGACCAAGAATTTATAAAAATCAACGAAGAAATTATTCCTCTCTCTCGACTATCTCAAGTTTTCAATGAAAAAAAGGAGAAACCCTTGGTTGCGATATTGGAATCTCAAGGGAAAAAGTATGGTCTTCTCTTTGACGATATTCTAGGACAGGAACGAATTGTGTTAAAGAAAATAGATCCTCGCTATGAGAAAAGTGGACCCTATTCAGGAGGCGTGATCTTAGGAAATGGTAAGGTTGCTCTCGTGCTAGAAAGAGAAAAACTTATTAAAAAATTTAAAAAGGTGTCATAGAGATGAGAAGATATTTTGTCTTTTGCATTGGTGGTAAAAAATTTGCAATTCCGATGCTCGAAATTGAGGAAGTTGTTTTACCTCAGGAAATTTCCATTGTGCCCGAGCAAGATAAATATCTCAAAGGAGTTATAAATCTCCGAGGTGAAATTGTAACAGTTGTCGATATTAAGATTAAACTTGGTTTAGGAGACTCAGAGATTGTAGACAAAAAAACATGCTTTGTTGTTTTTAAAGTAGATGGTCATAAAGTTGCTGTCATCGTGGATGAAGTTGAAGATGTCGTTCAAATTCAAGAGACGGAGATTAAAGATGTTCGAGACCTTAAAAAAACTAAATTTGTAGAGGGCTTATATCGAACGAATAACGATCAGTTGCTATTGATTGCAAATTCGCGAAAACTACTTGAAATAGATGTTATCGAAAAATTAAAGAATGCAGCATAAAGGAATTTCGTATGAAAAAAGTAAAGATTTCTCATTATCTTTCAATTCTTGTCACTATTCCCATCTTCATCCTAGTAGGGATGCTCTATTTGGGACAAACAAGTCTTACAGGAGTGGGGTCCTACATGGAGAAACTCTATAGAAATCCTTACGCAACAAGTAGTAGCATAAAGGATATCAGAAGTGGAGTATTTGAACTCCAATGTTTAAATTTAGAAGAGAACCAATCTTTAAAAAACTCCAGAAAAATTGAGGAAATTAATAAGAATGTTGAAAAATCAATTGAAATTTTAAAGATATCCTATCTCGGGGATCATGAGCACATCAGTGCTCTCGAAAGTAAATATAAGCTCTGGATCAATAGTCTTTTTGAGAGAAGACCTAGTTCTGTTCAACCTGAGAGATCGAACCCCCTCTATAATAATCTTTTAGAGGCCGTCGATTCAATTAATATGTACGCCGATACAAAAGGTAAAGAATTTTATTCAAAAGCGAGTCTTTATACGAAGAGAAAGATAGATGTCTTTCTTTACACCGTAATCTCTTCAATCATCGTACTTGTGCTTGCAAGCATTTTTGTTTCGAGGAGACTTAATCATATTATTTCGGGAATTATGCTAAAGCTGAAAAAAGGTGGAGTCGTTGTGCTCAATGAAAGCAATGAAATTGCGAAAAGTAGTAAAGCATTGTCAGATGAAACCAATGAAGCAGCGAGCGCATTGCAAGAGTCAGCGTCATCAATGGAAGAGCTCAGTGCTATGGTAAAGAATAATGTTAATCAAGCACATAAATCTAAAAATCTCTCAGAGGAAATGGAGAAGTCTGCAAAAGTTGTTTGTGATAAGACATCAGAACTGATCGATTCGATGGGTAAGATTGCTGAGAGTAACCAAGATATAGCAAGTCTTGTCCTCGCGATTGAAGAGATTGCGGAGAAGACGAAGATCATTGATGATATCGTTTTTCAAACTAAAATTCTCTCGTTTAATGCATCCGTTGAAGCGGAAAGAGCTGGTGAGTTTGGACGTGGTTTCTCGGTTGTCGCTCAAGAGGTAAGCAATCTTGCAAAGACCAGTGGCAGAGCATCTACTGAAATTTCTGAAATTGTAAAAAGCTCTGTTAAAAATGCTCAGGTTATATATGAAAACAATAAAATGAGAGTCGAAAAAGGAAGTAGCTTAGTTGATGATACCGCTAGTTTTATTAAAAAAATTGAAGAAGATTCGGCCAATATTCGACTGAATATTGAACAAATTCTTTCAGCATCACAAGATCAAGCGGCGGGTATTTCGCAAATGAATGAAGCGATTGGACAATTGGATCAGTCAACTCAATTAAATGCTTCAATGGCGACGCAGTCATCCACTGCTGCACTTGAACTTAATCAACAGGCAATAAATCTTCAGGCGATGGTTGGAGAGTTAGAGATTTTAGTAAATGGTCATCGCAAAAGCCAAGACACTGATGATCAACGAAGTTTTGCTCAGGAAGGTGGGAAAGTTCTCATCTTACAAGATGGCCATAGCAAATTAAAAGGTGTTAATGGCACCAAAGATAAGGAGTTTCGGAAAGTCGCCAATGGTGCAAACTCTTGGGAAAAAATTTAATGGAGTTGAAATCCAATTCTGCGTATAAAGACGAAGAATTAAGCAACGAAGATTTTGCTGACTTACAACAGTTCCTGAGAGAATTGACAGGGATTGCCTTTGATAAAAGCAAATTCCAATTAATTAATACTCGACTTTGGGCCCATAAGCAAAAACTGAGTTTTGTAAAATGGTGTGACTATGTCGCTTATTTGAAATCTCATAGACAGCTTGTTTCACAGGATATCATTAATCTTATAACAACAAACAAGACGGAATTTTTTAGGGAAAAGATTCAATTCTCAATTCTTCAAGATATTATAGCGAGAGAAAAATACGAAAATCTTCTATTATGGTCGGCAGCATGTTCTAAAGGGCACGAAGTGTACTCTTTAGATATATGTCTTGATAAACTTCGTTCTTCGACATCTCTTAAAAAGTGGAACATATTAGGAACAGATATCAATTCAGCGGTTTTACAGATTGCTGAGAATGCAATTTATCCCCTTCATGATTTTGATTCAGTTGAGGAATCACTTATAAAAGAGTATTTCTTAAAAGGGAGTGATGATAATGAAGGCTTTTATAAATACCGTACTAAAAATTTGGATCATATTAAATTTCGCCATCACCACTTGTTGCATGGAGATCGTCTTGATTTGAATTTTGATTTCATTCTTTTACGGAATGTACTTATTTATTTTGAGGAATTAGATCGACTTCATATTGTGAAGAAGCTTCTTCATTCATTGAAAGGAGGTGGCTATCTTTTCTTAGGCCTTTCAGAAGCGATTGAACTCTCTGAAGAGCTCGAGTACCTCGGAAATTCTATATATCGCAAAAAAAAATCTAATGGGCCAGCATCGACAAGAAAAGGAAAGAAAAAAATTCTAGTGATAGATGATTCGAGTATTATACCTAAAATCGTCGAGAAAATGTTGAGCGAAGAAGGAGAATCCTATGAATTAGTCGGACATGCTAAAAATACAATAGAAGCTCGCAAAATGATTTTTGAATATGTTCCTGATCTTATCACTTTAGATATTCAGATGCCCGGTGAGAATGGAGATGAATTTTATAGACAATTTTTAAAGTACAAAAGTATACCAACAATTGTTCTTTCATCTCTGGACAAAGATGAAGGAGATGTGGTTTTAAAAATGTTGGAAGAAGGTGTTTCTGATTATATTCAAAAACCAAAGAATGCAGAATTTAGTCTTTTTAAAAATGAATTTCTTGCAAAAATAGCCATTTCTTTAGAGTCGAAGCAACAACGAGTTTCATTACTCAGACGTGAGTCGATCGAGATTAGTGAGAAAATAGCAAGGAATTCACTTATTGCGATTGGGGCATCTACTGGCGGAACAATGGCCCTTGCCCAATTGTTACCGACTTTTCCGGAGGTATTTCCCCCTACCGTTGTCATCCAGCACATACCTAGGGATTTTTCATTTGCTTTTGCAGAAAGACTGAACACTCTGTGCACATTTAAAGTAAAGGAGGCTGAAAACGGTGAATTATTGGAGCACTCAACGGTCTACATTGCGCCAGGAAATAAGCAATTGAGAATTATACAAGAAAAGGGGGTCTCATACATTGAGATTAATAATGATCCTCCCCTTAACCGACATTCTCCATCGGTTGATTATTTTTTTAATTCAATAAAGAATTTATCATTTCAAAAAGTAGTAGCTGTTATCCTTACAGGCATGGGGCGAGATGGTGCAAAAGAGATGCTTGAGCTCAAAAAATTGGGACATAAAACGATAGGGCAATCTGAAGAGAGTTGTGTTGTTTATGGAATGCCGAAAGCGGCTAAGGATTTAGAAGCGGTCGATATTGAAGTTTCTCTTTCTCAAATGGGACGTGAAATTTTCAAAACATTCAGATAGTAATAATATCAAGTATTTAAATGGAACATATGTTGTAACAAAAGTCCCCTTTTGTACACTTATCAAAAAATGATGAGGAGAGGTCTTTTAATGAAAAACTTAATTTTAATTGTGATTATCTTATTTGGTCAAAATGTGTTTGGTTCTGGAATAGAGGATAGAAAAACGCTTTTTCAGGGAGCGACTGAAAGACTCAAGGACAGTGGCATTGAAAAAAAGATTCCTAAACAAGGAGAGAGTTTTCCTAATGTGACGATCAAGGGGGTTAGTGTTTCGGATCGATTAAAGCAAGGACCTTTATTGCTCACTGTGTATCGTGGGGGCTGGTGCCCTTATTGTATGGCCCAATTAAAGGAAATTGAATCAAGGCTTCAAGACTTTAAGAATAAGAAAGTCCAAGTGCTGGCCATTTCTCCAGAGACTGACAAAGAAGTTTCAAAAACCAAGAAGAAAAACAACCTCAGCATCGAGCTCGTCTCAGATCTCAACTACCAAGTTTTAAGAAAACTGAATCTGGTGTTTAAAGTAGAGGATAAAGTCCTCACTGAGTATAATAAAATGGGACTTGATTTGTCTCAAAGTCAGGGGAATAACAATGGCGAGCTTCCTATTCCTGCAACTTTTTTGATTGATCAAAAGGGTATCATTGTCTATTCCTTTGCAGATGCAGATTACACAAAACGCGCAAAGCTTGAAGATATTTTTTTCCAGATTAAAGAATTAAAATAATGTAGAGATTGAGAGGATATATGAAAAATTGGATTTTATTTTTTATTACATTTTTAACATTCTCCTTCCGTGCAAGTGCGCAATTTGATCAAGATCATTCTTTGCTAAATGAAGTTTTAAAATTGAATGTCGAAAAAAAGGGACATCAAACCTTTGTCCATTATAAAAAAATAAAGGAAAATCCAACAACGCTGATGTCTTATCTTAAATTGATTGAAGAGGTTCATCAAAATGATTTTAATAATTTTTCTAAAGCTGAGAAGTTGGCTTTTTGGATCAATTCCTACAACGCTTACACAATAAAACTCATTATTGATCATTATCCAATTAAATCTATCAAAGACATCGAATCTGGTCTCTTTCGTCGTGGTCCATGGAAAAAAGAATTTATAAAGTTACTTGGTCGTACATTAAGTCTTGATGATATTGAACATGGAATTATCAGGAAAGAGTTTGATGAGCCACGAATTCATTTTGCCGTGAACTGCGCATCTATCGGTTGCCCTTCGCTTCTAGGCGAGGCATTTGTGGCTTCGCGGTTAGAACAGCAGCTGAATGCTTCGGCCCTGAATTTTTTGTCTAATAATGACAAGAATCGAATAGAAGGTCAGGTTATGAAACTATCAAAAATTTTCAAATGGTATGGCGATGATTTTGGAAAGAAGTATGGCTCATTTCAAAATTATATTGTGAAAGAACTCAACTTGCCTGCCCGAACCTATGATATCGAATATAATGAATATGATTGGAATTTAAACGAAGGAAGAAATTAAAATGAAGAAAAGTTATTCTCGAATATTCCTTTTGCTCATGATTGGTATTGTTTTTGGGTTAGTTCAAAAGTATCAATTATCTCAATACTTAAGCCTTTCTTATGTGAAGTCCAATCAGGATCTTTTGAATGCTTATTACCAATCTCATCGGTTGCAAACGATTATTGTTTTTTTTGGTGTTTACGTTATTGCCGCTGCGCTATCCCTCCCTGGGGCCACTATTTTAACTCTTGCAGGTGGAGCCCTTTTTGGCCTATTTAAAGGTGTCATTATCGTCTCTTTTGCGAGCACGATCGGTGCGACTCTGGCCTTTTTAAGCGCACGATTGATTCTTAGAGATTTCGTACAAGAGAGATTTTCCCAATCTCTTAAAAATATTAATGAGGGAATCGAGAAGGATGGGGCGTTTTATCTTTTTAGTTTGCGATTGATTCCTGCTTTTCCCTTTTTTGTCGTCAATCTTGTTATGGGTCTTACCAAAATTAAGACTTTGACATTTTACATCATGAGCCAGCTCGGCATGTTGGCCGGAACAGTGGTTTATGTAAATGCAGGTGTTGAAATTGCTAGAATTTCTAATATCAAGGATATTCTATCCTTAAAGTTAATATTTGCCTTTACTCTTTTAGGAATTTTTCCATTGGTGGTCAAAATGATAACGAATTATTTGAAACGTAGAGCTCTTTATAAGAATTTTAAACGACCTCGTAAATTTGATTATAATATGGTTGTGATCGGTGGTGGATCAGCAGGTTTAGTCACTTCTTATATAAGTTCAGCAGTCAAAGCGAAGGTTGCTTTAATTGAAAAGCATAAAATGGGTGGTGACTGTCTCAATACTGGGTGTGTTCCGTCAAAAGCTCTCATAAAATCAGCGAAGCTTGCTTATCAAATAAAAAATGCAGAAAAGTATGGCCTTGAAAAAATGGATCCTAAATTTTCATTTAAAAAAGTAATGGGACGTGTTCAGGACGTGATTAATAAAGTTGAGCCCCATGATTCTATCGAGCGCTATTCTTCACTTGGAGTAGATTGTATCACTGGAGAAGCGGAGATTCTTTCTCCTTGGGAAGTGAAAGTTAATGGTAAAATTTTGACGACTAAAAATATAACAATTGCAACAGGTGCTCGTCCGTTTGTTCCTCCTTTGCCTGGTATTGATCGAATTACAATTTTGACTTCGGATAATTTGTGGAAGCTTGAAGAGCTGCCAGAGAGATTGATCGTTCTTGGAGGGGGGCCGATAGGGTGCGAGATGGCCCAGAGCTTTAATCGTCTTGGTTCAAAAGTTACCCAAGTCGAAATGAACGATCGGATTATGGGAATTGAAGATCCTGAAGTGAGTAAAATTATCACTGATCGTTTTGTGAAAGAGGGGATTGATGTCAGGGCCAAAACTCGGGCGCTCGAGATTAAAACAGAAGGGAGTCGCAAATTTTTAGTAGTTGAATTTGAAAACCAAAAGAGTGAAATAGAATTTGATCAAATTTTAGTTGCGGTAGGGAGAGCTGCCAATATAAAAGGTTTTGGCTTAGAAAATCTGGGAATTGAAATTCGTCCCAATAAAACCATCAATGCAGATGCTTATCTTCGCACGAATATTCCTAATATCTTTGTTTGTGGTGATGTTACAGGGCCATTTCAGTTAACTCATACTGCTTCTCATCAAGCTTGGTATTGTGCGGTCAATGCCCTATTTGGAAAATTAAAAAAATTTAAGGTAGATTATTCGGTAATTCCTTGGGCCACATATTCCGATCCAGAGGTTGCGAGTGTTGGATTGAATGAAACTCGTGCCATGCGAGATGGAATTGCTTATGAGTTGACCACTTACGAGGTCGATGATCTCGATCGAGCGATTGCAGACAGTGAAGACCATGGAGTTGTGCGTGTCTTAACCAAGCCTGGCACAGATCAAATTCTCGGAGCCACTATTGTTTCAAATCATGCTAGTGATTTGATGCTTGAGTTTGTAGCAGCGATGAAACATGGTTTCGGACTTAATAAAATACTTGGAACAATTCATATCTATCCGACGATGGGAGAGGCCAATAAGTATCTTGCAGGAAATTGGAAACGAAAGCAGACAAGCGACTATGTTTTTAACTTTTTAAAGCGATTTCACCGCATGATGCGCTCCTAGGAGATTATTTTGTTAACTAAGATGGGCAAACAAATTGGCTTAAGTGTGATTCTATTAATCCTGCTCATAGAGACATTCCTTCTTGTTAGTTCCTATAAGAGTAGAAAGGGACAATTGGTCGATTTAAAAATAGCTTTAGAAAAAGATGTTTTTGTAAAAACAGGCCATGATTTCCATCAGATGCATCCAGGCATACTTGATGACCAGCATATTGAGCAAATAATGAGTGGTTTCACCAGAAATGTGATCATCATTTCTTTAGTCATTGCCCTAATCACTTCAATAGGGACGATGGCCGTTTTTCATTTTTATGTGGGTAGGCATATCATTAGACTCGCTAGACTTAATACCATGAACAGAGGAATTCAAATTGCTCGTTGGAAAAAATTAGAAGATGTGCCCGACAATGAAGTGGGGAGTTTGATCCTCGAGAGAGAAGCTTTAATCGAGCGGATCTGGGACCATCGGTAAAAAATCTTGAAGCTGTGAACTCATTGTCAGCTTAATTTCCAATTTAGAATGTAAGTTCTTTTAATTAGTAGTCGTTTGTTGTACTTAACAAACGAGTATGAGAAGAGAGGTTGCCAATGGAAAACGACATTTTTAAAGAAATTCAAAGCGCAAGAGGTAAAGTCGCTAACATACATCGAGTTTTTGAAAACCTTCCTCCTATGGTTGAAGGTCATTTCTATTTCTATAAAAAAATAATGCTCGACCAGGATTTACCCTTATCTCGACAAATGAGAGAATACTTAGCGGTATGGACAAGTCAGGCCAATGAGTGTTCTTATTGCATCAAACATCACCAAGCTGCTCTTAAATTACATTATGCGGATCATTTAGATGAGAACAAAATGGAATTTTTTCAATCTTTGGTAAAAACGATAACAATTGAACCTCACAAGGCATCCTTGTTTAAGTATAAGGCTTTAGAATATGGAATTAGTGCTGCTGAATATTCGCACGCTGTAGCTATTATTGCTTATTTTAATATGGCCAATCGATTGGTTTTTGCAATGGATACAGAGTTAGAAGAAGACTATGTAAAATCATGCCACTGAAATCTTTTAAAATAGCAATTCCGCTATTAAATGAAGCTGAATCACTTGTCGCTTCGTTACCATCCTTATCACAAGAATTAAAAAAACAAATTATTTTTATAGATAACGGCAGTATAGATGAAACCCATGAGTTACTGGAAAAACATGATTGTTTTTATCTTGCTGAAAAACAAAAAGGCTACGGCTCGGCCTGCTATAAAGTCCAAGAATATGCTCTCCAAAATGAGATCAATTATCTTCTTTACTGCGATATAGAGGATTTGAGTCATCTGACCTGTATCATTCATAAATTCACTGATAGTAACTTTGAAAATTATGACTTTGTCTATACTAGAAGAATTAAGTATCGGGGAGCCTTTCATGCATACCTAGGAACTCAACTTATAGTTCATTTATCAAAATGGATGTTTGATAGGAATCTTCCTAGCGATTTAGGACCCGTGAGAATGGTTAAGGTTAAGTCTTTGGCTTCACTAAATATGGAAGATCGCTATTTTGGATGGACCCTTGAAATGCAGCTGCGATCTTTCAAGCATAAAATGTCTTTTAAAGAGATTGAAATCGATCATAGTATTCGAATTTACGGTCAGTCAAAAATATCAGGAAGCGCCCGTGGAAGAATCAAAGCGGCATACTATTTGATTAAAGTTCTCTGTAAAAATTCCTCTTTTTTTTCTTAATTGTGAGTTAAGAAATATAAACTTTATCTTATTAAGAACACGTATTAAATGTGATGCACAATGAATCAATTTGGAGGTTACCAATGAAAAATCAAATTTTAGCTTTTTTAAGTGTTATTGTGTTCCTTTTTTCGTCTAATGTTTTTGCCCAAAGAAACGTTTCAGAATGGAATTTGGATGCAAGTAAAGTAGCCATTTCAGGATATGATCCTGTCGCTTATTTTCCAGAGGGTGGCGGTCTCGCAAAGATTGGACAAGCTGAGCTTGAACTTCAGCATGAAGGTGTCCTCTATCGATTTTCCTCTCAAGAGAATCTTCAACTCTTTTTATCTAATCCAGAAAAGTATGAAGCAACTTATGGCGGTTGGTGTGCTACAGCAATGGCCATGGGACAAAAACTAGTTATCAACCCTGAGCGCTTTGTCGTCACAGGGAATAGATTGTTTCTCTTTTCCTTTTTAAATGGGAATGACGCAAGAATGATGTGGCAACAAGATAGTGCTAAACTTGAAAGAAGAGCAGATTTTAATTGGAAAAAAGTGAGCGGAGAAGAAATTCGTAGATAGATTCAATGACACACATACGAGTTTCCCGAAGGCCGAAATAAATTCGGCCTTCCTTTTGAGGTTCTTATGAAAAAACTATTGCTTTTAGCCTTTTGCTTAACTTTAAATTCTTGTCTAGAGATCGATAAAGATCAGGATCAGATTTTCTCGTATAATGATCCCTTTTATCTTGGTATTAATGATTTGTTGGCCAATTGCGCCTCGGATTCTCAAAATTCCATGACAAATTGGACAAAATCTTATGATGAACTTCTTAAAGATTATCGCTTAAGTTCTTTCAAAATTGATTTCGAAGGAATCGCAAACACTAATAGCACCTGTCGTTTAATAAAAACATTTGAAAAAGTAGAACTAAAATCATTCAAAGAATTTTACGCTGAGAATTCGACTGCGATGCTAGTCAATATCTACAACGTTTTAATGTTGGACATTGTCTCTCGAAACTTGAATCAAACTTTAGAGGATGGCAAACCTGATTTACCTGAAAATCATTCACCTCTAAATATTTATAATAAAGGATTAGGCCTCTTTCGTGAAGTAAAATGGCCAATTTTCAATCGATACATGAGCCTAGATCAAGTTGAACAACTTATCAGTTCTGACCAGCGCTATATTAGCGGTCTTCTTCTCTTTCGTGCGATGAAGGGTTTTAATCCTTTGCCAGAGAAATCATTTACTCATCAAACTTTACTTAGTTTTTATCAAGAAAGTTTGAACAAATATGTAAATCAAGAAATTTTCTATGATGATTCAGATGAGCAATATATAGCTTATGCTCCTGGAAATTTGCAATTTATATCCAACGACACTTTTTCTGCACAGAAATTATTGAGACAGCTCATTTATAAAAATTTAGATGTTGGAGAGTGGGGTGAGATTTTGAGGGCTGAAGATATTCTTCATCACGGTGAAGGTAATTATAAATGGAGCATCAAATTTAATCCCGTCAACTGGCAATTGGCAAAATAGGAACTATGAAATTATTAACACTTTTTTCTGTGATCTATCTTTTGACTTCCGTTGATTCTTTTGCAAGCCTAAAATTTAATTTAGGCCAAGGTTATAGTAACAATATTTCAAAGAATAAAACCGAACATCTTAAAGGCCAATTTTTAGATTCAGATTTATCAGTTGATACAAAAATTCAACCTATTAATACGATAGCAACATTTTCGTTCATTAATAGACATTATAAGGATGAAGTATATGCTGACAACTTTGATTCATCAGTTTTCTCATTTGATACAATCTCAGATTTTCTTTTGAAGCAAAACACTATTTTCATTGGGGGAATACATGGAGAGCGTTTTGATGGACGAGGAATTGATTTTGATAACAACTCAGTTTTAGGCAGGGACGAACTTTATAGTATTTATGCAATAAATGGTGGAATTACTCAAACTCATAAGTATGAGAAGATTGATCTTCTTTTTGGTTTTGATCTTGAATTGGGATATAAACGATTTGATACTTTATCTAATGATGAGAACGGTAATCTTTTTAGAGATGATCAAGATGGATTTACACAGAAAGTATGGGCCTTGATAAAGAATCGAAAAGGTGATGATGTTAAAGTGACCGCTTTTCATTCGAAAACGGCTTTCCATGAACGCCGCTCTCGATTTACAGAAGGAACACTTGATAACTCAAGAAGGAATCCTTTTCAAGAACTCGAAATCTGGAAAGTTTCTATTCAATATGAAAAGAAATTTGATTTTTTTGATCTTCAATTCATAGGTGAGTCCGATATTCAAGATGATCTCATTTTTGGCGCTCTTGATAGTAAACAAAATTCACTTGCTCTTAGTTTTACATTTGATTTTTTTGATTTGCTTATTTTGAGACCTTCCATGAGTTTTTCAAATAGAAAATTTCAAACATTTGTGGCCGATCTTATCAACAACCCAAGTGCAACAGAGAAAAGAAAAGACCGCTCCTTTGTCCAATCTGTGAATTTTGAAGTGCCTTATAAGAATCTACGATTTACGATCAATCTTCAGAATACTAAGAATGATTCAAACTATCAGTTAGAGGGATATCATGAACACTCATTTGGATTTGGCCTTGGGATACATTTTTAGATGTTTTATTATAAGTACTCTATTCATTTCAACTTTATTTGCATCAGGGAATACTGCTGGAGGAGGAGGCAAAAGTTCTGTTCAAGCAAATGACGGATCACTTTCTATTGATTTTAAAACCACAGCAATCAAAGATTCTAAAATCAAAGAATTTACTGAAAATTTGAATAACCAATTAAATTATGAAGAGTTTGATTTTTTTTTGAAAGATGCAGTTCATTGGAATACGATGATGAACGCTACTAGAGTAGATTATCGTAAATTAAATGTAAGCAATTTTAAAAACTATACAGATAAACTTTTAAATCTTTCCAAGACCCAAGTGGATCAATTACCTCTCAATGAACAGAAAGCATTTTATATCAATCTTTACAATTCTCTTACCTTGTTATTGGTTGTCAGAAATTATCCCATCGAATCAATTAAGGAATTAGGCAGTGGTTTTCCCTTGTATCAATCGCCTTGGAAAAAACGTTTTTTCTATCTTTTTGGTCAATTTTCTTCTTTGGATAAAGTTGAGCATGAATTGGTAAGAGGGAATCCAAAGCTTATTGATCCTCTTCTTCATTTTGCTTTTAATTGCGCCTCTATTGGTTGTCCAGCATTGCTCGATAAGGCCTTTACTGGTCAAAACATTGAAGAGCAATTGAAGCTAGCAACAAATTCATTTTTATCTGATAGGAGTAGAAATTTTTTCAAGGGAGACACCCTCTATGTTTCAAGTATTTTCAAATGGTATGAATCAGATTTCACTTCTGATTTTAGAAAAATTAATGGATTAAAAGATTTTTTCAAGCGTTATGCTTCCTCACTTGCTGATGGCAATCAGATCATAGTGAATACTCTTAAATCGGGAAATTTTAGGATTGAGTTCTTGCCCTATAATTGGGCACTTAACGACAAATTTCAATGACATTCTTAATTTGTAGTTTATTGGTTTTACTCTGTTCTCATCTACCAGAGACAAATGTTATTCTGATTATATTTGCAATGTACGGAAGCCTTAGCTTGGTGTTCTTATCTTCCAGTTTTTTTAAAGTTGAAAAGGACTCATTTTTTTCGTTGATTTCTTTTCTTCCCTTATTAATTAGTATACCAATTCTTGAAAATGACTTTAATCGCTATTTCATCGAGGCCTATTATTTTTTGAAGGGTATTGATATTTATAATATCAGACCTAGTGATTATTTCACTTATAAAGCAGAGTTCCTCCTCTTCTATAAAAATTTTGGTTTTCCTGAAGTTCCTTCAATTTACGGTCCTATGACCCATCTTTTTCACGGTTTTTTCGTCTCTTTTTTTCCTAGTGAGTGGATTCTTTATGGATTAAAATTTTTTTACTGGTTAATCCTTTTGTTCTTTCTTAGACGAGTCAAATTGATCTCCACACTGTTTGTCTTTTTTCTTTGGAGCGAGTTTGTTAATTCCGTTCATATTGATGCATTAGTCGTCTTCTTTTTTGTCTTAGGAATTCATTTCGCAAACAGCAAACAAATTGCAATTTCGGCATTACTCTTTCTCCTCTCAAGTTTGATGAAAGCAACTGTTTTGCTCTTTATTCCGTTTGTCGTAGTAGCCTATTTCAATTTAAAGAAAGTAAGCACTTACTTATTTCTTCTGCTGTTAACGATACTTGCTTACTTTTATTTCAATCTTGATTCAGTCAGTGTCTTTTTGTCAGATTGGATATGGAATCCTGGATTTATAAAATTTATCTCATTAGAATACAGGCATGTTGGATTTGCGTTTGTTGGGATTGTTTTCCTTTTTTTTATCTTTCAAAGTCAGCAGTTTAAGCGTGAGAATTTAAATCTTATCCTTGGACTTGTATCTCTTGCTCATTTGCTGTTGTCTTTTACAGTGAACGCTTGGTATCTCATTTATCCACTCATTTTTTTCAATATGAGTGGGAGAAAAGGGGCAATGGGTACTATTCTTTTAGCTTGGCCACTCTGTTATGCTCCTTGGTCAAGTCAACAAGATTTTGTAAAGATGAGCAATGTCCTTTTCCATCTGATGGGGTGGAGTGTTTTTTTCTATGAGTCATTCATTTCACTTAATTTAAAATTAAGCAAGATGAATGACTCAACTGGCTGATATCATTTGAATTTTTTGATTGTAAAAAGTAACGGCAGTCTGTTTATTTGAGCTCAATTTATCTATGATCTGTTTATCAATAAAATGAGGTGTTGAAATGAAATTGTTAATCTTAATAATAGGCTTACTCAGTTTAAATATTCATGCTTTTGAAGTTGATAGGCAAGTTCATATCGTTTCGCAAAAACTTCCTGAAATTTTAAAGTCGATAGATTCAAGTGATTTTGATGATACTACTTTAAGAACTATAGAATCCTACTCTCTCACATTGCTGACATCCATTAATAAATTAAAAAGTCAAACTTCATATCAAGAGCGACCTTTAAGCGGAGCTGAGCTTCTAGAGCTCCATACCTTAATGAATTGTTTTACCAAGTTAACATCTACAATCTCAATGCGAATCGACGAGTTCGCTGCGAATCAAGATTATTCTTTTCATTTTGTTCAGGCCAATGTTGTTCTTGGCATTCTTAGCTATCGATTGGTTAATGAGTTGGTTGGCTCTCAAAAGATTGTGAATGTTCTTAGTTATTCTGATCGATCTTTTGATCTCAAAAAGCGTGAGTTATTCGCTCTCTTAAAGGTGTTAAGCTCAAGATCTTTTAAAGAGAAAACTTTGAAAAAAATGCAGGGGCTTAGTTCAAGTGAAATTGAATTAGTTAAAAGCACTCAATATTTTAGTCAAGCTTTTGATTTCCAAAAAGATTCATATAATGAGCTTCGTTCTTTAATTTTTAAGAATAAGATTTTTAAAGCGAAGAGGTTTGCTCTTCATCACTTGAGTGGAGCTTTCGGTAATACCTCTGGTTCAATTCGTTGGCGCAAGGGATATCTCTTTAAAAATGAATCGATTATTCGAAAGATAGAATCAGAATTGAAGCCTTTAGATATCATTACTGAAAAAACGGCCTTCGCTCTCACTGATAAGTTTATTCCAGGACATTTTGGTCATAATGCTATTTGGTTAGGAACTAAAGACCAATTGATTGAAATTGGCATTTGGAATCATCCAGTGATCTCTCCCTTCCAAAATGAAATTGAGCAAGGATTTAGTATCATTGAAACGGACAGAACTGGAACTCATCTCAAGAAGTTATCAGATTTCATGAATGTTGATGAATTTGCAGCATTAAGGATTAGTCATTTAGGGGATGATCTTAGTCATTATTACAAGATTGCTTTATCTCAACTCGGCAAGAAATATGACTTCAATTTTGATGTTGAGTCAACTGATAGGTTAGTTTGCTCAGAACTTCTCTATCAAACTTTTGCTCATATTATTTGGCCGACAGAAAAATATTTAGGTCGATTTACCATCTCTCCCGATAACGTTGTTTCTCTTTCACTCTTTAATCAGTCTCCACTCAGTCTTGTTAATTACATCGCAGGCGATAAGCAAGGTGAAATTCATTATAAAGGCATAAAAGAGCTAGCGGAGGATATAGACTTTAACGAAGACCACAATTATTTAAACCCTCAACGACAGATTGATTATGTGACTCTTCTCAATATTGATCATGGGAATCACTTTTACAAGTTATCATGGTTTAAGTAAAATTGATTAATTCCTCTGATATTTTGAGAGTGAGATCTTTTGAAAAGTCTTTTCTCACGATTAAACATAGCTGATGATTAGACTTACTCGAGTCCCATTTTTCAGAAAATTCAGACGAAACATCCTTTAACTCACTATTTTCTTGTCCTATTTCATCTGGCAAAATAGCAACGATTTTCTGATTGAGACATAGGGCGAGAAGGACTTCGAAACTATCAGTTTGAATATCGAATCCTTTGGAACTCAATTGATTATCCTTTAGGGTTTTCATCACAAAAGAGGCGCGTCCATCAGAAGAGGAACTTAAACAGCCTATCGGAAAGTTCTTGTAATCTGGGGAAGGAATTTGGTTGGAAATATACATTGCCAATCGATTTACACGAATCTTGTAAATATCAAAATTTTCAGATTCTCTCGGTTCTATGACCATGGCCATATCCAAATGACCGAGGTTAACCAAAGTAGTAAGTTCGTAACTCCTCCCAATTTTCAGTTCAATGTTTAATTCCGGGTTATATTTTTTAATGGTCGAAAAAACCGTTGGCATATATCGAATGGCGATGCTGTCGTAAGCTCCAATTCTTATCTTGTCAAATAAATTTCCATGATTCTTTACTGATTCAAGTTGCTCTATCTGAATCAGTATCTTCTCTAATCCATCGAGTAGATTTTTTCCTGCATTGGTAAGAAAAATACCTTTTTTGTCCCGTACAATTAAAGTAGATTCGACATGTTTCTCAAGGGCTTTGATGGCTTGAGTTAAAGCGGAGGGAGTAATTCCTAACAATGACGAAGCAAGTTTCAAATCTCCAGTCTCTGCAACTTTTCGCAAAAAATTTATTTTCGTTAAATTGGAGAAAAGGTCAATTTTATTCACGTTATATCCGCCTTGAAATGAATTGAGAAATGCGTTCCGTGATCGAGTTGGCTTTGTACTGCAATTGTTGCTTCATGCTTACTAAGAATTTGCTTAACGCTTGATAGGCCTAAACCCGTTCCTTTTCCTATTGGTTTGGTGGTGTAAAATGCTTGAAAAATGGAAGCAAGTGTTTCGTCATTCATACCGATCCCTGAGTCCTCAATATCTATCGTGTATCCTTTTTCATCTCGACTTGCTCGAATCTCTATCATCTTCATTGGTGTGTTTTCTACAGCATCCAATGCATTACTAAGCAGATTTGTGAATACCTGTTGCAGAGCAATGGGGTCTCCCATGATTGTCATGTCAGTTATTCCTGAGATTTTGATGATATATCCGGTTTTATCAATCTTTGAAGAAACAAAGCCTACTGAATCTCGAATGACATTGGCGAGACTGATCTTTTGTTTAACAAATTTACTCTGTCTCGAGTATTGACCCATCCGGTCTATTAAGCTTTTCATTTTAAGCATGGATTTTTCCATCTTTTCTGACTTTTCACTTGCTACGATTTTCTGATATTGCATTTGTTGAAGATGTAAATCAAGACTAGTAAGAGGATTTTTGATATCATGCAAGATTGATGCGGTCATTTCTCCAATGGCACTCATTTTTGCAGATTGAATAATTTGTTCTTCGAGTTTCTTAACTTCATCTTCAATATTATTTTGATAGGCGATTATTTTTTGAATCATGAGATTTCTTGAAATGATGAGCTCTGAGATTTCGTTGAGAGGTGAGTTGTCTATTACTATTAAGTCCTTTGTATCTAACTTCTCATCAATATGCCGATTAGATTGAATAATTTGATTTATTCTTTTCCCTGCCAACAATCGAAAAACATAAAGAACACCTATCGATGTAACAATAGAGATCAACAACACAAGAAAGAAAATATTTCGAGAGAAGAGTTGAAGACGCTTCTTTATGTCATTATTATCGAGTATTCCAGGGTGTAGCTCGTCAAAGTGCTTTCCAGTTTTGGTAACTATGTCTTCTTCAAGAACTCTATGAATTTCCCTTAATTCTTTTTCTTTTCCGATATAGCTATAAATAAAGACAACACCTTCTATCGCAAAAATAAAAAGGGACACAAAAATGGCAAGTTGCTTTGAAAGCTTCGAAATTACCATTTATTTTCACCCGTAATTTCATAATAATGGGTATCTATACCTGCAAATCGTTCTTTGCGTATTTTGATTTTAATATTTCGCTTGGATTCGCTATAATTATTAATTCCTTCTACAAAATATTGGAGTTGAATTTCAGATTCAAATGTACCAGTGAAATAAAAATCTTTATCCGATGCTTTGATTTCATGTATTGAAATTTGTTTTCGAGGAAGAGAATTCAAAACCGCTTCAATTTCTTTGGATGTTTTAATGACAGGAATATGGGGTCGCACAATTGAGATCGGCGGACTTGTTGTATAGTTTTGGCGCCCACTTGCAAAAATGGGATTATCTGTGATCAAAATCAAAAATAAAATCTCTATTTTAAATAACATAATAACTCTTGAATATATGTGTAGTTTTGTAGCCGGAAATTACAACTAATAACGTCAGCTTCGTAATTCTGATAGCTTGCAAGGAAAAAACGAACATAGATTGAAATTAGCAACAAGCTCCAGGGGCTGAATCACCAGTCATTGTTGGTGTCGGTCCGCAATCAAAGAGGCCATAATGGTGAGTCATATCGCCATGGATTGTGAAGTATTCACCGTAGCGTGATTGAGAGAGCATATTGGCGGTGTTTCCGCAAACTGCCATCGGTTTGTTTTTTTCAAACAGATGATGATCATCAAGAATAAAGAATTGCTCAGAATCTTTGATGCCGCCTTTGTAAATCGCCATCTGACCAAAGTCTTCACAACGATCTTCCAAATCCATTTTAAAAGCGCGAACTGTAATGGAATAGAATTCCATCATGCCGGCCATTTTTTCGATTTCAGGATTAAAGAGGGTGATTCGTGAATTATTCATCATACGATAGTCTGCGCAACCCATTTTGTTCATCATGCGACGGAAATCTTCGGTGTACATAGCACCACCGAGACATTCTCCCAACATCACATGATCTTCGGCCAAATGCTTGGGCATTCTGCGATTAGAGAAGACGTCAGAGAAATAAAGCTCTCCCCCTGGTTTGAGCACTCTAAAAATTTCAGAGAAGACGCGCTCCTTGCTTGGCGAGAGGTTGATCACGCAATTTGAAACCACGAGATCTATTGAGTTGGTTTTAATGCCCACTTCTTCTAGGTCTTCGATATAGCCTTTGATGAATTCAACATTCGGTTTCGAGTGGCCAAATTTTTGAGTGTGGTAGTCGAGATGTTTTTTGGCGACAGCAATTTGCTCATCAGTCATATCAACACCAATGACTTTACCATTGGGTCCAACCAATTTAGAGAGGATAAAAGCATCGCGACCGGAGCCACTTCCAAGATCGAGAACTATTTTTCCTTCAAGGGCGAATGGGAGAGGAGAACCACAGCCATAGAACTTATCTTTTACTTCTTCATGAACTTCACTCAAGATTGAACGCAAGTGAAGAGGCATGCTCTCAGCGGTACAACAAGCACTGGTTTTTAAGTCTTTTGTCGATTGAAGAACTTTTCCGTAATACTCTTTTACACTTTCTAAACCTTTCATATTGGCTCCTTTTATTTTTAATTTTATGAGAGTGCTCCACCACACGAGCTTCCTGCACCAGCGGTGCAAGAGAAGCAATGCTTGGCGAAGGCGATTTTGTTCTGATTAAAATGATTAAAATCTTGAATATCCCACAAGGTCGTTTTTTCGAAATTTAAGGGCATCTCGAGCATTTGATTAAAGTCACAATCATAGATTTGACCATCGTATCCAATGGAGACGAGATTCCTGCACATAATCCCTTCGGCGGCATGGGGATTAAAGTTGTTAAGAAGAAGTTCCATATAGGTCTCAAGCTTTTGACTGCGCTCAAGATCATAAAGAAAACGCTTAATTGGCATATTGGTAATAGTGAAGAGCTGATTAAAATCGATATCAAACAATTCTTTTAATTCTTTTTTATAATCCGCTTCAAGCTTGGCCTGGGCCGGAGGCAGGAACGCGCCGCCTGGATTATAAACCAAATCAAGCTTGAGCCCCGTACCCTCTTTGCCGTAGCCGAGATCATTTAAGATTTTTAAAGCTTCAATACTTTTATCAAAGACACCGCGTCCTCTTTGCTTCTCGACATTTTCTCTCGAGTAACAAGGAAGCGAGGCCACGATTTGCACTTGATGGTCTTTCATAAAGGTAGCGAGATTTTCTTGACCAGGTTCAAAAAGAATAGTCAGGTTGCAACGATCAATCACTTGCTTATTGAGCTTTCTTGCTTCTTTAACAATCATCTGGAAGTGAGGATTAAGCTCAGGTGCGCCGCCGGTGAGATCAACCGTATGAATGGAAGGAGTTGTCTTTAAGAGATCAACGATTCTTATCGCCGTTTTCTCTTCCATATTTTCAGTGCGAGTGGGTCCTGCTTCGACATGGCAATGATTACAGGCCAAATTACATTTGCGGCCAATATTGATTTGTAAGATCTCAGTTTGATTTCTGGTCAGTTTGACTTTGTTATCAATCAATACTTTTTCAAAGTTCATGAAATTCTCCCATTAAAGAGATTGAAGAATAGAAGTCCCAGGAGTGCTGCCACAGGTAAAGTAATGACCCACGATAGAAAAATTTTTAAAATGGAATTCCAATGGGCCGTTTTGTTAACAGCACCGATTCCAAAAAGAGCTCCACAAGAAACATGAGTGGTCGAAACGGGGAGTCCTAAGCGTGAAGCTCCTAAAACGATGACACTTGTGACGAGATTGGCCGAAAGAGCTTGGCCATCATTCATTGAGGTAATTTGATGGGACATCGTTTCAGCTACTTTGCGGGCCATCAGTATTCCCCCTATGGCCATGGCAATACCAATGGTCGCGACTGTGAAACTTCTTTTGATAAGGAATGGCTTATGAGCAAAAGAGCGGCAATTTTTGGAGCATCATTTAAGCCTCTGGCAAAACTCACCAAGCCTGAGCTTAAGAAGTGAACAGCATCGATGAGATTTTTTGCATTGATGCCAAAAAAATGTCCTTGATATTGTTCTTTGCAACTCATCTGAGTACCCACTTGAAGCATGGGAAAAGAAGGAGAAGAGATAACGGCATTGACTTGTGTTCCTGCGGTTAATTCTGGTTCAACCGAAATCACTTGATTGCCAATACAAAGACAAGACTCTCTCGTGATCTTTGATTTTTTTCTGATGAAACTAAAGAGAGGATAAAGCAAGCTCGCCCCTATGATCGCCATAATAGGACTTATTAAAAGGGGGGCAAGAAATGATGAATAGAGTTTGCTCAAGTCCATGCCCATTGGAGAGGCAATGTAGCCAACTCCTAGTAGGGCTCCAGTTAAAGCATGTGTTGTGGAGATTGGAAATCCTAAGATCGTTGCAAGTAAAACCGTAATGGCCGCTGCCAAGGCAATAGAAACTCCAAATGAGCTCATTTGGATGACTTCGGTTGGAACTAATCCTTTTCCAGAAAAACTATGCATGAGTTTTTCGGCAAAAAAGGTCGCCGCGATGGCCCCTAACAAAGTCGTAAGAGTCGCCCAAGCAAGCGCCTTTTTATAACTGAGGGTCTCACTTCCGTATAATGTAGCGACACCTTTAAAGTTGTCGTTGGCTCCATTGGTAAAGGCCAGAAAGATTCCTGGAATCATTAAAAGGATAATTATTAGAGAGCTACTCATGTTTACGACTCCTGTGATCATTTTTTATGAGTGATGTTTAGTTCTTAAATATTACATTTAATTAGCACTTATACTTTTGAATCAGACAATCCCGAACTATTTTGTTTAAGTGACTTAATTTATGTGGACATGCTTTAAAGGCATAATAGCACTTAGATTATTTTCTATTGAAATTGAAAAGAGTGATTTGGAGACTCCTCCTAAATAAAGTTGAAGTTTGGAAAAAAAATTGCCGAAATTCTATTAAATTCAACGTTTTAATTTGAAACATCATAATGACATCGTAGTTGGTCGTTTTTGGAGCAGTCTTTGCGATATATGGACTTGTCTTTTTAAAATGGTGAATTTTTCATTAACTACAAATTTTTGTGTTATTCGGAAGATTTTACTTTTTCAACTCATCGCTAGCTTCAGATAATCTTGAACCAATTTTTAATGAGATAAAATAGAAAAACTAACCGCCTGCTCCAGTTCCGCCGCCGCTTTCAACTCTCATGAACTCTTTCATAAGACTGTCGATTTTAGAATCTGATTCATTCTGTGATTTTCTTGGGTTATTCAACTGATCGAGATCGATTGAAGTGCCATCTTTGAATTGAATAAATTCAGCTTCATTTAAAAGCTTCTTTATCAATTTTCTTTTCAACTCTGTTGCGCGAATATTTGATTTAGTGAGGATACTAGTATCGAGCTTATCAAAATTAACGACCTCAACTGCAAACACAGTTGAACATATTGAGAAAAAGAGTAGAAATGTGGCCAAAATTTTTGTTGTCATTGGTTCAAGTCCTCTTCGTGGATATCTTCAAGATATCTATCAAAAATCATTCCGAAAAGCACTCTCTTATTCCCCGCATATTTAGAACTATTTGATTTCTCATCAAATTTCGCGAACAAAGCTCGTAAGTCTTCTCTAAATTCTCGGACAAATGTCAAATTGACGCTATTGGTCTGGAGGCTGATCCAATTTTCTTCTTTTTCTGCATTGGCAATATTATAAAGTCCATATCCGATTCCGAGCTGTTTATAGGCGGACTTGATATCTCCTCCGGCCTTTTCAGCGACTCCTTTTATCAGGCCACTTTCTTCAATCACAATTCCAAGCTCTAAAAGATACTCAAGCTTATCTTCGCCATCTTTTCCCCAGCGATAAAGAATTTCTTTTCGACTGATGTGAGAAACGCTAAATGCCGCCCAAAGAATTTTACTAAAGTCTTTGTTTGCAATGAGATCATCAAATTTTTCTGGCATCATATTGAAATCGAATAAATGTGAAAATCTACGACTTAATTCTTGTGCCTCATTTGGATCAGCAGTTTTTGTCTCTTTTACAAGCTCTTCTAGATTTTTTGGGCCATCAAGTCGCTTGCTAATCTCAAGGGCCTTCTTAACGCTAAGGTTTTTGAGAATTCCTTTTTTGATTTCTCTAATCGTCGTATAGCTAGAATTAGTTTTGTCTGCAATATCTTGTAGGGATAAAGAATCGCCGAAGCGTTCTTCAAAATTTGTCATGACTTTTTGGATGGCCGAAACCAACACATCGGAATTGATATTCACCCGAAGAGTCTCCCTACTTATGTCTCTTTATAAGTGGGGCTAATGAAACACAAAAGATTAACCTTTGGAAGTCGTCACGAAAATTCGTGAAATATTTACCATGAAAGCAACGAGTCTTTGAGGGGTTATAAATGAATTTCACGAAAATTCGTGAAATATCTCAATCTTTCATCCCCTTTTGAGACTTTATATCCTTAAGCGCATCAGTTAGTTGCTCGAAGTGAGGCTTATTAATAAGAGCATGAATATCGAGATTCTTTTCTTGTGCCATATGTTTGGCAATTTCCACATTTCCAGAAAAGATAATAAAAGGAGGCATTTTGAGAAGCATTTCTTTCATAAGTATAAAGACAGTGATTCCATCAAGTTCAGGCATTTCAAAGTCACAGATAATTCCATCAAAGTCTTGAGAGGAGCAAAAGCCTAGTGCTTCTCGGCCACTATTGGCCGTAGTGATAAATGATGCCAAGTTCATAGAAAGGCAATAGTCCTTTAGGGCCGATAGGATTTCTGAATTGTCGTCAATTAGTAACAAGCGCATAAGTACTCCATTGGCGGTAGGTTTCGTGAGAAATATTCGCACACGAAACTAATGAGGAATTAAAAAAGCCTATCATTGAGCAAATGCCAAAACTCATAACATTAAATTCTGGTAAGAAAACTGCTTCAGGCAAGCCTCGAAAGAAGGTGGTGTATGATCTGGCCGAGGAAGCCGAGCTTCGTAAAATAGGCAAAGGGATTGCTCGGTTAATTATGGATTCCCAAATTTCAATCGAAAGGTTTGCGTATGAAAATGAACTCGGCAAGGGGCACCTCTCTCGGATCATCAGAGGTCAAGCAGATATTAAGTACTGCACTCTGAGAACCATTTCTAAGGGACTTGGTTTTAAAAATGTGGCCTCTTTCCTTGAGGCAGTTCTTTAAAGATTCATTTTATTCGATAGTTGGATTTCTTACAAGAGCATAGTCCTCATATAAGGACGCTTATTTTTTCAGATTTTAATAATATTAAGTCTTTGGCCTGCGAAAAGGAGATGTTTTGAGGAACAGTAAGTTAACGGCCGAGCAGAAAAGATGGCAAAAAAAGTTTGGAGATCGCTTAAGAGAGTTGATTTTTGCCCGAGGTTATCAGTCTATTTATGACTTTTGGATCAACAGTGGCATTAGTGATCATGTATCTCGCTCATACTTAAATTATTTGGTTAATGGTGAGCGCGATCCCAAACTCTATCTCACTCGCATTTTGGCGAAGACATTAGGAACAAAAATTTCTACGATCGTGGATTTTGATTAAAATTCACGAAAAATTCGTGAATGAGTTTTTTCTCTACAAAACAAATTTTTAATAACTTGCAAATGATCCTCACGAAAAATTCGTGAGTTTTGTGCAACCCAAACTTCTTTTTTCATAATCTTATAAATTTTCAATTCTATTTTTTTCACGAAAATTCGTGAAATTCTCAGAGCATTTTCACGAAAGTTCGTGAGGCCATTGTGATTTTTGATCTTTTCAATTGAATTTTTATGCGGTTTAAAAACTGAAACAAAAAATGCCCTGAGAACGCGGTCGCCAAACTTTGTACTCAGGACAGATATAAACACGAGCACTAGGCCCTTGAACTTTATACACCCGTTTAAAGTTTTCTTCAAGGTCATAGCTGCTCCTTACACAGGGAGTATTAATGAATACGCTTGCGAAAGTGCAAGAAGGGCATCCGTTTGTCTTAAGTGAAAATGACTTAAGAATTGTTGTGTCTTCTATGCTCAGAAAGGAATTGGAAATCTTTAGAATTCAAGACGGGTTCATTTCAATCTTTGATCGTCTGCAATTCTATTCTCAGACCACAGATGAAACATCAGGGTTTGATCACGCTTGGATGCTGATTATGGGAGAGCGTGGCTCAGAAGACGATATGTCGTTCTTAGGACTATCTGATCTTTATCTAGAAATTGGCTTCGCTGCTTCTCGTTCAAAGAGTCCAACGGCTTTCATCGGTAAATACACCACGCTTTTAGTTGATCTTCTTTTTAGCTTTCGAATCATCTTAAGTGAAGAGAGAAGACTATTCGAGGTCAAACGTCTTTATTTTGAACATCGAGATGAACTCGATTGCATGTACTTAAACGGAATTATGAAGGGAGAACAATTTAATGGAGATGAATCTCAAAACTATTCAGGAAATGTTTAGGTCTCTGCTTGGTGAACTTTCACATGAAGAAATCATCTTCAATAGCGAGTTGATTAATCAAGCAAAGGTCATTGAAGGAATCATAGTTAAAAGAAAGGTAATGGAGGAGACACATGAAAACACTAAAACAAGAGCTTATTAAATTTATTAATCTCATTACAAAGAATGAGAGACGAAAAAATGGCAAGGTCAATCAATTAGCAACAGCGATTGAGTCGATGACAACGACTGACCCTTTAAGAAGAAGAATTATTATGGACGAGGATTATTTAGGAATTGTTAATGATCCAGAATTTATGTTGGCAAGATAATAAGGGAGAAAATGTGAAAAATATAATTTTGTTAATGCTGTTAGGTACAATTTTTAGTTGCTCATTTAAGGGCAACGATGGGGAGGCGACTCAAGAAGATAAGAGAGACTTAAGGATTTCATCAAGACTTGGAACTGATACCGACGGGGATCAGATGAGCGACAATGAAGAAGAAAGAATGGGGAGGAATCCACATATTTCTGACCTTCCAGATGTTCGAGTTCGCTTTATTCAAAACTATCAAATCAAGGTTCTCTATGGTCAAAGCACAAGTGAAGAGGATCAAGAGTTTTTAATTGATACCAAAGTTCATCAAGATAATCCTGATTTTAAGTATAGAGTCGGGGATATCTTTATTAGAAACGAGAGTTTTAAAAATGCTGCCAATATTGGTAAGTTCTCAACTCATAGTTGGGGGGAAGTATCTGAGCATGATCTTTCATGGGTTAGTTTTCCTGAAGTTGATCCAAGGTTTTATTCAGAACAGGTTTTAAGTTTTAGAAAATCTTATAACTCTGAATTAGATGAAATTAAAGATATTTCAATAACCCTAGAGAATTCAGTTCGTTTGAAGGCCAATTCTGGTTTTAGAGAAATTAAGAATCTTAAACTTAATTTTTATTACTATGATTATGAAAGAGAGTCCTATGAGTTATTAAAGTCAGAAATAATCGAGCGAAATTTTCAAGCAGGAGTTAACGAAACATTTGAAGTTCAACTGTCAAATGTTCCAAAGAGCCTGCTTCTTGAAAACTATCTCAAACGAGGTGAATTCATCATTTCGGAGCTTGCTGACTTTGATATTCCAGAGTTAGAGACAACTTATCAAGCTTTGCTCTCAAATGTTAAATCAAAGGCAATTCCAGTCATCTACAATACACCCTTGGAATCGAGAGTCGCCTATGTTGGGGTTAATGGAGGTTCGGCAAGCTTTAGTGAAATCTTAGAGAATCTTTTTCCCAAGAAAGTAACGATTGTTGACAATAAACTTGAAAAGATTGAACAGTTTGAATCAAACCTTCCCGAGTTTACTTATCTCTCAGAAGTTCGAGAGCTTGATAAAAAAGGTAAGTGGTATATTTTTACTAATAAACTTATTCAGCATTATCTCGATCACAAATACACACCAAAAGATGTCATTTCGCTTTCTTACTTAACAGGCAATGTTCTGGCTAATCAGGACAATGAGAAAGTCATGTCGCTTGGAGAGGCCATATCTTCAGGAGATGGTGAGAGAATTTATGCTTTGGGCAACGTTTCACCCAACTCAAAAATCGAATTTCAGCTCCAACCTAAAAAGTTGTGGGGTGAAATCAATAAACGATGGAGTGATCAAATAAGTGGAGCTGGCGGATGTTCCGGTAATTGTCGTCCACGGGAATTTACTTGTTACCATGAGTTTAGCTTCTTTGAACCGATCGATAGTGCATTCACCTTTTCAAAGGATTTCAATGGAGAAGTATCGAGAATTAAACTTCTTATAAATCAAGATGAATTCAATCTTGTCGATTTAATCAAAGAGAAGAAAGCGCAAAGTTTTTGGGTCGGTGAGAATCTTCATATTGAGATCGATAATATTAATCAGATTAAAGAATTAAAGGAATTTGATGAGAACGTCATTTTTCTCAAGTTACAAGCTGTAAAAGGCACGAACTTTTCTGGCATTAAGCTTTCTAACTGGACGGGGCGAGATTGGTATTCCTGTATTCCGGGAACGGTCAATCTGGCCGGACAAAATGGGTGGCCAGTGTCGGTAGAATCAAGAGACTTTGCAAGCTGGCAACATCAAGTCAATTGGAATGCTATTAAGCGTGGAGAGAATCGTTCCTATCAGTTAGATTTCTCAGTCACTGTAAGCTCAACCATTAATAATCATTTTAACTAAAGAGGTAAATATGAAAAGAGTCTTTCTTGATTTTGTAATCGTGGTTTGGGGAATCTTCACTTCGCTTTATGTCGCGATCATTAGTTCTCCCAATGCTCTGGCCTTCAATAAGCTTAAAAATGGCTTTGAGACCATCACTACTACCTATCTGATCCCTTTATCTGCTGCCGTGGCAGGAGCATCGTTCATTCTGTATGTAATTCTCTCGTACTTTAAGCAAGAAGAATACCAGAAGAAGGTTGGCAATGTTCTTGCTTTGACCGTTTTTTCGGCGACTGGTTTAGAAATTATTAACAACATCATTCAGAGTTTTAGCTAAGAGGAAGTGATGAATAAAGCAACCTTTCCAACATTACTAAAATCAAGAGCAACCATTTTAGGAAATTTTACAAGATTTGATCTCGTAATCCTTGGTGGGAGCTACTTGATCCTTTCATGGATGAAAGTTTCGGGGATTTTATCTCTTGCCATTAATGCGTTCCTCTATTTCATTTTGAAACTGATTGAAAACAAGTTCCCTAAGGGGTTCTTTTTGGGACTAAGAGGAAAACAAATGCTTATCTGGAGCTACAAACTAGGACATCTACATGAATAGCGCAACTTTTCCCATCGTTGAAATAGATGATCATAAACTTATAGCACTCGATGGTAACGTAGCATACTTTTATGAGTTGATTTCTCCCGATTTTGAGCAGTATTCTCCCTTTGAGCGCGAGCGATTCTTTGAGGGTATTTCAGGAAGCTTAAATTATCTCTCAGATGATCACTATTTTAAGTTTTACCGAATCGATAATAGAAACTTTGTTGAAACCAATAAACAAACAATTCCTGAGTTGAGAGGAATAGAATTTTTTCCGTGTAAAGATCATTTACTAGAGTTTTTCAAATCAAATGAAATTATTTCTGATGTTGGCATTTTTAATGATTACCTTTTGATAAACGGTAAATACCTCAAAGTCTTCTCTGTGAGAGAATTTTCAGAGAAATCAATTGATGAATCCCTTATTCCTCTTGATCTGGACTATGTCTTAAAGGTTAAGAAAGTTTCTAAAGAAAAATCAGTCAAGCAACTTGAAAAGGTTAGAGATCGCCATTTGACCAGCTTTAGTAAAAATAAAAGAGATGTTGTAAGTGAGGGGGCATATCGACAAGCAGAGGAACTACTTGATGATCTCGCCTACGGGCAAGAGGCCATTTTTGAGATAGAACTATTTTTTATTTTAAGAGGTGACTCAACTTTTGAAGTCAATGAACTCGCAATGATTCTCCAAGGTTCCATGGCATCAAAAGGAATAAAGCTCTTTCTTGAAGGGCATGACCCGAAAAGAGGAAAATCTGGACTGGCCTTTGTTTTCAATGAACTCATCCCAGGAGTGAGGCCGTCACTTGGAGTAAGGACACACACAGATAAAACGTCACATCTTCGCTATCTACTGCCTCTAAGACGATCATTTCTTATGGATCGGGGAGTAAGGCTACACGATCAAAACGATAATGAAATCTTTTTCAACCCCTTCTGTAAAGAGATCAAAAATAGAAACATGCTTGTGACTGGAACCACTGGTGCCGGAAAATCAGTTTTTGTGAACAAATTGGTTCATCATCTCATCATAGATCACCCCACAGTTATTTTAGATTTGGGAGGATCATTTAAAAGGCTGACTCAATACCATGGTGGGAACGTTCTCAATTCTGGAATCAACTTCATGCAGTTTGATGATCCCCACTATCTTCGAGAAATCATCTTATCAGTCGCAGATAAGGATAAGTTCGATAAATTAAAACGAGGAGAGCTGTTTTTTCACATAAAGAACTATCTGGAAAAAGCAAATGAGCGAAACTTTATTGATTTTCTCAATTATCTTGATAATTTTTTCGAAGGAATTCGATACTACTTCGAAGACATTAAAGAGTTTGTCACAGATAAACCTTTAGAGTTTTTCCCAATTCTCTATGTAGATATTGAAAGTTATCCAAAAAGCATTATTTCTCCACTCATCATCTATCTTTTGGAATATTTTAAGAATATTCCTGAAAAGGAAAAAATTCTTGTATTTGATGAGTGCTGGAATTTTTTAGAGGAACACTCCTCTTATGTCGAAAAATGTTTCAGAACTTTTAGAAAGAGCGGAGCCTTCCCCATTGCACTTACTCAAGGGATTAAGGACTTTAAGGGAAAAAAGGGAGATCTTTCTCTCGCAATTACTAATACCAGTAACTTTAAAGTTTATTTTCCTCAAGAGCTTGATGTCGGAGGAGAACTAACCCAAGACGACATCGATAAAGTGAACTCTCTTGATTTTGAAAAAGGTATCTTTAGTGATTGTTATTTGAAGACGACTGATAACAAATTTAGAAAGGTCATTCGAAACTATCTGACACCTTTAGAGCACGAACTTTTTCACACCGAAGCCGGTGAGTCAGTACGACTAGATCGGTTTTTAGCTAAAAATACTGATTTTTTTGAAAACAATAAAAAGGCCATCGATGCCTTTGTGGGGCTTAAATATGCACAAGATACAATTAGTTTTAATAATAATGATTCTCACATTTGGAGCTAGAGCATCAAGCTTATTTTTACCTGACTCTGATACTGCGGCCCTTTTGATGTTGGTATCTAATACTTCGTCAACTGTTTCAAATTCGCTCAAAATATTGGAGGTGGCAAAAAAGACCAGTGATCAAATCGATAAATACAACTTTATCGCGATGAGACGCTATTTTATTGCTCGAAGGATCGAACAACACGTTTTAGATATTGTTGAGGCCAAGAAAATGAGGCCGCATGGACTAAAAGAAATCAATCAAATGATGCTGAGATTAAAACTTAATCTTAAGGGGTTAAAAGCAAATATTGATTTTATGGCCAGAGACGTTTTTGAAGCACAAGACTTTGTGGATCGTCATTGGGAGAAGGTTTCAAATTCATTAAAGGATGAGGAGGAGGCCCATAATCAAGAGATCATGAGTGCCAGTGAAGGGAGTATGAGTAAGCATGTCCAGAATACGGCAATGAATACGGCCCTTTCAAGTAAAATCCTTACAAAAATGAGAAGAGATAACCTTGATTATCAAAGAGTTGATTTATCACTGAAAAGAAGTGAAGGACTTGAAGACCTTAGGCGTGAAGAGTTTTATCGCGACTGGATTGGCATTAATCAATCAATTGATCCGCTTTCAAATCACGAGGGAAGCCTATGACCTCAGTACTTAGAGAGCTATTATTAATTGAAAGCATTGATTTAGGACAATTAGTAGAAGAATACAGATCATTTTTCTTGGCCCTTCTTCCAAGCGTCTTTATTCTGGCCATTTTAATTGAGTATCTTGATCAGCTAGAGCCTTTTGCTTTGGTAAAACGAGCTTTTATTTCAATCCTAATCTTAACGAGTGTTACAACTTTTTATCATCAGTCGATTGAGACTTCGATGGAAGTGGCCGATGAAATCTTATCTTCTCAGAAGCAAGGTAATATTCTGTTGATGGATATGTTTGATGGGGTCAATCATTGGGATAAGATTAAGTATGAAGATCAATTTAGGAAGTTTTATAAAGACAGAAATACCCTGACTGGAACCTTCGCTTTTTTAAAGTATCATTTATTTGATTCTTTTGTGAACGACGCCTTTACTGTCACCATATATTTCATCACAAAGCTCTGTTTTATAATCCTTAAAGTAGTTTACTCGCTTGTCTATTATTTAGGTTACGGATTGATTGGGATTCCCTGTCTGCTTTATATGTTTCCAGCAATGGGCAGTGTGCTTCGTGGAGCTACTCTTAGTTATGTTTGGTGCTTAATTGTTCCCCATATTTTGGTTTTTATCATTTCCATGATCGGAACTGAGATCAATAAGGGTTATGTCTCTGGACAGATTATTGGTGGCTCAATGTTGGGAACATCGCTGCTTTTTATTATGACGATATTTATTGCCTTCACTCCCTTAATTGGAACCATGATTTTATCTGGCTCTGGTGCTTCTTCTGCTGGGGGAATCATCGCTTCAATGGGTGCCAATTATGTCATGAATCTACCGAAAAATGGCATTCGTTCAGCAGTCTCCGTTTTATCAGGAGGGCCATTGAGTCCTAGAATGAAATTGGCCAGAGAAGTATTAGGTGGAAGCTATAAATTAGCATCAAAAGCTTCAGGGACAGTCGTTTCTAAGTTTAAAGGTTCGGGATCAAATAAGTCTAGAAGCATAAGAGAGGTGAATCCAATACATGGGGAGAGAGTCACTGATATGGAGCATGTGAGTAAATTCATTAATAGTGTTCAAAAGGATTTGGGGGCATCGTCCATCATTTCATCTAATGGAACAAAAGTAAGGGATATCCGTTTTAGGTTAGGCCCAACATCAAATAACCAAAATTCAATAGAGAGAGATTCAAATGCAAAAATATCAAAGTCTGGAAAAGTCGATAAAAGATCTGAAAAAACCACTAATGATCGTCGCAGTAGTGAGCGTCTTTCTCAATCTAATCCTACTAGGAATCGGAACTTACATAAATTTAAAACAAAGCGATGAAAGCTTTTCAAGTTTTGAGGCCTGCTATTTTGGAATGAAGAGCATTTTTGAGAATAATTCTACAAAGAAACTTGTCCATCAAAAAGTTCTTGATGACTTAAAAGCAACACACTTTGAAGTTGAGGATATTACTCTTGTCAAAATGGTTAACGGGCTTCACTGCGATGTTATTGCAAAAGACTCTAAGGGATATAGAAGCTATGCCGTGACATTAGAGAAGAATTCCAAGTTTGATCATTTGCATCGAATCTTTGATGTAAGAGGACAAAAAATCGTCTCCCCTTATCAGTGGAGAATCGTCGAAGGAGGTGACAAATGACTTACTTTATCTTTAAGAATCAAATTTTTACCGTGTTCCTCTCTATGGCGCATTTAACCTCGATTACGTTTTCAGATCGAATTAATGACTACGTTGGAGGCCAAGAGGGAGATTTTAAAATTTATGAACTCAATAAGGGGCAAAGTCTTGTCTTTGAACCGAAGAGAAAGGGATTCAGTCGAAATTTTATAACCTTTTTAAAAAATGAGAAGTTTCATTTCAACGTAACCTACAATGAAGAGTTTTCAGATAAGGATATTGAAATACATGATGCTAAGAAATGTTCCTACTTTTCCTTGATAAAAGAAACATCGGACTACCAGCTCTTTGAATGTCCAATGTCTCTCTTTTTTGTGAATAAAACAAAAAGAGCAATCAAAGTTAACGAACTCATTGTTAAAGATAAGAGTTATATCTCAAAGGGCCCTCCTGTTTATGTTAATGAAAAGCTGATCTATCTGAATGGGAGAGCTTTATGAAAATACTTGTTCTCTTCATGATTCCTTACTTAGCAATAGCAGGATTTATTGAGTTAGATAGTCAAGAGCTCTATGACTATGAACATTCGTCTAAAGCTTCAGTAGGTTCAGTTTCAAAAAGGTCGCTCCAAAGAAGGACAAGTCAGCAGGAAATACTCTTAGGGCAACTTATTTCCGAGGACAATAAACTCTTTGAGATTCTAGAGCGACAAGAGAAGAACGTCATTTTACGCAAGAAGAATGAAAAAGTTGTTGCTCTAAAGAGAGTAAAGGGAATCGTCTTAAATTCCATTTTAGCAATGAATGTTAAACCGTCAAAATTCATTGTACGACTTGGAAATGATGATGATCTTTTAGAGGGAGCCGAAATAAGGTGTCTAGGATACAGCTTTCAAAAACGAGTACCAGCTCATTGTAATTTACTGGTCTTAAATGACGAAGAATATGAAGTTGACATTGATATCTGGGACATGGACGGAGCGGAAGGAGTTATTGCCGACTATTTTTATTCAGGAGAAGAGAAGGCCTTTTTGACTTCTTCACTCTCTGCATTTCTTCAAGGTGTTCTCGAAGTGGCAAAGGATCGAATACAGACACCTTTTGGAGAAGTCTCTAGGAACAACGCTAAAAACAAGGTGATGGGTGGAATTATGAATACTGCCAATAATGTCAAAGAGACGATTGAAGAGTCGGGTGAGAAGAACTTAACCATTGCATACGTCAATTCTGGCAAAGAGGTTTTAATCTTTTTTAACAAGAATTTGAAACTTAGTAAGAGGTCACAAGATGAATAAAATAATAATGTCCGTATTCTTGATGGTATCGCTTTGTAGATGCTCAAGCCTAAAAAAAACGATTATCTATAGCTCTTTATCAGGGGGAATGATTGGAGCAACTGCGGGTATCTTGCTCTCGCCAGATAATGAAAGTCGAGGTGCTAATGCTGCGGTCTTTGGAATCATTGGTGCAGGAATCGCGGCAATCGCTGGATATGCGCTCTATGAAGATGATCCAAGAAATTACAAGCTTAAGAATATGTTAAGGGACGAAGAGAAAGTTAACCCTAACGAAATCGAGCTAGGGCTTGGAGATATCAAAATTGATGCTCTTTTAGAAAAGAAAGCAGCTTATCCCGTTCCAGTGACAAAGTTACCTGAAGAACTAAGAGGCAAGGTTAATCAGCAGTTTTTAATTAAGTATCAATCAAAAGAGAGATACGTCAAAAAAGGCAACAAGACTTTCTATATTCCTGCTTTTGAAGTTTTTGAACATGCTTATGATCAACAATTTGAAGGAGAGAAGAATGGCTTCCAAAAGTAAGTCGTCTGATTCGGGACTGGGTGAATTTATTGTGCCCGTTATTGATCTTCTCTCTATTGCAATAATGAAGGGATTTGAGTTTTTGGGACTTGGCATCATGTGGGGACTCAATAGATATGTGTTCAAAAGAGAATCTAAGGGTGAAATTAAAAAGATTGAGCGAGGTGATTTGAAGAACAAAAGGTCCACTTTAGATGAGAATGCGCTTGGATATTCATTAACACAGAAGAAAGATTTGTTGCTTCAAGATTTTGAACGAAAAAAACATAGTGCGATCATTGGAGCTTCAGGCTTTGGAAAAACAGTGCTTCTCGATGTACTTATGTATGATGACATGAGAAAAGGCAAGCCTATAATCTATCTTGATCCGAAGGGAGATAACAAATCGCTACATCAGTTTATTAATCTTTGTCGGCTAACGGCACGTGAATTTAGTATTTTTTCAGAGCATTATTTTGGATATGGGGCCATCGATTTAAACCCTGCTAAAGACGGTAGTGCGACTCATATAGCAGATCGAATCCATTACTCTTTTGACTGGTCTGAAGAGCATTATGAAACTTTATGCTATCGCGCCTTAAAAACTTCCATAACAACTATTTTGGAAATGGGTGAGAGCATTCATTTTGGCTCTATCCTCTATAAAGTAAAAGAGCTATGCGATCCTAAAAATAAAGAACAACAGTTTGCAAGAAAGGATGTTGATGGACTCATTGCCCGACTCGAAAACATAATACATTCAGATTTTGGTGACAAATTAACGAGTACAGGTCAGTCCATCGGAGACATTTGGAATAATGGAAAGTGCGTCTATATAGGAATGCCAGTACTTGGGTATCCAAAAATTGCAAGGGCCTTAGGTAAAATTATTCTGGGTGATCTTTCATACGCAGTTTATAAAAAGTACAGCGAAATTACAATTGAGCTCGAAAAATCATTAACGCCTGTAGGCGTCTATATTGATGAACTCTCTGCATTCATTACGGATGAATTTATTGAACTATTAAATAAATGCCGTGGTGTCAAAATGGAGCTAACTTTTGCTTTTCAGTCACCTAGCGATATTAATAAAGTGAACCCTGACCTTTGCGAGCAAATTTTAGAGAACAGTTCAAATTGGTTTATTCTTAAGCAGAGAATGGAGAAGGGGGCCAATTTATTTTCTGACGCGATTGGAACTCTCGAAGGTAAGAAGAATACTGTAAGAGTAAAAGATGGGGAAGAGCAGGGGCAAGGAAGCCAAAGGAAGGTTGAAGAGTTAGTTGTTCATGCCAACCTTATTAAAAATCTAAACTCTGGACAATGCATTTTATTAAGACATGGTCCGACAAGAATTGACCTAGTTAATATCAAGCATATTGATCCAGAAGTAACAGAAAGTAATGTTCGCTTTTTTGAAAAAGAAGGTCTTCTCGATAAGATTCAAATCCCTAAGGATGTTAAAAAAATGGTGAATATAAAAACAAAAGGAGATGCCCTTTGAAATCTTCTCAATTTGTTCCGCATGGCCCTTACATGGATATAATCAATACGATTGGTAAATGGAAGGTTGTGGATTTTAATTCTTTATCTGAACTTTGCAGTTTCAAAATAGAATACTCAAATTTGAGAAAAAAAGTAAAAAAACTTGAAGAGCTTGGACTTTTAAAGTCGGAGAATCTTGGCAGAAAGAAGAAGCACATCTTTCTAACTAATCATGGAATCAAGTTTACTACGTTTGATAAAACCTATGAAATAAGTGACGAATCTTTAAACCATGACATTATCGTTGGCACTGTTCTTAGGTCATTTCTTCAATTTGAAAGATTTACAAATGGAAGAATGTTTCATGAAATTATTGAAAATGAAATCGAACCAGATGCATTACTGACGGGGATTAAAGGAGGTAGAGAGTATGAACTGGCAATTGAAGTTGAATTAACTCAAAAAGCAAGTAATCGAGTTAAGACCAAGTATTCAAGGTACTCAAGGAGCAAGACTTTTGATTATTGTGTTTTTGTTACACATAAAAAGGGGCTGTTTTGGAGTTATGCGAGGTTTTTAGGTGAAATGAACTCTGATGTGCAAAGCAAGATTATAATAATGCATGCACTTGAGTTAACTCCTGACAAATTCTCGTATATTGAATCATATTGTTATTTTAAAGGTCAGGAGAAGAGTTTTAAAGAGATTTTTGGTGAATAGATTTTTTCCCAAAACTTTCCCATTCAATCCTCAAAAATTCGCCCCTGCCGATATTCCTATTTACTATCAGGTAATTACGCTCGTGACTTTTGACCCTCCCCCTCCCACAAGTGGAATGGATAGGGTCAAAAGGTCAATCACAATTACCTGAAGAAGGAAATATTGGCAGGGGCGATGGAAAATAGATTAAGAAAAAGGAGTTAGTAAAGTATGAAAGTAGAAGAAGTTAGTATTGTAAAAGGAGAAGTTGTAAAAAAGATTGAGGATACTGAGAAAAAGAGAAGAGGGCGAAAAAGAATTAAGGAGAAGGTCACAATTAAGGATCAGAAGAAGTTTTTTATAGATTATTCATTAGAGACAAAAAAACATGAATTAGTGGTCAAGCTGATTAATGAGGTTAATCAAAAAAAAATTGGAAGGGAAGTGGTTTTTAAAGATTTAGTTGATTATGCATTAATGAAGATTACGTCTAAAGATTTAGAAAGGATTCAAGAATCTACACTAGGAGAAATGGATAAAGTCTTGATGCTCCTTGAGAAACATAATGAAAAGTCTGGAGAGAATCTTAATCTCGGAGAATTTTTGGTACGTCAGTTAAAGATTTCTTAATTTAGAAAGGAGATTGATTTTATGGAAACTATATATGAGACATTTGTGGGAAGACTTGGACAAAAACCAGAGCTTCGTTATACCCCAAAACGGGAACCTGTATGTAATTTTTCTGTGGCCGTCTATCAAGGAAAAGAGATTCCTCCTATTTGGAAAAAAGTTGTGGTTTGGGGCAGACAAGCAGAGCTTTGCTCAGTTCAGCTCGATAAGGGGAACGAGATTTTTGTGCAGGGTCGTGAAGTCGAAAGGAGTTTTGAAACGGAGACTGGTGAAACCAAAAAATACAAAGAACTGAATGCTCGTCTCGTTGGATTTACTAATATTTAGGAGAGATAAATGCAGGTTGAAAACAATAGTTACAAAGTAGATAAATATGATTATAATCTTGATATCGAAAAGAAAATTCATTTTTCGAAATTGATCTTTGATAATTTAATATGGTTGACGACGAAAGAAACTGCTATTTATTTGCGTAGAAGTATAAACGCTGTTCACACTTTAGTTTCTCGTAAGCGACTTCGTGCCAGAAAATTCAGCAATAGACTTTACTTCAAAAAAGATGAGCTGGACTACTTGATTGAGACTTCCCAATTTAAAGGAGATTAATCATGGCAATATCGAAGTACCTAGAGAACGGACAAGAATTTTGGAAAGTTTACATTCACATACGAAGTGTGAATAACAAAAGTAAACGATTTCAAAAGACAGTGTTCCGCATAACGACAGAAGCAGAAGCAAGACGAGAAGAAAAAAGGCTAATAGGTCAGTTATCGAAAGAGGCTCAACGATTTGATGGCCTAGGTTTATCATGGTACGACGTTCTCCATCTCTGGAAAAAAGAGGTTTATGCTGGATATTTAGGTCGAATCACAGAGCGATCAGCCGAGGGATACTTAAGTATCATACAGAAATGGACGAAGCCTTGGAATGATAGGCCTGCATCTGAAATAACTAGAGCTGACGGACGAGCACTTCTTCTACTTATGGAGAAAAATGGTTTGTCTCGCACTTATCAAATCAAAGTTAAAAACATCATTAACAAGGTGTATTCTTGGGGGATGGAGTTCAACTATATAGTTGGACCAAATGTTTCGCCTCTTGAGGGACTGATGATTGATAAGGGGGAAGAAAAAGCTCCAGATATTTTTTCACTTGAAGAAATAAGAAAGTTCCTAGCGGCTGCCAAAGCTCTGAGTCATCATTGGTATCCAATATGGGCATTTGCGATTTTGACAGGAATGCGAAGTGGTGAGCTTCATGCTTTAACATGGGAACAAGTTGATTTGGAGAAGAATTTGATTCTAGTTGATCGTTCTTATGATTCAAATGTGAAGATAGTTGGCCCAACCAAAGGTAGATACTGGCGTACTGTTCCTATCAATAGTAGTCTTCGCAATCTTATTCTGGATTTAAAGCAAAATATGAATCTTGTTAATTCAGGTTTTGTTCTTCCAAGAAGTAAAGATTGGGATAATGGAGATCAGGCCGTGCCACTAAAGGCATTTCTTCGAGCTATTAAGGTAAAGCCGATTAAGTTCCATGCTCTAAGAGCTTGCTTTGCTACGCAAATGCTGGCCAACGGGGTTTCCGCACCAATCGTAATGAAAATTGGTGGTTGGAAAAAATCTGCAACGATGGACATTTATTTACGGCTTGCTGGTGTTGATACGAAGGGGGCTACGGACTGCCTTCACTTTGTTCCAGAGGATATAAATTTTGGGGACAATGTCTTTAGCCTTACTGCCCGAAGATAGGTTCTTAAAGCCTTGTTATTACTTATGAATAAAAGGATTGTCCTACATCGTGGTACGTGCTACAATGTAGGTGTCTTTCAAGGAGAGAGATGGGAAGAGAATTTATTCTTACGGATCAGTTTGAAAAGCAGTTAAGGGCCTTTGCGAACTCAGATGAATTGCTACGAGACATTGAACAAGAGGTTTTGAGGGATTTAGAACTTCCCGTCACAGCAAGAGACATGATTCAGGGAACTGGTGGATTCACGAAAGTGAGAGTTTCACTTAAAGATCAGAGTATCGGTAAAAGTGGTGGCGTGAGAGTCATCTACTTGGATTGGCCACAACGCGAGATTGTTTATTTGGCGATTGTGTACAGTAAGTCGAGTCTTGGAAATATTTCCGATGCAGCAAAACAGGTACTGAAAAACATTGGACAGGAGCTGAAAGCATGGCAACCAAAAAAGAAATTGTAAACGAAGACAACTTTGAAGAGTTACTTCTAAAATCTGCTAATGAGATTCTTGAACACGTACGTGGAGAACGACAATTGAAGTCGCACTTTGCAACCAAAATTGCAGAACCCCCGATGTATTCAAAGGCCAAAATAAAAAAAATCAGAGCCAGCCTAGGATTAAGCCAAGCAGTTTTTGCATCCATCTTTGGAGTAACGACTTCAGCTGTACAGCATTGGGAACAAGGTTTAAGAGTAATGCCAGCACCTGCTTGTAGACTCTTGAGCATGATTGAAAAAGACCCTGAGACTGTTTTTGATCTCATTTCTGATGACAAAGCCTCTTAATTTAAAAGTCTTTCTTGCTTCTCACTCCCTCACATGTTCAGGGGGTTGTTTTTACCGTAAAAATCGTCGCTTCAATCAGGCCAACTTTTTTATCAATGCTAAGTAATGCTAAGAATAGCATTTAACTTATCAATAATATGGAATTTCTAAAGAAACCTCCAAAATAAAAAAACCCACCTAAAGGTGGGTTTTTTTATTTTAGAGTGGGCGACTTGAGCCGCCCTGTTCATGGAGGATAAGTATTTGTGAAGTGGAGAGATGAGCATCAAAACAATTGGCCCAATGGTGGCCCATACAACAAGGAACTCTTTACGCCTGTGGTATCGAAGCGCTGGAGAGATCACTTGTCGATTGAAGCAAGACCAAAAAGTTATTTCAGCAAAAACTAAAACTTCAGACACTCAAATTGATAACATCCTTCTTTTTGAGTTCTCAAATCTTGAAGCGAACACCCTCTATCAATATGAGATTCTCAAAGAGACTAAAATCGTCGCTACCGGACAAGCTCGTACATTTAATAGTGATCCTCATAGCAAGTGCTCCTTTATCACGGGATCTTGTCGTCATCACCCCACACTTACATCTCAAATCCTTCGATGGTTGAGCTTTCGTTTTGGATCCAGTGATGATTCATTTAAAACGATTTCAAAGTTGATTGATCAAAAGATTCTTGATCCTGATTTTTTTATCATGAGCGGAGATCAAGTCTACGCTGATCATCCACACTGGTCCGTTTTACCATTTGGGCCAGCTCTGACTTATGAAGATTTTCAGTGGCATTATCATAAGGCTTACACGACGCCATTTTTTTCCAAGCTTGCCTCTCGTTATCCCTTCTTTATGGCGATGGATGACCACGAGATCAGAAACGATTGGAAGATGGACATGGCCTTAAGAGCTGAGAATCAAATCCCATTTGCTAACGGACTCAAAGCATATACTACTTACCAAGCTGCACTTTCGGGCGTTATTGAAAATTCGGAAAATCTCAAAAATGAATTAAAACAACTCAATGATGTTCATCCTGATAAGAAAGAGGAAGATCGAAAACTCTATTATCATTTTGATCAAGGACCTGCTTCTCTTTTTGTGATGGATTGTCGAGTCGAGCGTTACCCAAGTTCACAGATCCCTCAAATGTTGGCGCCAACCCAATTGAGAGAATTAAAAAAGTGGCTGATAGATTCGAATAATCAAGGCAAAGTAAAGTTTATCGTCAGTTCAGTACCCTTTTTTCCTGATGCTCAAGATATTTCTCTTTTACCGGGCGCTCCAGAGGACAAATGGGCAGGATTTCCAGAACAGCGTCTTGAAATTTTAGAACATATTCGCCAGAACAAAATTCGCAAAGTGGTTTTTATCTCTGGTGATGTTCATGTTTCTCTCGCTGCTGAGCTTACCCATCAAAATGAAACCGACTTTAAAGTCTACTCCATCATTTGCAGTGGATTCTTTTGGCCGATGAAGGGATTAAGTCTTCAAAATTTTAATTGGGAAAATCTAATTGAAAGACATTTGAGAGAAGGCGAGAAGACACTACCTGATCTTCATTCGAGGGGAGATTATCAAGTCAAAATGTTGAGTAAGTGGTCTCAAGCTATTCAAGCGGATCATCAAAAACATAATTTTTGTTCAATTGAAACTGATGGGAAAGGCCTTGATGTGAGTTATTTTCTAGGGAGCTCTGGGGAAAGATTTGAAAAACTAGAGTTGAGCTTATGATCACTTATATCGTCATAGGATTCATATCCTTTGGACTACTTTATCAGTTTATTTTGCGTGAAAAATGGCGGGCCTATCATCTACAGAGAAGGACTTTGCCGCTTGAGTATGAAAAAATACTCATTGAACATTTCTATCCTTATTCATTTCTTGAAAGTCGCCAACAAGAAAAGCTTAAATACTTAATTCTCTATTTTTTAGAATATAAAATTTTTTTGAGTATTGAAGATTTTAAAATCGAACCATTTATGAAAGTGCTCATAGCTGCCCATGCCTGTCTTCTTATATTAAATACTGATGAGAAGGAGATTTATCCAGATTTAACAACGATTTATATCTCCGAAAGTACTTTCGATGAGAAAAATAAAAAAATTTCCCTACAAAACATGAAAGCCCCAGAGAATCCTCGACTTGGCGAATCTTGGAAGCACGGCCCAGTTATTATTGCATGGGATACTACGCTTTATGATCTTACTCATTGGAAGAGAGGATCTAATGTTCTCTTTCACGAATTTGCTCATCAACTTGATGGTCGCGATGGTGGAATGGACGGTACTCCCATTTTGAATAAAGGCAGTTCATATAAAATTTGGCAGATGGTTATGTCGAAGCATTATCTTGATTTACGAAACAAGGCCCTGCATCATAGACATTCAGATATTGATTTTTATGGAACTAAAAATGAAGCAGAGTTCTTTGCTGTCACTGTCGAAGAGTTTTTTCAAAATTCTCACATTTTTAGTGATGATCATCCTGATCTCTATGAGCTCTATAAAGAATATTTTCGTTTAGATCCTAAACTTTGGATATAATCGAAGTCTGGATAAATATTTTGATAAGATTATTCTTTATAAAAATGAAGCCAGAAAAATGGCCCAAGCTGAACCAAAAAAAACACCACTAAGGGCATCGCTAGGGTAGTGGACACCTAAATATATACGAGAGAATCCAACTAAGCTGAACAAGATAACTGAAAGGGAAAAGAAAAAAGGACAGCTATATTTGAATTTGAAGTTTTTATTTAGAATAAAGGCCAATGAGAGATAAATTGAAGTTGCTGCTAGAGTGTGACCACTAGGATATGAAAAGCCCTCGACATGGATGAGGACGGGAATTCCTTGAGGTCTTGCTCTCTCTATAATATTTTTAATAATAACTGACCAAATTCCTGCCCCGAGTGATACAGTGATAAAATAAACCAACTCCCTTTTTCTTTGATTGATCCATAAAAGAGCTACGGTAATTGCAGATATTAGCAAACAAAGCGTAGGAGAGCCCATGGCGGTGATATCGAGGGCCGAGCCATTAAACTTCATTATTCTATATTCTATGGTTTGCCACAAATCCAATAATAGATTGATCGATCAAGAAAAGTTTATGGTCCTGTTCCCATAATTCCCAAGTAAGTTCAATAAAAAGTGCAAAAAAGAAAAAAGAAAAGGCAAATGTGAGAAGTCGGATTTTACGAGATGCAAAAAGATTAGTGAAAGATTTAACTGAAAGTCTGTTTTTCATATTCATTCATACTAGCTTTTATTGTGATTGAAGAGAATAATAATTAAAATGTATATTTTGAGAAGAATCATATTTTTTGCCATGATGAGTGTTTCCTTTTGTGCCAATGCTTGGAACATTAACGATTTTGGTAGAGAAATTTCAAGTCCAATGACACAAGAATCCGCACGCAATGTTTTTATTGTCGGGGCTTCGACTACTTTTATCACTAATTATTTTTTAAGAGATTCTATTGTTTATCCTTTGCGTAAAACGATGACGAAGTCTAATCGCCTCGGCGATGCCGATGAGCCAATTGAACTTGCAGGAAGAGATGTCCCAAATGGAATCTATTTTTTATCAATGCTCGGCTTGGGTTATTTTGGAGAGAAAGACAGTGATGATCAAAAACGCTACTACGAAAATGCAGAAGTGATGTTTAAGGCAACAACTTATGCCGCGCTAGTTACTACGATACTTAAATACACCATTAGAGAGAAAAGACCTAATGGACCAAACAGAAACTCGTTTCCTTCTGGTCATACAACCACGGCCTTTGCTTTTGCATCAGTAGTGGGAGCAAGACATCCTCTTTATTATGGAATTCCTGCTTATGCCCTCGCAGCTTTGGTTGGTGTCCAAAGAATGAATTCTGATTCGCATTACTTGCAAGATGTTCTCGCAGGAGCAACGGTCGGGACAGCATTCGGTCTGGGGATAAATTCACTCTACGACAAGAGTAGTGAGAATAAGAATATTACTTTTTCAATGATTCCTATTTCGCATAATGGTTTTTTCGCTTCAGGGAGATATTCATTTTGATTAAGTATATAATAATAATATTTTTGTGCTTAAATTCCATCGCCTTTGCAGAAGAGTTTAAAGGTCATTCTCTCGGCCATATTGTGACTGATATTCCAGAGACTCTCAAAATAACTTGGCAAGATTCCTTTAATACAAAACCCGAAACTTTAAAAACTTGGGCCGCAATTATTGCTTCATCGGTATTCTTTTACATTTATGATGAGAAAATTTATACCCACGCAAAAAAGTGGGGACGTTCACTTGGTTTGGGCAACGATGATCATACAAAGTCCTATATTACACTTTTTGATACGAATATTCTCCAAGGACCTTCTGATGTCGGTTCTACTATTTATTATCTCGGAAATGGATGGACCCAATTTTTTGTCGCTTCCTCATTTTATATTAATGGGAGCATGAATCACGATATCAAAGCGCAAAAGACCGGAACTCAAATTTTAACAGCGCTTCTCTCTGGTTCTTTGCCAACCCAACTTATTAAGCGCGCAACCGGAAGAGAAGATCCTAATCGAACCACTGTCTACAGAGGAAAGTGGAAACCTTTTTCTAAGGATTATGATAAGGACATTTCTGCTCACGATGCCGTTCCTTCAGGGCATTTGATGGCCATTACATCCACCATGACTGTCATTGATACAAATTATCCAGAATATCGCCACATCATCAGACCGATTGCTTATACTGCTTTGGCCTTAGTTTCATTTCAAATGGTCAATATTGGTGTTCATTGGGTGAGTGATTATCCTTTGGGGATTGCTATTGGCTATGTTGCTGGACGTGCGGCCACTAAAGTCGGAAGTGAAAAATCGAATGAAGTTTCGAGTTGGAATCTTCAACCTCTCTATTATGGATCTGGCAAAGATGATAGAACGTATGGGTTGATAACAAGTCGTAGTTTTTAATCAAGGAGTTAATATGAGTGAAGATCTGGCCAAGGAAATTGAGAGATTAAAAGCTGAGAATGAAAAGCTCAAAGCAGATAAAAAGAAATCTCGCGATATAACTTTTAAAGTAAGTGCCAAGGGCGCTGTCTCTGTGTATGGGATGGGAAGATTTCCTGTGACTCTCTATAAAGAACAATGGGAAAAGCTGCTCGATAAGCGTGACGATATTCTCGAGTTCATTGCAGAGAATGAGGCTGAGCTTAAAACCAAAGAATAGTCGCTATCTTATCGATTTTTAATGATAATTTAGTTGTCTTTTATACTCAAGCTTATTTGTCGGCTACCGATAAGTTAGTATGGGTCAAGCCTTAAAAAAACAGATATTAATGGGTCCTAAATTAACACTAAAAGAAGTGTTGGGCTATATGGTTAATGACTCATTAATTGATGAGGTTTCGGCCCAGAAGATCTTTACAGAAAATAAAATAAATCGCAATCATCCACTGTCCATCATTTCGCAACACGGAGTGCCCGATCGAAGACGCGCAGGACGAATGATAAGTATCGACGAGTTGACCGAGTTCTTAGCAAACAAAATTGAAATTCCGTATATCAAAATTGATTCTATGAGCATGAATATTGAATCTATCGTAAAAGTCATTCCTTATGCTTATGCCTCACGCTTACAAATACTTCCCATTTTTGTAGACGAGACATCTGTCGTCTTCGCTTCTGCTCAACCAAGAGATCATTCTTGGGTCGATGAAATTAAAAATATCATTAAGAAAGATATTATTATTAAGTTTGCGAGTCCAACTCAAATTAAATTAGTTTTAGATGAGATTTTTGTCGTTCAGAAAACGTTAAGCTCGATGCAAGGGGCTACCATTGCCGAAAGATCAAAGCATGAGCAAAAACTTTTGCGCGATGGAAAAATTGAAGATCTCGATAAATTAATTGAGATTGGAAAACAGAAACGCTGGGGTGATCAAGATAGTTCGGTGGTTAAGATCGTCGACTGGTTGATTAATTTCGCCTATACAGAAAGAGCATCTGATATTCACATGGAACCTAAAAAGGGGATGGGACAAATCCGCTTTAGAGTCGATGGTAAGCTCAAAGTTGTTTACAAAATCGATCCTGAGGCCATGTTAAGCGTTATTAGTCGTATCAAAATCCTGTCAGAAATGAAGCTTGATGAAAAAAGAAAACCACAAGATGGAAGAATCAAACGCTTTCTTGATAATGGTAAAAAAATTGAGATGAGAGTTTCCTCAGTTCCTACTTATCATGGCGAAAAAATCGTTATGAGAATTTTTGACCAAACTGTTGCAGGACAAAATTTAGATTTTATAGGCTTTAATGCTCCCGATGTTGAAATGTGGAATTCGATGATTCATTCAAGCCAAGGCTTAGTTCTCGTGACTGGTCCTACTGGCTCTGGAAAAACAACGACTCTTTATACATCATTGAATATTGTCGCGACTGAGGATGTGAACGTTTGCTCAGTGGAAGATCCAATCGAAATGAATATTGATAGCATAAACCAAATTCAAGTAAATCCACAAATAGGATTAACATTTGCTGAATCCATCAGATCTTTTTTGAGACAAGACCCCGACATCATCATGGTGGGGGAGATTAGAGACTATGAAACCGCCGAATCAGCAATTCAAGCTTCGCTCACGGGTCACCTCGTTTTCTCAACTGTTCACACCAACGGTGCACTAGCGACCATTCAACGCTTAATTGATTTAGGACTTCCTTCATTTTTAATTAACTCTTCATTGAAAGGCATTCTCGCACAACGACTGGTTAGAAGGTTGTGTCCCAATTGCAAAGAGAAAATTCCAACTCCTAAGGACAAGTGGAATATCCTTTTAGATGGGAATAAATTAAAGGCACCTGAGTTTATTTACAAACCTGCGGGCTGTAATGAATGTAAAAATACGGGTTATGTTGGGCGTCTTTGTGTCTATGAATTAGTTGAATTCACCGATGATATGAAAAAAATTATTCATCAGAAAATAGAGATGAGTGAGCTTAAAGAAAAATCGCGAGGGCTTTTTGTCCCCTTTCGAGTCAATTGTGCACAGAGAGTGATTGAAGGGGAAACATCTCTGGAAGAAGTACTCGAAGTTGCCTATTAAAGATATCTCAACCCTTTTTCTTCTTGTATAATAACTCATGATCAATATTTTAAGTTGGATTGCCCAAGGTATCGTTTGTCTTTTCTATAAGAGTTATCGCTTTACTTATATCAACACAGACCATCTCGAAGAGGCCAAGGAACTTGGCCCTAATGGCAGCTATTTACTCTCTATTTGGCATCAGAATCTTTTTGCAGGAATACTTGCCCAAAGAAAAACTCCGCATGTGGTAATTGTCTCTCGCTCAAAGGATGCAGAGATTCTGGCACGGGTGATGGTTCGTATGGGGCACACTCCTTTTCGAGGTAGTTCCCGCAAGGGCAATGTCGATAAAGGCGGTAAAGAGGCCAAAAATGATATGATTGAGGTTTTGTCCACCGGACTTCCAGGAGCTATTACTGTTGATGGCCCCAAAGGTCCTGCACACATGGTTAAGCCAGGTATCGTGGACATGGCCAGCAAGTCGGGAATACCCATCGTTCCTTATCATGCAAAGGCGCAATCCCAATGGGTTTTTAACTCGTGGGATAAATTTCGTCTTCCAAAACCTTTCAGTAAAATTATTGTAAGTTACGGAAGTCCAATTCAAATTGCTAAGGATCTTAATGAAAATGAGTTTTCAAGGGTACAGTCTGAATTGGCCCATCAAATGGAAGATCACGAAAAAGCAGTCTCTGAAGCCTATTTTTGAATAAAGCATTCATTATCTAGTACTTGATTCTGGAATGCTTGAAGTTGAAGCTGACGTTAATGCAAAAAGAGAAGTTTAGTTTGCTTATAGTTGTAATTACGGAGTAAAAACGGTTAAATGTGAGAAAGTTACTTCTGAAGTTCCTCAGAACTTCTGCATTGCAGCGTGTCCTGATCGCTATGGCAGTTTAGCTGAGGGATATTCTGTTGGCGAATGCGGGAGAAATTTGGTAGAAGCTGGAACGTTAGCACTAAAGGCCACTCAAAAGAAATTTACTTGTAATTACGGTGTAAAAATAAAAAAGCTGTAATTAATTAATAACCTTTATCCATTAAAGACCGGCCCCTCGAATGAGGGGCCTTTTTATTTCTTGTTTAAGTTCCAATCATAATCGTTAAACTCAATCTCAGCTTTTTGATCTTTATAATTTGGAAAATACGATTTTAAAAAATTCTCAAGGCTTCCAGAACTTTTTTCAAAATCTTCTCTGTACCATTTAAAAATGGGTGAAACATAAAAAGTATTTGAAACCGAATCAAAGCGGTTTCGTGCTTGATCGCTAAGGAATTTTGTTGCAGCTCTTGAAAGTTGCTGCTCTATTTTTGTTGCCTTAAAGGCTTCGGCAGAGAGAGCAGGACAGCCAATAGAAGCGCAGTTAACTGCAAAATGAATGCGAGGCTCTTGGAAATTTTTGCGAATCATTTCGTGCTCGATCATATCCAGGCTTACGTTAGTGCTAAACAGTTTGAAAATTTTCTTTTTCCAGGGACTTGAAAAAAGTGAACCAGCATCCTTTATTGATTTGATTGGATAATTATCTGTAATGAGCTTTAATGTATAGACATTGTAGGCATTTATCAAAAAAGCTAGTTTTTGATTCTCATTCATTGCTTTATATGTATTTTCATCCAGTGATTCGAAGCTAGAAACAATTTTTTTAAGCAATTCATTATTTTGTTTAAGTAATGAGTAATCGACAACGCTACTTGAATTATTCTCAGTCACGACTAGAGATAACAGCTTATCATATTCTTGAAACTGAGTATCAAAGGCCCAAGATTGAGAAATGACTAAAACACTGACTAGTAATTTAACCCACAAGTTTAAGCTTCCCTTTCTTATTATCTTTAGATTGATTTGAATGAAAATCGCTAACTTCATAAAAGTGTTGAAACTTTTCTTTATAGAATAGAGCATAGCAAGTTGAAATGAGTCCTTGAGTGCCACAACCTAAGATAATATTTCGTACTGCAATGGCGTCTTTGTGGGATACTTTTTCGTTTTCTCCATGGGCCAGAGCATTTCTTATTTCAATCAAATGATTATTTTTAACTGCATCAGTAAAATCCTTTAAGATAAAACGAATAAATTCTTTTTGCTCTGAAAAAGATTTCTTGAATCCTAAGTGAGATTGATTGTTAGCATAGTCGACAAAATGTAGAAGAGTATTAATTGAAAAATTCTTGTTATATTCTTTTAAGGTTACAAAATAGTCTTTACTCGGTTGAAGAAAAATCTTTGGAGGTGCAGAGCTGGTATCTACATAAAAATCTTCGGCTTGTCCTTTGCGCTTTATATGATGAATGATGAGATCATTCATTATCACTTCAAGAGCTCTTAAATAAGAAAATGCAATCTTATGAATATTATGATGTCTTTGCTCAAGCATATCAATTTCAGCTGTTTCAATTTCTAATTTTGCAGCATGAGGAATTTTTGCATAAATCTCTTCCGGAAGGACAAAGTTGTGAATGAGTTTGAGAACTTGATGAGCATTAGATTTTAAAATAGCTGGATTCTCTTTTAAGACGAGATGACTTATTTCATTTTGGTCGAATTCGTCAAAATACTGTTCGAGTTGTTGATCTTCGATAATACAGGGATATTTTACTGAAGTGGTGAAAGGAGACAATCCTTGAATTTGAAGAGCTGAGTAGGAGTTATCCATTTTGAGGTCGCTGATGCGTTTTGCTGTTTCAATATGGCCATGCTCAAGGAGTATAAAATCTGAAATTTCAAACCACACTTCAACTTTCTTATCTTTGTAGAAGGAGAGTGTATTAGCATTTTTAGGGATTAGTTGAGTCACTGCTTTTACTTTTCCCACCCAAAGATTTTGAAAATCTGTAATAAAGAGGTGAGTTGAAAAATGATTTTGATTATTGTTGTTTAAAATTTCCTGAAAGGCACCAATATCGATAGAAGCGTCCCTATCTTTATTAATCATTTTGCCCCAATAACAAGTTGCGGTTGGATCAATGGATACCAATTCTTTCATCAAATCATAAAACTCATGGGCCTGAGTATAGCCTTGTTCTTCATTCTGATTGAGATAAGGATTAAAAGTTAAATAAAAGTGATAAAGTGATTCCATGAGACCTCGATTCTTTGACTATCTCTATCGGATGATCTCAAGAGAGAGATAAATCTAATTGGTAATTACATTTAGTTTCGAGTACTTAACTTGTTTTAGAAATTTAAGTAAACATAGGGTCTCTGGACAGTCATTCGGTTACTTTGTCTTTGCTCGAGTGCGGTGAATACCTTATCGGTGATATTAAAAAATCCCGCTTTTGCCTTATCAATTTTGATTTTGACGACATTTTTTTCACCATGAGGCAAGTATTCAATATCCCCATTTACAGTTAGGCTCACTTTGATATCGAGATGTGCTTTGACGTCGATCTTAAATTTGTTTCGACTAACTGAGAGCAAAAAGTTATCGAGTTCAGTATCGTTAGTTGCTAATGAATTGGCCTTGCCTAAGATTGCCCTTAAAAAGGAAGCAAGGGGAGATTGGCTTCTCGTGGTCTCTTGAATAAGCATATGAGAGAAAGAAACTTTGCCATCAGTAGTACAAGCATCAAGTACTTTTCTCCACTCAGAGCTCAATTGAGAATCTTTTTGACAATCGAGCTTTGCTTGCTCGACTAAGAGGTGGTTTGTGGGATTAAAACCTTCAAGCGATTCCACTGAGCTTTTTACGATAATTGACGATGTAGAATGATTAATAGAGTTTATTACAAGTTTTTCTACTCCTAATATAAATTCTGGAATTTCTTCGAATACTTGTTCTCCATTGGGATGAACTAAGCGTAACGAGGCTTCTTCTTTATAGATTTCAAATTGAACATCATTAAAAGGCACTTCTCCTGGTAGGTGCCATATATCGGCGTGGCCGGTTCCGCGGTCTAAAATGTATTGACCTGAAAAATTTGTAATTTGACTACGCTCGAATCCTGCAAAACAGGGAGCCGCGAGCATAAGTGATAAAAGCATCCAATACTTCATAAGAAACCTCGATTCAGTGTTTGCATTCACACTTATCGAACTCTTAGTTTGATCTATCAAAACTGATCTTGATCTCTTGAAATTGAGGCAAAGTTTGCTGAAGTGTCTAAAGTTTAAACACCTTTGAGTGGAGATTTTACAAGATTACCCATAGGCCTAAACTTATTTGGTAGTCTGCTTGTGATGAACCCTAAATAAGGTATCTAATTATGCGAAATTACGTGACAAGCATTATGCTTACCCTATTATTTTTAAATGTTTCTTATGCAGAAGAAAATTTACCTCTTTATTTTTGGGACAATCAAGAAGGGCTTATCTCTGCTCAAGATTGTAAAATAACGACAACGTCACAATCTCCTTTCAGGGTAAGTTCGTATACTGGTGGCAATAAGCAATTAACTGAGAATATTCGTAATTATGCAGGCGTACGTCAGTCTAATCTTCCAACAGGTTCACTCGTTAAATTAGTAGAAACTAAATATGATAAGGATGATTTTCAAAGTATTCAAGTTGTTGGAAATAATGAAGGTAACCCAACTCCAGTCCATCGTTGGTTTTCTCAAAGAGGTGATAAAGGTTATCTCTATAATCAATCATTGCTCCCCGCTGAAGACTTTGTTTTTGAATTGGGACTTGGAGCTCCTGAAATTAATCAAGACGAAGTCTTTAAAGATTTAATTAATACGAAGTGGGCCCTCATTTCTGAGTCTCAGTATTATAAATTAACCTGCGATCGTTTAGATCAAAAAAGAGATTATGTTGTATTCAAAGTTTATCGAGTGCACGATCTCTACAGACCAGCAGCTCTCGTCGGCGTATCTGCTGAAGAGACTGAAATCTTTAAATCAATTTCAAGTATTCCAAAGACAGAAATGGCAGATAAGATTCCAGCCTTTAAGCGTGAAGCTTTATTGGTTCATCTTATCGGTAATGAAAGTGAATTGATTCAAGCTTCTGATGAAGTTGAAGTTAAAGAAAAAATTGAAGATGAAGAAATTAAAGAAGAAACAGCACTTGAAGTTGCTAAAAATACTTTTGACGAAAAAGTAGCTAATCCCCTAAAAGCAATTGTTGGAGGGTTAAAGAAAGTTGTATGCATAAGCGGTGAAAGCCTTAATGTTAGAAATAGTGAGCTTGATCGTGTTCTTTTTAAAACTCAACTTGGCGAACCAGTTAAAGTCTTTCAGAGTTTTAATGCTGAAAACAAAGTGAAGTTGATCAACGGCGAAAGATATGAATTTGTAAAGGTACAGTTCCCTGAAAGAGAAGAAACGGATCAAAAGGAAGGTTGGATTGCGGAATTGTTTATTAAGGCAGAATCTGACTGTAAATACATTGAAAGCAAAAATGAAGTTACCATTTCAAAGCTAGACATTAAGGATTTGAATGATCCTAACTGTTGCGAATTTCCAACGGTTAAAAAGCCTACCCATGCTTATACTTCAGGTGCGCGTGCCTTTGGAGCTGGAAGAAGTGGTGGTGCTAGAAAACATGCTGCTTGTGATCTTTACCGTTTTGTAGAAGAACCTATTAAGTCAGTAGCTCCTGGTACTGTAGTGAGAGATCGATATTATTTCTATCAAGGAACATATGCTCTCGAAGTCGTTCATAGTGGAGGCTTTCTAGTGAGATATGGTGAATTAGATAATAAGTCGGTTTCAGGTATGTCAAAAGGACGTAAAGTTAAGATGAGTGAACGGATCGGGTACATGGGGAAGGTTAACTCCAACTGTTGTCGTCCAATGCTTCACTTTGAACTCTTTAAAGGGACGGCCCGTGGAGCACTAACAACTGGCGGTTCTGGGTTTCAACGTAGAAGTGATTTATTGAATCCAACCCAATATCTGTTAAAATGGGAAAGTGAAAAATTCTAAATCGGTTAAATTTATTGTCTTGGCCATCCTCATCTTCGGAGTATGGTCATATCTCAAAAAAGATCAGTTGCCTCTAGAGGTCACGTTAGAAAGTGAGCAACCGAATTCCCCATCGGAGCAATCTAATGATCAAAAAATAGAACTCTCAAAAAGTTCGGATAGTGAATCTCATAGTTCAAATGCGAATAATTCTTTTGTCGCTCAAAATAAAGAAGAGGAATCTCTAGGTCTAATGACCCAAATCTTGAAAGACTCTTTGCCCTTAGAAAAAGAGTCACAAGATCTAGTGAGAGAATTAGATAATAACCAGCTTTCACCAGAGCTTGCTCGGGATTCCAATCCTTATACTGGTGACATGATGATCGTTCGAACTAAGCGCAATTTGCCAGGTACTCGCTATTTTCACGCTCAATATTTTGTAGGAGAAGATGGCAAAGAGTTTTTACAACATATGTCGTTTGAGTTCAAAGGCGGAGCTGGTGCCTTCGACAGGGCCATATCAGCGGCCCAAACTTTGGCCCAACTTGGGGCACCTGTAAAAAAAACCAAAGACTTCATTCAATGGAATATCAGTGAGAATAGAGAAGTTTGGATAAAAATAATGGGGGAAAAAGATCTTATTGATGATCCCTATAATGCCTACACTAAAGCAGATGTAGGCACAATTAGAGTCGCCGTAGAGAAAAAGATTCACGATGACCAACACCAAGATCATGTCGAAAACGAGTAAGAAGCAAAATACTCAACTACTAAGCGGAAAACTTTGTCTCCTACAACAAAATCGCCTCTCGAGATAAAATAAAATGAGTTTGGTTTTTACCTTCATTTTAATAATCTAGAGGATTACCCCCAATGAAATTTTCGACTGTTTTTTGCCTTCTTTCGGTTTTCGCGTTAACAAGTTGTGAAGACCAAATTCCAAAACAATTAGAAAAACTTATGTCTTCAAATCTTGAAGTGAAGAGCTATCAACGTTTTGATGAAATCAATGCAGTTAAACCTGTGCCAGCTAAATTAAACCTTGGGGTTGGTGCAATTTTTTCGATGGCCGTACTTGGCAAAAAAAGTATCAATTATTCTATTCTTGAATCAAATCAATATTCACTTTTAGAGAATAGGATAAATGTATTTTTTGAACATCCGGGACTACAAAGATCATTAAGACTTCTTTCATATGCACGTCAATTAAAGTCTGGTCATCCGTATAGAGTAAATCCCTTTGTGCCTTATATGACTTTGAGAAAGGAAAATTCACTCCTCGCAGATCAAAAAGTTGGGCCAGCGGCCGTTGTTCACGAACTATTCAAACAAAAAGGTCCTTATCAAGGAAACATTAGCTTTGTAGATTACGACGGAAACAAGTTTAAGTTTGACGTTAAATTCTCTCCAAAGTCTCTTGATCGTTCCGGCATTATGTTTCTCTTTGATCATCAACTTTTTTCAATGGATGATTTGATTCGTGATCCAGAAAAAAATATTCTTCAAGATGTCATCGTTCATGAGTTCACTCATATTTGGCACAATGAAGTGATCTCTTCTTCGGCCAGAGATCGCCACAATGTAGAAAGTAATTCAACGGAGAATGGCCACGATACCATGATTGTTTCAAACCCAGATCTCGCTTTTGGAGAGGGACTCGCAGAAGCTTTTGAGGCACTCTATGGTACTACTGCTTCTCAGTTGATTAATATGTCTGAAAGTGAACGACGGCAATTCTTTGGCCGCTTCACGGGTAAAGTGGCAAAAGAAATCGAGTTTCTGATTAACCGTCAAGGTTATATCAGAAGAAATGTTTATCTCTACAATCTCTATGATTTTAAAAAATGTACCTTAAGAATTATTTCAGGAATGGATTCAAGCGAAGTTGGTGGAAGAGGACTGAGCCCAGAAGAAATGGTGAATCGTATGATGAATGGAGAGAATGTCGATATTAATAAGTGGCTCTCAACTTTTGATTGGGAAGATTTCTCTGATCGCTTTTATGGAACTGGAAATAGAGTATCGACAAATCTTCTCAAAGATAATTGCCAATCAGATCCATGGCAAAGACTTGAATCAAAAGAAGGCTTTGTCGCTACTATGATTTATAATCTTCTCTACTCAGGGGCCATGGTTGATTCTTCCTATTATGAAAAAAGTTTAGGAATTAATTTCCAAAAGAAAAAAACTCCGTGGATGAACAAGTATGTATCAGCGACACAAGAATGGAATAAGGTCTGGAGCAAATGGGTTAAAGACTCTGGAATGGGCAGAAGTGTTGCAAGTGACGAAAGAAAAGCTGAAATCGAAAGGATATTTCTATTAGGCTACAGAAATCTCGTTAAAGGGATTATGCAATCTGATGCTACAACGTTAGGACGTCTTTTAAAGTCATTGCTTGGAGAGAGCAGCTTCCTTGATGACAGTCAAAAGATGATGGTTGCTTACCAAGTTATGAAGGTTTCTAAAGGAGCTTTCATGAGTTTGAAGTCTTCTAGCGATCGTACTTTCGCTAATCTCTTTTCCGATCCGGCCAATATCAAAAGGAATCTCCAACAAATTCAGCTCACCCTAAATGACATGATAACTAATAGAGAAATCGAAAGAGTTGTGGAAAAAATGGACACAGCTCCCTCTGTTCTCGTTTCATATACAAGTCGTTTAGGTGGGAAAGGTAAAAAGAGAATTAACCTGAATTCTGCCCATCATATAGATTTGATAGATATGTTTGGTGGAAATTCAAAAGAAATTGTGACCATGGCGAAGCGTCTTGATAGTGGAGATGTTTTTTCTTCTTCTGATGAATTTATCGCTTACGCTCAAAAAATTGGAAAGGGAAATATTGCTCAAACAATGATTTCATCGGCTGCATCAGAGATTTCTGAGGCCCAGAAATCTCTGGTCGATGGTTTTAAAAAGGAGAAACTTTATAATCACTCATTTGGTGAGCATGAATAAGGAGCGTCATGACTCCTAGGTTATTAAAGGCAACTTTACTTATCAGTATTGCCGCCAGTTGCACTTCGATTCCAATGAGTGGGCGTCATCCAGCTTTCAGTGCAGGAACTTGTGATGATCTTATCGCTCCCTTTTTTAGTGCAAAGTATCGATATGTTAAAAATATAAATGACTTCTACCAACACACTTATTTGCATCGACGTCGTTTGATCATTATGGGGCATCACCTTCTCGAAGAATTTCCAGATCAATTTACTCATATTGATCATAAAATCTTAGATCAATTTTTAAACATTCATGATGAAGCAAAGTTAAATCTCGATATCGCCCAATATAAAGGGAGACCACTATTAGAAGCTCTCTATCAGTATTATGGCAGGGGCAAACACACCTTGAGTGATGAAGCGAAAATTGAAATGCAAGAAATAATCAAAGTGCTAAATCATAAAGACTCTGAGATTGGGATCAATTTTTTTAAAAAGTACGGTTTCATTGATAAGCGCGGAAGACTAAACGAAACGGCCCTTGAATTGTTGCGTATCGAAAAAATAGTAGACTCAGTTGATCGAGGGATGAATCAAGTTTCTATTGAAGAATTTGATCGGTCGATGACTCCTGCAAGTACATTTCTTAAAAGTGAAGACTCTGATTTAGCATTAAACCTTGAAAGTATTTATCATCATTTATTGGATGGAATGTTGCGACCTTTGCCAGAACAAAGTCGTCACTTTCAAGTTTCGCCATAATTTATTTTTACAGAACTGGCCGATTTTTTTGCAAATTCAATGGCCTCTGCTATACTTTGCCCACACGCAAGTGCAACCCCCATGCGACGATTTCTTCTTGTTTTGGGCTTTGAAAACAAACGAAGATCTGAGTTTTTTTCTTTTAAGGCATCTTCTAATCCTGAGTATGAAAAAGTATCGGCATCGCGATCGGCCAAGATTACGGCTGATGCAGAGGCAGGATAGGTGAGTGTTATTTCAGGTATTGGTAATTCAAGAATCGCTCTCGCATGGAGATCAAACTCAGAAAGATTTTGTCCCATCAAAGTGACCATTCCAGTATCATGGGGTCGGGGAGACAATTCACTAAAAATGACGACGTCACCTTTGACAAAAAACTCCACTCCAAAGAGTCCAACACCACCAAGCGCATCTGTTATTTTCTGGGCCATATGGCAAGCTGATTGAAATGCTTTTTCACTCATATTTGCTGGTTGCCATGATTCTCGATAGTCACCCGATTCTTGTCTATGTCCAATAGGTGGACAAAAGAGGGTTGGCCCATACTTTTGTCTGATTGTAAGAAGGGTAATTTCATAATCAAATGGGATAAATTCTTCAGCAATGACTTTCTTTTGATCTCCACGCATATTTTGGCATGCATATTCCCAAACTTTCTCAATTTCAGTTTCATTCTTAACTGTTGATTGGCCCTTACCAGAGGAGCTCATAATGGGTTTTACCACGCACGGGATTCCTACAATATTTAGAATATGTTTTTTTAGTTCTTCAAGATTTTCAGCATAGGCATAGCGCGCTGTTAAAAGTTGACATTCTTTTGCCGCTTTTTCTCTAATGGCAATACGATTCATGGTTAAATAGACAGCCTGAGCATTGGGGATAATGTTATGTCCTTGCATTTCGAGTTCAATTAATTTTTCTGTTCTAATCGCCTCTATTTCAGGGACAATCAAATCTGGGTTGTGTTTCTTTATGATTAATTCAAGCTTGTTCCCATCAAGCATATTGATAACTTCATATTGATCTGCTAATTGCATAGCAGGAGCTTTTTCGTAATTATCAACAGCTATCACATGACAACCAAGTCTTTTAAGTGAAATACAAAGTTCTCTACCAAGCTCTCCAGAACCTAATATCATAATTTTTTTATAATTCATTTTAATTTCCTTTTGACAAAGCTGCCTGCGGCTTCAGTTAAAAAAAGTCTGACATCGATTAACTCTTCATCACTCAAAGATTGTTCACGAGCAGAACGTTGCAGAAACTCTAATTCCAACTCTTCAATCGCTTTTTGCAACTCTGCTTTTGTTCTCTGTGATATTTTCAGATATCGAAGTCGATATGTCGATGCACCCGTCGTGTTTTGGACATAGCTATCATCAACTAAATCATGGGCCCATTGGCGTTGAATTTTTTCCGTTAGTGGTCCTCTTCCCACCCAACGAGTCATTTGACGAGCGGGTAGCTTAATATTGTCACCTTTTTGCCATTGTATGAGATTGAGCTGATCTAATTCTCTGAGCCATCTGTATAATTCAGCATCGTTTAAGTTCCAAGCTTTTTGAATTTTATTTAAAGGAGTTCTCTCAACGACGAGCTTCCAATAGAAATCAAATGCCTCTGGAAATTTGACAAAAAACTGTTCTATCTCTGGGCTGAAGCGTCCATCTAAAATTTTGGGATCACTTATGTGGGCCATTAAGTCTACTATATTAATTTCTAAGTATTGGGTTATCTCCTGAAGTCTTGAAAGTGAAAGATCATCTGCCTGCATAATCTTTTTGACCCCTGATTCTGATAAGCCGAGATGTTGAGCTATTTCTTTGTAAGTGATTTTTTTCATTTTCATGATTTCTTTTAAGTGATTCATCAAGTCTTTGGTCTCTATCATGGTGTTTCTCCTTGAATGTACCCCCTTTTTATCAAAAAGGACCTTAAAAGGGTACTTTAAACTTCGTTATTGGCAATAAATTTTGTCAAGGATAGAAAATCGGTATTGATTTAACACACAAACTCCATGGGAGGAGAACAATGAAAACGATAATGATGGCCTTAACTTTTGCTTTAACTGCCCCTCTTTTTGCTCAAGAAGTAAAAACTTATCAACTTTCTACCGGACCAAAAGCTTGTCCAGTTGAAGTCACTATTATCCAGACTGAAAATTGTCTTCAAGTTTCACTGATGCAAGAGGATGCAGAAGTTCAATTGAATGAGTACTGCCAAATCAATGATGAAGCTCAAAAAGTTCAAGTCATTGATGAGGAAACTGGTAAGACAACAACTACTTATACTCGTCAAGTCCAACTTGCGAAGTCATATCTCTTCACGAAGAACACAACAGTCCAAAATGTTCACGGATTAGTTGTGGCCAATCATTATGAAGAAATGGCTTTGAAAGCTGGCGAAAAATCGGCAGTTCTGACAGTAAGAGATCAGAATGTTGAAATGATGAAAGTTCCTACTATGAAAACCCTCGCTTGTTTTTATTCTACTGACGCTGAATAAGAACAGGCCCCCTTCTCGAAAATTGCCCTGCCTTTTTGGTGGGGCTTTTTTTTAGAAGATCATTGAATAAGTAAGTTTTTCGGTAATGGCCTTAATTCTCAACGGATAGTGGAATCGCTCTCCAAGATATTGTCCGGTTTTACGATCGGCTTGACTTAAACCATTCATAATGAGCTGCGCATCTTGTCCTTCAATGACCAGAACTTCTAGTCCCTTATGAGAATGTGCGATTTCAATTTCTGCAATTTTTAGTCCTAATTTACGGGCCTTAAAGCTGAGTTGGTGAACGACTTGCGATAGCTCTTTAGAGTTTGATACTTTTTTCATTCCACCTTTAATAACTGGTCCTTCGATGACAATGCCTTCATCTGTCACAACTCTTACTTGGGCCATTTCTCTAAATGACGAACTTTGTCCCAGAATTCGATCGGATCTTTTGGGAGCTTCTATTTGTTGCTCGCCTAAATACTTTTGGCCATGCCATTCTTCAAACAAAGTGGCATTGGCCCAAATAAGCTTTGAATTTTTGGTAAGTTTTATTTGAGATTCAGAGCAAAATTTGGCCCATAAATAGAGGGGAGGACGTTCTCCTTGCCAGCAATTCGAATTAAGTCCAAGAATGAAATTTTTGATTTCTTTTAACATGCTTTCTTATCGGGATTTGAATTGAAGTTAGGACTCAACGAGGGGGCAATTAGAATCTGAGGAAAAAAATGCCCAACTCTGCTACTCGGGTTAACCCTTTTTCGCGACTTTAGGGCATAATAAAAGAACGATGTTCGAGTATAAAATTCAACAGGCTTGGGAGAGTTATCAGGATGATTTTGGTCTCGGCCGAATTCTTCTTTTCGTCTACTTTTTTAATGGCTTCATTACATTTGTCACACTCTTCGTCTTTGGTCACTTATCGGTTCTTCCACTTGTTCCAATTGTTTCAGCTTTGGTCTTCTATATGTTGCGATCAAATTTAGTAAAAAAGTCTTCTCTCACAAAAATGATCGTCAATATGTTACCAATTGCGATTACAATTATTTTAAATTATTACTATGTAGGTGTGATCGATCGTTTGGCGGGAAATCTTACTCGTCTTGATCCCCTTTTTTTAAAATTTGATTATTGGCTTTATGGAGATCTTCCTTCTTTATTAATTCAAAGCCTTCTCTCTAAAGCAGGTTGGCTTGGAACATTTCTCTATGACTTAATGATGACTGGCTACATCTTGTATTTTCTTATTCCTCTCTATGGCGCCATACTTATCTATCGCATTCTTCCTGACAATCGTCGTTATAAAATGTCCCGCTATTTTGGTAGCGTTATTATTTATTTTACGATGAACTACATGTTTTATCTTTTTGTGCCAGTGACAGGTCCTCAATTTTTTGTACCTGAACTATTTAAGGAAGCACTTCCCTTAAGTAGCTATGGCCAATTTCTTTTTCGAATGGTTCAACACGGACAAACAACATTTATAGATTGTTATCCTTCTGGTCACACAGGGATTGCCTGGCTAGTAACTATCTGGCTATTTCAGTTTAATCACGCCCAGAGATATATGATGACTTTTGTGACTGTTCTTATCATGGGGGCAACATTGGCCATGCGATATCATTACACATTAGATTTGTTATCTGCTATACCTCTGGCGCTATTGTGTTACAAAATGGGCCATTGGCTTTTTCCAGTGGAAGTCGGTCCTAAAGTTTTGCGGAGAAAAATTTAATGCCCAAGTATTTTGCCTTCTACAAACCCTATGGAGTTTTGAGCCAGTTTACTCCCGAAGGAGGGCATCCTGCTTTAAATGAATTTCACTTGCCGAAAGATGTCTATGCGGCTGGTCGATTGGATCATGATAGTGAAGGTTTATTGCTTTTAACTGATGATGGGCCACTCATTAAAAAATTGTTAACTCCTGGTGCAAAAGAGAAATGTTATTGGGTTCAAGTTGAGCGTACTCCAAGCGAAGAGTCTGTCGAAGATTTAAAAAAAGGAGTGTTAATAGGCGAGTATCAAACTTTACCTTGTCGCGCACAAAGGATAGATGAGCCTGAATTACCCCCTCGAAATCCACCTATTCGATTTAGAAAAAATGTAGAAACAACTTGGATGGAGATTTATTTGACTGAAGGAAAAAATAGACAAGTAAGAAAAATGACCGCGGCCATTGGTCATCCGACTTTAAGATTGGTGCGAGTTGGTCTGGGAAAACTTCATTTGAAAAAACTAAACTTGAAATTGGGTGAATATTGTGAAGTTCGACTAGAGGATATTTTATGAATGAGGAACTCTTTTATTATTTTAATACGAATCTAGAGTGCGAAGATTTGCTAAAAAAAGAAGTCGAACTTTTTTTTCCAGAATTAAGACTTTCTTATTCAAGGCCATGCTTTCTTACTTTTAAAGGTTCGGCATTTTTCAAAGATCGTATTTTTAAAAGACAATGGTTCTTTGCAAGAAGGGTAGGGGTCTCTTTAGGAAGAACAAATGGAAGCGAAATTGAAGCTAAAGCTCACCGAAAATATGAGGAGAATAAATATCGCACTATTCATGTTTGGAATGCAAACTTAACTCAATATAAATCGACAGATTTACCAACTTTTTCTTTAAGTGAATCAGATTCAGAGATGATTCTGGATGTTATTAAAGTTCGAACTGACGAATTTTGGATTGGTGAACATCGTCACTTTGCCCATATCTCACCATTTGCAGGGGGAGATCCTCAAATCGTTTTGCCAGAGTCAGCCGCTTCGAGGGCCTATTTAAAATGGGCAGAGGTATTTGCTCACTTTTCTAAATTATCACAAGTCAAAGCTACGATAGTAGAGCTCGGCGCTGCTCCTGGTGGAGGAAGCCAGTTTTTAGTGGAACAAAACTTCAAGGTTGTCGCCATTGATCCTGGTTTGATGAAATATGAGGGTGCTCGTTATCTCCAAATGCCAGTCCAAGATATCAATCGTAAAACAATAGATAATCCTCAAAGTGTTGTTGGAATGGCCGTTGATATGAATCTCTCACCACTTCAATCGGCGAAAGAAACATTGCGCGTACAATCTTATTATCCTGAACTTCAATGGGTCATCATTAATCTCAAAATGACAAAAGTTGAACTCATTGATGCTCTCAAAAAAATTGAGAAGCAGTTTAGAGATTCACTTTTTCCCAATATCTCATTTTTGTCACTGCCGTCACATAAAAGAGAAGTTATGCTAATTGCTTATCGCGACTAATCACTTGAATATGCTTAGCGATAAAATGCATACCGAATGCACAGAGAATGTGCCAAATGACATGTCCATGCAAAAAGATATTTTCAGGTTGGCAGTAAATTCTCTTTAAATCAATTTGGGCCGAAACTTGGGCCAAGATCAAAATCAATCCAGCAATTGCCAAAAAACCATATTTTTTCAAACTTGATTCTTTGAAGCCGTTATAAAGGTCAAGAACGATAATGGGTAGGGCATTGATAAGGAGAAGTGTCTGAATCGGAATATTAATGATTCCCAGAATGACGAGAATGATCATATTCATAAAAGAGAAAAACCAAAAAAGTGTGTAAAAAGAAAAATGTGCATAACGTGAAACTCTCTTGGCATTAAAGGCCAACAAAAAACTAGTCATCAGTGCCATGCCAAAGAAATCAAAGTGCTGTGTTAAATAATTGTTTGAAGCATGATAGATACCTGAGAAGAGTCCCATCACGAGAACGACAATCCCAAAGTGTTTAACCAGCACTTCTTTATATTTAGTTATAAGTAAAAGAGCTACAATGATAAATCCCAAATTGCTCCAGGTATTGGCCGGTTCATTGATCACACTACAAATGGTTTCTTCACACCAATTGACGTTAGGAGCACCATAACTTTGTTGGGCCTCAAACCAAGGGCATTGAGGGGTAATTGTCATTTCTCTGGAGTGATTATCATAAAGACTCATGTTGATCCTTGATGTTGAAGCGGGCATATCTTTGTTTACAAGGATATGCCCACCAACTAAATTTTGCAAATGTCATCTACGATATTCACGACTTCGTTTTTTCCAAATCTCTTTGAGATGCTTACTTGTTTTGGCCTGACTCTTTTTCTCCATAAAAGATTGCTCCTTTTCAATCTTGAGAAAGCTCTTCAATCTTGCTGCTTCAAGCTCTCCACGCTCAATTGCGGATTGAATTGCACAGCCCTGATCGTTCTGATGACGACAATTTGAAAATTTGCATCTTTTCTCGAGTTCAAGTACATCTAAAAAGGAATTCTCAAATCCACCTTCTCCTTCCCATAACTGGATTTCTCTAATTCCTGGAGTGTCCATAAGGAATGCTCCATTAGGTAGTTTTAATAGTGTTCTTGAGGTCGTGGTGTGTTTTCCTCGATCTGCATGAGCACCAATTTCTTGTACCACTTGATGATCGCATCCAAGAAGAGCATTAGTTAGAGTCGATTTACCAACGCCACTAGAGCCTAGAAGAGCAATTGTTTGACCAGGTTGGATCAAATTTCTCACTTCATCAATACTTTCGCCTTTTTCAATTGAAATGCTCAGTACTTGATCGACCTTTGTAATTGTTTGGATTTGCTTGAGAAATTGGTTCGTCACATCTTCAGTTACAAGATCATTTTTGGTTAAGATAAGAATAGGCTTTATTCCTCCATCTCTGATCATCACTAAATAGCGTTCAATTCTTCTTAAATTTAAATCCCGATTAAGAGAATTGAGCAAAAAAACAATATCAACATTGGCCCCCAACAATTGTTCGCCTGCGTATTCGCCAGCTAATTTGCGAACAAGTTTACTTTTTCTCTCCTTTACACGTTCTATCTTCCCAATAGAATCTCCAGGAAGCATGAGGACATCAACGTAATCACCTACTGTGGGAAGTTCCGATCTGGTAAGTGCGTTATGCCTCAACTTCCCACTCAAGACAGCGATTGTTTCCTCTCCATCAATTTCAAGTGTGTATCTTTCACGTTCTTCATTAATAACTCGGCCACAATTAAGGGCATAGAAATGCCCTCTCATTTTTAATAATGAGTTTTCTTTCAATAGATTCTCCATTGTTTGGCGCACGAGCTTGTATAAGCTTCGTAAAGTTGCGCACAATTTAATATAAATTTACGGTTCTAGGGAATGCTTATCTCTGAATTACTGAAAAAGACGGAGACGAGCATTTAAAATAATTTTTTTCATATGTGCCTCCTTTGAGATTGTTGAATTTCTAAATTAACAGAAGACATTTTTTTGTCAAGAGGGAGCCCTTATTCTAGAAAGCAGTATTGACCACTTTTTGAGGCAGGCAAAAGCCCTTATTGTTGATCAAATTAATGAATCATCTCCTTGATTTAACAATGGAAAAGATGCATTTGTTCTGGCCACTTATTACCCTTGGGGCTGATAATAAGGATATATAATTTGTTTGAGAGGAATTTATGAAAACGTTGTTGTGTTTAATGTTGTTTGGTTGGGTCTCTATAGTTAGCGCTCAAGACCTCCTCTATAAGGTTGTCTATTCAAAAGGGGATGCTTACTTTTCGAGAGAGGACAATCGTCGCCAGATAGTAAAGGGTGACCTTTTGATGGCAAAAGATATTATACAAACGGAAGCGGACGCACTCGTTGTTTTGTCTTTTGGTGAAGATTATAAGTCAAAAATGAAAGTCACTCAAAATTCAGAGATAACTCTCGAGCCAATAGGCGAACTTAAAGAAGATGGGAAAACTCTAGAGAAGCAGTCTCTCTATGTGAAGCTTGGTAATATTGTGATCGACTACTCGAATAAGCATAAAGATAAAAAGCGACTGCAAATCAATACTAAAAATGCGTCGATGGGTATTCGCGGTACTAGATTCTTTGTTCACGTAACTCCTGATGAAGATACTGTCGTTGCCGTTCATCATGGTGTAGTTGCAGTAAAGCATCTTAAGAAAAACCAAACAGTGGTTCTTAATAATAAACAAGGTGTCGTAATGTCTGAAGATGTTGCGCGTGACAGAATTGACAATCCTAAGTGGTTTGGTCAAATCAATTGGGATTTTGAAGTATTTGGTGAAGATTTTAAAAAGCTTTATCATGGAAAAGGTTTTACTGGCGATATCGAGAGAGATCTATATCGATCCAGTTCAGCTCGTGGCTTAAAGGATTTAAAGGAAGATCAAAAGAAACTTTCCAAAGAATGTGATGCTAAAAAAGCTGCTTCTTGTGGAAAACTTGCTATGCAATTGTTATCAATGAGAGAAGAGGGAGATACGACTCAAGTTCGTCAACTCTTTAAACGAGGGTGTGAACTTAAAGACCAAGGTAGTTGTATTTGGATTGGACGAACGGAATATGAGTTTGGAGACAAAACGAGAGGTAAGAAGTATTTAAGAGATTTATGCACATCAAGAAAGATGTCCTATGCCTGTTATATGATGTGGGAAATTTCACAAAAAGAATTGGATGATGCTGAAAGTGAATTTTATCTTAAGAAGAGTATGGAAGCTTTTCACGATCTCAAAGATTTTGATTCTACATTGGCCGATTTCTCGACGAAGTGCGAATCGGGTGATGCCATAGCTTGTACTAATATTGGTATTTTAATGGATAACATTAAGAAGTCGGATAAGGCAGCAAGTTTTTACGAAAAGGCTTGTGGGCTGGGCGACGGAGATGCATGTTCAAATATTGGGTACAATTTCCAAGAAAATGGAAATTTAGAAGAAGCTCAAAAATTTTATCAAAAAGCTTGTTACTTAAATGCTTCTACCGGTTGTTATAATTTGGCCTGTGTTTATTCGACTAAGGACAACCTCGATCTCGCAGTTCAATATTTGAAAATGGCGATTGTGAATGGCTATGTCGATTGGAAGCAAATTGAATCAGACAAGGATCTCGCGAAACTTAGATCAGCTGAACAATATCAAGGCATTCTTAAGGAATACAAAAAATAAGAAAAGGCCTTCGGGCCTTTTTTTTTGAATAAATTTGGTCAGTTACATTAAAAACTAAATATAAATCCTTAAATAACCGACAAGCTCGATAGGTTAAAGGGTGGTTTTCGATGTTTTTTAAAAAACTTACGACCGGTTCGGTATTGGCGTTGTCGTTGGGATTCATTTCTCACGGAGTGTTCGCTGAGTGCTTGCAGATTGGCGACAGTCAATCTACAGGGACAACGTTCACAAAAACACTTAATCAATCTTTAAGTACTCATGGTTGGAAGACAAATACGTTTTCAAAAGTAGGAAGTCGAACACTTGATTGGATCAAGGTACCTTCAACTCCTCTTGAAGAGCGTTTTCCTATTGTTTCTTATCCCAACTCAAAATTAGACAAGCCTTTGCCAAGGCAGGATAAGTCTTGGATTCAGCAGTTACTGGGTCATGGATCTGCTGATAAAAAGTTAGATTGCGTTGTGGTTCAATTAGGAGACAACGATTATGATTATGCTAAAAAATACATTGAGCTCACCAAAGCTGGCGAACCAAGCAAAGCTCAAGCATTCAAAGAACAATATCTCAAACAAGTAAAAATGCTGGTCGAACAAATAGGTGAACAAAATCCAGGACGTTGTTCTTGGATTGGACCTACTTGGAGAGATCAGAATGGTGGTTATAAGCACGTAAGTAATGATGTTAAAATCATGATCAATGCTCTCCAGAAAGAAGCATTAGCTGGGACGAAGTGTGAGCATGTCGATGGGACTGATCCTACGCTAAAAGCTGAGTTTGATAAATTAGGAAGTTTTACTAAAGATGGACTTCATCTCACTAATGAAGCTGCGGAAAAGTGGGGGCAGTTTGCTGCGAATGCCGTAGTGAATGGCACAGTCACACCTGTATTTGAGGCCAAAAAACGTAGTGCAGACGCAGCTCCTCTTGTAAAAGATTTTAAACAAAAAAATCTAAAAGAAATAGATGTTCGAGATTACAAATTACCCCTCACAAACAGTATCAAGGTGATGAGTACCAAAACAGGAAGAACTTCTACTCTAAACGCTAACCGTAATTCAGCTATTCAAGTATTGGGAAAAGCTCCAGGTGGTGGCTATCGTGTCCGTGTTTTTAAAAATGGAGTTCTATTGCCAGGTGAATTCGTAACAGCTGCGAGCAACGTGAAGCGCGGTGTGAACTGGTACATGCTTAATCAATTTGAAGAAGTCGCGAGAGAAACAAATAGCGCAGGAACCGCTGGTCCAACAGTTTGCCCTGAATGTGTCGCCATGGCATCTCAACGACAAGCAGACTATAATCTCGAAGATGTGAGTGATCTCACAAGTGATGCTCCTGTTGTTTCATCGCCTGGAGAATGGAAGCCGGGTTGTGAGGCCTTAGCACAAAATCCTCCAAAGGCAGAAGATAAAAGTAAACTGATGCAATGTATTCGCTCAATACAAAATGCAATTGTGGCAGGTAATAGAGATGGTAACGGCGCTCTCAATCGCAAGAAAGTTTTTGATAGCATGTTCAGTCGATTAAAACCCGAAGAGCAAAAATTTGCGGCCATGATATTTACTGTTCAAGGTGAAGTTGGTTGGATGGGAGATCATGGTCGTTATCACGAAATGATGGCGGTTATGAAAGTCCTTGAAAATCGCGTTTCCATGGCAAAGCAAAGAGGTTGGTCAGAACCAGTCAATGAACTTGATATTGCACTCCATCCAATTGAGTTTTCAATGTACAATGCCAATGATCCCAATTGGCGTAAAGTTCTCGATCCCGTTCGCAGGGAGAATTTCAGTAACGCGATTGAATCATTTTTAAGATTTCCAAGCGCAAAGTTTGAACCAGCAAATATTGCCAATAGAATTTCTCATTATCATACGAATGGGGTCTCTCCTGCTTGGCGAAATAGTCCCAAAGCAAATCTGGTCATAGATAATAACCCCGTAGTCGGGGCAGGAAGAACAAAGCATCTCTTTTACTACAATGTTGATGGAAATGTCGGTTGGAGCAGAAGACAAAGTTCAAGATATAAGAGGGCTTAGTGAGTAAAAAGCTTGGACACTTCATTATATTTGCTCTTTTTTGGTCCCATCTCGCTGTTGCGGATGATTTAAGAGACATTAAAAATTGGGAAATTGTAAACGCCGATCAAGATTACTACATCAAGTTGAGATCTGAAAAAAAAGTGATGGTCGATATTCAATCTTTCAGTCAAGAACCAAAGATTGAAAAAATTGATTGTTCTAATAAAACAAATTTTTGCTTGATCATCTATTTTGCGGGTGAGATTGGAACTCAGAGAATAATAAAAGTATGGAGGGCGGTCATCTATAATCAAAAGTCCGGATTTTACGAAGGAGATTATCCTTATAAATATCTAGATGATGGTCGTGACTTTCCTCAACCTGAGTATAAATACGATGATCAAAAGTTGGTAATTAAAGATGAAACAAGCGGAATTGAAGAAGAAATTAATTTCAAATGATAAGGAACTAAAGATGTTAAAAAAAGTCGATTTAAACAAAATCGGTGATCATTACGAGTCGAGAAGTTATCGTCTCGTCTCAAGAGGTGTTAATTTGCTTCTTGATTCCTTTTTCTATTTTAAAAAGAGAAAAGGTGAGATAGTTGCTGGTGGAGCGACTTTCTTTACTCTACTTTCAATCGTACCAGTTCTTTTACTTGCTATTTCTGTGCTTGGATTAGTTCTTAGCGATGTTGATCAATCAAAAAGTTTTGTTTTAAATTTCATGTCGGAAAATATTCCAAGTATGGCCCCTTGGATTATGAAATCTCTTGAGGCCATCGTCGACCAACAACTTAAAGCAAGTTCTGGGATCAATCTTTTAAACACTTTAGTACTGGTTTACTCCATAATGGGGGTTATTGGTGCTCTGATGTTTGGACTAAAGCAAGTTGCGGGAGTTGAAAGTAAAGGTGGCTTTTACCTAGAGGATTTAAAAACATTCTCTTTGGGAGTTGCTGTATCTGCTTTTATGTTATCGCTTCTTGCTCTATCAAATAGAGGAATTTCATTGGCCTTATTAGCTCCTGATCAAGGGGCTTGGAGAAACACGGTTGTAAAACTACTCGATTCACAAATGCTTTTGGTTCTTATGTCTTTAGGTTTTTTTACTTCTTTCTATAAAATTGCTGCACCAATGAAGGCTTCGTGGAAGCAAAGTTCATTAGGCGCAACAGCCTTTGTCGGATGCTTTATTGCGGGCAAATCATTTTATTGGATTTATTTGCTTTATGCCAAAGAATCTCTGTCGCAAAATTGGGGGAATTTCTATTCCTTATTTATTGCGGTTTTTTGGGTTTACTTTCTCATGTGTTCATTCTTTTACGGTGCCAGTGTGGCTTATGTAGATGGAAGAACTGTTTACGGTGAGAATAAAAAGGAAGGAGATCTGCCTCCAGAGTTAATGATTCCCAAAACCGAGGATAATGCTGCTTGATTAAGTTATTACTTCTAACATTAGTCTTGTTTTTCAATAATGCTTGGTCTCAAGACAGCTTCAAGCGCCTTGATAAACTGCGTTTTGATAATCAAGAGACAATGCTGCGATCGAGTTCCTTTTTCGCTGGTAATGAGAATGAAATTGGCCTCATTGAAAAAGGCACAGAAGCTCGAATAACTGGATTTGATTTAACGAAAAGGTATGGCATTGGTGTTGAAGTTGAAATTTTAAGTGGACCTAAAAAAGGTAAAAAGGGTTGGGTTTACTATCCTTTAAATCCAGATAAGAGAGATGTTACTTTACTCGATCGCTCAGGTCTGCCTTTTCAGAGAGAAGGGGAATTTTTCGACTTTTTTAAAAAAGCTGCAAAATATAAAGATGAAATTAAACAAGCCACACATATTGACTTGATTGAACAGGCTCCTGTCGCAATCGAGTATGATCCTAAAAAAAGAGATTATATTTGGCGACAAATTTCAAAGGGAGAATACCAAATCAATTTAGAGAAATACGATGGAGGCCCTTTCGTTCCAGTTATCGCTGATGAAATTGACGAAAACGGTAATAAGGTGACCAAAACTTTATTCGTAAGACGCGACTTTAATCGCATGATCAATATGGCCAAGCAAGTTGCTGAGGTCAATTTGGGTCAAGAAGAATTATTCTGTCCTCCTGATTCCATGGCGGCGGAAGATACATTAGTTAAAATTGAGCAACCGGCCGAGGAAATAAAAGTCCGACCGATTCCACGTCCAGAGAGGACAATTGCGCCATCACCGGTGATTGAAGGGAAGTGGCATCCACACTGCCAAGTATTGGCAAAAAGCCCGCAGCTCGAATCAGATGAAGCTGAGATGGTGCTTTGTTTGCAATCACTAAAAAAGTCTGTCACAGAAAATAATCTCAATGAAGATAGAAAGTATATTCGTTCCCAAGTCTTTCGTGACATGTACCGAAAACTTAATCCAACTGAGCAGCGTTTTTTAGCGCTTTCACTCACTGCCTACGGAGAATCTGGAATTTTACGCGACGAAAGAGATATGAAAATGATAATGAGAGTTATCGATAATCGCGTTAAATACGCGAATAAAAAAGGGAGATCTCCAAAGGCCAACGAATTGGATATTGTTCTTCAACCTTTACAATTCTCTATGTACAACGCAAATCAAAATGATTGGCGTCAAGCTCTTGAGGCTTCTCCCCATGATCCAGGGATAAAATTGGCCGTTTCTAGTTATAGAAAGTACCCTAACGCTAGCTTTGAACCGAAAGAAAAAATAGATGATATTCGTCATTACCATGCAACTTATGTGAACCCAAATTGGGCCAGTCGCTCTAAATTGATTCCGGTGCAAATTGATGGTGATCGAACGAGAATTCGAAGGCTAAAAGTAAGAGGTGAACGAGTTGACGTTCGTCATGAGTTTTACCAAAATATTGCTTGGTCCTTCGCACCTAATACTTGGAGACCTTAGTCATGAAAAAATTAATTTTAACAGTGATGATAACTTTTGCTTCATTTAACTTATTCGCTACCGAAAAAGTGAGACTAGAGAATCAAAATGATATGCCCGTTCTTATATACAAAAACAAAACTTATGAACTTCAAGTTTCTGGTGGAAAGCCGGAATTTAGAAAGGTTATAGAGAATTTCAAAAAAGGTGTTGATCTGATTATTTATTATTCAGGGACAGCTGGAACTTTTCAACCGGTGGAAGTTGTTAGGGCCATTATTATCGACAGAAAAACCGGTGAATCTCTTGGAGATTTCCCTTATGAGTATAAAATCGATAATGGCAAAGGTTTTCCACAACCGAAATGGAAATCTGATGATAAAAAGATTTCCATAGAAGATGAAACCTTTGATATCAAGAAAGACATTCAGCTTCCGAAATAATTAAGCTCTTACAAAGGGATTCGTTTTTTTTTCTTCAAAGATTCTCGTCATTGGGCCGTGACCGGTGATGACCATCGTTTCTTCTGGTAATTGATATAATTCTTTTTTTATTGAACTAAGAATGAGATCAGAATCACCACCAGGAAGGTCTGTTCTTCCAATACTTCCTCTAAAAAGAGTATCTCCAGACATTAAGAGCGGAGTTTCTAGACCCTCAGTGTAAAAGCAACATGATCCAGGGGTATGTCCCGGAGTATGAAAGCACTTGAGAAATTCTTTGAGGTCAGGGTCGGTCAATGAAAATGTCTGCTGATGTTTAAGCAATCCATCGAGAGGTTTTGGTGCATCTACTTTTTGACCAAAAAATTGTCCTTGAACGGCAAGTGCTTGATATAAAAAGTCATCATCATGATGAAGATAAATAGGAGCTTTGTACTTTTCAGCAGCCTTTGCTGAATGTCCGATATGATCAAAGTGAGCATGGGTATGAAGAAGATATTTGATGATAAGATTTTTAGGTGAAATCCATGCATCTAATGAATCAAAATCATTTCCAGGATCAATAATGATCGCTTCTTTTGATATTGTTGAATAGATCAGAGTCGTATTACAAGCATAACTTCCCATTGGTCTCGTTTCGATGTTCAGTGAATTTTTTTGAAACATATTCTAATCCTTACTCTGTTTGTGTTAATATACTCCAAGAAGAATGAATGATGAATGTTAAAAATTCTAAAACCTTATGTGTTCTGCCTTGGTTGATGCGTTATATTCATAATGACGGACGCTTTTATCTTTGTTGTATTTCGGCATCAGATCCTGACAATGCTTTGAAAGACGATTCGGGAAAGCCACTTTTTGTTCAGAATGTTAAACATTTAAATCTTTTAGATGATTGCCAACGTCTACAAACGATCAAGAAATTGTTATCCCAAAATCAATGGCCTGATGAGTGTCGTAAATGCCGAGAGCATGAAGCGCGTGGAAGTTTATCCCATCGTCTTTTAAAGAATAAAGAATTTGCTAAAAGTATTGATTCAATTGAGTCTGGAACAAGCAATATCGAAATTCTCGATCTAAGATTGGGAAATTTTTGTAATCTTCGTTGCGTGATGTGTGGGCCAGATGCTTCTCATTTATGGGTTGATAAATGGAATCAGCTTCAGCCTAAATCTTTAGAGATGAATAAGTATCAATTGGATTCTTTTAAATTTCAACCCTGGCCTACACAAAATGAAGTTTGGCAAAAAATTAAACAAGATTCACAGCATCTCGTCTCTATTGAACTTGCTGGAGGCGAGCCTCTTTTATCTAATGAAGCTAAATCATTTTTAACTTCACTTATTCAAGACGGTCATGCTCAAAATATTGAGCTTAACATCATTACCAATCTAACAGTTTTAACAGAAGATTGGCTGAAGATCTGGTCACATTTTAAAAGAGTGTCTCTACGAATTTCATTAGATGGAGTAGGTGAGTATCAAGAACTCATGAGACCTGGATTGCGTTGGGAATCGTTTGAAAAAAATATTAAGAAGTTGGATCTGATTTATCTTCAATTTCCCTTTTCTGAGGTAAATATCAATTTTACACTTCAGGCCCTCAACGCCAAACAATTAGTGCCTGTTATGAAATGGCTACAAGAGTTCGAACATATTGCTCCTTTGCCTCATGTTTCAATTTTAAGCGAACCCGAGTATATGGATTCGCGCTGGCTTTCGGAATCAATAAAAACGGATTTAATAAAGTTGTGGAATAGGGAGCTTGATAGCATTGTGAGTGGCCCGCAATTTGATCAAATAAAAAATCAATGGTTGATAGATAGCTTCGAGCGGGCCAGTGGTTGGCTAAAGGGACCTGCTCCTAAAGCGGCTCAAGCACATGCTTGGTCTCAGCGCCTCTTGAAAGATAAAGAGCTTCATTCACAATTAAAGAAATGTGATCTCGAGTTACTTTTATTTTTACTCTCTCTATGATGAAAAAACAGGCACTTAGTTAATTGTTGCTCCCACAAATCTACCGTTTTTTAGACAGTGAGTATAAATTTTATTCACAATCCTTGTTTAGCTAGCGACTGGTCAGCATTTTACCTATTCTTACCTCATGTTGAGAACCTTCAAATTCGCTATCCTTTTAGCTTTTATGTTTAGTTCGACCTTTTTAAAGGCCGAAGGCATAGAGCTCCTTTTTAAATCAGAAAAACCCCATCAAGTTACAATTCTCGAGAGCGGTCTTGCTGCCTTTCAAAAGCGACTTGATTTAATTGAGCAAGCTCAATCGAGTATTGATCTTGAATATTTTATTTATAACGACGATAGAGCAGGTAAAATTTTAAGCCAAGCTTTGGCAAGAGCTGCCAAAAGGGGAGTCAAGGTTCGCTTAATTCTTGATAACTTTATGGTTGCAAGAACCATCTCAGCTTTTTTAGCGCAAGAGTTTGTTGATTTGGGTATGGATGTACGCTTTTACAATACATCGCCTCTGATTATTTTATGGAAATCACAATATCGTAATCATCGAAAAACATTTCTTGTCGATCGCAAAAAAATTATTTTAGGTGGTCGCAATATTGGTGATGAATATTTTGACCTTTCTCATGAATATAATTTCGTTGATAGAGACATGTTAGTTGAAGGAGAAATCGTCAACGATATAGCAAAAACATTTGATATGATTTGGGATTCTCCACTCAGCGAAAATTTAAGACGCCCAAAACGTCCAGAATGGAGTGATTTGAAATATAAAAGAGCAAGTCGAACTCAAAGACAGAAATTATGAAATCAGTTTCAAGACGATAGGAATCGTTGGGATGCAGATCTCGAAAAAACCAAAAAGTTTATGCAAACTGATGAAAAAATTCAAGATGATACCCTTCAAATTGAGACCATTGCGAGGGCCCATTTGAGCGAGCAAGTTTCAGGGACTTGTCCATCAGTGACTTTTGCAACTGATCATCCTTGGGTAGCTCCATTGAGACATGATGAAACTAGATTTTTAAAACACGAAATTTTTAGAAGAGTCGAAAGGGTTGATCGAGAACTAGAAATTGATTCACCCTATTTTATTCTTTCTGAAGAAACGACACCACTACTGAATCATCTTTTGGAAGATAAGAAAGCTGAAGTTAAATTATTAACAAATGGGCTCTATTCAACTGATGCCATTTATGTTGCGAGCGTTTTTAATGCTCGAATCCCGAAGTGGATTGAAAAGGGGTTGAAGGCTTACGTTTATTCTGGAGATGTTCAAAAGGATTACCCTGTTATTGAAAATGAAATCTCAGAATCTCGGTGGGGAACACATTCGAAGACCTTTGTTTTTGACCAGAAAGACTTTTTTATTGGCAGTTATAATATCGATCCACGCTCAAGCATCTATTCTTTAGAAATGGGTCTTTTCTGTGATGGAAATCCGGAGCTTGCCGGTCAAGTATCAGGGCTCCTTCAAAAGCGCAGGGATAATTCTATTTATCTTAAAACAGTTGAAGATGTGTCCAAGTATGAGTTTTCACGAATAAGCTGGGCCAAAAGGCTTGGTTATTACCTGACTGCGGTGCCAGCATCATTGTTTGATTACCTTTTATAAATTTCAAACAGACCTTTTAATGACTTTATCTGGCCCTCGACCATGATTCTCATTATAATATTCAAGGAATTGAAACTATTTGAGAATTGATTATGCGCCGAGTGCTTTCACTACTTCCAGTCTTCTTATTGGTTCTGTCTTGTCAGAATGTAAAATCATTCTATTCAAACGAAGACCAGGCTAAAGAAAATCAAAAGACTTCTGAAGAGCAGGTTGCGCAAAAATCCATTAAGGAAACAGCAAAAGTTATTCCACAAGAAGTGACTTCTGTTGATCCAGACATCATTAAATTTTGTGCCAAGATTGATGAGAGTTTTAAAAAGTATAATTGGAAATCAAGCGATTGCCTTAAACACAATTGGAGAACCGTTCGTAAATCAGTGAAGGGCGATCCGTTAGTTTGGGAAGTGTTTGGAAATGAAAACCGCATTGGAAAGAAAAATGTCGATGTGACCTTGCTGATGTGTGGTGTTCATGGGGATGAAATTACGCCGGTTAAATTTTGCTTTGATGCTATTGAGCACATTGAAGAATTAACCTTTACCGAAGACATCGACAAAGATGGAGATATTGATGAGAAGGTGATTATTGTTGCTCCCATCGTCAATCCTGATTCTTTTTTCAAAGATCGCCCAACTCGCACTAATGCCAAGGGAGTTGATGTTAATCGAAATTTTCCAACTGGAGATTTCAAAAAACTTGCGATGAAAGAATGGATTAATCGCTACAGCAAAGATCCTCGTCGCTTTCCAGGCAAAGATGCTATGAGCGAACCTGAAGTGGTTTTTCAGATTAATCTGATTAAACGTTATAACCCTAGTAAAATTGTTTCAGTTCATGCTCCACTCACAATGCTTGATTATGATGGGCCAATTGATGAGCACACTGGTGGAATTTTGGGTTCCAGAGCAAATGAACTTTTAATCCAGATGAGCGAACAAGCTCAAGGCTATAGAATTAAGGATTATCCTTTCTTCCCAGGATCACTGGGTAATTACGCAGGTAACGAACTCAATATCCCTACGTACACTTTAGAACTTCCAAGTTCTGACCCCAGACAATCGTCAAAGTATTGGTCTTTGTTCAAGGGCGCGATCCATTCTGCGATCATGCATAACTTGGGAAACGACGTGAACGTGGCGATGGAGCCCGATAAAAAGGCCCATAATAACGCTAACTAGAGTCTTCTTCTCGGGTATTGAGGCGTGCAAAATCTGCTAAGTGCCAACAAAATCTGCCATTTCTGTATTTTCCACTAAATTTTAAAATCTTTTACTCCGAATAGGTTAGTGAACAATTGTTTTTTAACGAGGACATCACTATGTTGGCCAGTTTTTCAGAGTTTAAGTTTTATCAATCTTTTAGAATACCTGTTGAAAAAGCAGATAATCTTCGATTTTTGGTAGAGAAAGAAGATGAAATGGGCAAAGAAGTTTATATAGAGGATGCTGTTCTCGTCGACGTTTCTGTTACTGGGTTGGGATTTAGAACTAAAGAGCGACTTTCGGTGGGAGCGCCGTTAACAATATCGCTACAATTTAAAAAATATCACATGGATATAGCAGGTAAAGTTGTTCGTGCTTTCTGTAATACAGTCGACGATGTCGACATGATTTACGGTGTAGAAATTGAGCACGATGAGAATATCAGAAAATTTCTAGAGCAATTCATTTTAAGTTTTTCTACTGAAAGATTGAAAGATTGTTTGATCGATTCTGCTTTAGTAGAGAGATATACAAAGGCCAGTGATGGTTTTGAAATGTTCTCACTTCTTCTCTCTCTTTTTAAAGACATTACTTTCTTTGGAGATAAAGAAGGATTTCTCGACAATATGCTCGAGGAAGTTGTTCGAATTATGAATGCTCAACGTTCATCTATTTTCCTCATTAATCCAGAAACCAATGAACTTGAAGCCGTTGCTGCTTTGGGTATGGAAAAGAAAGATTTGAAGTTTGATTACAGAGTTGGGATTGCCGGGTCAGTATTTACAACTGGTGTCGCCCTTAATATCGATACCAAATCAGATCGCAGTCGATATAATGATCTCTTTGATAAAAAGTTTAATTTTGAAACACGTTCAATCATTTGTCATCCGATCCACAATCGCGAAGATAAAATTATTGGTGTTATCGAAGTGATTAATAAGCGCAACCAAGATCGCTTCACTGTGGAAGATGAAAAAACGATGAAGGTTTTGGCCTTGGTATTTTCTTCTGTTTTTCATAATTACAATCCACTTTCCGAGTCTTCCCAAATTCGTCGTTTTTCAACACCTTTTGACAGAACTTTTGCCTTAATTGGTAAAACACCGCACTTGGGAAGTTTGAGAAGTTCAATTATTAAATTGAAAGATATTGATTCTCCTGTATTGATTCAAGGTGAGCAGGGCGTAGGTAAAACTCTATACGCTAAGATTCTTCATCACGAAGGACAAAGAGGTTTAAAGCCTTTAGTCGAAATTGATTGTCAGGTTCAAGACAGACAAATTATTGAAAAAGATATTTTTAGTCCTGTCACTTCCGTAATGAATAATACCCAAGGGGGAACGGTCATTTTTAGAGAAGTTCATTGCCTCTCAATTGAAGACCAAAGAAGACTTTGTTTTATTCTTCATGAAGGACGAATCGAAGGTGGGAACGTATCAATCGATGCTCGAATTATAGCCACATCATCAAAGGACTTAGGTCAGGAAGTTGATGAAGGGAAATTTGATCGTTCACTCTATGAGTTTATTAATAAGGCTTATGTTTATATTGAACCACTAAGAAGAAGAATAGAGGATATTGATCTTCTGGTCGATTACTTCCTAAAAATGGAATGTAAAAATCAAGGACTTCTTTTGAAGAGCTTCGCTCCTAAAGTTGTCATGAAGATGAAAGATTATCACTGGCCAGGGAACGTCAAAGAACTTCAAACATGTGTTGAAAGAAGTGTTCTGTACAATCCAAAGAACCATATCATTGCTGATTTGGATTTTGAATCTAGTGCTGCTCCCGTTTATGATCTTGGGGCCAAGCAGAGATTGTTTGGGGATATTCCCTATGTTCATGATCCAAAGATCGCATTAAAAGATAGAATTTTGTTAGTTGAAAGAGAGATCATTCTCTCCGAGATTAAGCGCAATAATGGCAATAAATCTAAAGCAGCAAAAGAAATGGGAATTTCTAGAGAAGCTTTGAGAAAGAAGTTACTCCAAAGCCGCGAAGTCTTAACTCAACTTGAAGGTGTCGATTCTCCAACGCTTAAAGAAGATGCAGTTTGGGAAAACGGCGAAGAGGCAGCTTAATTATCCTTCAATAAATTTAAGCCATATTTGTCTAGATTTTGGATCATCCCTAAATTCGCACAGGAATATTCCCTGCCATTGACCCATTTGTAATTTCCCTTGCTCCACAATCATGGTCAGCGTTGTTTGCAAAAGGATCGATTTCATGTGTGAAGGGGCATCGTCTTCGCCTTCGGTTGTATGAGTGATAAAGGGGGCATTTCGAGGCGCCACACGTTTTAAAAACTCTTGCATATCTTTGACCGCCGAATCTTCAAATGACTCTGTAATAGTTAGAGAACAGCTCGTGTGAGGGCAGTAGAGAAAGAGTATGCCACTAGCATTTTGACTAGATAAAAGATGGGGCAATTCCTTGAGGATCTCAGGAGTAATTGAGTAAAAGCGTTCACCTGTTGTCTTAATGGTCAAAGTTTTCATCTTTCTTAATTTATCAGCACTTAAGTTAAATCGCGAGAGGGATTTTACCGATCTATCTTTTATGCAGATTTTTAGAGCGCTTTTCGAGCATTTGTCTTGGAAAGACTTTTTTGACATCTTCGTTGTGGCCTTCCTTTTTTATCAAGGTCTCTTGATCATTAGAGGCACGAGAGCTCTTCAAGTGCTGACTGGAATCGGTCTTCTCATGATTGTTTATTTATTTGGGGTTACTTTTAAGTTTCATACGCTCACATGGATTCTCGAGCATTTCTTTGGAAGTTTTTTTATTCTTTTGATTATCCTCTTTCAAGATCAAATCAGGCTGGCCCTCGCTGATTTTGGAAAGAGTTGGAACCGCATTGCTTTGATCGGTGGAAAAACTAATCAAGATGTCCATGACTTTGAGGAAGTTGTTCATGCCGCTCAGGCCATGAGCAAGGAAAAAATTGGTGCACTCATTGTCTTTGAAAGAGTTCATGGACTGATGAATTATATTGCTTCAGGAACTCAGCTTAATTCAGAACTTCATTCGGATGTTTTATATGCTCTTTTTCAATCGCGCTCGCCATTGCATGATGGTGCAGTGATTATTGTTAATGGCAAAATTGCAGCTGCTGGATGCTTTTTACCACTATCTGACAATTCTGAAATTGAACGGCATTTAGGAACGCGCCATAGGGCTGCCATGGGCATGACTGAGTTAACAGATGCAGTGGCGGTTGTTGTTAGTGAAGAAACGGGATCAATTTCGGTTTGTGTAAAAGGACATTTCACGGTTTGTGCCGATGGAAGAGAATTGCGAAGAACTTTATCTTTGATTTGGAGAGAAGATCGCATCCTCAATTTGGAGGTAGGACATTAATCTCAAAGTAAACCCAGAGTTATGGTTGCTGAGAATAATTTCTCTACTAGGCGCAATGTCTTTATGGTTTTACGTGGTTAACTCTGAGCCGATCGAAATTGAACATAAGATGCCTCTACGAGTTCAAACCGTAAATGGATTTGCCCAATCCAATATCATTCCAAAAGAAATAAAAGTTCGTTTTCGAGGACCGCGAACTTTTATGAAGAATATTACCCAAACTAAAACTCCTGTAAAAATAAAAGTGACTGACCCAAGTCTGGAAAAAGCTTCTCTCGTAACGATCAATTCTGAGGATATCCCAATTCCATTTGGAGTAGAGATTGTCGATTATAGTCCTCGTGAATTTGAAGTAGATTGGGATCGCGAAATTAAAAAATATGTTCCACTTAAGCCTCAACTCGTTGGGGAATTGGCCCAAGAGCTAAAGCTCTCCTCAACTTTGGCCAGTAAAGAAGTTTTGATATCTGGGGCCCGTTCAGTTTTAAAAGGCATAGGTAAAATGAATTCACGTGCAATTGACATATCTCTGCTTGAAGGAAAGGGCGAATTGCTTTTGACCTATGATGATATTGATCCGCGAATAAAAATCAGCCCGGAAGATGGAGTCGTTATGAAGTACGAGATTCTTCCTAACCGAGCAAATTTTACTCTCAAAAACTTAGCAATTCGCTTTAATACCACAACATCACGATTCTCAGCATCCACTACCAAAGTATCTATGGACGTTCTCATTTTTGGAGAGAAAGGAAATCTGACAGAGGGACAAGTCAAGGTTGTTGCGGATATTCCTGATGGCGCAAAAGGTCGAATCACTGTACCACTTAAAGTTGAACTTCCAGAAGGGGTTCACTTGGTGAATGTGAATCCAGAGAAAATTACCGTCAACATTCGTTGATTTTCACGCGCTCAAAATCAAAAAGAAATGTGACGGCCAGAGGGCTAAGATGATAGCCTATGAGGCGAATTCATTAGCTTTTAGGCAATAAATTAGAGGTGCAAAAATGGCCGATATTCGTAAACTTTTTGGAACTGACGGTATTCGAGGCAAGGCCAATGTTCACCCTATGACAGGTGTGATGGCGTTTGAACTTGGAAGAGCTGTTACCGATTTTTTTCAAAAGCGTAGTCAAAGAAATAAGAAACCCTTGATCATCGTGGGCAAAGATACACGTTTATCGTGTTACATGTTGGAGCAAGCTTTCTCTTCAGGCGTTTGTGCTCAGGGGGGAAGAGTTGTTTTAACTGGCCCTTTGCCAACTGCAGGTGTGGCCTTTGTGACTAAAAGTATGCGCGCGGATGCTGGAGTCATGATTTCAGCCTCTCATAATCCTTACTATGATAACGGTATTAAGATTTTTGATGCTTTCGGATACAAACTTCCAGACGAAATTGAACTTGAAATCGAACACCTCGTTTTAAATCCAAATGAAATGCCAATTCGTACCAACGGAGATTTGGGTTCTGCCAAGAGACTCGATGAGGTTTTTGGACGCTATTTGGTGCACACCAAGGGAGCGCTTGATCAAGATTTTGATATGGAAGGAATGCGCATTGTTCTGGACTGTGCCAATGGTGCTGGCTGGAGAGTTGCACCCATGATGTTTCGCGAATTAGGTGCAGAAGTAATGACATTAGGCGTGGAGCCTAATGGACAAAATATCAATCTCGACTGTGGTTCACTTCATCCCAAAAAAGCGGGAGAGGCTGTCATTACTTATCGTGCGGACATGGGAGTTTGCCTTGACGGAGACGCCGATAGAGTCGTCATTATTGATGAGAAAGGGAAGGTCGTTGATGGAGATCAATTGATCGGTCTTTTTGCAAAGCTTTTGCTCGACCGTGGAGAGTTGAAAAAAGGCGATACTGTGGTTGGCACAATTATGACCAATTTGGGTCTTGAAAATTATTTAACTTCTCTTGGACTGAAGCTTGAGCGCACTCAAGTCGGTGACCGTTATATTATTGAACAAATGAGAAAAGATGGTGCTATTTTAGGAGGGGAACCTTCTGGTCACATCATTTTTGGTCGTTATGCAACGACTGGAGATGGAGCTCTGGCAGCCTTGAAAATGGTTGAATGCTTACGTTTCTATAATAAAAAAGTCAGCGATTTGACTCGAGATGTTTCACTTTATCCTCAATTAACTAAAAATTCCGTTGTTGCCAATAAGCCTCCGCTCGAAGCTATTTCTGGCTATAACGATCTCTTTGAAAAATTAGAGAAAGAGGCAAAAGGCAAGGGACGACTGGTTGTTCGTTATTCGGGAACTGAATCATTAGTTCGAGTCATGGCAGAAGGTGAGGATGCTCAATGGGTGAAGACATCTGTTGATACAATGTTAAGTTTTTTGCAGAAGGAAATTAAGTGAGTGTTGAAAAATTAATTCCCAGACTTGGCGTTAATATCGATCATGTTGCAACACTGAGACAAGCTCGTGGTGAGAATTACCCAAGCATTGTCGAAGCAGCTCAAATTGCTCTCAATCAAGGCGCTGAGCAAATCACTATTCATTTAAGGGAAGACCGAAGACATATTCAAGATACAGACGTTGAAGCGGTTCTTTTGGTGACAAAAAAATTCGGGAAACCTCTCAATTTAGAAATGGGATGCAACGATGAAATTATTGATATCGCGATTGCCACAAATCCTGATTGGATTTGTTTAGTTCCAGAAAATCGTCAAGAAAGAACCACTGAAGGTGGTCTCAATATTATTGATCAGGAACAATTTGAACATGTTCAAAAAACATGCAAAAAACTCAAAGAGAATATTAAGAACGTTAGGATTTCACTGTTTGTTGAAGCAGATTCTGCAACCTTAGAGAAAGCCGCGACATTACCAATTGATGCTGTAGAAATTCATACTGGTGATTTTGCCAAGGCTCATCTCAATGGAGAATCGACGAAGACTCATCTCGAAACCTATGAATTGGCCCACAACATAGTAAAGCGAGCGCGATTAGGTTTTCATGCCGGCCATGGATTAACTGATGAAAGTGTCAAACCTTTGTTAGAGCAAGGTTTGTTTGAAGAATACAATATTGGTCATTGGATTATTTGCCAGGCCGTTTTCGAAGGCTTGGGCAATGTCATTAAAAAATTAGCTGATCAAATGAAGGGTTAAGGAGTTACAGATGAGAGTCGTCGACATCCAAGAAATGAAAGAGATAGAATCAAAAAGTTTTGAGCATTATCATTTCACTGAACCACTCATTATTGAAAATGTTGGTGTCAAAGGCGCAGATCTCATCGAGACCCACATCATTCAGGATCAATCATTTTCTGAAATTGTTGCTTTAATCGGGCCAGGAAATAATGGAGCTGACGCTTTGGCGATTGCTCGTCATTTAAAAAATCTAGGCCATGCCGTTCGGGCCTTCGATCTTTTTCCCAATGAAAGAAAGGGATCAGATATTGAAAATCAGTTGAGAATGGCCCAAAAATTTGGTGTAAAAATCAGTCAAATTTCAGACGTTGACCAAATTGAAAGCTATTTTACTCAAACCCAACAAAATTTTTTAGTCATCGATGGCATATTAGGAACGGGAGTTCGTCTTCCTCTTTCAAATTATCTTTTTGATCTCATTAATGTTGTTAATGATCATTCAACAATAACTGTTGCCATTGATATACCTACTGGAATTACAGGTGATACTGGAGCTAAAAGTGGAAACGCGATTGAAGCTCAAGTGACTTTGGCCATTGGGTTTCCTAAGTTGGGGCATTTTTGTGGTCAGGGACCTGTTCACTGTGGCGAGATCATCACAATTGATGCTGGTTTTCCGCAAGAATTTGCTTTTGGAGGAGATAAGTTTCTTTTAACTAAAGAATCCGTTGTTTCGGTTTACGAGTCTCGCGATAAGTTCGCTCATAAAAATTCATTCGGACATTGTCTGGTTGTCGGAGGTTCGAAAGGACTCACTGGTGCGCTCATGATGGCCGGTAAAGCTGCTCTCAAAGTGGGAACTGGTTTAGTGACGACTTCCACTTGGGAAGAAAATTATTATGAATTATCGACTCGTTCAACTCCAGAAATCATGACAGGAGTCATTCCTACGGAAGAGCAAGGTGAAGAAGAAATCATCCGCAAGTTTGGACGCTATGATTCAATGGTTATTGGACCAGGATTAGGGCGATCTCCTCAGTCTCGCACTACCGTCATGAAGGCCCTACTGCATTTTAATGGACCTATGGTGCTAGATGCTGATGCTTTAAGAGTGGTGACCTTGGAGGATCTGAAAAGTGTTGCCCATACTCGCAAAGGGGCAACTGTTCTCACTCCTCATGCAGGAGAATTCGCGGCCTTAATGGGAATTACCATTCAAGAGGTTCTCGATCGTCCAGTTGAAACTCTACGCAAGGCCGTTGATGAACTTAATTGTTGTATCGTTCTAAAGGGCCCAGGGACCTTTATTGCTTTCCCAAATGGGGAGTTGGCCATCAACTATTATCCAAATGATGGAATGGCCAGTGGTGGCTCTGGGGACGTTCTCGCAGGAATTATTGGTGGGCTACTTGCTCAAAGCGCTGAAGACCCTCATGCTTCAGCTTTATTTGCCAAGAAAAGTCGTACTTATGAAACTCTCTTGCTTGCTATCATGGCCCATACCTTGGCCGGCAAACATGCCGCGGACAAACTTGGGGTAAGAGCAATGACTGCAGTTTCTATCATTGATTATTTAAGTGATGCCTTCTTCGAACTTGATGCTCAAATGGAAGAACAAACTTTATGATTGAAATGCGTCGCTGGAAAAAAGTATACGAACAAGACCTCGATGGCATTTGTATCGAACTCAAGGAGCTATTGGGGCAACCCTGTGTTGTTATCTTGTCTGGAGATTTAGGTGCAGGGAAGACAACGTTTGTTCGTCATTTCTCAAAAGTGATCAATGGGCCAAGCTTTAAAATTAGTTCTCCAAGTTATTCACTCATCAATGAACTTGGTCGTATTGTTCATGCCGATTTCTATCGATTAAAGGACAGTGAAGAGCTCGTTCATTTGGAAATTCCACTCTATGTAGAAGATAAAGATTTTATATTGATAGAGTGGGGGAAGCCTTATATTAAAAATCTTCGACAATTTATTGGAGCTGAATTTCGTCTTTACGAACTTGAAGTTTCGGTGAATCCGGCAACAGATAATTTTCCAGAACCATCTCGCAATTATGATCTTTTCGATCTCAGTGATGAAGTTTGACCAAAAAATTTTGATCAAGTGGGAATTTAATTCCGACTAAACTGGTAAAAGATTCATCGTGGTGACCCTTTGATACCACTTTTTTTGGTTCTCCGTATCTGAGACAAGTGTTTGGAATCTATCAGGAAATAGTCAGTTGTAAGACAAGGTTACACAATTTAAGAAAAAACTTTTTAATTTAGTCTGAATTGAAGTTGACGTGAGAATTTTTTATCAGTCATAATTAACTCAGGCGATTTGGATGTCTGACAAGAGCGCTCAAGACGACATTCAAAAAGTATAGGGCTAGAGAGGAATTCGATGCCCGGAAAAGAGACGGCACACAAAAAAACACAATACCGGCATTAATGGGCATTTGTTGGATTTATGGAGGAAGACCAATGAGACTTACATCAAAAGGACGTTACGCAGTCAGAGCTATGCTAGATCTTACTATGCACTCAAACGGGAATCCCGTTCGCTTGCAAGAGATCTCAACTAGACAAAACATCTCACTACATTACTTAGAGCAGCTTTTCCGCAAGCTACGTAACGGTAACTCCGTTAAGTCAGTACGCGGTCCAGGTGGCGGTTATGTTCTCGCTCGCGCGATGGACGAAATCACTATTAAAGACGTTCTTGATTGTGTTGGTGAAAACATCAACCCAGCTAAGGATATCCTTGGAACTGAGGCTGAATTCGCTAATACAGTTGAATTTCACCTCTCTAAGAATTACTTCCAAAACTTGGGTGTAATCATGAGAGAATATCTCGCAACAACTTCACTTGGTGACCTTGCTCGCAAGGCAACTGAAGCTGAAGCTGCTGTTAAGGAAAACGTTCACAATGTTGGCGTTAATCCAGAGCAAAGACCTGCGACTCCAGCGACAACAATCGGTGGTATGAGCACGTCAATTAGAAGCCCTATCGGTGAAATTAACCAATAATAGGTACTATTTAGACTTAAATGCAACTTCCCCTCTAGCAGATTCTGTTAAAGAATATCTAGCTAGGGGGGAATTTGTTTTTGCCAATCCTTCGAGTGTTCACTCTGAAGGTAAAATTGCTAAGCGTCTGATCATGGATACTAGCGATTATCTTTATGGACTCTTCAATCTCAGTGAAAAAGATTTCAAACTTTTTTATCACTCCGGTGCAACTGAAGCGATCAATTCAATCGCCAAAGGTTTTGCTTTTGCCCACGAAATGGGGAATTTCTTCTACTTTGGAACTGATCATTCTGCAGTTCGAAATCAAAAAGAGCAATTAGAAAAATTAAATTGCATGGTTCATGAACTTCCCGTTCTTTCTGATGGAAGTTTTGATGAATCCATCATCATAGAGAAAATAAACGCGCAAAGTGGTCCAAAGCTTGTGAACTTTACTTGGGTCAATAACGAAACTGGCGCCATCCATTCACTTGAAAGCATATTAAGAGTCAAAAAAGCAACCGGTGCCATCATCCATGTTGATGCGGTTCAGAGTGTGGGCAAGATTAAAGATTGGGAAAAATTGCATTCCGCTCTGGATTCTTACACCTATTCGGGTCACAAATTTGGCTCTCTTAAAAATGTAGGATTTACTTTTTTAAAAGAGGGATTGCCTATTCAATCGATCATTCGCGGAGGAGGACAACAATTTGGTCTTCGCTCTGGAACTGAAAATGCCATGGGCGTCTGTACCCTTATGCTGGCCTTGATTGAAATGAAAGAAATGTTTAATGCGGAAACATTGTTGAAAGCGAAAGAGGCTTTTGAGTTAAAGCTTTGCGAAGCAATTAAAGGCAAAGGGGAAATTGTTGCTGGAACCAATCCCAACAGGGGATTAAACACCATTAACTTCATCCTTTACGATACGAAATCACAAACTCTAGCGACGGCCTTGGATCTGGGGGGAATCGATATTTCCACAGGGTCTGCTTGTGCCTCTGGAGCGGTTAAACCATCACCAGTCTTGATAAGTATGGGCTACTCTGAAATTTTGAGTAAATCTGCCATCCGGCTTTCTTTCCATTATCGTTTTTGTGAGTCGGAAGTGGCCGAGTATTGGTCGGCTTTTTCTCGCATTTTGTCTCGTTTTCTCTAAATTTTGCCTAATTCTTTTACATCAAAGTATTTTCTTCAGAGAACCAGAACATGTTTACCAAATTGTACTTTTCAATAGTGAGTTCTGGTAGCGGAGGCTCCGCCTTAGGAAAAGAGAAAAGTATGAGCGTGATATCGTTGGCTACAAAGATTATTCAATAGGTGATAATAACTGCGTAACAAAGCTCTTTGATGTCATTAGATCGAATCTTAGTTTTCAAATAAAGTCTTGATTTTAGGGTCTGCTTTGTCTAGTTGGCTTGTGGCTAAGTCTTATGTTATAAAAATATATGCCAAAATTTTATTCAACAAAACATTTTATCGGTTACCCTTGCACTCATCGCCAATGGAGAGCAGACAGCCATTGCAAGTTTGTCCATGGTTACAGCCGTTCTTTCTTTTTTGAATTTGCGAGTTCTGAGCAGACTCAAGAGGGTTGGGTTGTTGATTTTGGTGGCTTGAAAGAAGTGAAGGCTTGGTTGGATCATTGGTTCGATCATACGTTTTTAGCTTCGGCTGATGATCCTTTTATGGACAATTTTAAAGAACTTGATCGCCAAGGAGTGATCCAATTACGAGTTTTTGAAAATGTAGGAATGGAAGGAACTGCACAGTTTGTTTATGAGCAAATTAATCCCATGATTAAGAAAATGACAAATGAACGAGCGTGGATCACCAGGGTCGAAGTGAGAGAAAACGAAAAAAATTCAGCTATTTTTATTCCATAAAAAGGGCGAAGCCTAAGCTGCGCCGATCTCAAATGACACTCTTATCTGATTTGTTCGGTTACTGGACTTGGTGAAATTTATTGTAGTCAACAATTAGAGATCCATCAGGTTTGATTTCTATTACGTCGACGAAGTATTTATCATAAATCAAGTCGTCTGGGTAATAGGTATGTTTCCCATAAATCGTCTGTGAATAAGTTCCGTCATGTCCTATCAGTAACGCAGTAAAGGCAATGACTGAAGAGTCCGCTCTCGTATCAATCAAATTATAAAGTGGTGATGTTTCATCTATGATATGAAAAATTGTCCAAGACAATGAAAAAAAAGGGGATCGAGATCTTTCCAGTTTTAGATCCTTCATTCTTCTTAAGTACACACCTTCTTCCGATTTCTCCTCGATTAGAACAGTTATAGTTAAATTAGTATCTACCAGATCATTGGCCCTTGAATTTCCAACTCTAAGGCTTAAAACTCTTTTGCTATTATGATTATTTATGAGAAGAGGTTTCGAAAAAAGGATTCGAGCCTTGGGTCTTGAAAATTTAGCAAATACTATTCCCGTTATCATGGCAGAACTTATGAGTCCGAGGGCCGCCTCAATCGAAACTAAAATATTGGCATAAAAACTAATTGGGGAGATTGTTCCGTAGCCAATTGTCGAAAAGGTTTGGACACTAAAGAAGAAATGATTCCACCAAGATTTATCATTTGTACTTAATGCCAGAGGATCGATAAAGAAGAGCGATCCAAAGATTATATTAATCATAAAAAAACAGGCTAGGATCAGTAAAAAAAGGCGAGGCCAAGTGAGTTCCATGAGAAAAAAATAGAAGTCTCTAGTGGCCGAAAAAGGAATATTGTCTATCTTGATGGGATTTCGTGGTCTATTTTTGGAATCAGAAAATAAATTAGTCACTAAAACTCACTTCTATAAAAGATACTTCATTATACTGAGAAGATATGAGAAATGACAGGGCCTAGACGGCCCTTTCGTGACTCTAACTTTGTTCACTATAATGTTGAAGTTGTAAGATCATTTGAAGAGCTTTTTCAAGTGCTATGTTGATGGGATAAACATTGGCCCCAAGAACGGGATCAAGCGCCATAATTTTACGTGCGTATTCACCAATGACAGGTGCTTCTTCAGGGTTGAGATAGGTTATTTTTTCTAAGTTTTCATTTTTAATCAACTTACAAATACTCAAGGTTTTTTGCCCATACTTATTTTTTACAGCCGCTGCTCCAAAAGAACGACAGACGCTGGGGCGATGCTGATAATTTTGACATGTCCCCTTAGTTCCTTCTTGATTGAAAGCCTTATAAAAAAAGCATCGAGGATATTCCAGTTTTTCTAAAATGGTGAGAACTTCAATTGCCATTTTTCTATCGAGAAGATCGTAGGCCGTTGGGAGCATTTCTAAAACAGTAGCGCTAATTTCTGAACTCAAGCAACAAGCTCCACACCGATCCAAACAGGTGAGACCTGTTTGTTGTTGGTATTGGGAAAATGTAGACTGAGATTCATTAAAGATCTGAGAGACTTCAAAGGATAATTGACGTAAACGCAACATTTCCGAATCCACCAAGAAAAGACCAATGATACTGCTCAATCATAGAAAGCAATCTTTGAGCCTGACAAGCTTTCTTTTAATGCTCTAATTAATTGAAATTGGGAAAGTGGCAAAAACCTCCTTCTTTTTTATTTATCAATGCACTGCAAAAATAGAGACAACCGTTTACCAAGTGAGAACTCATGCGTTTGCTTTCAGCATTTATTCTTTTTATGTCTTTTTCTGTGTCGGCCCGAATTGTTCATCTCGAAAATTCTGAACACTCTTTAGTTATTTTGAATCATGGCCATGCAGCTTTGTTGGCCCGTCTTGAACTTATTCAGTCAGCAAAGAAGAGTATTGAATGGGAGAGTTATGAATTTTGGCCCGGGAAATCGACGAGACTACTCTTGCAAGAGCTGGAACAAAAGGCCAAGCAAGGTGTAATGGTTAGAGTTCAATTGGATAAAATGGCGATGAACAAAGTTCATCTGGCAAATTTAGTCCTCGAGTTTAGAAAACGTAAAATTCAAGTTCATATCTTTAATACCAAGTTTTTCCCGCGTCCCGATTTTAGAACTCATCGAAAAATTCTTGTTGTTGATGACGAAAAAGCAATCGTAGGGGGAAGGAATATTGGGGATAGCTACATGGAGTTAGGGGATGAGTACAATTTTCTTGATCGAGATGTACAGATCTCAGGCCCAATTGTGTCATCCATTCGTCAATCCTTTGATGATTTCTGGACTTCAAGTTGGAGTGATGCCGATCCAAGATTTGTCCGCATGATTGAAAACCCTCGCTATGGTAATGGTCGAACGGGCCAAGACCACTGGCGTGATTGGTGGCGCAGATCGAGAATGCAAAAATACCAAGAACAAGTCATGCATCTTTTTCAGGAAACAAAATCAGATCAACAGTTATGGCAAGATTTGATGAGCTTTAAGGAAACTCATTTTCCACAAGAGTTAAGTGAAAGTTGGTCTCCGGCGGTGGCGATTAAAGGAAGTTGTTCGGATGTTTCATGGGCCTCTAATATCCCGGGACGCAAAATTGGTTATGATCCTAAAAAACTTTTAAATAAGAGGATCAACAATGTAGAGAGTGAATTGTATTTTGATACACCCATTTTTACTCCTTCTAAAGAACAAAAAAAATTGATGAGTTCATTGATTGATAGAGGGGTTGCTCTTTCGACTTATTCTAATGGATTACTGTCTTCTGACCTTGCGTTGATCGCTGCAGGTAATGGCGATATTCGCAAATGGGTCAAGCATGGAGCAAAACTTTTTGTTCACACTGGTGAAGTTTCAGATCATCGACCTCTCATTAATCCGAAATCGAGAGAGGGGATTTTTGGAGTCCATTCTAAAACCTATCTTTTTGATCGTAGTTCCTTTGCTATTACTTCTTATAATTGGGACAACCGCTCTGAAGATATTAATTTAGAAACGGTTTTTATCTGCGAAGATCAGCCCGAGTTACAATCTAAAATTCGTGCTAATATGAATCAGCGATTGGCGGAATCAGTGGAACTTGGGCCTAAAGCACGCGAGTTTTTTCACAATACAAAATGGCTTAAAAAACTCAAATACTATATCTTTCGGAAATTTGCGGTGCTGATTCGCCCTTGGATGTAATTTAATGTGTTAGGTCATTCAAAAGTGCGTACAAAAATGTAGCCTTTTACAATGATTCGATGTCTTTTTTTAAGTCTTTTCCTCCTCTCTGGATGTCTTCCTTTCGGAAAAAGTTCAGAGCTTAAGTTTTCTGAAGGTTCAATTCCAACTTTGGTTACTGTGACCGAAGCGACTTCAGTTAATTATGAAAATTTAAAAAAACATGTTCTCAATCGTCATTGTATTTCTTGTCATAATTCAGTTCGTGCCGAAGATAAAATAGATCTTAGCTCTTATGAAGCGATTACCACTCCTTTAAGCATTCCCCTTTATAAGCCTGGCCTTCCTAAACGCTCACGTTTGTGGAGAAGTGTCTCGAAAGGATCAATGCCGCCTGGACGTCGTCCAAAGCTGAGTGAGCTTGAGATCGCTTTTGTTTGGAAATGGATTGAGAACTGCGCACCAGAAAAAATAAGTGACTATTTAGAATGTCAGATAACCAAATTTCAATTGGAGGATTAATATGAAATTTTTATTTTTCGCGACCTTGCTTACTCTCTCTACTGCTTCATTTGCTGCAGATCTTTTAGAAGATACGACTGAAGCCATTCAAACGGCGGTGAACGAGTTTAAAGACGTTGCTGAAGATGCAGATATCAATGCTTTTGAATCAATTAAAACAACTCCTGCAACAGGGGCAGTCAATGTGACGATTCATTTAAAGAGTCGTTCGGCTTGGACTTTTTCATGCCACCGTCATCATTCAAATGATCCGATGGAATGCCACGAGCTCTAAGCACCAGCAATTTCGATAGCAGCGTCTGAAAGATAAAAACCAGAGACGGCCTTATTCTCGCCACCTTTGTCGGTGTTGAATATGGCCAATGCTGAGTTTTGATTTCCAGTAGAGAGAAGTTCAAGAAAGTTATCTATAGGAAGAGTTCTATAATTTTTTCTTGTGACAATAATTTTGAACTCTGAAGGTCCTTTTTCTACATCTGTTAAGAAATATTTTTGATTGTCGCAAACGAATTCTACCGTACGAGGACCAGCTGCTTGTGTTTTAAGTTCTAATAACTTCGAGCGTACTTCGTTTACAGTCATAAATTCCTCAGTGATGTTAATGTGATTTTACTGTATCAAAACTGTCTTTAAATTTAAACCTTTGACTCTCTGCGTTTAAAGATTTTTGTCAATTCAAGTATAAGCGGCGCTATCAATCCAAATCCACATGTAATGAGAAGTTCATGAGAAGTTAGTGTCACAGCATCCAAAATGCCGGCAAATGGCTGCCAAGTAAAGAGAAGCAAGTGAATAGCTAATTCAAAACCAATCACGGCAAAAAGCCATTTTTGATCTTTTAAAGTTTGTACTGAAAAGAGGGAATGTTCTTGAGATAAAACCAAAGAAAGTCCTAATTGAGCAAAAACTAAAACGCTAAAAGTTATCGTCGAAGCTGCTTCAGTTCGATGCAGAAGCGCCCAATAATAAGCGCCAAGACAAGATAGGGCAGTGATGAGTCCCATGAAAAAAATATTGGTGTAGTCTCTTTTTGTCAGCAAGGGGGATGTAAGAGAACGAGGCTTTTGATTCAAAATATTTTTTTCAGCAGGTCCTTGAGATAAAGCAAGGCCGGGTAAAGAATCAGTCATCAGATTGACCCAAAGAATTTGCAGCGGTGAAAGGGGAGATCCTAGTCCTAAAAGGGGGGTACACAGGACAACTAAAATCTCTGCCGTGTTTCCCATAAAAATAAAGCGAATAAATTTTAAAATATTGGCATAGAGCCTGCGACCTTCAGCGATGGCACTAACAATTGAGGAAAAATTATCATCGAGGAGAACCATATCACTACTTTCACGGGCCGCATCTGTTCCTTTCAGTCCCATGGCCACGCCAATATGAGCACGCTTCAGAGCGGCAGCATCGTTGACACCGTCTCCGGTCATGGCCACGACATGATTATTTTGTAGAAAATGTTCGATTAATAGAATTTTATCTTCTGGGTCTGCACGAGAAATAATGCCTAATTTATCTAGGTCTTCATTCCAGTTAAAGTTTTTGAGATCTTTACCATCGAGAACAAGCGAGTTTTCTTGTAATAAGTTGAGTTGATTACCTATGGCGAGCGCCGTTTGTTTGTGATCGCCAGTAATCATCACGACTCTAATGCCAGCTTGATGGCATTGTTGAATGGCATGAGCAACTTCTTCGCGAAGTGGATCAATTAATCCCATAATTCCCAAAAGCTTGAGGTTTTCCTCTGTTATTGATGTTGCATTTGGATTGAATGCTAAGGCTATTGTTCTCAATCCTTTGTGAGCTAATTCATTTGTTTCTTTTACGAGCCAATCTTTTTCAAGGGTTGATTCTAAACATTGAGCAATACTTTCAGGAGCTCCTTTTGTAAGCTGTAGAGTTTGATGTTGATTTGTTACAATGACACTCATCCGTTTGCTTTCGCTATCAAAAGGCTTCTCATCAATTCGCTTAAAATCAATGTTGGATAAATTTTGCTCGAGTGCCCAAGCCGTCAGGGCGACTTCAGTGGGATCTCCTATCAACTCGTTTTGCTTGTAGTCGACATCCTCGCATAATAAAGAAGCGAGAATAAGATTATTCTGAAGGTCTAGATGATAGAGCTTCACTTGCTCAACTCTCATCTTGTTTTGAGTTAGAGTTCCCGTTTTATCAGTGCAAATGACATCAACAGATCCAAGTGTTTCTACCGCCTTGAGATTTTTAACTAAGGCCGATTTTTTTGAAAGCTGACGAGCACCCATGGCCAGAGTCATTGATACGACTGCAGGCAGAGATTCGGGAATGGCGGCGACAGCAAGTGAGACGGCCAAAAGAAAGACTCCGATCAGTGGTTCACCACGAGAGAGACCCAGGGCAAAAACGATAGCACAAATCGCCAATAACCAAATCGTTAGTTTTTTTGCAAATTGATTGAGCTTCACCGTTAAAGGTGTTTCTGGCAATACAGACTCTCGAGCGAGGGTGGCAATCTTTCCCATTTGAGTTTGATCACCAATCGCAAACACGACACCAATTCCTCGGCCACGAGTAACAGTGACCCCACGATAAAGAGTGTGAAGGTGGTCTCCTAAAGAAGAGTTCTCTTGTACGATGGCGTTTTCATCTTTTAATACAACGGCAGATTCGCCAGTTAAAGAAGCTTCATTACATTCGAGGGTTGCACTCTCAAGCAGTCTTAAATCTGCGGCAACCATTTGGCCGGCTTCGATCTTAACCACATCACCAATGGTCAATTGGACCACATCTTTTTGAACCCATTGACCACTTCGCAAAACCTGAACCCATGAGGTGCTCAGAGCGGATAGAGAGGCGAGCGCATGATGGGCCCGACTTTCTTGAACCGCACCAATGACTGCATTGATGAAGAGGATTGAGGCAATGGCAATGGCATCTGGAATATCACCAAGAAAAAAAGAAATGATCGCCGCCGCAATCAGCACTGCAATCATCATATCTTTGAATTGGCGTATAAAGAGAGTCATCATTTTTGGTGTCCCAACTTGCTTTAGGCAATTGAGACCAAATTGATTTTGGCGCAGCAACGCTTCTGGTTCACTCAAACCTGCAGTACTTTCAACTTGAAGAAGTTTTAAGAGCTCACTTGGTGAAAGTGTGGTTCGATAATCGAATTTTTGCATACTTAGAATAATACTTAATGAAGACCGGAAGGACAAATAACACCACTTCTGGTTCTCTTTGGCTCCGGTGCCAAATCGCTTTAACAGAGCGATTGCGTCAAGTGCATGATCTTTCGAACTTCAACTTTGGCACGACATTAGCATTAAGTATTATGAATGGTTGGTCACCAAAACTGCCTTGAAGCATCGGTAAACGTTGATCCCACATCCCACCAAAGACCAACCTCACTAACAGGACCAGAATTGGCTCCTATCCCACCAAGTCTATAAGAATAAAATCTTATCTTACAACAACCGATGCTCAAGGCCTCTTTTAAAAGAGGCCAATGGTATTTCTAGAAATGAATTTGAATTTATTGATTAATTAAAAAGCTTGGCTTCGTCTTTCTTCTTACCTTTGATATGGTAGCCGAAAGAGAACATGGGAAGAAAGAAATTATCTCCTTCAACGTTGTCGTGAAAAATGCGAACTGAGACTTCAAAGAAGGCATCATTCTTTTCATACCCAATTCCAAATTCAGGAACGATATCTCTAATATCTTCATTCAGATTAAAAGACTTCATGACACGTCCTTTGAAATAAACAGTACGATCACTATTGGGTGTGAGTCTTACTTTTACATAACTTCCAAAATTTGGATTGATGGCCCCATTAGTTCCGGCCGCAATAAAAAGAAGCTCAGCATCGATTCCAAGCTCCAGTGCGCGATTGAGAGCGGTCACTCCAACATTTACTCTGCCACCAATCATCATTACTGTGGCCAAAACCTGACCGTCGATGACGATATTATCAGTTATTTTTGAAGCTAAATTGAAGTCATTATTTAAAGTGGCGCGATCTTCTGAATCCTGAATTTTCTCTTGAGTATCGGAAACTAAAAATATTTGTCCTTTCTCTTCATCCATCAAAAGCATATCGGCGTGAGCGACAGATAAAGATGCTGTCATGGCCAAAAGTACGCTTAAAACAATAGTCTTCATATGTCCCCCGGGAGCGTTTTAATTTTGAAAACAGAGGATGCCAGAGATCGGCATTTGGATCAATGCACCGTGTAATAAATATTATTTCGTTATATTGGGGACTTAAGGGATCTCTTGATAGATCTCTAGCCCCTTAAGATATTGCTGGAGATTCTGGTAATAAATGTTTTTATCAGGAGTCGCTGTTCCTTTTACGATCTCATAACTCTTACCCATATAAATGTAATGAAGATAGTGGATTCGATTTCGGCCAGAGATATCGGGATGAAATTTTTCTTTTGCTTTCAGTTCTTCTAAGGCCTCGGCCAAGAATCCTAGCGTTGCAAGCGCTGCATGTTCAGGTTTAGAGAGAGACTCTTTTGTGACTCCATATTTCTGAGCAATGGGTAAAGGAACTTTTTTAATTTGGGTAGGTCCTCTTGAGTTCGAAGTCGTATTGATATTTCCTGTGAGTAAATCTTTTTCGAGATCGAATCTTTCCCTAATATATTCTTTTAAGGCAGTTCCTAGTCCTTCATTTTGGAGATCGGTATAAGAATTTTTGAGAAGTGTTTTGAGACGTTTAATATAGGCCACGCCAACCGGAACACTTTCTTTTAGATGATAACGCCAATGAGTACCAAATTTACTTTCTTGCCCCATGATCGCAAAGGCAAGTCTGGTGAGCTGATTATATTCATCATTATCGAGCCGATACATTTTCATTAAGTTTGCTTTTTCACTGTCGAGAGTCTTGAGAAAAAGTCGCGCGTCTTTAGTATCAAATTCTTTAATTGTTATCACACTTGTAATAGGCAGTGGAATGATACTCTTTGGAGTAAAGTTATAACGAGAATAGGGCAATCCACGAGTAAAAGTCGTGAAGGCCAATTCACCATTTTTAACAATAAACTCAAGTTGATCATTGTTCGGTATAACAGTGAAGGGAGTGACTCCCGCCTTAATCATTTGAGTGATAGATGACGGAGTTTCTCCATTGCCCTGACTACAGGATTCCGATTCATCACACAGAATCCAATTCTTAATAAGTGCAACAATTAATGGACGTCCTCGCTGATCTAATAAAAGAATCTTCTCCGATTGCCATTTTTCTAGTTGATAGATTCCTGCTCCGCCGGACTGTGCTTCGTCTTCATTTTGTCCTTCAATATCCTGACTGAAGAGAAGGATTTGTTTTTGATAGACGAACAATCTTTTTTTGGACTTATCAATAATCACAAAAGGGTTGGGGCCATGGGATTGATAAAAGACTTTTACTGTCGCTTGATTATTAAGCTCATTGAGTTTTTGTTGTCTTCTCTCAATCTCAGAAAAGGCTTCCGTTTTTGGTGGGCCAGGTTTTGTGTTTGATGTTAATTGCTGCGAATTCTCGGGATCTACATTTTTAAGCTCGAGGTGATCTTTATATCGCAATAACTCATTGTCTAAGAGAGAACTCGTTATTTTAGAGATCTCGGAATTGAGACGAGTGATTGATTTTGGAGATTCAACTTTAATTGAGCAACTTTGAAGGCAAAGAGATTTTTGATTCTCTAAGGAATCAAGTGTTTTTTGATAATTATCATTCCACCATGAAGAGTGAGTTAAATAGGATTTGAGTTTATATATTTGATATTTTTTTTGAGAGGGATCAGTTTCTTCTCGTAGCAACCACCACGCGCTTTCTTCTCTTTTGGTAAAAGTTACTTTGCCAGTGCTCAATCCTTCAGAGTCGAGATTTTCCAAAACCGTGGCCTGATCTCTTAATTTTTGTTTCTGTTGGTAGAAAGTTTCGAGGGCGTTGAATTCACTTTGAGATAAAGGTTTGTCTTGAATTAATTTTTCAATCGCAATTTTATTCTGATTTAAAAATTTTTGAATTTGAGTGAGTTCTTCACAAGAATTTTGAGCAAACGCCTTTCCCATGAAGAGCAAAATTGCTATCACTAATGTCAATCCGCGAACCATGCGTTCCTATCGGAAGAAAGAAGCTAAATGATTAGTTTTTAAGGATAAAAAATAAAAAACTCAAGTATTGTCCTAGAGCTCCCGATAGGAGGTCTATGAGTATTCGTGAAATTCAAAAGCTCTCTGCGCTCAACTACACGTCTAATCTTGTTCTCAATGAAGTTGAACAATTGCGAAATGATGTGAAAAATGGGCTTGAGTCTTTAGAGAAAACGACAAAGTCTCTCGATAAATCCATCAAACCGAAGGAAGACTGGCGTATAGTTCATAATCCAACTGAATCTGAAAAATATCCATTGGTCCAATCCGACGCTGATCAGATTATTAAAAAACTAAATATCATTTAATTGAGACTTGCTTTAAGGATAGGGAGAATTTCTTTCAATCCTTTTGTTATCATTTCAATTGAAGACGCCAAAAGAATAATACCCATGATTCGGGTCATGACATTTAATCCAATTTTGCCAATTTTATTTCCTATGGGGCGAGCGTAGGTGAGAACAATTTTAACTACGAGACCGCAAACGAGAACGACTGCAACAGCTCCTAGCCAATGGGTACTGCTCGTCATTCCTTTTGAGTAAATAATTGAACTCGAAATAGTTCCTGGTCCACTTAACATGGGAATGGCCAGTGGTACGATTCCAATTTCACTAGGGTCAGCAAGCTCTGCAATTTCTTCACTATTAATCTTAACATCAGAAGCTTGAGCGCGAACCATTCCCATCGCCATTCCGAAAATCAAAATTCCTCCACCGACTGTAAATGAAGGAATGCCAATGCCGAAAAAGGCCAACACTTTTTGGCCCATGGCCAATGACAAGGCAATGGTAATCATCACGGCGATGGTGCAAGAATTTGAGATGACTTTGATCGCTTGATTAGAATGATTACGAGTCAAAATGAGAAATAAGGGAAGTGCTCCAAGCGGATTTAGAATCGAAATGATTGTTACCAAATAGTTTATAGAATCAGCTAATGCATGCGACATGAAATAAGTTTAGCTGTCGATGCCGTCGATGTCGACATCTTTAGAAAAGGTCACTCCAGAAATTGTTTTTTCGCGATCGCGTTTGATAAAGGGAAATTCAACGGGGACGATTCCTTCAATCGGGAGATCAAAAGCAATTGTGATTGTACGAGGAACAAAATTCATTAAGCTGGTGATAAAATAATCTTTTGGAAGGTTGGCCATGGCAAAACCAAAATCATCTTCTTCGGCTTCAAGATCGACTTCGATCATCGGTTTTTCAGAGGTATCTTTAACTACCAAAGCCGCCTTGACTTTTTCTTTTGGAATTTCATTGGTCAATGCCCAAGATCCTAAATGGAAAAAATCGAGATAGAACCAAGATTGGCCGTATTTAATGCGTCGGGGCAAAAGCATCGATTGCAAAAATTTTCTAGTTGATGGGTCTTTTGAGCGTTTTGAAAGTTTGTCTGCCAAGAGCGAATCTTCAATTCGAATGATATAACAGCCTGGTTCTTTGGTCGAACGGAACAAAAGATACTGAAAACCTATTGAGAATAGGGTGTAAAGCTTGTGTTGATTGAAATGAACGTGCGGAGAGTCAAGCTCTACTAGCTGTTTAACCGCTTCATATAAATCTTGTTTTTCTAGATCGCGTTTACTCATGTGATTAAGCAATTATTAAGTCAAGTGTCGACCTGTGTAAACTCATTTTTTCCAAAAAGTTACAGCTCAATAAACTCGATTTGTCCGTTGACGAAATCGCCTCTAATCCGTAAGATGCGTTAAAAATTTTGAACTATAAACCAAGGGCCTTCAGAAGAGGCCGTACATCGTTTTGGAGAATTCAATGAAATTGATGGCAAGAACCAGAAACATCGGTATCTCGGCCCACATCGACTCGGGTAAGACTACGCTGACAGAACGTATTTTGTTCTACTGTCAACGTATTCATAAAATCGAAGAAGTTCGTGGTGGCGGTGCAGGTGCGACCATGGACCATATGGAACTAGAAAAAGAAAAAGGTATTACTATTACTTCTGCTGCTACGACTGTGTTCTGGCGCGGAATCAACAATGCCGGCATCACATACGCTTCAGGAATTGATAAGGAAACGAGAGTTAACATTATCGATACTCCGGGGCACGTGGACTTCACAGTTGAAGTAGAAAGATCTCTCCGCGTTCTTGATGGCGCGATTCTGGTTCTTTGTTCAGTTGCTGGTGTTCAATCACAATCGATTACAGTTGACCGTCAGATGAAGCGTTACCGCGTTCCACGTATGGCCTTCCTAAACAAGATGGACCGTATGGGAGCCAATGCTTACAAAGGCCGCGATGCTTTGGTTGAAAAACTTGGTCACAATGCTGTTCTTATGCAAATGCCGATCGGTGCTGAAGATGGATTCATTGGGATGGTCGACTTGATCACTCGTGAAGCTTATTACTTCGACGGTGATAACGGTGAAAAAATCAGAGTTGAAGCATGTCCAGCAGATCTCGTTGAAAAAATGGAAGAGCTTCGCGCAACCATGATCGACAAGATTGCTGAATTTGATGATGGAGTCATGGAGCGCTACCTAGAAGGTGCTGAGCCAACAATCGAAGAAATGCACCACTGTATTAAAGTTGGAACTCAGACTTTGAAATTGACTCCAGTATTTATGGGATCAGCTTTCAAAAACAAGGGTGTTCAATTGCTCTTGAATGCAGTTTCTCGCTACCTTCCATCTCCCCTTGAGTGTGAGAAAGCAACTGCTGTTGATGATAGCAATGGTGAAAAAATCACTCTTGAACCAGATCCAACGAAGCCACTTGTCTGTATGGCGTTTAAGATTACTGACGAACAATTTGGTCAGTTAACTTATACTCGTATTTATCAAGGGACATTAAATAAAGGCGATACTCTTTACAATACACGTACAAAAAAACGTACTCGTATTGGCCGCATCGTTCGTATGCACTCTAACGATCGTGAGAACATTGATGAAGCACACGCAGGCGATATTATCGCTCTCGTGGGCGTTGATTGTGCTTCAGGTGATACGTTTGTATCAGATGAAAAACTTTCTTCAATCTCGTGTGAAGGGATGCATGTGCCAATCCCAGTTATCGAACTTTCAATCTCTGTTAAAGATAAGAACGATCAAGCGAAGCTTGCCAAAGGTCTTCAGCGTTTCGTTAAAGAAGATCCAACGTTCCACGTTTTCACTGATGAAGAATCAGGCGAGACACGTATCGCAGGGATGGGAGAGCTCCACCTTGAAATTTACTGTGAACGTTTGAAGCGTGAATACAACTGTTCAGTTATCGTTGGTGCACCTCAGGTGAATTACCGTGAAACAATTCGCCAAGAAGCTAAGTTTGATTACCTTCACAAGAAGCAAACTGGTGGTTCTGGACAATTCGCTGGGGTTATCGGAACTCTTCGTCCACTTTCAACTGAAAACAAAGAGAAAGAAGATCAAGTCTACCGTTTCCACAATGATATTAAAGGGGGAACAATTCCTTCTGAATTCATTGGTTCATGTGAAAAAGGTTTCCAAGACGTTATGGATAAAGGTCCATTGGCGGCCTTCCCAGTTATTAACTGTGAAGTCTTCCTTCAAGACGGTAAGTACCACGACGTGGATTCGTCAGATATGGCCTTTAGAATTGCTTCTCGTCAGGCGATGAGACAAGCGATTAAAGCAGCAAGTCCAGTTCTCCTCGAGCCGATCATGAAAGTTGAAGTAACGACACCAGATGAGTATCAAGGTGGAGTTATTGGTGACCTTTCATCTCGTCGCGGTGTGATCTTGGGAACAGATGCCGATCCAAATGGTGAAATCATTGTTAATGCTGAAGTTCCTCTTTCTGCAATGTTTGGATACTCTTCAGTTCTTCGTTCTATGTCAGCTGGTAAGGCCACATATACAATGGAATTTGCGAAGTATGCTGATTGTCCTCCTCAAGTTCAAGAGAAGGTTATTGCTGAAAGAAAAGAGAAATTGGCCAAGGACGAATAAGTCGAATAATCAATTGAAAGATTTTTTAGAAAGGAAGGCCCTCGTTAAGAGGGCCTTTTTTTTTTATTCAACAGGTGAAAAAAGGTTATGCATGAGTTCCATAACGTTTAAAGTACAGTGTGCGTGCATTGAACGATACAGAGTTCCCTCTTCGTTTTCATATTTCTTTGCACATTTGTTCATTAAAGATTTGTACATTCTTTTGTCAGACCTATTCATCTTAGGTTGAAAGTCCATACATTTCTCAGCAGCCGCTGCTACGAATTGAACATCAATTGAAGACCCCCAAGCGCACTCTCTGGCAATTTGCGCAGCAAAGTAGCACTCCGTTTGTTGTTCAATTTGGGTTTGTACTTCTTCTGCCGAACTAGGACATTCGACGGCCATGGCGGCAACAGAAAAGCTAAAGGCCAATACAGTTAAAATCATTTTCATACTCTCTCCAGTGTTGATTGATTTAAGCGCCCTATCTATCCCAAAATGTTAGAATAAAACAGATGTGTGAAATTAATACAAAAGCCCTTTGATTAAATCCCATTTGGAACTACTATCTGGGAATGAAGTTAGAAAGATTTAAACTCTATGTATCCCACGAAGACGAAATGAGCGGAAGTAGCTCTCCCTTACTTGTGGTTAATACAGATCACTTGGTCTCGGTGAGACCAATAAATATTCCTCATAATGGAAAAATTCTTCGCGCTTTTTGGATTCGTTTGGCCAACGGTAAAAAGTATAAGGCCATTGAGGTTCCAACAGAAGTTTCTAAGCTTTTCAGAGAATCTGATTGGACCGGAAGACCGTTGCATGAAGATTCTGAAGAATTAGAAGCTCTCTATAATTAATATCACCTTAAGAAAATTCATTGATTATTAGTTCAAACTAATATAGTTTTGGCCATGATTGAAACTAGCCAGCTCCAAACATTGATGGCCGTCGCTCGCGCAAACAGCTTTTCTAAAGCTGCAGATGATTTGCATGTCACTCAATCAGCAATTTCTCAAAGTATTAAAAATTTAGAAAATAAACTGGAAGTGAAGCTTTTCAAAAGATCAGGAAAATCAGTTGTTCTGACGCCTGAAGGAGAAAAGTTGTTTCAATTGGCCAAAAACTTTTTAGGTCAAATGGACGACACCCTTGAAGAAATTCGACATGACAAAACCAGTATGACTGGAAAAGTTCGAATCGGAACTTTGACCGGGATTGGGAAGTCTTGGCTCGCACCAGAAATGCTTCAATTGGCAAAAGATTTTCCAGAGATCGTGGCAGTGCTTAAATTTGGATTTGCCGAAGATCTCATCAAGGATTTCGAAAACTATCGTCTTGATTTTCTTATTTTACCAGAAGAGGGGCTTCCTCATGTTGGTGAAAAAATAATGATCGGAGAGGAGAGGTCTGTTCTCGTTTACCCAGATAATTCAGAGTTTAATTTAAAGAGAAATATGACACTTGAAGAATTATCAAGTTTGCCAACTATTCTTTTTCAAGATGAAGGCGATGGACTCTATCTTAAATGGTGTCGTGAATTTTTTGGTCGCGTACCGACAAAAATCAATAAAAGATTTATCATAAATTCTCACGGGAACATGCTACAAGCTGTGCAAAGAGGACTAGGCGTTGCAGTTGTTCCGAAGCACGTCTTGAAGCGCAGTTATTATAAAGACAAAGTGCGGGTCTTTGAAAATGTTGAAATCAGTAACGGAAAGTTTTTTATTCTATACCACACTGGCTCGGAAGAAATATTTAGAATAAAGAAAATACTCGAGCTTTTGTCCTCGATAAAAAATCCACTATCTGTATAATAGAATCATGAAGCTTACTTATCATTTTAACGATCAACAAATCATCCCTCGTGATGTTGTCATGGATTTATTAAATGATGAGGTCTATCAACTTCTCATGACGATCTCCCATGAAGGTTTTGGTTCACTTGTCATCGGTGGTGCTGTTAGAGATTTTTTAATCACTGGTAAATTCCCAAAAGACTTTGACGTCGAACTCCGGCATCCCTTCGAATATTCGGAAGCCGAGTGGTCTAAGCTATTGGATACGCTGGCCAACAGATTAGAGACTCGTGATGGTCATAAAATTGAGAAGTTGAGTTTTTCTATATTTAGAGTTTTCTTAAAAGATGCCGTTGTTGAATTTTCCTCTCCGAGACGAGAGATCTATGAAGGAACTGGGCCTTGGGGACATTCTGATTTTAAAGTTGAGTTATCTCCCCAATTATCTTTTGTAGAATCAATAAAGCGCAGAGACTTTAGTATAAATACTTTAGGAATTGAGCATGGAGCTCCTGGAACCAGAGAAGAATTTCGCTTTATTGATCCCATGAAAGCAATAAAAGATTTGGAAGGTTCAGTTTTGAAACCGGTCGGACCAGATTTCACAAAGGACCCAGTACGTTTTTTAAGAATGATTAGATTTAAGCAGCGTTTTGATCTTAGTTATGATTCAAAAATAGGGGAGATCATTTCGCAATTTTCGATTCAAAAATTAACTCATTTCTATATTGTTTCTGAATCACTTAAAGCGAAGCCCGTTTCTTTTTTCAAAGAACTTTTCGAGTTAAAAGAGAAGTATGGATTAACTTATCCTTCTTCATTAGATGGGTTCTCCTTTCTTCGCTCTATCGATATGATTGAAAAATCTTATCAAAGCGGGGTTCACTTTTTAAGTGATCTGGTCTTTCAACATGGGAGTGAATTAACCATCGAAAATGTCGCCCATGTCATTTCTATTTTTCAGTTAAAGCAAAAGTTGCTTAAAGATTCTGAAGTTCTTTTAAATTTTGAAAAAAGTCTTCTTGGAGCAGGTGATCCCCATAAGATCATTATTCAGGTCTTAAAAACTCAATGGGTGAGCTCTTTAGTTGATCAAAAAGATTTGGATCTATCGAGGTTAAAATACTTGAATGCTTTTCTTTTTCTTCAATCTCAGCAACAGTCGTTGAAGCAAGAATTTAATAATCAACAAGATAAAATCGCGAAAGAACTCATGTCTTACTTTAAGTAAGGGGCATTTTTTTCCTTCTAGACCTTAGTCAAAGTCAAATACAATGATTTATGGCATAATGGTAACGTATGCGAGGAAGAATTTCCTCAAAGGAGAAGGTCATGGTCGACATTCATAGTATTCTCCAGGATTATCGTCCCAAACGTCGTCCTGGATCAACAGATCCTAAAATGTACAATAACCCTGAAGTCCCAGCGGTTTCAGAAATTCCTGATATTTTTTTTGATGAGATTGTTGTTAAGTACAAGCTTTCTCGCATTGATATTTTAGTGATCATGTATCTCTACCGTAGGGTTTGGTGCCGACCAAATCTTTATCGTGAATTTGGAATTTCTCAGATTTTGTCTCATCAAGAAATGTGTCGACATCTCTCTTTAACAATTGATGATTTTCATCATTCTCTTAGAAGAATTGAAGAGCTCGGTTGCATCTCAACTGTTCGTTCTGGCCAATATTTTGTTCGTAAGTACTTCTCGCGAGAGAATGACGAGAAATATGGGCAAACCTACGACGACTTCGAAATCTAAATCCTTGAAAATGGGTACTAGTTGCCTATCATCGAGAACTTACGGCCATCGTGATATAATTTATTGAGGTATATTATATTGATCGAGGAGTTCTTTTAGGTGGTGGACAAGGCCAAGAAACCAGATCGCTGGCTTTTCTATATAGGCACGGACGATGCCTACTGGAGAACCATTTTTAATCAGTACCTTAAGCTTTATCCTACATTTGGTTTTGCCAATAAAATTTTTAAGGAAAAAGATCCGGTTAAACTTCAAGCTTTAACCCTAACAATTCTTGAAGAAATTCCTGCCATTATTTACCTCGATTTTTCTATCAATCGCGAACCCATGTTAGGGCTTGCTCAAATTTTAACTAGAGATGCGATTTTGAAATCAATCCCGATTGTGGGCTTGGTTGAAAATAAAGAACATGTTAAGCAATGCCTTTCAGCAGGAGTGGATTTCATTCATGTAAAATGTGGTGAGCATCATGATGTGATTTACGATCCCATGGCCCTGGCTTTTCCTAAAGAAGTGATTAAACCGCAATTTGCGACCGCTAAATTTAAAAAAGACATTGTTCTGATCGATGACTTTAGAGTGGGGTATATTTCACCAACAAGTATGCACGTGGAAGGAAATATCAAATTGGAGAAAGACTCTATCATTGAGCTAGATACAGCATTGCCAAAAAACGTTGTAGCTTCCAAAAAATTTAAGGTTCTAAATGTCGTAGAAGAGAATCTCTACTATGATTTTAAATATGCTTACGATCTTGAAATGATGGTTCTTGATGAACCGGCCATGACAGAAGATCAGTTTGATGATGCGCTAGGGGAAACAGACGAGGCCAAGAAGGCCAAGCTTGTTCAGCAAGCGAAGCTCGCTCGTAAGCAGAAAATGCTTGATTATGAAGAGCAATTAAAGCGCTCAAAAAAGCAATTAAAATCATGGGTTCAAGATAATGTAACCATGTCATCTCCAAAGACCACAAAGGTTCTCTTGGTTGATAGACAATTGAGATTCTTGAAAGAGCAAGATGTAAAAGCACTAGACCAGTATCCTTTTAGTATTCGCTGTCAAACGATGTTGAGTGACACTTACCGAGAAGTCCTACAAATCATGCCAGGAATTATCGCCTTCCAAATGTTTTCACACGTTGAACCTACTGAGGAAGAGCTCTTTCAAGAGGCGATTAAAACTTTAGTCGAAAAGAAAGATGATATTCCCGCAGAAGGAGCAACTCCCGAAGAGCAGGCCAAGATTGATTTGATTAAGTCTTTACCAGGTGAAGAAAGAGAAGAGCTCAATGCAATTGGTGATTTGATTAAATTTATTAAATCAGTTGAGAACTACACCCCTTTTATTTTGATCTACAATTGTCCCTTTCAGACGACAAAAGCTTTGCAAGAGAGTTATCAGTATCCTCTGGTCATGATTTATAAGGAATCCATAACTATCGCTGGGGCTTTAAACATCACCAGCATTTATGAAAAGAAGCAAACTGAGAAATACAATGCCAAAATTAATGCAAAAATAGCGGAGCTTCGCAAGCAAGACCCACAGAAGTATCGTGGTCTCACCTTAGAGAGCTTCAATGAACTTCGATACTATGTTAAAAAAACTTCCATTCAGAGTTATTGTAGTTTTGAGTATCCTATTGTCATCGTGACGATAACTGAAAGTGAGCTCACCTTTTTAGCGGACGAATTATTGGAGCTCAAAACTTATCGGCTTAATTTCCCAGTAGAAATGTCAATTCACTTAATTCCAATCGATGGCAAAGCTTATAACGATTTTGAAGGCAAGAAACAATATCGTGCACTTATTCATTCCATTGATGAGGGTGATAAAAAACTCATGCGTCGTTATGTAAATGAAATTTTTCTTGCTCCTAAGATGGAAAAACAGGCCCAAGATGATGCCGCTTATTGGGAACGTCATGAAAAGATGATGAGTGAAAAGCTCGAAGCCATTAAAGCAGAAGAAAATTCAGATTCTGAGGCCGCTAAGGAAATGCTTTCTAAAAATCGAATTGATGGCGAAGAATAATACTCAAGTATTGTAGTGTAGACATTTTCACCAAAATCTCTTTATCCTAATTAAATTAATTTATCAGGTAGTCACAATTGAAAGGATTAATCCTCATACTTAGTATTTTGTTTTCACTCAACGCTTTCTCAACAGTTTCTGTCGGGGGCTATGTCCCTTTTGGTTTATCTACCCAAGATTCTGAAGATGGTGGGGCCAATACATTTGGTTTTGATCCGGTCGTGACGATTAACCATGTCATACCCTTTATTTGGGGAGAACTGTTTATGCCTGAATTTGGGTTAGTCCTAAATGGTGAAGGTAAAGATGGATATGATAAGAAAACGATGTTTTTTCTTCTCGATTTTGGTCATCGTTTTGCGCCAGGCTTTGTTGGACGCTATGGAATTGGAACTTTTATGACAAAAATTTCTGGAGATGGTGGAGCTGTTGTTTTGAACAATGGAACAAGTACCTCCACTTTTTATCGTCCCTCAAAATCAGTGACATCGTGGAATACGACTTTGAATGGAGGCTTAGAATGGGCCTTTGACGCTAATTATGCTATGAGATTTGAATTGTTCATGTTTGATTTTTTAGCATCGACTCGAAAGTTTTCTTATATTTTAAATTTAACTTATTATCTTTAAGGAATCGAAGATGAAATTTTTTTTAACAGCGTTATTTTTAATCACTTCTATGAAGACTTTTGCTTTCACGGTAGAAAGTGGTGAACCGAAGTTCCCCACAAATGAAGTGTCTTTTGATATTGCCGGCAACAGCTGTTCCAATATCGGGCTTTCTGTAAATGAACTTCAAGACTTTGCGGAAGAAGCGGTTGATGAATTTTGGAATAAAGTTTCAACCTGTGCTTTAGAGCTTAAGAGGGGCTCTATTTCGACCGCGGATGTTTCGTCGGATGATGCGACTTCTCAAGCGGGACTTAATTCTCTCTATGATAAGGCAGAGGAGAACCGTATTCTCATTGGATGTAATTCAAATGCCACATTGTTTCCTGCCAACTCCTCAACTCTTGCTGTTGGAACTATAATGTCTGGCTCTGGTGGTATGAGAGGCGTTGTTTTGATTAATAACACTGCAACAACACCTTTCACTACCATGAGTAAGCGCGATAAGCTTGCTACCATTGCTCACGAAATTGGCCATGCTTTTGGATTAGGACACTCTAGCGATCCAATAGCCCTTATGTACTATGCAACTGGTGCTAAGATTCAAGAAATGCTTAGCATTGACGATTTTGATGGTTGTTCCTATTTATACCCTCATAAGTCTCCAGGCTCATGTGGCAGTGTCGCAATAGTTGACAAGGATAATCATGATCTCGGATCAGGTAATGGACCTGGCCAGCAAGCTCTCATGGCCTTCGTGATCGGGCTCTTGAGTATCTTTGGACTAAATCGATTTCTGGTTAAATTCCGACAGTAATCATCGGTCTACCTCATTTCTTCTTACCAAATCTTGTAAGGAATCCAGCAACAGGCCATGATGGATTATTGCTAATTTGATTTTTGGGCTTAGACCAAGGAGGGTTCATGCGCCGATTACTATTTCTATTATTTATCACTCTTTCGGTAACAGCCCAAGCTAGTGATACGCTTGAGAGTTTTCAAAAACGCTTCCAGGTTGTAAAGAAGGATGGCAAATCTATTATGATTCGCGATCGTTCTTTAAAATTCCAATTTTCAATTGCTCCCTACCTTTCAATGGTCAAATCTTGGATCAAAGAAGAACAACTTCGTCAAAATGCCAAAGGCGATTATGAACACGAAATTGCTCAATTGCTTGAAGCTGATCAAATGGAAAAAGGTGTCTACTCTAACGAACAGCTTCCAATCGTTGTAGAGTCGTTAAAGACTTTGCAAGGAATTGATGTCGATCAAGTTTTTAGCAACCCACAATTCAATGCTTTTTTCCAAAAGTTTGAACTTGATTTGAATACTGCTTTAAGCAAGCTCGATCCATTCGTTGTTGCTAATATGGAAGAGTCTAAGTTCTTCTATACAAAGAGAGTGACTTATCAAATCGTTACCATCGCACTTAACATTGCAAAAAAACAATTTTCTCAAATTGCTCTGTTAAATACGGCCTCATATGTTTTAGTTGAAGTAGAGAGAATGGTGAGAGAGAAGAGACTTTTCCACCAAAATATGTTGCTTCATTACTTAGAAAATATTCCTGAAGATCAAATTGGATTAACTCATTCAGAAGCCAATCGTGCTTTCTCGTCAATCTACGAGTCTCGCATTCCTTGGTATGCTTTTTGGGAGTCAAGAGCAGCACAAGATACATGGGAAAAGTACGGAACAACTAAGTTCTTTACCCAAGTAAGAGCTGCCAATGCTCGTCTTCGTCAATATCAAACGACTTATGATCAAGTGGGAGATCGTTTGAATTTTGCTTTCCAAAAGGCAACGATCGAAGGGGAAGAGGTTGTATTGAATATCATGGACACTGAGAATATGTTTAAAACATCTCCTGCTGTCGCTATGTATATCAATAACCCAAGTCGAATTGCGAGAAAGAGAACCGTTCTTCAATTGGCCCAACTCGGAATGTCTTTCTTAAGTCTGCCAAGCTGGATTAAATCACCGGTTGAGAGCTATTTAAAGTCAAGTTATCAAAATCAAAGGTTAACTGAAGGTGCGCTTTACGGTTACTTTGAGTCTCAGTCCGATCTTGATTCTATGCAATCTGTCCTGATGAATTACCAGAATCCATTCGATCAATTGAATTAATGCCGAAAGGGCCCTTAGGGGCCCTTTTTTTTGGTTTATTCGTTGGCCTTCTCTCATCACTTCTTTACAATAGAATAATGGAAAGACTCGCTGCCATAGATTTAGGATCAAATGCTGTCCGTTTAGTAATTGCTGAATTGGATTTGAAAGGCAGGCTCACCATAAACAAGAAGTTTAGAATTCCCCTAAGACTTGGTTCTGAAGCTTTCTCTAAGGGCTTTTTTACTGATTATACCTTGAAATATGCCTCTAAAGCTTTTGAGGGGATGGCCCATATTATTCAACATGAAAAAGTTGATAGAGTTTATGCAGTGGCGACATCTGCCAGTCGCGACGTCAAAAACAGCAAAGATTTTACGAGCCTGATAAAAAATAAGAGCGGCATTCAACTTGATCTTATTTCCGGCGATCTCGAAGCCGAACTGATTAGAAAGGCCATCCAACAACAAATTGATCTCAGTGATAAGGAATCATTACTGATGGATATCGGTGGGGGGAGCATGGAGCTCACCCTGATTGATCATGGTCGCGTCTTGTGTTCGAAGAGTTTCCAACTGGGAACAGTTCGCATTCTGCAAGAAATGAAAAATGGCCCTGATGATTTTGAAGCTTTAGACAAGCTTATTTCAAAAAGCTCGATAGAAATTAATCAGTTTCTTGATGGGAAAATATCATCTTTTAAAAATTTAAGAATGGTCGGAACAGGTGGTAATTTTCGAAGGATGCTTAAACTTAAGCGGAAAATCTTTGAAGATAAAAAGGCAAATCACTTAAGTCCAGATGAACTCGAATTTATTTATCAGCGCTTATGCCAAATGCCTTATTTAAAGAGAATGAAGAAGTTTGATTTAAGACCTGATCGGGCCGATGTTATTATTCCGGCCATTCGAATGACCATTGAGGTTCTCAAAAAGCGACCAATTAAAAAAATTTATTGTCCTGATGTTGGTTTAGTTCAAGGAGTACTCTTTGCCATGGCCGATGGCCAATTCAAAGAAGTAAGAGATCTCTCCTCTACTTAAGAGCGGCCAATTGTTTTGAATTTAAAAACCAAGAAAGACTCATTTGATTGGGCTGTCCTTCCAAGAGAGCAATACCCGATTTTTTAAAAAGAAAAGACGTTTCAAGTCTTCCAGATAAGAGCAGACTGGCCAGATTTGATAGTTCTGGTTGATGTCCTACGAAGGCGTAAGTCTTTTGCGGATCAAGTTTGCTGATTAGTCTTTGTAATTCAAGCGCTAATTTTCCAGGATTCAAAAAATCAATAATTTCTAGTCGCGACAAGGGAAAACCTTTGGCCAGCAGCTCAGCGGTTTGCAATGAGCGAATGTACTCACTGGAATGAATAACATCAATATTTTCAATTAACTTCATGAGTCCAATGGTGACATCGGCAAAACGAAATATACCTTTCTTAGTCAAAGGGCGAAGCTCATCCGGCTTTCCCAACTGATTCCAATTGGCCCTTTCTTCGGCATGGGCGTGACGAATCAGTAAAATCTTCAATTTTCTCCCTTGGCCAAACCAGCAAATTCTTTGTGAGCATTTATTTCTTTTCTATTCCCTGGTTTTAATTGTTTATAGGTACCATCTTTGTGAAGTTCCCAGAGGTGACGATTATCATTGATAATGAGTTGGAGATGACTCCAAATCTGTTCTTTATGATCTTTTTGTTCGATAGGCGTGATGACTTCAACTCTACTGAAAAGATTGCGATGCATCCAATCGGCTGAACCAATATAATACTCACCATGAGCAGGATCCTTTTCACCATTTCTAAAGTAGTAAACTCGCGAATGCTCAAGATAACGTCCGACAAGGGAGTAAACCTTAATATTTTCGGAGAGGCCCTTAATACCTGGTTTTAAAGTACAATAGCCTCTGATAATTAGGATGATTTTCACTCCTGCGATGCTGGCCTTATAAAGTTGCTCAATAATTTGTGGTTCTTCGAGTGCATTCATTTTGGCGATGATCAGACCATTTTTATGTTTTTTCTGTTGTTCAATTTCACGATTGATATATTCAGCAAACTTTTTGTACATGGTAAATGGTGCAACTAAAAGTTTTCGATAATCCTGCTTGAGTGAGCGACCAGTTAAAAAATTAAAAAGCTCAATGACCTCTTCTGTAATGACTTTTCGACAAGTGAAAAAACCATAGTCTGTATAGACTTTTGAAGTGTTTGAATTAAAGTTCCCCGTCCCGATATAAGAGTAGGTTCTAATGCCATCTTGATCTTGTCTGACAACCATAATCAGTTTGGCGTGAGTTTTAAGTTTTGCTAGGCCATAAGACACATGGATACCATGTTCTTCAAGCACATGGGCCCAGTGAATATTTTTTTCTTCATCAAATCGTGCTTTCAACTCGACTAGGCAGGCCACTTGTTTTTTATTTTCGGCTGCATTGATGAGATGGCGAATTATTTTTCCATCCGCATCTGTTCTGTACAGGACAATTTTAATTGCTCGCACTTTAGGATCGACAGAAGCTACTTTTAAAAAATTCTCAACAGTTCCTTGGAACGATTCAAAGGGGTAAAAGACAAGATGATCTTTTTTTCTTATGGTACTGAAAATATCAGTTTCGCCTTCAGCACCTTCCTCGAAGGGTTCATAATCCCTGGGCAAAGACTTTTTGAACTTAAGCAGTGGGCGATTGATATCATAAAGAGAAGAAAGGTTTGAATATCCCACAACGGAGGGCATTTCAAAAATGTTTACATCTAAGACTTCAAGTTCTTCTCGAAGATAATGAACGATCCAAGGATCTGGATCTTTTTCATACTGAAGGCGAACAATAGAAGCAAATTTGCGCTCTTTGAGGCCTTCTTCAACCAATTCTTTAAGATCTTCGCCAACAATTCTTCTATCTAATGTTGATGCAGATCGGGTTACTCTAAAAATGGTGGTTGCTTCTATGATCATTCCAGAAAAAAGCATATCGAGATTATTTATGATGAGTTCTTCAATATTAATAAAACGAAAGTGATGATGAACAGTTGGCTTCATTTGAACCCATTGAGTAATTTCCCATGGGATTTTAACGCGAGCAAATTGAAACACTTTTTCGCGAGGTCTTCTCATCTTGATGCCGATCGACTTTGAGAGATTAGATAAAAAGGGGAAAGGGTGGCCAGCATCAACTGCAAGGGGAGTCAAAATGGGATAGATATTTTTTTTAAAATAGGCCAGAAGATAACGACGATCAATGGGGGTTACATCTTTCCATTTTACTAATTTGATTCCATTTTTATCCAGCTCTGGAATCATCTTCTTGTCAAAATTCTCAGCATAGGTTTTAACTTGATGGAGAACTTTTAGCCGTATAAATTCTAAGGACTCGATAGAGGTTAATCCATCGAGCGAGAGCATATCATCATTATTTTCGACAGAGTCGACAAGTTGACCAATTCTTTTTTGGAAAAACTCATCATTATTAGATCGAAATATATCGCAGTACTTCAATCTCTCAAGAATAGGAGTACGCGGGTCACAGGCTTCGTGAAGAACACGACCATTGAACTCCAACCAAGATAAATCGCGGTTAAAAAAGTGATCAGGATTAAAGGCCTTATGCTTAAAATAAATTTTTGCAGGAACCGACTTATGTGAATGTTCGCTCTTGGTGGACTTTTTCGTTCCACGCTTTGTGCTTTTGCTACTCATAACTGCATTTTAATCGCAAACTACATCTTTTGATAGGGGACATTATCTTTCAAATGATTTCCTAACAAAGAGTAAAGTGGTTTTAAGTCTTGAAGATCTTTGTCGAGAATTGTTTTTCTGAGTCTTTGACTCAAATGACCATCCTTCATGATAATTTCTAGAGCGCTATGGTATTCTTTAGGAATTTCACTTGAGAGCTGATTGAGGAGATAGTCCATCAAGTTTCGCAAAGGCATTCTTTGTTTATCAATGCCCATGGCCTGTAGATAGTGTTTCCCATCGACGACAGGTAAATAGCTGTTCTGAGCGTCATAAACTCTTCTTAAGTCACCTTCGCTAAACATTTTTTGACTACGAAGATCAATCCATTTTTCCGAAACCATGGCCTTTAAAAAAGCCACTACAAAATGAATAATGGCAAAATCCATATGGGGACATTCTTGAATGTCCATGAGACGAATTTCGATTGCTTGAAGATCAAATTTATTGATGGCCCCGCGTGAATTGAGCCACTGATGCTGTAGTATTTTGTCTGGGTCATGGGGAGCAATATCCCTAAAAATTCTTTTGAGAAGATCTTGGTAGCCTTGTAGCGTGAAAATAGCTTCCGGAATGACGGCACCAGTAATTGAGGGAACTGCTTTCTGGTTTTCATGATAAAAAAGAAGGCGATTGTCGGGTCTCGAAGTTAAATGGTTTTCTACTATAGGTGATGAAGCTGCCATGCCAGGAATGAGTGGGAGAACTAGTCTTACCGCTGCGTGCAGGCGTCCAAATTCTTCGTCATTTTTCCAAGGTAAATTAATATGAACACTCTGAAGATTGGACCATCCATGACCTTGGCAATTAAAGATTCGATTATAGGCTTCATAGATTTCTTTACTACCATGTGGCCAAAGTTTTGTTTCTTTATAGGGATTCATCCAAGGATGCATTGCTGTCGGAAGAAGCTGTGCTTTTTCATTTTCCAAATGTTGATTAATTTTAAGAAGTGATTGATGAAAATCTTTTTCAAGTTTCGGTAGATCTTTTTTAGGTCCATTGCCTTTGATTTCTATAACGTGAGAAACAAGTTCATTACTCCAACTGACTTCGCCAACTTCGACTTCATCTTCGAGGTCGCCATTATTTTGAGCGCGCAAAACATTTTCGGTGGAGCTTTTGATATTGAGAGAATCACTATCAACAATCATGTATTCTGCTTCAATTCCAAAGGCTTCAAACAAAGCTAATGTCATATAATATCCAACCTGCGTTGACGATTTAGTTTTCGGAGAAAATGCTGCATCATTAGAAGGTAAATGTCGTCACCCAATACTTTATCTTCGACGCCATAATCAATATTAGGATTATCGTTAATTTCGATAAAGTAACTTTCCTTTCCATTTTGTTTGATATCAACTCCAAATAATCCATCCCCAATGGCCTTGGCCGCTTTAAGAGAAGCTTCAACGATATGTCTTGGAGCCATTTCGACCGGAATTGTTTCAAAGTTACCGGAAAAATCATCTGTGCCTTCAGCTTTTTGGTTGTAAATTTGCCAATGGCCTTTTGCCATAAAGTACTTGCAAGCAAAAATGGGTCGATTGTCTAAAATTCCTATTCTCCAATCATACTCACTAGGAACAAATTCTTGAACAATGATCAAATCACTTTTAGAAAGAAGTTGATCTGCCATCTCTAAAAATTCTTCCTTACTTGTCGCTTTGTAAACTCCGAGAGAGAAGGCTGAGTCAGGTTGTTTCAAAACAACGGGATATTTTGAATTATTTGAAAGTTCTTTCAGATTGTCTTTGTGAAGAATGCTAGTTTTTGGTCGAGCGATTTTTAAGCGACTTAAGGTTTCTTCAAGAAAGACTTTGTTGGCACATTTTAGAATCGCTTCGGGATGATCTACGACGATCAATCCTTCCTGTAAGGCCCTACGGGCCAAACGATAAGTATGATGATTGACAGCCGTTGTCTCGCGAATAAATAGGGCATCATATTCTAAAATTGAAGTCGTAAGATCTTCTTTTGTTAAAATTTCAGCTCGAATCCCACATTTTTTTGCGGCCCAAACAAAATTATCAAGCGCTTTAGGATTTGATGGAGCAGCTTTCTCTTGAGGGTTGGTAAGAATTGCTAAGTCGTAAGAATAGTTTTTCGTTGAAGTTGAGCGGGCCGATGATTTCTTTTCAAAAAATTCATCTGCAGCTTGTTGTAAAAAATCTATATGGGAATCAGCTACTTCAGAAAGAGGAATCGGGCGTAGCGACTTTAAAATCCAGCTACCATCCTTTTCAAAATCGGCCCTAAACAAGGGAGCCGACATAAAGGCAAAAAGCTTTTTTGATAAATCATTATATTGCTCTGAAATATTCTTTCCAAAATAGACCGAGAGCTTAAAGCTATCAGACTTAATATGCTTCAGTCTTTTTTGAATAAGCTCATCAATTTCATCCGAATAGAACTTGGCAATTTTCTGGTCTTTCATATCTTGAATCGTAATGGTATCAGGCATGACTCTGTGGTTGCGTGCTTGCGCCAATAGCGAGACGTAATAGCCCTTGCTTTGATAACGGTAGGATTTACAAAGATTAAAAATTTTAGCTGATTTGAGTTGGGCAAACTCAGGCTCTGTTAAATATTGTCGTGCAGATATGACTGTAGCATTTTTGATATTAAATTTAATGTCCGCCAATTTGTCGGTAACAATATAGAGGGGAGCGCTCATTAATTGTCCTTTGGAGATATAATTAATAAATTTCCATCATAGGTCATCACTCCTAACATGATGGCGACAACCAACCGGTCCATTTTAACAGAATAGTAATGTTGGTTGGCAAATGGATTTGGTAGGTAGGGATCAGCAATTAATACTTCATTGGTGTTAGCGTCAAAGCCGCAAAGAACAACAAAATGTCCTCCGGGTTCTCCTTTGAATTCATCATACTCAGTTGTTTCACTTATTTCTCTGGGCGATTGATAAAGATATGTCGATGAAAGTCCAGTCAAAACAGGAAAATCGTTGAGCAAAAGAGACTGGATTAGGTCCGCTTTCATGTCCGCAAAGAGTTTGAGGTGCCCACCGTTTTTTAAAAAATCGATATAAGCTTTACTGGCCGATATGAACTTTTCTTCGCGCTCTTTTGCCGCAAGCTGTTGTTCTAGTTTCAAGGCCAAATCGAGTGGACCTAAATCTTTCCAAGTGGGGTCAAAGATGGAAATATTATAGGTATAGACTACTGCGTTGTAGTTTTTAGATAAGGCGTGGTTGGCCAAGACAACGGCCAAAGTTCCGCCACCTTTTTCAAATTGTTGGACACCTTTGATACACTCTTGAAGAGTGATGGGATCATCATAATAGTTATAAACTGAGTGGAGACAAGTTGGGCCACAAGTTGTGTTATCGGGTTGTCTTTGAATAGTAAGGGATATTTTTTTTCGCATATTTTTTACCAGGTAATGGGCTAGATTCTACTCCTGTTTCTAACTCTGGCCAGAGAGAAAAATTGCGTTAATAATTAATTTCCGAGGGAATAAAATGCAGAACTTTAACGGACAAATTATCTACTATCGTGTTTTTGATATAGCCGCTGAAATCGATACCAATTTGGCGCGCGAACTCCTATCTAAGCAAAGCGTTGCCGAACATTTTAAACTCCGCAGAAGTTCTCGCGAGATGGTTATTGAGCAAGCTCCAGTAGTTATGAACCTCGGAACCTTTGATCAAACGATCAACCATCGCGATTTTCCCATTTTGGGGCAAGCAAAGCTTTGGAGTTTTGGTGCGGTATCGATCTCTTTTCGCTTAGAGCTCAGTCAAAGTATCAGCATTCAAGAACTCAAGTCACTTGCGGCCAGCATTGAAATGGAAAATTCACTCCATGAGCATGCTTTGGAAATTGTTAAAAAGCTGATCCATCAATTAGGAAGCTGCTTAACCAATCAGGGCGTTTGGGATCAATACGAAGATTACCTTATTTACAATATGGATCCTCATCAAATTAAAGGGGATATTAAAAGTATTTTAGATCAAGAAGAGTTTTATCAACTTATTTTTACTGAAGAAGTAGATCAATTAAGTGAGGGCCAAAAGAATTTGATCCGTCAAAGTTCTATTCAGTATGGAAAAAACGATTTAATTGTCATTGATTGGAATTCTGCCTTCATCTGCTCACAAGGTGACTCCCAAGATGTGGCCGATGTGATTGAGTTTGCTCTTTGTCAGTTGCTTGAATTGCGCTATTACGATGAGCTTCTCGATCGCAAACTTTCGAGCCTATATAAATCAATTCAAAACAAGGAACCATCCTTGCTGTCCAATCAGTATAATAAGTTTTCGCATGAAGCTGCCGTCGTCTATATTGAAATCTCAGATATTGTCGAAAAAATTCAGAATTCTCTTAAAGTCATTGGTGACTTTTATTATGCTCGTATTTTCCGCTTATCGGTTGAAAAGTTTCGTTGTAGTGATTGGCAAAAAAGTGTTGATAGTAAACTTAATAATCTGGCCGAAGTTTCTCGTCTTTTCCATAGTCAAGTTAACGAGAGAAGAAATCAGTTGCTTGAAATCATTATCATCGTGTTGATTGCCGTTGAATTGATTCCTTTCATACAGGGCTTGATGGCCAAATTTTAAGGCTTATATTTTTTAAAATCATCGATACATTCTTGGCCATACAAAACAGTGTCTCCACTTTGCATAATCTTTTGTAGAAATTGCATAAAGTCTTTGCCACCCTCGTTTTGCCAATACATCACGCATTCTGGATTGGTACAGTGAGCGCCATGTTCGGAATCATGGTGCGATGATGAGAGTGGAACCCCATTATTAACGAGACCTAAAGCGTGTCCCATTTCGTGGACAAGAGTGGATTGCTCTCCGAACTTGGCAATTTGTTCACCTTGAAGATTGGCCATTTCCTTCACAACGTCTTTGAAAATGGCTATAACTGTAGTTCCCGTGACATTGAGGCCAATGACGTTGGTCGCTACATCTTCACCATTTTTAAAATGTCCATTGAGAAAGAGAATAACAAACCGTGCGTGAGTTGTTTCAGATTTTGGATTCCCAACCGCCTCTGCTTTTGCCACGATCTCTTCGGCCGTCCAAGTTGTTTTTTGATCAGATGGGATCTCAGTCATTTCCGTCAAAGTCTTTGGAACAGTGAGTGCGACAGTTTGATTTCTTGAAGTAAAAATTGATTGCAAATTGTCTTCCAGCAATTGCCAGTAATACTTATCTCTTAATGTTTTACCAGTGTAAGGCTCTGCTCCAGTTTCGTAGATCACTTGGACAGTGAGGTTGGTCATTGAATTATAAAAAATATTAAGATTTTCGGGGGTCTGAATTTTGTTAATGAGCACTTGCTCTTCAATAGTGACTTCTTTTCGTCCACAAGAAAATAGAAGGAGCGCACAGATTAAAAAAGTGACAGTCTTTTTCATGCTTATTTATCGGTTCTTTGGATAATATTTAGAGAAAATATTGACCGATCATTGAACTCAATTAACCTAATGTTCGACACTCTAAAGTTCTAATGACAAATCAGCTTACTTAAGACAAGATTTGAAGCTATGTTATTGATCCTCTTGACCTTTTTTACTCATTTGGCGCATGCCCAATGGTCAATGGACTTGGCCCTTGCTGGCCAATCACAGTCCATCTATCGGGGGGCTGAAACATGGCCCGAGAAGGGCCTTATGCTTGGTCCAGGTTTTTCTTATGATAATCAGCTCTTTATTCAGGGGCCTCACGTCTATTGGGCCTTTTTTGACCGTCAAGATGATCGACAGCTTATTTTGGGAATTCATTACTTTGATGATAATAAACCGATGATTTCTCTCGGTGATCATGAAGTCGATTACCGAAATCAACGAAAAAACTCTCTCGAATTTTACTCAAGAGGTGAGTACAAGTTTGGATGGAAAAATAAATTCAATCTGAATTTTCAAATTGCGAGAGATTTTATTTCTTATGAAGGACTTTATTCTGAAATAGGAGCTCAGGCTCCATTACTGCCATTTACTTCGCTGTCTACCAAAATAAGTTTTGCAGAAAAGAGTACTCAATCTTATCTCTATGGACCAGGTTCTCTCTCTGGTGCCGGTTTTTCTTCTCTTGGATTAAAATTTGTTTGGCCATTTCTCCCTTTTGAAGGAATCGCTATGCTGGGCTACGACTATTCTTGGGTTCTAAAGGGCATCAATCAACATGCTGATTATGTGAGAGGTCGCTCTCGTCACCAAGTCTTTTCCTTGCGTATCATTGCTAAAATTTTTTAGTCGACTTAAAATAAGAGTATGACCAGTTTAGTGATTGACCATCGTCGTCCATTGGATGATGAAGAATTGAGCGATCTTAAAAATATTTTTTTTATGAGTAGCTCTGTACAATCTTTTAAAGATGAAGAGAGCCGAGAACACTTTTATCAGAGATGGTTGGGACAGTATCTCGATCGTTTTCCGGATTGGATTTGGCTTGCTCTCTTAAATAATAAAATTGTTGGCTATATCGTTGCTTCTCCTGACTCCCTCTCTATTTTGAACGATTTTAAGATTCCAGGGATGGAATTATTTGAAGAACATTATTCTCGATTTCCAGTTGGCCTTCATATCAATGTCGATTCACAAGCACGAGGTATGGGTGTAGGTGAGAAATTGATTTCGAAATTGTCGGAAGAATGTCAGATAAGAAAATTACCAGGGCTCCATGCCATTACATCAGCAGGTGATCGCAATAATCATTTTTACAGAAAAAATAATTTTCTCTTTGAATATGAAGCACCTTTCAAAGGTCATAGACTATTATTTATGGGGAAGTCTCTTTAAGGAGAAATTATGGGTAAAATCGCTTTTTTCGCATTACTCGTTTTAGGTGGATTGATGTATTACCTAAAAGATAAGAGTTTAGACACCATCACAAAAAGTAAAACTGAGTTGGTAAAAGAGGGTGTTTTGACCAGACCCGGAGAAGGAGAGTTCGTTCCGAAATGGAAATTTGGAGATTGTATCTTTGAAAATGAAAAATCTTGGGACTATGAAAAAATACTTTTCGCGAGTAAGGAAGAATATAAATTTATAATTTGTCGAAAGTTTAAAGGCTGTACAACTGAGCCAAAACCTTACCCCGCAAAAGCCTACGAGAAAGATCGCCCTCGGTTCATTGCTTTGCCTTGTCAGTAGTGAGATTGGTCTTCATGAATCGATTAAGGAGTTGAGCTATCTTTACGGGATGTTCAAACTGCGGAGCATGTCCGGTTTTTTTGAAAATATATTTTTCAGATTTTGGAATACTTTGGTGAATCGTCTCTGCTATCTCAACAGGAAAAATGCCATCGCAATCCCCCCATAAAATGAGCACAGGTTGTTTAAGTTTTTTAATTTTTTCGTTAAATGATCTCTCCGCGATGACAGCTGGATCATTAACATCAATATCTTTCCCCACCAGGTCGTTCATCATTTTTCCAAACCAATCGTGATTACTTTTGATTCGTTGATAGAGGTAGCGAGCTACTGGTTTCGGAATTTTATGGGGTTGGTGAACAAGTTTTGCTAATAACTTTTGATATGTTTGCTCATCCGTCACTTGAAAGAGATTAATCCCATCTGCATACTCATGCAGCAAAGAAGGAATGTGGGGATAATAAAATCCAGCAGAGTCGATAAGAGTTAGGGTTTTGAAATGTTCAGGGTGCTCTAAACACAATTTAATGGAAAGGGCTCCCCCAAGTGAGTTGCCGGCCACATGACATGGGCCTAAATCGAGCTCCTCTATCCAATTCCAAAGGCAAGCCTTGGAGTAGTCCATAGAGTAATTTCTTTGCCAATTTTGAGGATTATCGCCAAAACCTGGCAGGTCTGGCATGAGGACCCGATATTTCTTCAAGAGCATGGCCGGCCAGAGAAAACCGTCTTTATTGTCACCAAACCCATGAATATAGATGAGAATAGGCCCATCAGGGTTACCCGTTTCCATGTAATGCAGTCCTTCATACTGGTCATTACCTAAGCTTTTAGCGACTTTTGCGCCTAAGAGCGTTCTGTGGAATTTGATATTGGCCTCATAGAGAAAATGGCCAAAACTACGTTGGTTCATGTATACCTCAATAGTTAATTTTTGCCCTTCATAAGGCAAAGATCAAGTTGTATGATGCTAAAAACAAAAATTGGGAGAATTTTATGGCAAAAGCTAAAAACAAGAAAAACAAACCAAAGAAATCACTAAAGGCTCATAAGCGCTTAGCTCAAAAGAAAAGATTGACTAAAAATCATCAACGTCACTAGAAAATGTCATCTCATTTATTGAGAACAGACGTTGTGATGGGCCAGAACATTGAGAAATATCTTAATGATTTGGCCAAACTTCGTATTGAAGTTTTTAAAGATTATCCTTATCTCTATGATGGGAATCTTGATTATGAGTCAAACTATCTTGCAAAATACTGTAAAGATCGTAAAAGCATAGCGGTCATCGTTAAAGACGGTGATCGCATCGTTGGTGCATCGACGGCCATGCCGTTAAGTAGTGAGCACGAAGAATTTAAATTGCCGTTTAAAAATTCTGGAATCGATATCAATGATGTTTATTATTTGGCTGAATCGGTTTTGCTTCCGGAATATAGAGGTCGAGGCTTGGGTCATCGTTTCTTTGATTTTAGAGAGAGTCATGCCTCGGCATTAAGATTTTCGATTACAGCTTTTTGCGCTGTTGAAAGACCTACTGACCATCCAAGTGCCCCAGCTGATTATTCTCCTCTCGATGAATTCTGGAAGTCCAGAGGCTATCGAAAAAGTCCTTTAACCTCAGAGTTCAAATGGAAAGAAATTGGTGAATCTGAAGAATCTCCAAAGACCATGAGGTTTTGGCTTAAAAGTACGAATAAGGATTTTTGATCCTTATGAAAGTGCTTCCTAAAGGTCTTCTCTACCAAAAGTTTTTTATCAATAAAGAAGAGCGAAAACTCATTTTAGAGTGGCTAGAGACTCTCGTTCCACTGTGGGAAATGCGCTATTCAAAACATCATCCACCTCCAGAGGGAGATGAACAAAGACCATTGCTCAGACCTGTTTATTGGCTCGGAAATTGGCAGTTTGCTTGCCTCGGATATTATCATCCACCTGAAGGTATTCATAATCGTTCAGTACATTCAACTCCCTATCCTCCATTATTAGATAAAATCGTAAAACGCATTGAGTTCTTAGTTAAGCGAGCGATTCCGAGCACTGATATTCCCAAAGGATGGAAGTTGAATACTTGCTTGGTGAATTTTTATGGCGATAAGTTGGTCGAGAAAAAATGGGAAGATCGAGCGAGAGTTGGTGAGCATAAAGATTTTGAGCCTGGTCCAGTCGCTTCACTTTCATTAGGTGATCGCGCCTTCTTTCAATTTGTTTCTGGCAAACCAAAAGTAGATGGGAATAAAGTTTTTTGGGAAGGCTGGTTAGAAGATTCTTCATTGCAGGTATTTGCAGGTAAAAGATTTAAGGAGCAGTTCTTCCATCGTGTTCAAAGAGTTGATCGCAAAAGTCGCGAATCCTTTTCATTTCGAGTGGAGGATTTTAAAACCAGAAGAATCAATTTTACTTTTCGTTTCGTTCCGCCTGAGCACATCGTTAATCTCCATGAACTTCCTTCTGAAGATCTTGAAGATGTTCTTCCTCTGGCCCAAGAATTGGCCAAGTCTGATCCCTTTTTTCAAAGAGCCATTGCAGAAATTATAAGGAGTTAATAACTAACTCATTGAAATTATGTGTGAAAAAAACGACATGTTACTTGCTTCCATTGCTGCTTTGAGGCATATTGCATGGGCCTGGGGTCTTACGGGGGTAAGCAATGGTTCATGTCTTAGCGATTCATACATCGGCGAATGATATTCATCGTGACGATGAAATATTATTTGATCAAACTAAAATTCGCTTAACGCAATTGAGCGTCGATTTTGATTATGATTTGGCGCGAGAGCTTATTATAAAATTTGATGGGCTTTGCGATGCCATTGCCTTATCTGGAATTCCCCCTGTTATGAAAGCCGGTCAAAATCTTTTCTCACATCCTTGGCGAGAAAAACTTCTCAATACAGCAGAAGAAACTCCTGTTCTTGACGGTCTTGTCTTAAAAGAAATTTATATGCCTTGGTTGTTACGGAAATATTTCGTTAATAACCCTGAATGGATTCGCAATAAGAAAATTGTTTTTTACTCTGGTGCTCTTATGCAGCAGGTTTTAGACGTGGTTGATGACTTCACAGAAGATGTGACATTGGCCGATCCTTATTTCTTGGCAAAAGTTCCTATGTTGATCAAAGATACTCGAGATCTCGGGAAATGGATTTCACGTTTTTGGCCAGTGATGAGAAATGTTCCCATTAGAAGAAAAGGTCTTGGTGGATTTAGTGATTCGATTTTAAACTTGCCTACGATGAGAGCAGTAAATGATGCTCAAATCTATGTCGCCAATATGGCAACGCTGGAATTGATTGATCTCAAACATTTGAGAGGCAAAAAAGTTATTCTAGATGTTTGCAATCAAAAAGTTTTAGACATGCTTAAGATGCATGGAGTTGAAGAAGTGCTCGTTCTTCTTCCTCAAATGATAGACGGTGTTTTCGTTAATTTTTCTATTCTCGAGGGACTGCTGCAAGCGACTCAAGTGTTAAATCAAACACTTTCAGTCGATTTTGTTTTGTCTCACATGAATAACTTGAAAATCTCTCCTGTTGTGGTTAGGTTGGATAAAGTAGAAAACTGGGAAACACAATTTCATTACTTATGACTATAATTAAAAGCCACTTATTTGTTCTGCCCAATATTCTTTTGAATCCAGGCGGGAAAGTAACTTTAAATATTTTTGAACCGAGGTATCAGGCTTTAGTAGATGATTGCATCACTAATAAAGTTCCGATGTCTTTAGGGACGGCCTTTACTGATAGAAATGATGATGATCTCATTCGCATACCTCATGAAAAGTTTTTATACGTGACACCAATTGTAGGTTTTGGGCAGGTTAGACATTTGCACACGGCTGATAATGGTCACAAATTAGTGCTCATTCACGGTCAAATGAAAGGTAAAATTTTAGATATCTATAGTGAAGGAACTCAGTATTTAAGTGCTGAGATCGAAGTTATAGATGAGCAACTCGAACTCTCATCGATGAATAAATTTCTTTTTAGAAGATTACACGCTTTAATTGAAGACAAAGTAAAACCAATGCTAACCGAAACTCGTGATCGGAAAGTTTTACTTGATTCACTTGTCCACCCAAGTGAAGTTGTTGCCTTTTACAGCGAAAACATTTTGAACAGTTTAGAGGCCAAGCTTCACTTGCTTCGTTTAAATGACATCAATGATAAAATTTCTTTTCTCTCAGAGCTTGTTTTAAAGGCTCCTGAAGATAATGTCTCACATCTGGCTTGATCGCCAAAGCATCTTCGCCGACTTATCATCTACTTCAATTGCTATGACTTCAGCAGTGTTAAAATTAATTGCTTGTCCAGTGAGATATTCGACCGCTTCTGCCATGAACGGCATATGACCAACGAACAAAGTATCTTCCTCGATCAATTTAGCTTCTTCACAAAAAGTAGAAAAATTATCATTTGGTTTAAGGCCTTGTTCTTCAGATGGAGCTCCTAACTCGAGAAATTGGCAAAGATCATAAGCTGTTTCTTTGGCCCTAAGTAAGGTTGAATGGATTACTTTCTTAATATTTAGATTCATCGGCATTAGTTTCGCTGCAGTTCTTTCAACTTGCTCATGTCCTTCAGGACTCAAAGGGCGAAGTTGATCATTTGGAGCGTCAACAGCATGTCCATGTCGCATGAGATAAAGTTTCATAAATATCTTCCTTGATTAAGTGATGTTGATCTCATGATAATATCCTTATGCTAGATCGACGACATTTTTTAAAGTGGGGTGTTTTACTCGCCTTTATGCCATTACCTGCACTTAGCAAGGAAGTTGAATTTATTCGTCTTTTTGCAGACGTAGCACTTCAGGGTTCAAACTATACTGATTCACAATTTGCACTTTGGAACGATTCATTTCAAAAGGCGGTTTCTTTCAGACCTGTTCATGAGCAAGAAGAATTGTCTCGTTTATTATCGGCCTTAGATTTTGCTCCATCTCGCTGGCTGCTCGGTGGCCCTTGGAAAGATTGGAGTTTAGAGAGACGTTCTGATTTAGATCTTATGTTAAATTCTTGGAAATCATCTCGCTTTGATCTTCTCAAAAAAGGTTATAGCGGGCTGATCTCTTTAACTCAGTCGAGTTGGTATGCTCTTGATCAATCTTGGCCTGGAATTGATTATCCTGGCCCACCTGACAAGTGGTGGGCAACATGAGCGATCAAGTTGTCGAAGCCGATATTGTTATTATTGGTTCTGGAGCAGGTGGCGGAGAAGCGGCCAAGCTGCTTTCAAAACATTTTAATGTCGTCATTGTTGAAGAAGGACCTCATCGCACAAGCAATGATTTTAAAATGAAAGAGTCAATTGCTTATCCCGAACTTTATCAGGATAGTGGAGCTAGGCTGACAGTCGATGGTGCCATCAAAATTCTTCAGGGAAAAAGTGTCGGTGGTTCGACGACTGTCAATTGGACCTCGTCATTTCGAACTCCTCAAGAGACTCTTCTTCATTGGAATAAAGAATTTGGGATTCATACTTTGACTCAAGATAGTTTGCTTTCACATTTTCTTCGCATTGAAGATGAATATGGAATAACTCCTTGGGATGGAGAGCCAAATTTAAATAACCAATTGATGGCCAATGGAATGAGTAAACTTGGTATTCGTCACGGAGTTATTCCTCGTAATGTGAAGGGGTGCTTAAATCTTGGTTATTGCGGAATGGGATGTCCAACGAATGCTAAGCAATCAACACTGATTAACGCCATACCTCGTGCCCTAGAGAATGGAGCTAAACTTTTTTCTCAATTTAGAGTCGAAAGATTGATTTGGAAAAATGACAAGATAGTAGAGGCCATTGCATATTCAGTGACTCCAACTGGAAAGATTGAGGAAAATAAAAAAACTCTCACATTAAAAGCACAGCATTTTTTATTATGTGGTGGTGGAATTAACACTCCTATTTTACTGATGAAATCAGATCTTCCAGATCCTTATTTTAATATTGGTAATAGAACCTTTCTCCATCCTGTAACTGTTTCGCTAGCTCTATTTAACCAAAAAGTAGAAGCCTACCAAGGAGCTCCGCAATCAGTTTATTCAGATCAATTTTTATGGCCTGAAGATGATAGTCTGGGGTTTAAAATTGAAGCTCCACCGATTCATCCTGCATTAACCAGTTCTCTCATCAATCAACATGGCAGTGAAGCTTCTGAAATGATGAAGAGATTTTCACATTCTCAGGGAATGATTGCACTGGGACGAGACGGATTTCATGAACAGGCACCTGGTGGAAAAATTGTTATGACTAGTAATGGAAGATTTGGACTTGATTATCCTTGGAATGACTACTTAACAAATGGATATAAAAAAGCGTTATTAACAATGGCTTCAATCCAATTTGAAGCTGGTGCCCGGAGTGTTTATCCTCTTCATCGCTTTGCTCGATCTTTTGAAAGACTTGGCGAAGTAAAAAGCTTTCTTGATTCTTGTTCTGTTGATCGTTACGATCTTCAAATCGTTTCTGCGCATGTGATGGGGGGCGCGGCCATGGGAAGTGACGAGAAAAATTCTGTGGTCGATAACGATGGTCGCTTTCATCATATGTCGAATCTTTTTATTTTTGATGGTTCTCTTTTTCCCACTTCATTGGGAGTCAATCCGACAGAATCTATTTTAAGTTTCAGTTCTTTGCTAACTCATAAATTGATTGAGAGAATCAAATGAAAAAAATAATCGATCAACTCTCTCTCAGCGAAGATGACTATTTTTATTGTCATCGCGAAATCTTAAAAATGACAAAAGGGCCAACATATAGTTTGGCCAAGCAAAAAGGTAAGCTCATTTTAGTAACGGCCATGTCTCCAACAACAAGTGGGGAAGGGAAAACGACAGTCGTTGTTGCATTAAATGATGCTTTAAAAAGATTAGGACACTTATCGATTGCAACATTAAGACAACCCTCACTCGGACCCGTTTTTGGCATGAAAGGGGGAGCCTCTGGTGGCGGAAAAGCCTCAATCGAACCAGCAGATAAAATTGACTTCGGTCTCTCTGGGGATTTTTCACTTATTGAATCGGCCAATAATCTTCTCGTGGCGCTAACTGAAAATCATATCTATCAAAGAAATTCACCTCAATTAAAAACGGATGAACTACTCTTACCTCGTTGTATGGATATGAACGATCGAGGTTTGAGGAATTTTACCAATTCCCAAGGTCAAAGACATTTTGTTATTACGGCCGCCAGTGAACTCATGGCCATTTTAAGTCTCTCTAAGAATCATGCTGATCTTGAGCGAGCGGTGTCAAAAGTGGCTTTGGCCTATGATCACAACGGAAAAGTTGTCACAGCAGGTGAGCTTGGCTTTCACAAAGCTGCAGTTAAAATTCTTCACGATGCTTGTTATCCCAATCTGGTCAGAAGTAGAGAAGACGCCCCGATTTTTATGCATGCAGGTCCATTTGCAAATATTGCTCAGGGAACATGCTCTCTTCGTTCGACATCATTAGCACTTGATATGGCCAATTATGTTGTGACCGAAGCTGGTTTTGGCGCTGATCTGGGAGCAGAGAAGTTTTTTGATATTAAATGCCAACGAGGAAATTTGGCCGTCGCCGCTGCTGTCTTAGTGGTTACGACCAAGGCCATTGCAGAACATGGTCTTGAAAATGTGCGAACTCATTATCAAAATCTCCAATCCTTTGGAGTGCCGGTCGTTATAACGATAAATAAGTTTGCCACAGACAGTGATCAAGAATTGAGCTTGTTATTACATGATTTTGCTCAAGAGGGTTGGGAAGCTGTCATTTGTGATGGTTTTGCTCTCGGTAGCGAAGGGAGTTTAGATTTAGCTTCAAAAGTTGTTTCTGTTGCTCAAAATCGCGCAGTTGAATCTCTCTACAAAAATCAAACCCAGTTTAAAGATAAAGTGATTCAGGTCGCGACCAAAATTTATCGTGCCCAAAAAGTGGAGTGGTCTCCATTGGCCCTCGAAAAACTAAAAAATTGGGGGAAAACTTTAAATTCTTTTAATGTTTGTATTGCCAAGACGCCGCTCTCTTTAAGTGATGATCCTCAAATTAAAGGTTCTCCCACTGATCACACTCTTCATGTGAGAGACTTAGAGATAAAGTATGGAGCCGAGTTTGTGATTGTCCTGTGTGGTAAAGTTCAACTCATGCCGGGACTACCAAAACATCCAAGGGCCTTATTGTTTTAATTCAAAAGAATATTTTGAACAACTCCTTCGCAGCTCACTGACTTTTGGTGGCGAGTAAACATTTCCAAGCATTTTTTTCCTTTTAGAGTTTTTGATTCTCCGCTCAGGCAGTTGGCGTATTCAATCCACTTCAGCCAAGCTTCGTTATTCGCGGAATAATTCTTTCCGTAATAGCCATACATATAATCCATATTAAAGCGCGAGCTTTGAAGTGCGGAGATATCTATTCCGGTAATGTTTGAAAAATCGTTTTCAAAAACTTTAAAGAAGCTCTTGGACCACTGATCATATATTTCACTCGTCATCCAATCGGGAGGTTGATTCCCATGCAATATACCAACTGCCAAGCTAAGCTTTTTGCTATGAACGTTACCACTTTCCCAAATCTTCGCCATTTCGTGGTTATGAGTATTTTCAACAAATTCTTTTACAATATATGAATCTCCAAAGTCTCTTAGAACAATTCTTCCAGTTGGTTTCATTTTTTCATCAAGTTCGATTAAGAAGTTTTGCGAGTGAGGAGAGTCATAAGTCACTCCTGTCATCGCTGTGAATTCAGCTACTGCATGTCCCATTGATTCGGCATAATGTTTGCCCCAAAATTTTGCCGGATCAACTTCTCCATTGATCTCAGCGATATGTCTTCCTACCTCACTATGGAGGGCCGAAAATCCTGGAAGGTAGTAGTGTTTTCCGGAGGGAACATCATTGAGTGAGCGCATAATCATGGCCTGGTCGATATCGGGAATTCCAACGGCAAATGGCTCATCTTGGATGACTAAATGTTCAGCGTTCATTTTTTCAGTAATAGATTTGACCCAGTCAGAAATTTTTCTAATTTGTTTTGCATCTACCCAATCTTGTTTTTTGTCTTTCCAGTTTCCACCTGTGTTATTAGTTGAAACTTTGAGGGACATGCTTGCTCCTGTTTCTGGATTCACTACAATCATAGATCGAGAAGCTGTATAATAACCTTCAAAAAATGTTTTTGGTTCAGAATCAAGACCCTTGCTCTCTAGCCAATTCTTGAGTTCGAGATGCCATTTTGTGTCTTCTGGATTGATTAGCCATCTGACATAATCTTTTCCCTCTTTTTTAAAAATAACAGATTCGCGAACTTGAGGATCGAGGTCAGCCCGAATATCTTTTTCGATAGCTTCAAGAGGGATTTCATAATGCTGGAGTTGAATTTTTTTATTTGAACGAACGCCGGCACCATTGCCTTTGGTTTCCCAATCAACGAGTTGCTTGACGTTACGTGGAGTCGTATCGGATGCGAACATTCTATAGCGAGGTCCTTGGCAGCCCATCACTAATAATGAAGTTAAAGTAATTGATATTATTGTCGACTTGAATCCCATTTTCATGTTCACTCCAAACCCTTTATTTTGAATCCCACGTTTACTTTTCGGAAATCTTTGTCAGAAATTGAGGGACTTTTCGAGCTTAACTATTTGATTTTACATATACGAAAACTGGCCAATTCGAGCACCGCATGATAGCCATTAAGTAATGAAAAAGATTGAAGAAAGAGTACAAGATATAACCGCTGAATTTGCCCAATTCAAAGATTGGGAAGGTCGTTATAAGCATTTGGTTGAAATTGGTAAAAAGTTGCCAATTGTTTCAGATGACAAGAAGACTGACACTTTTAAAGTTCGTGGATGCCAATCTCAAGTATGGTTGATTCCTCGCCTCGAAGATAATCGTGTTTACTTTGAAGCTGATAGTGATGCTTCAATCGTCAAAGGTATCGTTGCCCTTTTGCTTGCCATCTATAGTGATAACACTCCACAGGAAATCCTCAATCTTAAACTTGATTTTTTAGATTCAATTGGATTGAAGCAACATTTAAGCATGAACCGGGCCAATGGTTTGGCTTCTATGGTTAAACAGATTCAAATGTATGCCTATGCTTATCAAACTCAAATAGGTCAGAGGTAATATGCAACTCAATCGTCCTCGTCGCAATCGTCGAAGTTCATCAGTCAGATCAATGGTTGCTGAAACTGTTTTAACCACTAACGATTTATTAGCTCCGCTTTTCGTCGTTGCAGGTCAAAATCAACGTATTCCAATTCAATCAATGCCTGGCCAATTTCGATTTAGTATTGATCAGTTGATTATTGAGGCGAAAGAGATTTATTCACTTGGTATTCCGGCCGTCGCGGTCTTTCCAGCAATTGAGGGAAAGTTAAAAAATCCAAAAGCGACAGAGGCCGTCAATCCTGACGGGCTTTATTCTAGGGCGCTACGAGCTGTTAAAGAGGCCGTGCCTGAGTTAACTCTCATGACTGATATTGCTCTTGATCCTTACAACTCTGACGGGCACGACGGATTGGTCGATGCTGAAAGTGGAGAAATTTTAAATGATCAAACTTTAGAAATCCTTTCTCAAATGGCAGTTCTTCAGGCCAATTGTGGGGCAGATATTGTAGGTCCTTCTGACATGATGGATGGGCGTGTCGGTGCCATAAGAAAAGCACTCGAAGGAGAAGGGTATCACCATACTCTTATTATGAGCTATTGCGCTAAATATGCTTCTAGTTTTTATGGTCCCTTCAGGGATGCGCTCGATTCTGCTCCAAAAGCAGGGGATAAAAAGACTTATCAGATGAATCCCGCCAACATCAGAGAAGCTCTGAGGGAAGCCCAATTGGATGAACAAGAAGGGGCAGATATTTTAATGGTAAAGCCAGGGTTGCCTTATCTCGACGTTATCAAATCCCTGAGAGAGAGCTCCCACCTGCCCATTGCTGCTTATAATGTTTCAGGCGAATACGCCATGATCAAAGCTGCTGCTGAAAAGGGCTGGCTTGATGGTGAACGGGCCATGATGGAAATGCTTTTATCATTTAAACGTGCAGGTACAGATATTATTTTAACTTATTTTGCCAAAGAGGCAGCAAAGATAATCAACTCATGAGGTCTTACATGAAGCCATTATTACTATCAGTTTTACTCTTGTGTTCATTAAATTTAATGGCCCAGGACAATCCTTATTTGATGATGAAGGAAATTCAAGTGGCGCTTGATTCAGTTGATTATCAACCTGACAATGCCATGGATACGGTGATCGAATATCAAAAAATTTATCCTCTCGAGTTGAAATTTATTTCATGGCTTGAGCAATTTCATTCAGATTTAGTGACGAAAATCGAACAGAAAGTGGCCTTGTCTGGCGGTGAACTGACACTTCTTCACAAAGCTTTAAAAACTTTTTTCGTCATTCACTCTCGTACTTTGGCCCTAGTAGAAGCTTGGGAACCTAAAACAAAAGAACTTTTCACGAATGATGTTGAATTGAGCTCTCGACATCTTTTATGGCTTAACATGAGATGGAGTGGCCTCACTCGTATGTTAAAAGCTTATCAGCCCTTTCTTTCAAATGAAAAATTGCGTCGTTTACTTAATTCTGCTGATTCAGCTTATGCTATAGAAAAAGATCAGTTGTTAGGTTTTATCTACGGCCTATTTAGTCGTAGCTACTTAGGAGCACTAAATAATGGAAGAATTTCAATAAATAACTCTACTGAAGTCATTGATGAATTGAGAACTCAGTCAGCTCTTTTTGATCGTTTTTTTGATATTCTCAAGTCTCAAATAGGTTCAGAATTTGTAACTAGTGCAGAACGCTCCGACTCTGAGATTGAGCGTTATGATCAATATGCAAAGAAAGATGGCCGCGCTCGTTTTTTTACAACAGTCTTTCATCATATCAGTGGCGCTTTTGGAAATTTTGCTGGAAGTATTCGCTGGAGAAAGGGCTGGCTTGACAAGAACTCTAAGTTAAATGATGAAATTGCTAGCAAATTAATTCCGTTTGATATGATCACCGAGAGAACTCCTTTTGCTTTAACGGATAAATTTATCCCGGGGAACTTTGGCCATAATGCTATCTGGCTCGGGACAAAAGATCAGCTGCAAGCATTAGGCTTATGGGATCATCCTTCGGTAAAACCAATTCAGCGTCAAATTGAGCAGGGAATGTCAATTTTAGAAACTGATCGTAAGGGGACCCACCTCAAAGAAATCGCAGAGTTCATGAAAATTGATGAATTCGCGATCATGAGAAACAAAGATCTTTATAGTTCACCGGACAAAATGGAGAAACTGTTAGAAGTTGGCATTGCTCAATTAGGCAAGACTTATGACTTTAATTTTGATGTCGAAACAACGGATCGCTTAGTTTGTTCAGAATTATTATATCAATCATTTGGCGATATCAAATGGCCAACAGAGTATATCGCGGGAAGAAATACTATTTCACCTGATAACGTGACTGAACTTATGTTTTATGAAAATGCTCCCAATGAACTTATCTATTATGTGGCCGCTTTCAAAAAAGGAGTTCTCGAATATCCTGATCTTTTTGATCTTGCTCCAAAACTCAAGTATCGCTTGAATAGTGAGCTATCAACAACGGATATTCCTTACTTTGAGGAGCGAACAAAAAAATGTCATAAGATGATGAAGGAAGATCAGCTTTTTAATGCTTGCACTACAGTTTGGCAGCATCATATATATTAAAGTTAAGGTATTGAATGTTCGATAAGTAAGTCATTATTTTTATGATGGAATACTTGTTGAAAGAATTTAATCTAAAATTTTTTTTTAAATTTCTATTTGTATTCTTAGGATATTACGTTTTAGCTCGAACTGGACTTCTTTTAAGTACCATCAATGACAATATTTCTCCCATTTGGCCTGCTTCAGGACTTGCCATAGGTGCTCTCATCTTAGGTGGGCCAAAATATGTCGTGGCCGTGGCAATGGGTGCTTTTACCGCCAATTTACACACCGGCGCACCATTATGGGTAGTCGGTTTCATTTCATTTGGAAATGCTTTTGAAGCTTATCTGGCAAGCTTTATTTTTAAAAAAATAGGGCCATTATCAGAAAAGTTCGTTTTTCACAGCGAAAGCTTCCGCTTGATTACATCTTGCTTTATCAGCTGTCTACCGGCTGCCCTCATTGGAGTGAGTTCACTTTATGTTGCCCAAGTTATTCCAGGTAGTGCTCTTACTAACTCTATTCTTACTTGGTGGAGTGGAGATCTTGTAGGCGCTTTAATTCTTTTGCCGATAATTTTAGAAACTGCAAAAAATAAAAAAATTGAATGGAAATTGAAACTTGATATACCAATTTTCACTGTAATGCTCTTTGTCTTCTTATCATTTTACCTTCTTGTGATAAATACGAACAAAGTTTACCTCTTTTTAATTCTACCAGCTTTACTGGCCATGACATTTAATAATTCCTTAAAAGTATCACTCTACGGGGTTTTAGCTTTTTCTATTTTTAGTATTCTAGGTGTTTTAACCAAGCATGGACCTCATCAAGGAGCTTTGGCCCTTCAGAATTTAATTTCAATGCAATTATTCCTTGCAGGGGTAATCATTTCAAATCTGCTTATTCATGGTCATAAGAAGAAAGTATCGTTAGATAGTCTAGTTCTCTATTTTATGGTCGGATGGATTATTTCGACTGGTGTTTTCTACGCATTAAGCAAGTGGGAAAAGCATCAGGAGCGTGATCTCTTTGAAGAGCATGTCCATAAAGCAATTCTTAATCTACAAACTCATTCTATCGTTTATGAAAATGCTTTAAGAGCAGGAGCAGGACTGTTTCTTGCTTCAGATAAAGTGGATAGCGAAGAATGGCGAATTTTTGCAAGCACTCTTAAACTAGAAGAGCGATTCGAAGGGATTAATGGAATTGGTTACATACAAGAAGTTGAGAAAACCAAAGTCGAAAAACAAAAATTTTTGGAAGATGAAAAAAAGTATAATCCAGACCTAAATTTAGAGATTAAAATTGTTCCAGGTGGCGATCAGTTTAATCGAATTCATTATCTAATTAAATATATTGAACCGCTGTATAAAAATGTTCAAGCTTTAGGACTTGATGTGGGATCTGAAATTAATCGGCGAGTTGGGGCAGAGATTGCCAAATCAAGTGGAAAATATACATTCACGGGTCCTATTGTCTTAGTTCAAGATAATGAAAAGGGTCCTGGGTTCTTGGCGTTTTACCCCGTCTTTAAACAGAAAAAAAGTGAAGATGAATTTATTGGATGGATTTATGCTCCTTTTATCATGAAGAAATTTTTTGGAAAGGGTTTTGGGGATAGTTTAAATTTGGTTGATGTCATTGTTTCAGATGTGACGCAGAGGCAAGATTCTGCAATCCTTTTTTCTTCGAATTCACAATTTTCACCAAGCAAAAGTGAAATGAATTTTGAAATTAATCTTGGCGGTCGGATCTATATGACCCAATGGAGAAGAGGTGATCTTCTTCTTCGTTCAGTTAATACATACCCAGAGCTATTGGCCTTTTTATCGCTCCTTCTCGTTATGTTTTTTGCTGGCTCCATTGCAAATCATCAATACTTAACCGATCAGGCCAATATTTTGGCCATCGACAAAAACAGGAAACTTCGCATTACTCTATTAGTAAATGAGATTTTGAATTCTGAGCTTTCCATTGAAAAAAAGATTCACTCAATAATTATGAGTATTCGAAAGGAGTTTAACTTCAGTATTGCTGGGTATTGGAAATGGAATGAAGAAAATGAGTATCTACAATTTCAAACCTATGATCTTAAAGATAATATCGATTTGAATTGTAAGTTTTTAGTTGATTCAGAAAGAATTATATTTAAATTGGGAGAAGGGTTGCCTGGCCGTTCGATTAAAGAAAATAAATGCATTGTCATGACCAATGAACTTTGTGATTGTGAGCTAAATTTTCGTTCACAAAGTGCTCTCCTTATTGGTTTGAAAAATGGTTATGCCTTTCCTATCGTTTTTGATAATGAAAAATTTGGAGTCATGGAATTCTATACAATGAGTGATTTTTATATGGATGAGGAATTGGTTGATACCTTATGTAACATCTCATTTAAGATTGCTTCCTCTATGAATTTTAGCAAAATTAAGCGTGAAAATGATCTTCACCAATTAAAACTTTTAGAATCTTCTAAAATGTCAGCTCTTGGTGAAATGTCTGCTGGTGTTGCTCATGAAATTAATAACCCCCTAACTATTATCAGAGGTAAGGCTTCTGTAATGTCTTCTCGCATTTTAAAATCAGAATTTGATAGTGAATATTTTCTTAAATAAATCGAAACGGTTATAACTGCCGTAGATCGTATTTCAAAGATCATCAAGAGCTTGCAAAAATTTTCGAGAAACGCTAGTCAAGATCCTTTCCGTCTCTGTTCTGTTCAGCAAATTTTTGATGATACTGTTGAATTGGTGAAAGATCGGTTTCAAACTAATAAGATAAAATTTGATTATCCTACTGGTTTAAATACTCAGATCGAATGTCATGAAGGTGAAATTGTTCAAACCTTATTAAATCTGCTCAATAATTCCTTTGATGCCATTTTTAATTCCAATTCTCCTTGGATTAAACTTGGATTTAAAGATTGTGGAGACATGATTGAGATCACCGTTACGGACTCTGGCCTTGGTTTATCAGAAGAGATACAAGAAAAAATAATGCAGCCTTTTTTTACGACAAAAGAAATTGGAAAAGGAACAGGCTTGGGAATGAGTGTTTCTCAAGGAATTGCCCGTTCGCACAATGGCGATCTTATTTATAATCGACAATCTGCAAATACAGAATTTATTTTAACTTTACCTAAACGACATTCTTAACAAATTCGCGGCAATTGATCATGATCAGGATAGGGCAATATTCGATGCCCGCCAATGCTGGTCGACAGGGTCACTGGAAAGGCCCCTTTTTCTTTTAGCATTCCGATCTCAATTAAGTTTGGGTAAAACTCCAAAATGGTCGAATCCTCAGGAGCGATGATGAGAAGGACTCCTTCATTCGCAACTTCTAAAGATCCCAAACCTAAAAATTGCAATGCAGCTTCAACATGTTTCTGAACGGGGATTTTGGATTCAAAAAGTTCAATTGATAGCGAGAAAAGATTTGCGAGCTCATGGGCGACTGTGGCAACTCCTCCTCTGGTGCAATCTCTCACATAACTGAGAGCGATGTTTTGCTCAAACAAATTTTTAAATGGATGATAAAGAGATTGGCAATCGGAAATCAAATGCCCTTGGAATGGAAGTTTCTCTCTTTCAATGAGCAATGTCAGACCGTGCTCAGCTATCGTTTTGTTAAGATATACTCGATCTCCAGGAAGTGGTTTTTTAAACACAAAGTCACAATTTATTCTCTCTCCGATAAGTGTAGAGTTAATAAATATGCCAGGATTTCCTCTCGCGGGGATAACTTTAGTATCAGCACAGACTAATTTTATTTCATTTTTCCTTAGTTCAATGGCCATGCTTTCTATTATTTTTCTTAGCTCTTCTATGGCAAGCCCTTCTTCAATGATAAAACTAACCGACATATAGAGAGGACGCCCTCCTCTGGTTAATAAGTCATTAACGACTCCGCAAATGGAAAGCTTTCCGATATCTCCACCCGGAAAAAAAAGAGGATCGATGACGTGAGCATCCGTAGTTATTATAAGATCTTTCTTATTCCAGAACAGTTCCGCAGCATCATGTGGTGACAGGAGGTCATTGTTGAGCTCTGGTAAAAAAACTTTTTGAATAAGCTCATGGGTAGAGCGTGCACCATTTCCGTGAAGAGAGGTTATTCTAGTCATACCGATATCCCCTGAGCGTAATAGGCACTGCAAGTTCCTTCGCTACTGACCATACAAGCACCCAGTGGATTTGCGGGAGTACAAGCTTTGGCATAAAGCTTACAATCGAGAGGCGATTTTTCTCCTCTTAAAATAGAACCACATTGGCATAGCTTATGTTCCGGAACTTTAGATAACTTGATCTTAAAGAATTCTTCAGCATCTATTTCTTTGTATCGAGGACTTATTTTATAGGCGGACTGTGAGATTTCCCCTAGTCCTCGCCAGTAAAATGACTTTCGAAATTCAAAAACTTTTTTGAGCAATTTTTGAGCTTCAAGGTTTCCTTCGGATTTTAAGGCCCTTGTGTATTCATTATAAACTTTGTTCTTTTTATTTTTTATTGATTTCACTAAAGTAACCAAAGACGTTAATAAGTCATTGGTTTCAAAACCACTAATACAAATAGGAACTGAGTATTTTTCAGAAGCTTGATGGTAGAGATCAAGGCCGGTTACTAGGGAAACATGTCCAGGACCGATGAGTCCCATAGGTCTTCGTTCGGGCCTTAGATTTTCCATAACAACGGCAATAGCAGGTGGAGTTGTTACGTGAAGACAATAGACTTTGAGATTTGAAATTTGTTGCTCATCAATTCTATAAATGAGTCTGGCCGTCGCAGGAGCAGTTGTTTCAAAGCCAATTGCTAAAAAGAGAAAGAGTTTCTCTGGTTCATTTTTGGCCATCTTTAATAAGTCTGTTGGATCGTAGACCATTCTTACATCTTCACCGCGGGAGCGAGCCCCTAGGAGTGAATCACCACCTAATGTGGGAATTCGCATAAGGTCTCCAAAGCAAGCGACGACAAGTTTTGAATTGCTCTTAAGTAAATCGAGGGCGGCCTGAATATGCTCAGAAGGAAGAACGCAAACAGGACAGCCTGGGCCATGAATCATTTTTAAATTATCAGGGAGTAGTGACATTAATCCACTTTTAACTAGCTGATGTGTATGTCCACCGCAAAACTCCATGATCCGAACTTCATTTTCATTTTCCAATTCCATTTGGAGTTGGTTTAGCAATGAGTGAGTATCTTTTGGCGAACTAAAGTTATCCATTGTTGAGCTCTTGATCTAAAAGTTTCAAAGTTTCACGCACATCCTGATCATCCATAACAGATAAGGCCATGCCCGCATGAATGATCAAGTGATCACCAATTTTTGCTTCGGGGACAAAGGTAAGATCGACTTCGAGCTCGAGTCCCGCTTTCACCACAATCCCTCGATCTTTATCAATTGATATGAGCATTGCTGGTATGGCCAGGCACATAAGCATTCTCCTTAAGTGAAAGGGATTTCTCGAGTGTCTCTTTGAGTTCGGAGATTCCTAAGCCTGATTTCGTCGAGCAAAGAATAAGAGGGGCTGAGGGATTGAGGGAACGAATATTTTTAGTGACCAAATCCAAATCGTAATTCAATACTTCAATCAAATCACATTTAGAAAGAACAATAACATCGGCATCATGGAAGAGTACCGGATATTTGAGAGGTTTTTCTTCTCCCTCCGGAGTTGAAAGCAGGGCGATTTTAAGCTCCTCGCCTAAATCAAAAACGGCAGGGCATACTAGATTTCCCACATTTTCGATGACTAGGAGTTGTAAATGATTGGGAAGATCAACTAAGTTTTCACGAATTCTTTTGGCATCAAGGTGGCAAGCGGCATGGGTATTAATTTGCTTGGCAAGCACTCCCTGTTTTGCATATCGATCGGCATCGATAGTCGTTTCTTGATCACCAACTAACACGGCCAAAGAATAGTGCTCTTTCATTTCTCCTAATAATTTCGAAAGTAATGTCGTCTTGCCAGAGCCTGGAGAACTCATCACATTGATGACCTTCAGCTTTTCGGTGGCAAAAAACTGTCTATTCTCAGAAGCATTATTTTGATTCTTTTGAAAAAGTGACTCTTCAATCGAAATTTTACGTGTCGATTTTATTGTTCCTGAGATTTTTAATTTTTGTTGAGATCCAGGAAAAAGGGGATGGGTGGCAGTTGAACATCCGCAATCTTTACACATTGGTAACCTCCAAAGAATGGAATTGAAATGTATGGTCATCAGTTTCAGTAATGATAAGATGGGCCTTTTCTAATTTTGTTCCTTTAGCTGCTTCGGGAAAAGCAAATTCAAAACACGAGCGATCGACTCCTGAAAGCTTACCTATCGTTATTGAAAGGGAAGTCGCTTCAGTTGCTCCTTCTTGTTTAAGGATTTCTGTAGCTCGATCTACGAGATCGATGGCCAAAGTTAACTCATGCATTCAAAAACTCCTATTTGACCAAGGGCAATCGATTCATCATTACAGGGTGATGAATATAATAATTCTTTTTTAATTTGAGTAAAATAATGCAGACAGCGCTTTCTTAAGAGTTGATTTTGCCAAACTCCGCCACTCGCACCAAAGCAATATTCCTTTCTTTGCTCTGCAATTCTTGCCACTAAGAATGCTAGTCCATCATGGGCCAGCCAGGCCCTTTCATTCGGACTAAATCGTCCTTCAAATTCATAAATGATATATTTTGCTAAAGTCAAAGTTGGAAAATTACCTTGAAAATTAAACTGTTTCCAATCAATTGACTGGCTTGGTTCTATCGCCAGTTGTTCTAGTTCAATGGCCGCTTGAGCTTCATATGTAATTTCTTTTTCCTTAAAAAAGAGATGTGATGCTAAGGCATCAAACCATCTGCCTGCTGAAGTTGTCATCAATGATGACTGATCGATATAAGGCTTCAGAGTTCCTTCATAGGTTCCGCATTGTGTTTTAAGTGCCGCCAAAGCAAAGGCCGGAAACTTGATCATTTGTTCGCCCGCAAAGTAGGGCATGGGTTCGAAAGAGAAAAGACGTTTCCACTGGCCTTGTGGAGATCTCTCAAGTAATTCACCACCCCAATGGTGGCCATCTTCTCCGTAACCAGTGCCATCAAAGGTAAAGACGAATTCTGTCTTCAGTTCTTGATATGCACTTTCGGCATGGGCGTGATGGTGAAAAATGAGTGTGGCGTCTTGTGAGTGAATCAACTGTTTAGTTAAAGATTGCGGGTGAGCATCTATTAAATCTATATAATTTTTAATATTGAGTAATTGAAGCATATCCTCCACTTCTTTTTTAATTCTCTCACCATTTTTTGGATGCAAGAGCTCTCCTAAATAGGGCAATTGAACTCTTTGAGTGGGCGTTTGGATCAGAGGTGATACTTTCATATCTGAGCCCCAGGCAACAAGATTGCTTTTTAATGAACTCTTTGCTTGATGAGGAGAAATTTTCGGGGCCAATCCTCGTCCTCTTCGAATGATTTGATTCTCAATTACGATGGAATCATCAACACAGTGTTGAATGACTCGATTATGATCGAGGATGAAATCGATTTGATTGAGCCAATCAGCAGGAAGTTCATCTTTATCTTTAACCAGTGGATAGTTCTTTGGGTTACCTGAAGTCGCAATAAGAAATTTTAAATCTCCAAATAGCAAAAAATGAAGTGGAGTTGGTGGTAACATGACGGCCAATGTCTTTAGCTTTGGTGCTAATAGCTTTTGAAATTTGGTTTTAATTTTATTGGTAATAACGAGAGGAGCAGAGCTGGCTTTGAGCTGTGCTTGAAGGACTTGATCAACTTGATGACAATCTTTCAGCATAACGGCCAATGCTTTTTCTGGTCGTGATTTTAAAAGACGAATTTTTTGAATGACCAATTCGGATTCAGCATTTCCTACTAAGTGATAACCGGTTAGACCTTTCACTAAACCGATCTTATTATCAGCAATCATTAATGCTGCTTGATTAATGGGCATCGATAACTGAGGCCCACAATTCTTACAACAAAGAGTTTGTGAGTGGAATCTCCTCGAGTTAGGATTTTGATAGTCCTCCAGACATTCATGGCACATTGGGAATTGTTTCATCGAAGTCTGATTTCGATCATAAGGAAGCTTTTCAACAATGGACCATCTCGGCCCGCAATCGGTGCAGCTTATAAAGGGATATTGGTACAAGCGATGATTGGGATTATGGAAATCGTCCCAGCATGAAGAACATGTCGCAAGATCTGGTGGAAGGGAATAGTTGTTTGATTCAGCACCATCGACAGAGGCGCCAATCATGAGCTTTTGATGATATTTTAGTTCAGCTTTTTGTATGGTTATTTTTTCAATTTTAATCGGATTCAATTGTGCTGATTGAATCTCAGCAATGAAGCGTTTTAAGTATTCAGAATGACCTTCTAAGTCAAGATGTACGCCTTTCGCATTGTTAAAGATGTTGCCGGTCAGAGAATAGCTATTGGCGATGCGATAAATTGTTGGTCTGAAGCCTACTCCTTGTACGCAACTAAAACAGTCAATTAATAGGCGTTCAATTTTTACATCAGCATTCATTACTGGCATCATAGAAGGTATTTTGAGACTTAGTAAAGCTTGCAAGGACGCATGATTTGAACAAAAAAAGTGTTTCCAAAATTGTACGGCATCTGCCGCGTGATCCCACTCGATTGCTCGATTATTTATGGGCGATACAAAGAGCAAAAGGTTTTATTTCACCTCTTGATATTTTTGAATTGGCCAAGCTTTTAAAGATTGATGAATCACGTATCAAAGAAGTTATTACTTTTTATCATTTCTTTTTTGATAAACCACATGGTGAGTTTTCCATTTTTTTGGATCAATCAATCATTGCCAAACATGCAGGCATCGATTTAATTGAAAAAGTCTTTGAAGAGGCGCTTGGAGTAAAGTCTGGTCAAATGACAGATGATTGGCAATTCGGATTGTATAAAACTTCTTGTATTGGAATGAGCGATCAAGCTCCAGCAGCTTTAATTAACATGATTCCTTTTGTTAATCTCACAACAGATAAAGTTTTAACTTTGATTACTTGTCTAAAACGTGGTGATGAGCTTTTAAAACTCCAAAAAGATCTTGATTGTGTTCCCCAAAATACTGTCCATCAATCATTAGTTACTCAAGATCAATGGGACCAAGATATTACTTCTCTGCATACGCAAATACTTAATCCTCAAGATATTATTCAAGAAATAATTTCCTCCGGTTTAAGAGGTCGGGGTGGTGCAGGATTTCCGACTGGAAAAAAATGGCAATTATGTCGTCAATATCCAGGACCTCGAGTCGTTGTCTGTAATGCTGATGAAGGTGAGCCAGGAACGTTTAAAGATCGTTATCTCTTAACTGAGCATGCGACAAAATTATTTTATGGAATGGCGATTGCGGCCAAGGCCATTGAGTCTCAAGAAGCTTACCTCTATCTCAGGGCCGAATACACTTATCTGCTGGATCATTTACATTTTGTTTTGACAAAACTTCAGAGAGATCCTCTCATTCGTCAAATTAAGTGGCGTATACAGTTAGGGGCAGGAGCTTACGTTGTCGGAGAAGAGAGTGCCCTGCTCGAGTCATTAGAAGGCAAACGTGGAGAACCAAGATTGCGTCCCCCTTTTCCAGTTGAGAAAGGATATTTGGGAAAACCCACAATCGTCAATAATGTAGAAACTTTTGTCCTTGTCTCCAAAGTTTTGGAAAAAGGCTTTGAGTCATTTCGAAAATGGGGGACCGATCAATCAGCAGGAGTACGTTGGTTATCCATATCTGGCGATGTATCCAAACCTGGACTATATGAAGTTCCATGGGGAATTCGTTTGCGAGAGGTCCTAGAACTTTGTGGGGCCCAAAGCCCATTGATGATTCAAGTCGGTGGTCCCTCTGGTGAATGTATAAATGCAACTATTCTTAGCGAGCTTGAGCGAAAGTTATCATTTGAAGATCTGCCAACAGGAGGATCTTTTATGGTTTTTTCTAAAGAGCGCGATATTTTCACCATTCTCCAAAACTTTATGCAGTTTTTTGTCGATGAATCTTGTGGAAACTGTACTCCTTGTCGAGCAGGTAATGTTGTCTTGAACAATCAATTAAAAAAGGTCGTTGACGGTCATGGTCGCCCTCAAGATTTGATGAGCTTAACTCAATGGTCTCATGTCGTTATGAAAACTTCGCGCTGTGGCTTAGGTATGAGCTCTCCACGAGTCATAACCACTTCAATGAAGGCCTTTCCCGAAATATATCAACACAAAATTGACTCATCTAAGAGCTCACTCATTTTTGATTTTGATGAGCAAAAGGCCACTTCTGATTACGATAAGATATTTGGAGAGAATCATGAGTAATGTTTTTTTTCAATGTGATGGCAAATCAATGCAAGCGCCGGCGAATACTACTGTCGTAGAAGCACTAAAACTTAATGGAGAAATTGTTCCTACGTTATGTTGGTCTCCAGGAATTGAACCTTGCCTTGGTACTTGTCGTGTTTGTACTATAAAAATTAATGGCAAAGAAGCTGCGGCATGCACCCAAACAATTTCTGAAAATATGATCATTGAAAGCGCAACAGATGAAATAAGGGATTTGCAAAAAGCAATTGTGGAGTTGCTCTTTGTAGAAGGAAATCATTATTGTGCTAGTTGTGAGAAGTCTGGAGACTGCGAGCTTCAAGGTCTTGCCTATCAGATGGGAATGACTCACTCTCGTTTTCCCTATCAATTTACTCCTTATGAACTCGATTATACTGGAGTGCATTTATTGCTTGAAAGGAATCGCTGCATCCATTGCAAACGTTGCACAGATTTATTTGTTGATGATAAGCAAAGAAAGGTCTTTTCGTTTGAGGGAAAAGGTTCAGATACTCTAGTCCAGATGAATCATAAGTACGAAAGCGAACTTTCTGATCATAAAAGGAAAGAGGTTGTTGATTTATGCCCAGTGGGGGCCATCATTTTTAAAGGTAAGGGTTTTGATCGTCCAATTGGTACAAGAAAATTTGATCATTGGGGAGATAAGATAGATGTCTAAAAAGAAGGTTGCTACTGTCTCGCTTGCTGGTTGTTTTGGATGTCATATGTCGTTTTTAGATATGGATTTAGAATTACTAGATTTGATTGATCTCATTCAATTTGATCGTTCTCCTCTAACAGACATAAAAACATTTAAGCACCGAGTTGATATAGGTCTCATCGAAGGAGGTGTTTGCAATGATCATAACCTTCATGTGCTTCGTGATTTTAGACAGCATTGCGATGTTCTCATTTCTTTGGGAGAATGTGCTATCATGGGTGGTTTACCTGCCATGAGAAACGATATTCCTCTTAGTGAATGTTTAAATGAAGCCTATCTCGGTGTGCCCACAGCAATAAAAAATTCAACCATCATTCCTCATCATGAGGATTTACCAAAGATTCTTGATCGTGTTTATCCCTGTCATGAACTGGTCAAAATTGATTATTTTTTAACAGGTTGTCCTCCTTCAGGGGAGGTTATTGCTCTTGCCCTCAAAAGTTTACTTAGGGGGGATTTAACTATTCCGCGGGAGCTGATTAAATATGACTAAAACTCGAAAAATTATCATTGATCCAGTGACACGAGTGGAAGGTCATGGACGAGTAACTCTTCACATGAATGGACAGAATGAAATTGAAGAAGCTCGTCTTCACATTGTCGAATTTCGTGGCTTTGAGCGATTTGTTCAAGGTCGACCTTATTGGGAAGCCCCTGTTTTGGTTCAAAGGCTCTGCGGTATTTGCCCCGTTTCACATCATCTTTGTGCTGCAAAGGCGATAGATGAAATTGTAGGTATGAATGATGAAACTCTTCCTGAAACAGCAAGGCAAATGCGAAGGCTAATGCATTTTGGACAGGTCCTTCAATCCCATGCTCTCCATTACTTCTATCTGGCTGCGCCAGATCTCTTGCTCGGAGTTGAGTCAGACCCCTTAAATCGAAATGTGGTAGGACTGGCGAGCCACGAACCAGAAATAGCGAAGAGGGGAATCCTCATTCGAAAATTTGGGCAAGAAATTATCAAGGCAACTGCTGGGAAAAAAATTCATGGCATTTCTGCAGTGCCAGGAGGAATTCACAAGAATTTAAGTCTTGAAGAGAAAGAGACCTTTTTGAAGGGTGAAGCGATGCCTTCTGTTTCAACAGTCGTTTCTTGGTTGCAAGAAATGATCTCTCATTACAAAAGTTATGCTTCTCGAAATAAAACTTGGATTGATCAGTTTGCTACTGCCCAAGGTTTGAGCACTTCATTGATTGGCCAAGACGGAGCACTCGAGCTTTATCATGGTCGTTTGCGCTCTCTCGATTCCGCAGGCAAACCAGTTCTCGATGATGTTGATTATCACGATTATGTAGATTTTTATGCAGAAGAAGTCAAAGAATGGAGTTACATGAAATTCCCATTCTTAAAATCTCATGGAGCAATAAAAGGCGCGATGAAAGTTGGACCACTCGCGAGATTGATGAATTGTGATTATATTCCAACTCCTCTGGCGCAAAAAGCTCTTGAAGAATATCGCAGCATCAATGGACGTTTTTCAACAGTGTTACTCCATTATCATTGGGCCCGCTTGATAGAAATGCTTCATTGTGCAGAAATGATTGAAAAACTTTTACATGATCCCATACTTCAGGGAAATGATTTAATTAAGACCTCTCATCATCATCAAAGAGGGATAGGTTTTTTAGAAGCTCCTCGTGGTACTCTCATTCATCATTATGAAGTTGCTGAAACGGGAGAGATTAGAAAATGTAATCTTATCGTCTCAACAACTCATAATAATCAAGCGATGAATAATAGTGTTTCAGAAGTGGCCAAATCTTTGATGAATGGACATGAAAAAATATCAGAAGGTATGCTTAATCAAATCGAAGTGGCCATTAGGGCCTATGACCCGTGTTTAAGTTGTGCCACTCATGCCGTCGGTAAGATGCCGCTTAAGATAGAGATCTTTCGTGGAGAGGAATTGGTGGATTGCTTTGTTAGAGACTAAACCGCTTCTCATTATCGGTATCGGTAATCCTTCAAGAGGGGATGATGCCATTGGCCCTCTCCTGATTGAATGGTTAGAGCAGGCAACAAATTTTGATTGTCGCTGGAATTATCAACTTCAAATTGAAGATGCGGAAGAAATAGCTGGATACGATTCTGTTCTTTTGATAGATGCTCATGTAAATCAAGATCGCTTGCTAGAAATAAACGAAGTATTGCCGATAGAAGATTCGTCATTTTCAACTCATTCCCTTTCTCCTGCCACAGTGACAGCACTTAATCGAAAATATTTCTCTCATCATCCTAAGGTGCAACTTTTATCTTTAAAAGGGGTAAGTTTTGAATTGGGCTCTAGTCCTTCTCTACAAGCTGATCTTGCTATGAATGAAGCTAAAGTTTTTTTGACTCAATTTCTTTGCGAGTATGATAAAGCTTAAAAGCTATAATCAAACTAAGAACCGCCGGTATGAAGAAGCTTAAATATTTAATCTGTTGAATGATGACGACTCCGATGAGTGAGCCAACTAAGAAGGAAACAATAATGCCAATTCTTAACCAATTTGATTGATATTCAATGTCATGGCCTTGTCTATTTAAAATTTTAGCAATTCCAATTCCTAAATCAGTTGTGATGCCAGTTAAATGAGTTGTTCTGACGACTGCGCCTGAAGCTGAAGTAAAAAGCGCATTTTGCATGCCACAGGTAAAACTTAATGCTGCTAATAAGATAAAATCGTGAAAGCTTTCGAAAGGCTCTCCGAAAATTCCCAAGCTACCGTTAACACCGAGAATTCCTAAAGTCGCAAAGACCAGAGACATAGAGATCATACTTATGATGTATATTGGAGCTTGTCCTTTTTCTCGTCTGACTTCAGTAAAGAAACCACTGACAGTTGAGCCGATCAAAAAGAAAACGGGAATAAAAAAGGCCGCAAGGGCATCGGTGTATTTAACTTCATAAAGTGAAAACGCAAATCGACCAGCAAATCCTGTGACATGTGAAACAAATCTGTGAACGGCCAGGAAGCCCAGTATGTTAACGAAACCGCCTTGAAAGGCCAAGGCATACCAAACGATGCGGTTTCGAGGAGCATATATAGCGTCAGCGTTTTGATGAAACATATAATTATCATAAGGTTGAGAGAGTCTTGGCGCAAAGCAATAATAGCATACTCTCTAGGCATTGACAAAAATGGTATTAGACCATCATAATAAATACGAACTATTGATTTAAGGAATTCGCCAAAAAACTTTACCCATGCCTCTTCATTATCTAATCCCCATATTTATTTTTCATGCATTCAAAAAACATTTCGTTTTGAGAATGGCAATTTTTAAGGAGCTTTCATGAATTCGAAACTGTACATCGGCAATCTCTCTTACCAAGTCAAAGATGAAGAACTCACTGACACTTTTTCTCAATACGGAAGTGTTAAGTCTGTTCGTATCGTCACTGACCGCGAAACCGGAAGACCAAGAGGCTTCGCTTTCGTTGAAATGTCTAACGCTGACGAAGCTCAAGCGGCTATCGACGGACTTGATGGTAAAGAGGCCTTTGGAAGAGCACTCAAAATAAGTTTAGCTATGGAAAAGGAAAGAACTGGCGGCGGCGGTCGTGGTGGATTTGGCGGCGGTGGAAACCGTGGTGGCTTCGGTGGCGGTGGAAACCGTGGTGGCGGTTACGGCGGCGGTGGAAACCGTGGCGACTATTAATTATTAAAATGAGAAGGCCCTCTTGCGAGGGCCTTTTTTATTAATTGAGTTCTGGCACTTTCGTTATGCGATAGACTTTCTCTTCGCTGATTAAGCCTGAGTTTGATCTCTCATTTGATTTTTGACAAAATTGATCTTGGTCAACTTTAAAATCTTCTGCGCCTTGAATGAGGATCCCTTCAACCAAACCTGTTTTCTTATTAAAAACTGGAGAGCCTGAGTTTCCTGCATAAGTATCGAGGTTCGCTGTAAAGTAATGACTTTTTCTGACGATGGTTCTAATTGGAGTGATCAACTCTTTCCAATTGGCCAATTTGATTGAAGCCCCATCGGCTATTTTTTGTGGAAGTCCCATTGGGTGGCCAATGACCACCAATTTTGTTCCAACAAAAGCGCGACCTTTTGTTCTGAACTTAAGAGGTTCACGATCTGTTACAGGACGATCAAGTTCAATCACGGCATAATCTCTAATTTTATAATAGCTGCCTTCCAATTTTTGACTGATAATTCTTTTGCATGAATAGACATCTTTTTTGGCTATCGTTTCATGGACATTCAAATAGCTAAAAACCCATTTGTAGTTTTCACAATCAAAATCGCTGGTAATACAGTGACCGGCCGTAACTAGCTTCGTAGGTGAGATGAGAAAACCTGTACAGACTGGAAGAATATTTTGCTCACCAAATCTCTCAGTAGGGCAAAAGCTAAAAGCATTGGCCGCAGTATTCTTATTAAAGGTGTAAGTTGAGCTATTAAAATCGATCAACTTTGAACTGCTCACCATTCCTGCAACAGACATTGATGCTTTTTGGAATCTTTTATCACCATAGAGATAAGGCTCTACCCGATTATCTGTGCCGTAAATGAGTTTATCGCCTGTGACTTTGAGATCAATGGCATGCGCAGAGAATGTGCTTGCGATTGTCAAAAGAGTAAGAAGTGCTGTCGTTTTCATGGATTTCCCCAGTTTTTAATTCTGGGGCAAGATAGTTCAAAACGGTGTTCGTCTCAAGTGAGAGAGTAATCTTTTTAGAGTAATAAGTTACCAAAAAGTCTAAGTCGAGCGTTGTGATTTCCGGCTTTTAACCGGAACAGGTACTCGTTCATTCTTTTTAGCGATGTCTTTTGCTAGTGAAGCCAAGCCTATGGCCCCAATAACGACAGATATCCAGGTGATCAATCCCATTAAGGCTCCTCAATCTCAGAGAGTAGGTCCTCTAAGATATTTTACCAGATAATGCCTAATCGGCGTAATAGGGGAAAAGCTGTAATCGGTTAGACAAGAAATCAGGTAGATGGAGCTGAGATGGCCTGTATATGGGCCAATTTAAAGAAGAGATTGCACTTTGTTGATAAATTTTGCGGTCTTGCACTGTTCCCAGTAACCGTTGGCCAAAGCGACAGGTATATCTGATTGGAGCATCGCCACGGTCTCAATAACTGTGGCCTTGCACTCATCTCCACCTGTAACCAGGTGTGCGCCCTCGTGAATAAAGATTTGGGCCATCAGCTCGGGGCTTTGAAAGAGGCCGATCGGGCATACATTCATATCCTTTCCGACATAGTTAATCGCAAAGGCCAATACATTTCCTCCAGAGCAATAGCGGCTTTTAGAATCGGGAGAAATGATATTGAGTTGGGTTTTTTTCAGTCTCAAAGCGAGGTTTTTATAAATTCGATTTTGACCAAAAAAACCATGAGTCCAAGGATTATCAGTTGCTGCTTTTTCTACAATTTTAATCGCAAGTTCATGGGCCAGATTGAGCTTTTCGAGAATCTCAGCTTTCTCTGCTGAATTCCAACGATCGAGCATTTCTTGCTCTTTCACGAGAATGACTCCGTCCTGTGAAAACTCAGTCGCATTTGCAAAAGACGTGACAAAGAAGAAAGCAATTAGGACGAAGGTTTTCATCTGTCGATCTTCTCATTTCAAGCGAATTTAAAACAGAATGACTGAAAAAAGGATGGGTGCGATTAAAATTTAGTCACTTTTGTGCGATCACCAAAAAGCTATCTCTGCGGTCGTAAACTCTAGGGTCTACAAGTAAGATTTTTAGTCCTAAGTGCTCAAATAATTGGGCGATTTCAATTTCAGTCCAGACATGATGATGTATGCTCGCAGAGTCTAACAACTGCTGCTTGTCGAGATGCTTATAGTGTTCTGGCATGAGGTCTTTTTGAACTACGTTTTGAAACCATTCTTCTAGGTGAGTATCATCATTGTAGGGGACGTCTTTCTCGTAATCTTCAATGAGATGTGAAAGTGGAGTCGTTTGTCGAAAGCGATCATTGGTTCTTTCTTTATGGGGAAGGAAGCAGATGATAACTCCACCTTTTTTGAGAACTCGAATCCATTCTTTGAGTGCTTTTATGGGGTTGGCGATATGTTCGAGAACATGCTCGCTCAGAACAAACTGAAACGTTTCAGATTCATAAGGTATTTTATCTCCTTTGAAAAAGACTTTGGCGATAGATCCTTGAACTCCATGTGAGCTGAAGGCATCTGAAAGTACGGTTCGATTTGTCGGGCTAATCGTTCTTGAGCCACATCCAATTTCTAAACCAACTCCCTGGGGAGCAAATTGCTGAATTTTTTTTCGAGAGAAGCTTCGCCGATGGGCACGATTGAGAAATTGGTAAAAAGCCTTATGGCCTCTATCTTTTAGGAGTGTTCTAAAATAGTGAAGAAAGTCTACTTTTTCAAAAGTATAATCGCTTAAATTATTGACCATAATGATTCCCATTTTATGAGAATCTATTGCTTAATGGCAACGAAAAGCGAAATTAGACCTGAACTTTTGTACCAATCAAAATAATAAGTGAAATAAGGCTATAAATAACCATATCGATCTTTTCCACAGGTTCCCCCTCTAATTAAAACAAGTGGCCATCAATATCATGTGTGGCGGGGAAATTAATAGATGGTGTGTAAAATGTAAATGATTTTACTCAATTTTTACAAATGGGAATCTTCTTGAAATCGCGAGCTTTTACTCCATATGATCGCCAAGTAGCCAAAGATCAAGTAATACATTCGATCGCCCAGTCCCCCTAAGGAAAGGTGGACGTGATAAATCACAAAAACGGGTAAATGGGAAAGTAGAAAAAGTCCTAACATTTGCCGGTTAGGATCCTTTTGTACGAGCGCCTTGATGGTTCCCATGATCATCATAAAATAGCCGATAATGGATAAGAGGAGCAGTGGCCAACCTCCAATAACACCAGCTGAAATGAAGAGATTATGAGGGTCCTTAAATGAGTTATAACCTTCCATTTCGACGCCTTCACCACCCATGAATTTATAAAGAATTCCTTGACCAAAATATTCACTTTTTTTGAACATTTTTATTCCACGTGTGACTTCTTCCATACGGGATTCAATGCCATCTTGAGCAGGTCGCATACCAAAACTTTTATGTCCAGTGGCCACATCGTAGATGAATTCACCAGTAGGCACTCCAAAGAGTAAAACGGCCGTTGTAAAAATCGAGATAAAGCAAAATTTGAACAGACGAACTGTTTTTTTCTTAGAACCATAAATGAGTGTCGCCACAAAAAAGACTAAAAGAATTGTGATTACTGCTGCTTTAGTGGCCGTGAGTAAAACGGCAATGGTAATAAGAAAAAGAATGAAGGGAAAAAGAAATTTATTTTTTCTTTCGTGATAGGGACCGATACGGAAAACACTCGGTATAAAAAAGATAAACGCAAAAGTGGCAGCCGATACCATATGAGGAATATGCTTAAACACCCCAATGAATCTACCACCTCTAAAAAAATGGGGAAAAAAGATAGGTAAGAGTAATAGGCTGAGCAAAACCAGAATGACGCTGGTTCGACGAACGATAAAGATAAATCGCTCTAACGGCATCATGGTCGGAATCATAATGCCGTACATGGTGAGCAGCACCAGAGCATTTAATAAACCGCCAAGTTGCATCCAAGGTGAGTAGGAAACGTTAACGAGTGCAATTTGGAAAAGTGTCTGAAGAGTTAAAACGACCATTAAGGTGTACATATAAAAGAGATAAAGCGGACTTAGTTTGACGAGTTTTTTAGTGCGAACCCATATGAAGAAGAGAATCGCAAAAATTCCAAAGTTGAGAGCGAAATTGATATAGGGGCTGAGGCCGTGTTGATAAACAACAAAGGATAAGCGAAAGGGTACGATACGAGTCCATTTGAGTGATATTTTTGAAACAAACATCAATACTAAAAGAAAGACACAAATAGCATCAGTGATTTTACCTACTGATAACTTTGCATCGGCAATGGGATTGAGAGGCTTTGCTTGCTCCATTAATTAATTTTTTCTACGATCTTCAATTGCAAGCACCGTGAGTGCTGAGGTTAAGATAACGGAGATGACTGTGACCAAACGAAAAGTATCATTACTGATAAGGCTCGTTCGTGGCTTAACCAAAACAATGTCATTGGTTTGAAGTGCGTAATCATTTTTAGGGTTGTTCTCTAAAGTTTTTTCCAAGTCGAGAACCAAGCTTTCTTGTTTTTTTCCTGTCTCATTATCTTTTACACCGTGCAAATCATTTCCAATAAGAACTTCATTGAGGTTGGCATTATTGGTAGTCCCACCTGCAAGACTCAACAATGTGATGAGCTTCAAATTTTTTGGAACGTGATAGAGACCAGCTCTTTGAACTTCACCAAGCAAGCGAATAGAGATCAGTTCTTCGTCGCGATTTGACTGAAAAATAAATTCAGAAGGTTGAGACAATTTGTATTGGCGGGCCTTGATGTCGGAGATTTCAAAGGCGTAACTACTACTGATTAAGAGTGAGTAACAAAGTATGGCACTGATTAAGCGTTTCATTCTAGCTCCAAGTCATTGATAATTCGTAAAGACGCTTCTATTATACTGAGACAATCAAGCTTATGAAAGAAGATAACTGATGATTATTTAAGAAGTTCTGAGGGCTTACCGAAGAGACTTTATTCAATTTAAAGACGGAGTGATGTTTTGGAAACTTTTAACCATGGTTATAAATCACCTGATTTAAAACCCCCCGAGCCCCAAGAAGAAGTTACCATGCTCGAGGTCGTTACTGTTTTCTTAGGCCGCTGGAAATATTTAGTAACTTTGGCCTTGGTCTTTGTTTTGATTGCACTCGTTAAGCATAAGTATTATCCGATTTATCCTTCGACAGGTAAGCTCATCATCAAAGATCAAAGTGACGGTCAGATACAATCATTTCTTAAAAACATCCCGAGCAGCTTTGGTGGATTGTCGATTCAAAATTCAAGTGACCAAGTCAATAAAGCGATCATTTTTCTGGAGACTAATGATTTTTTTATGTCATTGGCACAAAGAGTCCTCGATATCGTTCAAATGGACCAGTTAGATGCGCCTGACAATATGGCCTTTCAAGCTTTACTTGCGCAAATCAAAACTCCAAAAGACGATCCTGAGTACCTTCAAATACTGGCGTCAAAACTAGATACAATGATATCTTTTTCTCCCTCAAAAACAGGTCAGATCATTTTCAAAGTGAAATCGAGCAATAAATCGATTTCCGTTTATTTGGTTAATGCCGCTCTCGATCAAGCCAAAGAAGTTTTGATTGCCCATGAAATGAATGAGCTTAATCGTGCTGAAACTTACTTCCAATCAGAAGTTGAAAAAGTCAAAAAACGTTTAGATGAGCTAGAAGGGGAAACCGTTTTTAAGTTAAGAGAGAAAGATACTATTTCAGTAGATGCAAAGACGGACGAAACTTCTCGTTATTTAAATGAACTTCGTAAAAATATTAATGATAACAAAATTAAAATCAGCGAGAATAATTTGCTCCTAAAGTCTCTAAGAAAAAAACTTAAAAAAGGTCAACATGCGGAGACAAACGCGCTCAGTAAGTTTGATTTAAGTAATAAAATATTAATGATCGAAGATGAAAATAAGGCCTATCGTATACGCTTAAAAACTTACGAGAGTTATTTAAAGAAAAACTCTGGGCAAAGTCAAAAACTTGTTCCTTTTCAAAATGAGATTGAAAAAATTAAAAATAATTATCTCTTTGAATCAAAAGTATACGAGAATCTCAGGGATTCTCTGGCCAGGATTGGTCTGCAAAAAACTTTTGTCTTGTACAGCGTCGAGATTTTGGAACAAGAGCGCATGAGTAGAGTTAAATCGGAACCAGGTTTAATCATGATGATTTTGATAGCAATAATGCTGTCTCAAATCATTGGGTTTGGAGCGATTTACTTAATCGAACTCTTTAAACCTCTTCGAAAAACCAAAGATCCTCTCTATTTCAGAGTCTAATCATTCATAAGCTTCTCGAGAACTTCTTGAACTCTGAAATCATCTTGAGGCGATAGCCCTAAGAGCCATTTGTTTTGCGGATAAATGGCGCAACTGATGCCATGTTCGCATTGACCAAGGCAACCAGAGGAGTTGACTCGTATTTGCGATTTTCCAAATTTTTCGATGGCCCATTTTTTTATTCGATTTCGCAGGTCAGCAGTTTGTTCAGGATCGGTATATGTGCCATCAGTCTTCTTGTGCTGACAAGAAGTACAGATAAAGGCATGAACTTTGTAATCGGTTTTAGTTGAGCTATCCATTTGGTTATTCCCTTTGTCGTCATTCTCGTCACTTGATCATTTCAATGAGAGCTAAAACGTTTTATCATATTGCATAGACTTTGTATTTTAGTATCTAAATTTTGTCCAACGGAGGGACAAAACGATGACCATTCAAAAATCACTTGATCCCATTCAAAAGGCCCTTGAAATCAATCTCAACGCCCAAATCTATGGAACTTTTGCGGAAATTGGTGCAGGACAGGAAGTGGCCAGAGCTTTTTTTAGGGCCGGTGGCGCAGCAGGTACCGTGGCCAAGACCATGTCGGCCTATGATATGACTTTTTCTGATTCAATTTACGGCAAGTCTTCTCGCTATGTTTCTGATGATCGCTTGGTAACAATGCTTAAATATGAGATGGACCTCTTGGTTGAAAGACTTGGACCTAAGAGAGGAAGTGATACTCGCTTTTTCTGTTTTGCAGATACTGTGGCCGCTAAGAGCTTTAAGGGGGGAGGCGATTGTCACGGTTGGCTGGGAATGCGTTTTCAGCATGAAATCAATGCTCCAAGCTCGCAAGTTATCGTGCATATTCGCATGTTGGATAAAATCAATCTTCAGCAACAAGAAGCTCTTGGCATCGTGGGCGTGAATTTGATTTATGCTTGTAGTTACCTTAGTGACGATCGTGAGAAATTTATTGTTTCTTTGATGGATCACTTAGGACCAGATCGAATTGAAATTGATATGATTACGGTCAATGGGCCGGCATTTAAAAATGTTGATTCACGACTTTGGAGTTTGGAGCTGGTTAAACATGACTTCACCCAAGCTGTTTTATTCAACGAAAAGGGCGACGTTATCAATGCTAAAGATGCCCTCTATAAAAAACATATTCTCACATGCAGAGGCTCTTATCGACCACCAACATTAGTTAATATTGATATGCTTGAACGTGGGAAACAAACCATGATGAAGGATCTCAAATGTAAGAATGATGAACTGTGGGTATTGCCAGAAATCTCGATGAACAAATTGAGAGAAAGAGGTGGAGAAGTCGATAACGAAGATTTCTTGGCAAGAGTAGATCTTCTCAAAGAAATTAATTATTCCGTTTTGATTTCTAATTATCGTAACTATTCAGAGTTGTCTCAGTTCTTGGCCCAAAACTCAAAGATGAACATTGGCTTCGTCTTTGGCTATTATAACCTGATCGAAATATTTGATGAGTCTCGCTATGATGAACATCCCGCTGGCATTCTTGGTGGGGTAGGAGAGCTGATTGGTCAACGAGGTCGTTTTTACTGTTATCCAGGTCACGATGAAAAAACTCAATCGACTCTCAGTTTAAAAGATGCTCCTGTGGCAAAGGAAGTCCGCCCTCTCATTGATTATTTGATTGCACGCAATCGCCTTAGTGATATTACGGAATATAATCAAAATGTTTTTCACATTTGGTCTCGCACCGTATTGAAAATGATTCAAAATGGAGAGTCGGGCTGGGAAGAGATGGTCCCAAAGGGTTTGGCAAAACTAGTCAAAGAAAAATGCCTCTTTGGGTATCCTTGCAAGGTGTAATTTGATGAAGCTCACTATAAGAGAGGGACAAATTGCATTGCAGTCCTTGTTGATAATGATTCTCATTTCACTTTTTTCTGTGATAATTCCAATTCATAGAATTGTATTCATTATTTCAAGTTGTTTGCTAACGCAGTTTTTCTTTGATTTAAAATTTTCAAGAAAGTTTAATTACAAAAGTTCATTTATTACCAGTATGTCGCTTCTCCTCTTAATTAAGACTCCTCATTATTCTTTTGATGTCATCGCCTCAGTCTTGGCGATTAGTAGTAAGTTTTTGATTCGAATGGACCGCAAGCACATTTTCAATCCTGCTAATTTTGCGATTGTGATGCTTATGCTATTTGGTTGGGCTTGGGTCACTCCCATGCAATGGGGACAGGATATTTGGGTATTACTCATAGTGACTTTGTTTGGAACTTGGCTTTGTTACAAGGCCCAGAGGCTCGATGTTCCTTTGGTATTTCTTTTTGTCACATGGGCATTGCTTTTTCATCGTCACGTTCTCTTTTTAGGGGATCCTCTTCCCATTTTCTTTCACCGATTGTCGGTAGTCTCTCTTTATGTCTTTGCCTTTTTAATGATCTCGGATCCAAAGACCACTCCTCATCGCCTCGGAGCAAGGATGATGTGGGTCTCTATGATTGCGATTATGAGTTTTGTTATTGAGAATCATTATTTCGTACGTCATGGAACTTTGTATGTTCTTTTTGCCTTTGCCTTTTTTAATGGACTCTTAAATAAAACTTTGCCTGGAAAGGAATTTGTATGGAAAGACTCAGCCGCCTCTTACTAATCGTTTTTTTATTGCCGACCTATGGCCACGCTTTTTGTGGTTATTATGTTTCTAAAGCTGATACCAAGCTTTTTAATAAAGCTTCAAAGGTGATTTTGGTACGCGATGGCGATCGCACTGTTCTTACCATGGCGAACGATTTTAAAGGTGATGTCAAAGAATTTGCCATGATTGTCCCCGTTCCCACTGTTCTCGAAAAAGAGCAAATTAATGTCGCAGAGAATGCCATCGTTGATCGAGTTGATGCCTTTACAGCTCCTCGATTGGTGGAATACTACGACGAAGATCCCTGTGCCATGAGAATGTATGAAAAGACATTAGCGATGAGTGCAAGTGGTGGCGCGCCCATGAAAAAGGGCAGAGGGGCCGAAAAAGATCTTGGGGTAACGGTTGAAGCTCAATATACCGTGGGCGAGTATGATATTTTAATTTTGTCTGCCAAAGAAAGTTCGGGTCTTTTAACTTGGTTAAAAGAGAATGAATATAAAATCGCTGATTCAGCTGTGAAAACACTTGAAAGTTATATTAAGCAAGATTTGAAGTTCTTTGTCGCAAAAGTAAATCTTAAAGAGCTCGCTAAAAGTGGGAATGAATTCTTGCGCCCACTGCAAATGGCCTATGAATCTACAAAATTCATGCTTCCAATTAGATTGGGAACTCTCAATGCCGATGGTGATCAAGAACTCTTTGTTTTTGCAGTGACTAAAAAAGGAAGAGTTGAGACTGTGAACTATCGCACAGTCTCAATCCCATCAGAGTTAGAACTTCCTCTTTTAATAAAAGACGATAAACAGTTTAAGAAATTTTACCAAGACATGTTTGCAACCGCCCATCGTCGCGAAGATGCCAAAGCTGTTTTTCTTGAATACGCTTGGAACATGAGCTGGTGCGATCCTTGTGCTGCAGAACCTTTAACGCCTGAGGAATTAAAAAAAATTGGTGTTTTTTGGATGAATGAGAGTGAACGTCCTGGTGTCTCTCCCATGAATAAAATTCTGCCTAGATCTCCACGTCCAAATGCTCCAGTTGAAGCTTATATTTCTCGCTTACATGTTCGTTATAATGCTCAAACATTTCCTGAAGATTTGCGTTTTCAAGTAACGAGTAATCAAGAAAATTTTCAAGGGCGGTATATCTTGAGACATCCTTTTACAGGAAAAATTACTTGTGACGCAGGCAAGGAGTACCAAAAACAGTTAGTTGATCGGTCCGAAAAGGAAATTGCGAATTTGCTGCATGTCACTGGATGGAAAAGGAGCGATTTACCTGCTGATCTTGCTTCTGAAGTACCGGTGACAGATGACAAAGATCAGAAAAAGAAAAAATGGTGGCAAAAACTTTGGGATTGATAAAAATAGTCGGTTGATTGTCGACAGAAGAATACTATAATCATTTTAAGTTTAATCTTGGGATAATTTTATGAGTAAGCCTTTAGTAGATGATGCCATAATCGTTGATGATGATAAGGAAGTCATTGAAGTTCTTAAAATGTATTGTGAGAACTTGGGTTGTTTCCGTTATATCATCACTGCAAAAGATGGAATCGAAGCTTCCATGAAATTATCCAATCAAAAGTTTGCATTGATTCTATTAGATATCAATATGCCTAAGAAAACTGGTGTAGATATCTTGAAGGAACTTGATAAGAATTCAAATAATTCTGTAGATTCAATTGTTATCGTTTCAGGCGAACTTAATAAAAATGTTATATCTACTGCTATGTCAAAGGGCGTAAAAAATTATCTCGTAAAACCCTTTGATGAGGATGCTTTTCAAACAAAAATCCGCCAAGTTCTGGCCAAAGTTCGACCCGGCTTACTTCCGTAATTTCCTGATTTTCGGTCAAAAACCTTGACGTTTATTTAGTTGCTCCCAACTTAATTAGGAGAGAGTTCTTTAATTTAAAAGGAGTTTATATGAATAAATTTAATCAAGTGGTTCTAGGGGCCCTCGATATAGCTCAAACTGAAGCAGTAGAGCGCAAAAATGCAGAACTTTGCCCAGAACATGTTATGTGGGGCTTAGTTGCTAACCCTCAATCACACTCTTCGAAAGTTTTAAAAAAATATCAAAAAGAATTAAAAGCTTTATTAGATAAATTGCCGACGACATCCAGTCGAGTCAACGTAAGTGAGTTGAAAGCATCGGGCAAGTTTCAAGATTGGATAACACAAGCTTCATCTCATGCTATTCAAGCAGGACGACAAGAAGTTGCGGAGCAAGACCTTCTTCGTTTTTTACCGAAAATTCTTCCCGATTGGAAAATTAATTATGAGGAATTAAATTCTTCGGAAGAGGAAACGGAAGTTCCTTCCTATCTTACAAATTTAAATGAATTAGCAGAGAAAGGAAAACTTGATCCAGTGATTGGACGTACTAAAGAAATACGCGCGGTGATGGAAATTCTTGGACGTCGCGGAAAAAATAATCCAGTTCTCGTAGGCCCCGCCGGTGTTGGTAAAACCGCCATCGTTGAAGGTCTTGCGGATGCCATCGTCAAGGGCAATGTACCAGATGTTCTCCAAGGCAAAACAGTCTTTGCCCTTGATATGGGATCCCTTATGGCCGGAACGAAATACCGAGGTGAATTTGAAGAGCGACTGCAAACGCTAATTAAATTCATCAAGGACAAAGCAGGAGAGGCGATTCTCTTTATTGATGAGATCCATCAATTGGTCGGTGCAGGTCGTACTGATGGTGCTATGGATGCTGCCAATCTTTTGAAACCAGCGTTGGCACGAGGTGAGCTCAATTGCATTGGGGCAACGACACCAGCGGAATATCAAAAATATATTCTTGGGGATTCTGCTCTCGATAGACGTTTTCGCTCGGTCCCTGTTAACGAGCCAAGTAAAGAAGATGCCATTGAAATTATCATGGGTATTAGAGATAAACTGGAAGCTCACCATGGTATAAAAATCTCTGATGAAGCGATTTATTCATCGGTTTTACTGTCTACACAATATATTACCGATAAAAATCTTCCTGATAAGGCCATCGACTTAGTTGATGAAGCTGCCTCTGCTCTAAAATTATCAGCGGAGGCCATGCCTGCAAAAGTTGCTGAGCTCGAAGCTGAAATACGTTCGAAAAAAGTTTTATCTCAAGTCGAACCCGACAATCAGACTATAAAGTCAGAGATCACAAAACTTGAAGCTCGATTCGTTGAAGAGAAAGAAAAGTGGGAAAAAGAAGTTTTATCGATGAAGCGTGTCTCTGAGATTAAGGGACAACTCGATAGAACAAAATTTGAAATGGAACAAGCTGAGAGAACAGGGGATTGGGAATTGGCCGGTCGACTCAAATATTCGATCATTCCAGAACTTGAAAAGCAATTGGGCCAAACAGGACATGACTGGAATCTCAAACCTAGAGATATTGCCAATGTTATTGCCAGACAAACAGGGATTCCTGTAGAGAAGATTTTAAAATCGAAGCAAGATAATATTCTTGATCTTGAAAATTATCTTACTCATAGGGTCTATGGCCAAACTCAGGCCCTGCATGAAATTTCAGAGACTTTAATGACCTCCCATGCAGGTTTAAAAGACGAGACTCGTCCGCTTGGTTCTTTCTTACTTAGAGGTCCATCAGGTGTAGGAAAAACTGAAACTGCCAAGAGCCTAGCTGAATTTTTATTTAACTCAGAAAATGCAATGATTCGTTTGGACATGTCTGAATTTTCTGAAAAGCATTCTGTCTCAAAGCTTATCGGATCTCCAGCTGGTTATGTTGGTTATGAAGAAGGAGGCGTTTTAACTGAAGCTGTGAGAAGACGGCCCTACGCCGTGATTCTCTTTGATGAAATCGAAAAGGCCCATCGTGACTTTTCAGATATTCTTTTACAGATTTTAGATGATGGACGCTTAACAGATAATAAGGGGCGAACAATTGATTTTAAAAATACCATTATTATTTTAACCACCAACTCAAAAAATCCTGAACAGGATTTTAAACCAGAAGTTCTGGGGCGTTTGGATGCTATCCTCGACTACAATGCCCTTGATCCGGTAGTGATGAAATCCCTCATTGATAAGCAAGTTAAGCTTTTAAATGAGAGATTGGCCGTGAAAAAAATGGAAGTGGTTCTCGATGAGGAAACTTATTCTATGTTAAGTGAGCAAGGCTATGACCCTCGCTATGGCGCCAGACCTTTGAGCAATGCCTTTAACAAGTTTGTGATTAGACCTCTCTCGAAAAAACTTTTGGAGGATCAAGCGCATGAAGGTAAGTTTAAATTGAGCTGGAATACCGAAGCTAAAGAGATGGTTATTCAGTAAAAATTATTCATTTTCCCTGATGTCATGCTTGCATGGCATCGGGGCTCATGGCATCCTATTCTATATGACTGATACTAATTTAAAATTGAAACCAGAAGAATATCTAGTCCGTGAAGGCGAAGAGAGCAACGAGATGTTCTATCTTCAGAATGGAACACTTGCTGTTTTTAAACGCAAGGGTAATGGTGAGCAACAAATCGGGACCATTTATTCTGGTGAGCTTGTTGGTGAAATGAGTTTTTTCGATAATAAGCCTCGTTCGGCTTCTGTTAAAGCAATATCAGATTGTGAACTCGTTTGTATACCAAGGGCCAAAATGGATTCACTCCATCGTCAACTTCCGCCTTGGTTTAAGGCTTTAGTCAACACTCTCTTAGATCGGCTTCGCCGAGCGAATACACGCGTTCGTATCTAGTTAAAACTGGACCACTTTGATGGTGTTCAGAAAATATCAATCGCTCTTTCATTTTGTTATTTAGTGCTAAGTTGAGCCATTCTTTTCAATGACTTAAATCCATTTCTATCAACTTTAAATTGCTTCATC